>Ga0153956_1000678_pt1 | contig 35566 bp, 39 predicted proteins | sample TSFL040MetaG_FD_104704 | JGI IMG/M metagenome (GOLD analysis project Ga0153956, IMG submission 104704) | Attine ant fungus gardens microbial communities from Florida, USA - TSFL040 MetaG | ecosystem: Host-associated > Fungi > Mycelium > Unclassified | place: USA: Florida, Wekiwa Springs... | reverse complement strand
CTCACCTTCATTCCCGGCATGTCCTATGGCGGCAGCTGGATCGCGAAGGTGGAAGGCGTGCGGGTGGATCGCTCGCTGCGCGGCCTTGGCATCGGCGAGCAGATGCTGGACGCGATGATCGAAAAATCTCGCGCGCGGGGTTGCAAGCAGTTGCAACTCACCACCGACAAGCGGCGGGTCGACGCGCAGCGGTTTTATGTCCGGCTCGGCTTCGAGGCCTCGCACGAGGGTATGAAAATCAATCTGTTCTAACGCCGTGCCCTGAAGAAACCCGTCAGCAGCGCGGCGGCTTCGGTCTCGCCGACCGAGGGATAAATCTCCGGCACATGGTGGCAGGTGGGCGAGGCAAAGAAGCGCACGCCGGAATCCACCGCGCCGCCCTTGGGATCGGCCGCGCCGTAATAGAGGCGGCGGATGCGCGCGAAGGAGATCGCCGCGGCGCACATGGTGCAGGGCTCCAGCGTCACGTAGAGATCGCAGCCGGTCAGGCGCTCGCTCCCGATCCGCTGCGCGGCCTCGCGGATCGCCAGAATCTCGGCATGGGCGGTGGGGTCGCGGTCGGTCAGGGTGCGGTTGCCGGCCTGCGCGATCACCTCGCCGTCCCGCACGATCACGCAGCCGATCGGGACTTCACCCGCCTTTTCGGCGGTTTGGGCCGCTTTCAGCGCCAAATCCATGAAAGATCGTGCTGTCATGCCTCGTTTCCGGCCATAAACTCTGTTAGGAGAACGGCTTCAGCAAAGGTGAGAGCCGGTTTTGCGCAGGACTACGCCCTGATCTACAAGGGCGCAGTGGTCCTTTGCCAGTCCGATTTCCCGTTCCGTGACAGCCCGGCGTTTCGCCCAAAATTTCGAGAGATCATTCATGCCCCGCGACAACGACAAAAACAACGGCCGTCCGCCGCGCCGTGATGGCGCCGCAGGCCGTGGACGGCCCGGCGGCGGCGGTGGGCGCGGGCGCGACGATCGCCCGGCACGTTCGGCCGGACCGCGCGGCGAGCGCAAGTTCGGGGACAAGACATTCGGCGATAAGAAATTTGGCGACAAGCGTCCGTCAGGACCCCGTGGCGAAGGCTTCCGCAAGGACGGTCCGCCGTCGCGCGGCCCGCGCAAGGAGTTCGGTGCGCGCAGCGAAGGGCGTTCGTTCAAGCCGCGCGAAGAGCGCGGCGAGGGCCGCGCGTTCAAGCCACGGGGCGAGCGCAGCGAAGGCCGCTCGTTCAAACCGCGTGAGGATCGTGGCGAAGGCCGTTCCTTCAAGCCGCGCGATCGCAGCGATGCACGTCCGGCCCGGAGCGGAGGCCCGGCGCGCTTTGGCCGCGATGACCGGCCGCAACGCGAGGATCGTCCGCGGTTCAACCGTGATGACCGCCCGTCGCGCGGCGCGCCGGATCGCGGTCCGCGCAAGGATTTCGGCCGGGACCGCAGCGACGACAAGCCTTGGGATAAAAAGCCTTGGGAGAAGCGCGCGCCAAATTCCTCGCGTGGACCACGTGACGACGACCGGCGTGACAGCCGCCCGCCGCGCGATGGCGCCAAGCGCTTCGACAAACCGCGTTTCGACAGGCCCCGCGAGGATCGCGGCGACAGCGAACGCCCGCGTTTTTCGCGTCCACGCCAGGACCGCCCCGAGGGTGCCGACCGCAGTCCGCGCAAGTTCGATCGTCCGCGCGAGGATCGTCCGAAATTCGACCGTCCGCGCGAAGCGCGCAGCCGCGATGCAAGCCGGGCTGACTGGCATGAGCATCCGCGCAGCGAGACGCGCGAGCGTCCGCGCCGCGACAACGAGGACGACAGCAAGGTCTTCGCCAAGCGGCCTGCTTTCGGCGGCCGCGGTGCCTATCGCGAGCGCAAGCCTGATCTTGAAAAGCGCGCGCCGCGCGAGGCGCCCGCGAAAAAGAAGAGCGGCGAACGCATCGCCAAGCTCGTCGCGCGCGCCGGGCTCTGTTCGCGCCGCGATGCCGAGGAATGGATCACGCAGGGCCGCGTCGCCGTCAACGGCCGGGTGATCAACTCCCCCGCGCTCGACGTGACCGAGAACGATGTCGTCACCATCGACGGCAAGCCGTTGCCGGAGCGCGAACGCACGCGCCTGTTCCTCTACCACAAGCCGCGCGGCCTGATGACGACCCACGACGATCCCGAGGGCCGTCCCACCGTGTTCGACAATCTGCCGGAAGGGCTGCCGCGCCTGATCAGCATCGGGCGGCTCGATTTCAACACCGAGGGCCTGCTGCTGCTGACCAATGACGGCGGCCTGTCGCGCGCGCTCGAACATCCCGACACCGGCTGGCTGCGGCGCTATCGCGTTCGCGCCCATGGCGAGGTGACGCAGGCGCAGCTCGATGAACTGAAGAACGGCGTCGAGGTCGACGGAGTCAAATACGGCTCGATCGACGCCACGCTGGAGCGCGACAAGGCGGCCAACGTCTGGATCGTGTTCGCGATCCGCGAGGGCAAGAACCGCGAGGTGCGCAACGTGATGGCGCATCTCGGCCTCGAGGTGAATCGCCTGATCCGCATTTCCTATGGTCCGTTCCAGTTGGGCGAGATTGAGGAAGGGCAGGTCGAGGAGATCAAGTCGCGGGTGCTGCGCGAGCAGCTCGGCGAGAAGATCGTCGCATTGTCCGGCGCGCAGTTCGACAAGCCGGTGAAAACGTCGGCTGAGGACGATGGCGCTGCGCCCCGCGCCAAGAAGCCGGCGCCGTCGAAGCGCGAGGTGATCGCCGACCGCAAGGGCCGCCGGGTGCTGGTCCAGCGCACCGGCAGCGAGGAGGCGCGCGCGCGCAACGAGGACGCGGCCAGCGGCTACGGTCCGCCGCGCCGTCCGACGCGCGGCTACAAGGGCAAGCGCGACCTGACGCCGAAGGACGATTGATGCGCGTCGTCGGCGGGCGTCTGAGAGGCCGCAACATCGCTTCGCCTGCGTCGAACGAGATTCGTCCGACGCAGGACCGGCTGCGCGAGTCGCTGTTCAACATCCTGATGCATGCCTATGAAAATCCGATCGACGGCGCGCGGGTGCTCGATCTGTTCGCGGGCACCGGTGCGCTTGGCATCGAGGCGGTGTCGCGCCACGCCGCATTCACGCTGTTCGTGGACAACGGTGCGGAGGCGCGCGCGCTTCTGCGCAACAATGTCGAGGCGCTCGGCCTCGGCGGTGTCACCAAGGTCTACCGCCGCGACGCCACCAATCTCGGCCCGGCCTATCCGGTGGAGCCGTTCTCGCTGGTGTTTCTCGATCCGCCCTACAAGCGCGGTCTTGGCGAGAAGGCGCTGGCCTCGCTGCGCGACGGAAAGTGGCTGGTGTCCGGGGCGCTTGTCGTGGTCGAGGAATTTACCGGCGCGTTGACGGCGGTGGACGGTTTTGAAGAGCTTGAGCGCCGATCCTATGACGAGACGGAATTTGTCTTTTTGAAAGCGAATTGAGATAAGTGGCTGGCATTCGATACCAGCAATTTTGATCAATGAGCTTAAATTGAAAATCAGTGTTATCGGCCTTGGTTTTGTAGGCACTGTGACAGCGGCGTGTCTCTGTGAATTGGGGTATGACGTTGTCGGTGTCGATCTCGATGCGGGAAAAGTCGACCTTCTGTCCCGCGGGCATGCTCCCATCCTGGAGCCTGAAATCGATCAGCTCGTTGCGGATGTCTGGCGCTGCGGCCGCTTAAGCGCCACCACGGATATCGTTGCCGCCGTCGCAAAGACGGATGTGACATTTGTTTGTGTCGGAACGCTGCGCCTAGCCGACGGCTCTCAGGATATTTCGGCGGTTGAGGGCGTGATCCAAAAGATCGGGAAGGCTATCGCCGGGAAGGCCGCCTTCCATTCGGTTGTCATTCGTTCGACGGTTCTTCCGGGCATGACGCGCGGTCACGTGCTGAAACTGCTTGAGCGGGAGACAGGCGGCCAAGCCGGAGAGGCTTTCGGGCTCGCCATCAATCCCGAATTCACCCGCGAAGGATCTGCGGTTGCAGACTTTCGGGCACCATCGCGCATCGTCGTGGGCGAGATCGACGCGCTGACTGCCGACAGGCTGGTGTCGCTCTATTCCGGCATCGATGCTCCTGTCTTCCGTACCAGCGCCGAGGCGGCGGAGATCGCCAAATACGCCGACAATTCCTGGCATGCGCTGAAGGTGGTGTTCGCGAACGAGATCGATGCGATCGCGCGGCTTGCGGGTGTCGATGGCCACGATGTCATGGATATTTTCTGTGCCGATGACCTTCTCAATATTTCACCGGCCTATCTGAAGCCCGGCTTCGCGTTCGGCGGCCCCTGTTTGCCGAAAGACGTCGAGACGCTGACAAGCTGGTGCCAGTCGAATGGGTTGGACGTCCCGGTTCTGGCGCATATCGCCGAAAGCAACGATCATGTGATCGCACGTGTCAGCGCTGATATCTTGCGCGGGCCCTGCTCGCGGGTCGCGTTCCTCGGGCTGTCGTTCAAGGCAGGCGTCTGTGATCTCCGCGCGAGTCCGATCGTCGCGCTGGCGCGCCGGCTGATCAGCGCGGGTCTGAGCGTTCGCGCGTTCGATCCCGACGTGTCGCGCGGCAGACGCCTGACCACCGGTCGCGACTACACCGACGATGCATTCGATGATCTTGGAGATTTTCTGGTCGACGATCCCGGCGACCTGATGGGCTGGGGAGAGATGATCGTCGTCACGTCCCGCGTGGATCAGTATGCATCGGCCTTGTCGAAGATCGAGCCCCGGCACGCCGTCATCGATCTTACGACCAGCCGGCGTCGCCGGTTTTCGTGACTTTGCGTCACCGCCGCCCGAACAGTTTTTCGATATCGGCGAGCTTGAGTTCGACATAGGTCGGGCGGCCGTGATTGCACTGGCCGGAATTCGGCGTCTCTTCCATCTCGCGCAACAGCGCGTTCATTTCCTCGGGCTTGAGGATGCGGCCCGAACGCACCGAACCGTGGCAGGCCATGGTCGCGGCGACATGCATCAGCCGCCGCTCGAGTGGCAGCGCCTCGTCCCATTCCGCCATGTGTTCGGCGAGATCGCGCAGCAGCGATGCCGCGTCGGTCTTGCCGAGCAGCGACGGCGTCTCCCGCACCGCGACCGCGCCGGGACCAAAGGACTCGATGCTGAGGCCGAATTTTTCCAGTTCGTCCGCGCGCGCGACGAGCTTCTCCACCGTCGCTTCGTCCATCTCGACGATTTCGGGGATCAGCAGGATCTGCCGCTGTACGCCGTTGCGATCGAGCGATGCTTTCAGCCGCTCATAGACGATGCGTTCATGCGCGGCGTGCTGATCCACCACCACGAGGCCGTCGCGGGTCTGGGTGACGATGTAGTTCTGGTGGATTTGCGCGCGCGCCGCGCCAAGCGGGCGGTCCACGAGATCGCCCGCGGGCGTCGCGTTGGCGCGCAGGTCCGCCGTGGGTGCGCCGGTGTCGAACGCCGCCTGCGCCGCTTCGGCAAATACGTTCGGTCCGAAAGACGATTCGTAGGACGGCGCCGCGGCGCCATCGAACGAGGCGGGCGCTGCCGGATAATTCGGTGAGCGCCGCCAGTCCCAGCCGCCGCTGCGGGGAGTGCTGCCTGGATTATATCCCGGCCGGAATGCCATGATCGCCGCGCCGTCGGTGTTCGCCGCCGTGCGGCGTCCTTCGCGGGCAAGGCCCTCCTTCAGCGCATGCACGATCAGCGCGCGGACAAGGCCCGCATTGCGGAAGCGCACCTCGGTCTTGGCGGGATGCACATTGGCGTCCACGTCCTGCACGTCGAGCGTGACGAACAGCGCCACCACCGGATGCCGGTCGCGCGGCAGATAGTCGGCATAGGCCGCGCGCACCGCGCCGAGAATAAGTTTGTCGCGCACCGGCCGTCCGTTGACGAACAGATATTGCCCGAGCGCATTGGCCCGCGTCAGCGACGGCGCGGCGGCGAAGCCTTCGACGGTGACGCCCTCGCGTTCGGAGCGAACTTCGATGGCACAGGCGCGGAAGTCCGCGCCGAGAATATCGCCAAGCCGTGTCAGCCGTCCCGTGGCATCGGGAAGCGCCGCCGCCCATGTCACCGGCGCGCGCTCTTCTCCGGACAGCGAGAACGCGATGTCGGGCCGTGCCATCGCCAGCCGGCGCACCACATCGCGCACGGCTTCGGCTTCGGTGCGGTCGGTCTTGAGAAATTTCAGGCGCGCGGGGGTTGCGTAGAACAGATCGTTGACCTCGACGCGCGTGCCGCCCGTGAGCGCGGCAGGCACCACGTTGGATTTCGCCCCCGCATCGACGCTCAGGGTCCAGGCATGCGGCTCGCTGGCATGGCGCGTGGTGATTTCGAGTTTCGATACCGCGCCGATGGACGGCAGCGCCTCGCCGCGAAAACCCAGCGTATGGATGCGCAGCAGGTCTTCGTCGTCGAGCTTCGACGTGGCGTGGCGGTCGACCGACAGTCCGAGATCGCCGCGTGTCATGCCCGCGCCGTCGTCGGTGATCGCGATACGCCTGCGCCCGCCGCCTTCCGTGAAGATGTCGATACGGGACGCGCCCGCGTCGATGGCGTTCTCAACCAGTTCCTTCACCGCGCTCGCGGGCCGTTCCACCACCTCGCCGGCGGCGATGCGGTTGACGATCTGGATGGGCAACTGGCGGACGGGCATGGGCTTCGGGTTCGATTCGGGATGGTGGCCAGTTTAGAGCCTGACGGCCCCGCATACGACGAAAAAGCAGGTGTTTTACCTGCTACCCACGGACTTGACGTCTAGTCGTCAAAGCGCCGCGCAGTGCGCCCGGCCTTGATGTCGCCGCGCCGCTTCTTGCCTTCGAGGCGGCGCACCTTGGAGCCCAGTGTGGGTCTGGTGGCGCGGCGCGGTTTCGGACGAATGGAGGCTTCGCGCAACAGATCCAGCAGCCTGTCGATGGCGTCGGCGCGGTTGCGCTCCTGGGTGCGGAAGCGCTGGGCGTGAATAACGATAACGCCGTCTTTGGTCATGCGCTGGCCCGCAAGTCCGGTCAGGCGAGTCAATACATCCGGCGGCAGCGAGAGACGGTTGATGTCGAAACGCAACTGTGCGGCGGTCGAAAGCTTGTTGACGTTCTGTCCGCCCGGCCCGGAGGCACGGACGAATGTCACGTCCAAGTCTTTTTCATCGATGGCGATGTCGCGCGTCACCCGGATCATGCCTGACGCGTAGCATGATCCGGCTCAGCCGTGAATGCGGAGCAGCATCTCGCCGGACAGATAGATTCCCAGCAGCAGCATCGCGATCAGGAACCAGCGCCGGAAGGTTTCCGCATCCATGCGCGAACGCACCAACTGGCCGATATACATGCCCGTGAAGGCCGCGATCATTCCGATGGTGCCCGGAATAAGGGTCGAAGTGTTCAGCAGTCCCGCGCCGGTGAGGTTATAGGCCTGCGCCACCGTCGCCGTGGTGAAGAACACGCCGAGCGCCTGGATCAGTTCGTCCTTCTCCATGCCGATGGCCTGCATGAAGGGCATCGACGGAATGACCTGAACGCCGGTCGCCGCGGAGATCACGCCGGTGATCAGGCCGATGATGCCGCCGACCCAGCCTTCTTTCTCGCGGGGCACGCTGAAGCGCACCTTGGAGAGGCCGACGATCGCGTAGATCACCAGCAGCACGCCCAGCACGATGGTGCCGTAGCTCGCATAGGGGCCCGTCAGCAGTCCGCCGCCTGCCCACACGCCGAACACCGTGCCGATCAGCAGCGGCCAGAGCCGGCGCACGATATCGCGCAGATACGGTCCGACGAAGGTTTGCCAGATGTTGGTGACGATGGCGGGCACGATGACGATGGCGAGCGCATGCGCCGGTGCCATCCGTGTCGCCAGAAGGCCCATGGCGACCGTCGGCAGGCCCATGCCGATGGTGCCCTTGACGAACCCGGCCAGCAGGAACACAGCGGCAATGATGAGGAGAAGCGGATCGGAGAGCGAACTGGGCATGGAGCGACATTGACCGGAGGCGGGAGACTGCACAATCTGAAGAATGCGAAGCTAGCCTTCGGATTTGCCGATGGCTCTGTAAAGAGCGCGGGCCATGCATTTCGATCTGGTGGATATGCGTCTGTTCGTGGCGGTCGCCGAAACGCGGAGCATCACCCGCGGCGCGGAACGATCGGCATTGGCGCTGGCCTCCGGCGCGGATGTTTCGATGCGATCTGCCAGATGGCGGAGGCCGGTGTCGGCGTCGCGGTGATTCCGGAGGCGGCGGCGCGGCGCTATCGCCGGTCCATGCAAATCAAGCTGGTGCGGATGGCCGATGCATGGGCCAGCCGCAGGCTCGCCATCTGCATGCGTAGCAAGCCGTCGCTGCCGAAGCCCGTGCGGCAACTGGCGGATCATTTGAAGCTGTTCGCGAAGCCGCGAGGTCGCGTCATTGCGAGGAGCGCAGCGACGAAGCAATCCATCTTGCTGTTGGCGAGCGCCGCACTGGATTGCTTCGCTTCGCTCGCAATGACGAAGATGTCTATTCGTCTTCGCGTATTTGCAGAAGGCTGAAAGCAAAAATCCGGCGCTGAAAAAGAAGGCTGCGTCCCCGCTTTCGCGGGAAAGAGCGGAGAGGTTTATCCGCAGTCAGCGTCAGGCATTCAGCAGTTTCAGGGCTTCCTCGTGCACGCGCCGGTCACCGGCCGCGATGATGCGTCCGCCGGACTGCGCAGGCTCCCCCTCCCAGGTGGTGATGATACCACCCGCGCCGTTGACGATCGGGATCAGCGCCGCGACATCATAGGGCTTCAGTTCGGTTTCGATGATGAGATCGAGATGCCCTGCGGCCAGCATGCAGTAGGCGTAGCAGTCGCCGCCATAGCGTGACAGCCGCACCTGGCTTTCGATTTGCGCGAAGGTCGCGCGGTCGGTGTCGTTCATGAGGCGCGGGCTTGTGGTGAACAGCGAAGCGTCGGCGAGTGCTGCGCAGCGCCGTGTCGAAAGCTTGCGTTTTCCGGACGGGCCTTCATAGCGTGCCGAGCCGCCGTCGCCGCTGAAGCGTTCGCCGATATAGGGCTGGTGCATCATGCCGAACACCGGTGCGCCGCGGTGCATCAGCGCGATCAGCGTGCCCCAGATCGGCATGCCGGAAATGAAAGACTTGGTGCCGTCGATCGGATCGAGAACCCAGACATATTCCGCGTCCGCCCGTTCCGATCCGAATTCTTCGCCGACGATGCCGTGAAGCGGGAAACTGTCCTTGATCATCCGGCGCATCACCGCTTCGGCTGCGCGGTCAGCCTCGGTGACGGGATCGAGATCGCGGCCCTTGTTCTTGTTCTCGATGCCGAGCGATGTACGGAAAAAGGGGAGGATGGTATCGCCGGACGCCGTGGCCAATCGTCCAATGAAAGCAGTGAAGTCGATGACCGTCACGGGGAGTCCTTATGAAGTCAGAGCGAAGTTGAGCACTGTAAATGCGATCCGGCTCCGGCCCTAGCCCGTCCTGAATGGCATCCTCAGGGAGAAAAGCGGCCCATCAAGACGATCGTCTTAATTGTTCATTTCTTAGTCCGCGCTTCTGAAATGAAAGTCAAAATGAAAGTCTCTAAGCCAAAGAATAGGATTCAAATTCACATCTTGGGCGGGGTTTTGCGCTTTTTTGATAATTCGAAGAGCATCGTTTCCCACTTAATATATTGAAACATAATACTTTTTCATGATTTTGAGTTTTGGGAGGTCGCAAGTCTGTCATGCATTCAATGCAGGGCTAAATCCTTAAAAATACTTGCGCCCGGTGCGCTGCGGTTGCATATTGTTGCGGTGCGATAGCGCTTCGCGCTGTCGCTGCCCTCCTTGGGCGTTTCCTCCCTAGACTTGGGCCACTTGCATCATTTGCGAGTGGCCCTTTTTTCTTGCCTGCATGTTTCGCGCTCAGCGGGTGCGTCCGGACTGGAGGACGCGCATCGCGTTCGTGCGAGATTGATTATTCCGCCGCCGCCTGAAATGGCCCGAGGCTATCGAGGGGAACGGCGGCGAGCGCGTCGGCCAGCAAGATAAAATCGTCGGCCACCTTGCGGAATTGCGGTCCGCGTTCGCGCCGCCGCTCGTCCATATAGATCGCGCGGTTGAGTTCGAGCTGGATCGTGTGCAGTCCGCTGGCCGGATTGCCGTAGTGCTCGGTGATGAATCCCCCGGCATACGGCTTGTTGCGGCCGATCGAATATCCGAGCGCGGTCAGCGTTTCCTCGACCACGTCAGGGAGAATCGCGGAGCAACTCGTGCCGTAACGGTCGCCGATCACGACATCGGGTCGTTTGGGTTCGTCGCGTGTCACGCCCACCGACGGCATGGAATGGCAATCCACCAGAATCACGGTGCCGAAGGCCTGATGCGCCTTGTTGATGAGGCGGCGCAGCGCGCGATGATAGGGCTTGTAGAGCGCTTCGATGCGGTTCAGCGCATCCTCGACATCGAGCCGCTCGAAGTAGATTTCCTGGCCGTCGCCGACCACGCGGGGAATCGTGCCGAGCCCACCGGCGACACGCATGGAGCGCGTATTGGCAAAGCTGGGCAGGCGGCCCGCGAACATGCGCGGATCGAGTTCATAAGGCTCGCGGTTGACGTCCACATAGGAGCGCGGAAAATTGACCCGCACGATGGGAAAGCCGCGGCCGGTGAGATCCGCGATCATTTCGTCCATGAACGAATCTTCCGAGCGCTGAAGCGCGGCCCGATCGATCCGGGAAGCCGCAAGAAACTCGCGCGGATAGACCGATCCGGAATGGGGTGAATTGAAAATGATCGGCGCGCGCCAGACCGGCGGTTCGATGATCTCGAACGGCGGCGACAACTCGTCCTCGAACCGCGTCATGCCCGTCCCTTGTCCTCGCCCGGTTCGATGGCGGCGTTATCCGCGCCGCATCTGCTTTGCGCCTCCCGGCAACATATTTTTGCCGGAAAAACGGGTGTTTTTCTCGACGTCATTGTCCGCAAACCCAACTGTCCTGCCAAGAGGAAGTTCACCTTCACCCGAAATTTACTACCCATCGGGCAAATAGAAGGCAGGGGACTTCTCCATTCACGCGATCAGACGACCAGGGCCATGCAGCACAAAATTCTCCTTGCCGAAGACGATAACGACATGCGCCGCTTTCTGGTGAAAGCGCTGGAGAATGCCGGCTTTCAGGTCTCGTCCTACGACAATGGCCTGTCAGCTTATCAGAGGCTGCGCGAAGAGCCTTTTGAAATGCTTCTAACCGATATCGTGATGCCGGAAATGGACGGAATCGAGCTGGCGCGGCGCGCTTCGGAGCTGGATCCGGACATCAAGATCATGTTCATCACCGGGTTTGCCGCCGTCGCGCTGAATTCGGACTCCGAAGCGCCGAAAAACGCCAAGGTGCTGTCCAAGCCGGTTCATCTGCGTGAATTGGTCAGCGAAGTGAACAAGATGCTGGCGGCCTGAAAAAGGCTGTCCCGGAGACAAATAGTCCTAAAAACACCCCTTCCTGAACTTGCCTGGGGCAGTCCAAGCCGATATAGGGACGCATCCCGGCATCAATGGTCGTTCAGGGCGCGTAGCTCAGCGGGAGAGCACCTCGTTGACATCGAGGGGGTCACAGGTTCGATCCCTGTCGCGCCCACCATTTCCTCCTCCATCCATCATCGGTTCGGAACTCTTGGCTGCTACGGCATTGCTTCTGCCGGAGGACGATCACATGCGGACCTTTCTCGGAATGGTGCTCGGCTGCCTGCTGACCATCGGTTTTGTCTACATTCACGACTCCAAGGCGACATCGACCGTGGCCGGCGGCGCGTCGGCCGGCTCATCGCGCCAGATCGTGAACTGGGATGTCGCCGCCAGCGAATGGGGACAGGTCAAGGACAATGTCCATACCGCGTGGCTGAAGCTGACGGCCAACAACGGCTGAGCGGTTTAAAAGCTTTCATAAAATGAGCCCGGCAGGGATGCCGGGCTTTTTTGACTCGAATGGAAATTAGACATCCGTGGGTTTCTTTTCCAGCATCCGGCCGGCCCGAGCCCGGATTGTGGCCTGGATGCCATGAGCCAGTCCCGCGAGCAGCCAGGGCAGCAGGACTTCCAGCCGGACGTGATCGTCGGCGACATCGATGGACCCGCTGACCCGCTGCTTTAACGCGGTGACCTGAAAGGCCAGCCGGTCGCCGCTCCAGATCTCCTCGTTGACCTGAAAGATGTTTCCGTATTCCGAGCGGATGTTGCCGAGGCCCGCCTTCAGCCGGCGGACGGCTTCATCCTTGCCGAGCTTGTGCGGGATGGAAACGATGAAGGGTTGCGCCACTGTCTTGTCCTGAATGATCCCGCCGCCGCGGAGCCAATGCGAACTATAGCAGATCGGTGCCGACTCTTCGGATTCGAACCGGCCCTTTGGCTGTTTTCTTTTCGTTAACGCTGAAGCAGCCTATCGCGTCCCGAACGGCGCTTCTCATGGTAGTTTTCAGCCATGATCCGTCTGGTCACAGTCGCATCCGTGCTGGCGTCGAATACCGGTGTGCGCGCCCCATCGGTGATCGATACGACGGACGATTCCGCGACGAGTTACTGGGCCACGAAGCTCAATATTTCGCCGGACGATCTCGCCGCCGCGATTCAGGCAGTCGGTCCGTCCGTCGCCGCCGTACGGCGCCATCTCGGCAAATAGCGGGACTTGATCCGAGCCAATGAAAGGGGCGCGATCATCGCGCCCCTTTCGATTTCGGCGTCGCCGGACGCCGTTACCGATAATAGTCGTCGCGCAGATTGCGGCGGCGCGGCTGACGATTGAGCATCAGCGCCAGTGCAAACCCGACAGCGCCAGCCACCAGCAGCGCGCCGATCGGCTGTTCGCGGACGGACGACGCAACAGCCCGGCTGCCGTCGCGATAAATCTCGGTGCCCTTGTCCAGCGCATCCTTGGCGTAATCGCCTGCGGAATCGCCGATGTCACGCACCGCATCCTTGGCCTGCCCGTAAAGGTTCTGCACTGTTCCCGCGGCCTCGCGTGCGCGCCCCGAGGCTTCCGTCGACGCATCGCCCGTCGCGCGGCCGAACGCGCCTTCCACCTTGCCCGCGGCATCCTTGGCGGCGCCTGTGATCCGATCCTTGTCCATCGTCGTGTTCTCCAAAAATGACGGAGCTACAACCGCCTGACCGCTCTGGAGTTCCGCCGCAGGAGTGAAAATGCCGGGAGCAGCGCATTGCAGGTTGCGTCGTAAGATCGGCGTGAATGCAAAAAGGCCCGCGCATCGCGCGGGCCTTTTCGTTTGGAAAATGTATGCGTTCGGTCAGCTCCTGATGAAGGCGAGCAGATCGGCGTTGATGGTTTCGGCTTCCGTGGTGGGCATGCCGTGCGGAAAGCCCTTGTAGGTTTTGAGCGTGCCGTTCTTCAGAAGCTTGGCGCTCAGCGGCCCTGAATCCGCGTAAGGCACGATCTGATCGTCATCGCCGTGCATCACCAGAACCGGCACCGTGATTTTCTTCAGGTCCTCGGTAAAATCCATCTGCGAGAAAGCGACGATGCCGTCGTAGGGTGCTTTCGCGCCGCCCATCATGCCCTGACGCCACCAGTTCTGGATGATGCCTTCGGACGGCTTCGCGCCGGGCCGGTTGTAGCCGTAGAACGGGCCGGCCGGCAGATCGCGGTAGAACTGCGCACGGTTGCTGGCGACCTGTGCCTGCAATCCGTCGAACACGTCCTTGGGCAGGCCGCCGGGATTGGACTCCGTCTTCACCATCAGCGGCGGAACGGCGGCAATGATCGCCGCTTTCGCAACACGGCTTTCGCCATGGCGCGCGATGTAATGCACGACTTCGCCGCCGCCGGTGGAGTGGCCGATATGGACCGCATTCTTCAGGTCGAGATGCGCCGTCAATGCGGCGAGGTCGTCGGCATAGTGATCCATGTCGTGACCCTCGGCGCCCTGGCTCGATCGGCCATGGCCGCGGCGGTCATGAGCGATGACGCGAAAGCCTTTTCCGAGAAAGAAAAGCATCTGCGTATCCCAGTCGTCGGCGGAAAGCGGCCACCCGTGACTGAAGACGATGGGCTGTCCGGCGCCCCAATCCTTGTAAAAATCTCGGTGCCGTCTTTGACTTTAATGGATGGCATCTGAATCGCTCCCTGTGTGAAAGACGTCAGCAATCCCGGCGCGTAACCCTGGTTGGTTCTCGTGGCATTTGCGCGACCGCCATTGGTCTACATGCCGCGCATGTATCGTGCCGATCCTGATCGCGTCGCAGTCATTCGTGCGCTAAGAAAACGGCGGCGCTGACACCAGCGCCGCCGCTTGAGGCTGCGTCAGCCGTGCAGCTTCTTCGCCGTCTCGGCGATGGTCCTGCCTTGATAGCGTGCGCCGGCGAGTTCGTTGGCGCTCGGCTGGCGGCTGCCGTCGCCGTCGGCGATGGTGGTTGCGCCGTAAGGCGAGCCGCCGGTCACTTCCTTGACGCCCATCTGTCCGGCGAAGCCGTAGTTGAGGCCGACCACGACCATGCCGAAGTGCAGCAGGTTGGTGATGATCGTGAACAGCGTGGTTTCCTGCCCGCCATGTTGCGTAGCGGTCGATGTGAATGCGCCGCCGACCTTGCCGTGCAGCGCCCCCTTGGCCCACAGGCCTCCGGCCTGATCGAGGAAGTTCGCCATCTGCGACGACATGCGGCCGAAGCGTGTGCCGGTGCCGACAATGATTGCGTCGTAATTGGCGAGGTCCTCGACCTTGGCGACGGGCGCAGCCTGATCGAGCTTGAAGTGCGCGTTCTTCGCGACCTCCGCCGGCACCAGTTCAGGAACACGCTTGATGTCGACGGTGGCTCCGGCTTCGCGCGCACCTTCCGCGACGGCGTTCGCCATCGCCTCGATGTGCCCGTAAGTGGAGTAGTAAAGAACGAGAACCTTGGCCATGACGGCCTCCTTTGAGTTTGCAGGATCGGATTGGGAAAAGAGGGAGTGGGTGCGGCTTACGCCGCATCCACCAGCACGATTTCGGTGTCTTCCAGCGCGGTGACCTTCACCGCGGATTCCTGCGCCACGGCGACGCCGTCGCGTGCATTCGCGCGGACGCCGTTGACCTCGATGGCGCCTGTCGCGGGCACGAGATAGCCGTAACGCTTCGCGTCGATCGCATACTCGGCGCTCTCGCCCGCCTTCAGCTTGGTGGCGAGCACACGTGCGTCGGCGCGGATCGGCAGCGCGTCATTATCGGCCGCAAAACCGCTCGCGATGGTGACGAACTTGCCGGAGCGGTCCGCCTTCGGAAACGGCTTCGCGCCCCAGGTCGGCTGTCCGCCAGCCTGTGTCGGCACGATCCAGATCTGGAAGATCTTGGTTGTCACCGGCTCGAGGTTGTACTCAGAGTGACGGATGCCCGAACCCGCGCTCATCACCTGCACGTCACCGGCTTCGGTCCGTCCGGTGTTGCCGAGCGAATCCTGATGGGTGATCGCGCCTTCGCGGACGAAGGTGATGATCTCCATGTTGGCGTGCGGATGAGCCGGGAAGCCGGTGTTCGGCGCGATTTCGTCGTCGTTCCACACACGCAGGCTGCCGTGGTTGATGTTGGCGGGGTTGTGATAGCTGCCGAACGAGAAGTGGTGCCTGGCCTTGAGCCAGCCGTGGTCGGCGCTGCCGAGATGATTGAAGGGGCGAAGCTCGATCATGATGATGCTCCTTGACGAACATTGGATGGGTTATGGATAAGCGTTGCCGAATGATGCATAAATAGAAACTATAGAAACTCATTGTTTCTATTTTTGCTCTCATGGGAGATTGCCGATGTCGAAACTTCCGGACTTCGAGGCGCTGGCGATCTTCGCCAAGGTGGTGGAGATGCGGTCCTTTGCCGGAGCGGCGAGCGAACTGGCGCTGTCGAAAGCCACTGTTTCAAAAGCCGTCAGCCGGCTGGAAGAGCGGCTGGGCGCGCGGCTGTTCAATCGCACCTCGCGGCAACTGGCGCTCACCGATGCGGGGCAGAAACTGGCGGAGCGCGCCACGCGGCTTTTGATGGACGGCGAGGCGGCAGAGAACGAGGCGCTGGCGCAGTCGGCGACGCCGCGCGGCCTGGTGCGGCTTGCGGTGCCGATGACCTTCGGGGTGAAGGTCATCGGCCCGCTATTGCCGGAATTCCTGCGCACCTATCCGGAAGTCGCCATCGATCTTCATCTCAGCGATGCGACGGTCGATCTGATCGGTGACGGTTTCGATGCAGGCGTGCGTATCGCGCGCCTGCCGGATTCGTCATTGGTGGCGCGCAGGCTGTGCGGCGTGCGGCGTTACACCGTCGCGGCGCCGTCCTACCTGAAGGCATATGGACGGCCCACGCATCCGATGCATCTCGCCCAGCACAAGTGTTTCGGCTACGCCTATCTTTCGACGCCCGGTGTCTGGCACTACGTCAATGCGGCGGGCGAGCAGGCGACGGTGCGGCCGTCAGGGCAACTGCGCGTCAACAATGGCGAAGCCACCATGCCGGCGCTACTGGCCGGACTCGGCATCGCCGATCTGCCGGACTTCATTGTCGACGAAGCCATCGCGTCAGGACAGCTCGAAGTCATTCTGAAAGACTGGAAGCAGCCGGAAGGCGCGGTGCATCTGGTGATGCCGCCCGGCGGCCCGCGGCCCGCGCGTGTCGAGGCGCTGGCGGATTATCTCGCCGCGAAGCTCGGCCGCACCAGGCGCGCGAGCCGATCGTGAGATTGGTGCGCGACGGCGGCGGTTGTCATGCAACGCCGCCGCCGTCACGTGAAAGAATAGCGCTTACTTGACCTTGCCCATGTCCTTGAGCACTTCATTGGCCGCCTTGAAGGCATCGAGACCCGCCGGAATGCCGCAATAGACCGTGGCGTGAAGCAGCACTTCCTTGATCTCGTCCACGGTCACGCCGTTGTTGATCGCGCCGCGCGTATGCAGCTTGATTTCCGGCGAGCGGTTCAGCGCCGTCAGCATGGCGAGATTGAGCATGCTGCGGGTCTTGCGATCGAGGCCTGGACGGCCCCAGGCGTAACCCCAGCACCATTCGGTGGTGATGTGCTGGAACGCCATGGTGAACTCGTTGGCCGATTGCAGCGACTTGTCGACATATTCCGAGCCGAGCACTTCGCGCCGCGAGGACAGGCCGAGGTCGAACATGCCGCCGAGGGTGATTTTCTGATCGTAGCTCATGGACGCTCCGTTGATGGTGTGAGGGTTGAGTGTGACAGGTTATCCGAGGACGGTCATATGCCGAGATAAGCGGCCCTGACAGCGGGATTTTCGTTGAGATCGGCGGCGGAACCTTCCAGCGTGATGCGGCCGCTTTCCAGCACATAGCCGCGCGTCGCGACGTCGAGCGCCAGTCCGACATTCTGTTCGACCAGCAGGATGGATGTGCCACGGCTGTGAATCTGCACGAAGGCGTCGTGCATTTCCTCCACCACTTTCGGCGCGAGGCCGTGGCTCGGCTCGTCCAGCAGCAGCAGTTTCGGCTTCAGCATCAGCGCGCGGCCGACCGCGACCATCTGCTGCTCGCCGCCCGAAAGCGTTCCGGCCAACTGCTCGCGCCGTTCAAGGAGACGCGGGAATAGCGTGAAGACGTCCTGCATGCGCGCCGGAAGGTCGGATGCCGTGCGCGCGGTGAAGGCGCCGAGCAGCAGGTTTTCTTCCACGGTCATGTCCGGGAATATCTGGCGGCCTTCCGGCACATGCGCGATGCCGAGCGACGGCGTCTCGAACGACGAGCGTGTCATCAGGTCGGTGCCGGCAAAGCGCAGCGTGCCGCTCACGCACGGCACCAGCCGCGAGATGGAGCGCAGAATGGTGCTCTTGCCCGCGGTGTTGGCGCCGATGATGCAGACGAACTCGCCTTCGCAGACGGTGAGATCGACGTCGTGCAGAACCTCGACCTCGGTGTAGCCGGCCTTCAGGCCGCGGATTTCGAGCAGCGGAGCGGCGCTCATTGATGTTTCTCCATCGAGCGGCCGAGATAGGCTTCCACCACCTGCGGATCGTTGGCGATCTGCTGCGGCGTGCCGTCGGCCAGCAGGCGGCCGAAATTCAGCACCAGGATGCGGTCGCAGATGGTCATGATGGCGCGCATGTGATGCTCGACCACCAGCAGCGTGATGCCGTCGTCGCGCAGCGAGCGAATCAGGTCCATGATCTCCTGCATCTCGACCGGATTGAGCGCGGCCATCACCTCGTCGAGCAGCAGAACCTTGGGGCCGGTGCACAGCGCGCGTGCCAGTTCGATGCGGGCGCGTTCGGGAAATGACAGCGTCCCCGCCTGCTTCTGCGCGATCGCTTTCAGACCGACGCGGTCGAGGCACTTCAGGGCGTCTTCGCGCGCCGCATCGACGTCGTGACGGAGAAGCCCCGCGGTCAGCACGTTGTCCAGCACCGTGCTTTCGCCGAACAGCGCGACGTTCTGGAATGTCTTGGTCATGCCGAGCGCCGCGATCTTGTGCGGCTTCAGTCCGGCGAGTGGCTGGCCGTCGAGCAGCACCGATCCCTTGTCGGGACGGATCAGTCCGACCAGCGTGCTGAAGAATGTCGTCTTGCCCGCGCCGTTGGGTCCGATCAGGCCGATGATCTGGCCCTTCGGAACGGAGAACGTCACGTCGGACAGGGCCTGCAGGCCGCCGAAGCGTTTCGAGATGCCGCGGACATCGAGAATGGTCATGACGAGGCTCCGCCGGTCAGTTTTGCGCGAAGCTGTTCGAACACGGTGATGAAGCCGCGCGGACGCCACAGGATGACAGCGATCAGGATGACGCCGAACACGAGCTGGGAAAGACCCGCCGCGCTCGACGACAGCCAGTCGTTCATCAGTTCTTCCAGCGGAATGATGAAGAACGCGCCGAGGATCGGCCCAAGCGCGGTGCCGATGCCGCCGAGAATGGCGATCAGCGCGACGCGGATCGAAATGGCGGAGGCGCTGAACACGGTGTCCGGATCGAAGAACACCGCGACCTGTGCATAGAGCGTGCCGAGCATCGCCATCAGCGCGCCGGACATGATCGCGGCCTGCAGCTTCACCCGTGTGGTGTTGATGCCGATCACTTCGGCCGCCTGCGGATTTTCCTTGATGGCGCGCAGGCGATAACCCATCGCGCCGCGCCGGATGACTTCGAAGGCCACGGTGGTGACGACGACCGCGGCGAGCGCGATATAGGTGTGGGGCAGCAGGACTTTGAACGAGTAGTTGGCGAAGTTCGGCGCCGAGAATGGCACCGAGATTCCGCCCGGTCCGCCGGTGAGCGAGGCCCAGACGTTGCCGATCACGCGCATCACTTCGCCGAAGGCGAGCGTCGCCAGCGCGAAGTAGTGGCCCTGCAGCCGCATGGTCGGAATTGCGATAATGAACGCGGCGAGGCCGCCGAGCACGCCGCCGGCCAGCATGCCGAGCCATGGCGAGACGCCGAACTTGAGCAGCAGGATCGTCGACGTATACGCGCCGATGCCGAAGAACGCGGCGTGGCCGAGCGAGGTCTGGTTGGCGAGGCCGCCGATGATGTTCCAGCTTTGCGCCATCGCCGCGAACAGCAGGGTGAAGGTCAGCACGCGAATCCAGTAGCCGCGCGGATCGAGCGTCAGCGGCAGCAGGCATGCCGCTACGACAACGATGGCGAGAATGATCCAGCGCTTCATCGGCTGGCTCCCACAAGACCTTGCGGCCGGACAGCCAGCACCATGATGAACACCAGAAACAGCACGAGATTTTGCATCTGGATCGGGAAGACCAGCGCGGAGAGCGCCTGGATCACGCCGACGGCGAGGCCGCCGACGACGGCGCCCGCGACGCTGCCGAGGCCGCCGAGCACCACGACGGTGAACATCAGCACGACATACTGTCCGCCGACGCCCGCATAGACCGTGACATAGGGAAGAATGACTGCGCCGCCGAAGGCCGTGAGGCCGACGCCCAGCGCAAAAGCGATCTTGTACATCTGCCCGGAATCGATGCCCATGAGCTGAGCGGCCATCGGGTTCTGCGCGGTTGCGCGCATGGCGCGGCCGAACCAGCTTGCGCGCATGAACCACCACAGCGCCGCGCCGCAGGCCAGCGACATCGCGAACGCGATCAGATAGGGCACGCTGATGAACAGCGGGCCGAGCGAGAGCGAGACAGTCTGATACCAGGTCGTGACCGAGCGGAACTGCGAGCCGAACACCAGCAGTCCGCCGTTTTCGATCACGATCAGAAGGCCGACCGTCAGGAATATCTGCGCGACGGACGGCGCTTTGAGAACGCGCGAGATCAGCTGGCCCTGCACGAACCAGCCGATCACAAACGCGACGGCGAACGACAGCGGCGCTGCCAGCACGGGATCGAGCCCGAGAACGGCCCACGCCAGCCAGGCGACGAACATGCCGACCATCAGGAATTCCGCCTGCGCGAAATTCACGATGCCCATGACGCCGTAGACCAGCGTGAGGCCGATCGAGATGACGGCATAAACGCCGCCGATCAGCAGCCCATCGATGATTGCTTGAAGAAACGCCACTGCCGTCTTTCGTTTACCGGATCACTTCCAGACGGCCGGGGCCTTGGCGACGTCCTTCGGCCAGACGGTCACCAGTTCCTTGTTGCGCCACTGCACCATGACAGGCACCGACAGCACGTTGAGGCCGGTGTTGTCGAACTGCACGGCCCCGCCGGTCATGGCGCGGGTCCAGCCGCCGGTGAACTTGGCGCCGCGCAGGGCCGCGGACACGTCTTCCGGCTTGGCGGACTTGGTCTTCTCGATGGCCTGCACCAGCACGTCGAGCGCGACGGCGTGTTCCAGCGCTTCGTGGACCATGAAGTAGCCGTAACGCTTGCGGAAGCGGTCGGTGAGGTCCGGCGCGAGATCGTAGTTCGACAGGTTGATCGAGAGTACGTTCTCGGCGAATTCGCCGAGGCCCTTCTCGAAGTCGGGAATGACATAGCCGGCCGCGCCGCCGATCGCCGGAATGTCGATCTTCTGCTGGCGCATGGTGCGGATGATGAGCAGGCTGTCATTGAGATAGGACACCGGGAACACCGCCTGAGCGCCGGATGCGCGCAGCTTGTTGATCAGCGGCGTGGTGTCGGTGATGCCGAGCGGGTAGGCGTCGTCCATCACCACGTCGACATTGGCGGCCTTCGCGCCGGCGCGCAGGCCGTTCGCCTGCGCGGTGCCATAGGCGGTGTCTTCATACATGATGGCGATCTTGTCGATCTTGGCGCCGGAGGCCTGCGCGATGGCCATGGTGTAGTCGAACTGCGCCTTGCCGATCACGGACGCCTTGGCGACGACCTGGAAGATGTTCTTGAAGCCGCGGCCGGTGATCTGGTCGGCGAAGGACATGGTCAGCAGCGGAATGTCGCGCCGCTCCGTCACTTCGGAAATCGCGATGGTCAGCGACGAGGCGAACGCGCCGAGGATCGCGGTGACGTCGTTCTGCGTGATCAGGCGCTGCGCGACGTTGCCCGCCGTGGTCGGCGTCGAGGTCGAATCCGCGACGATCAGATTGATCTTGGCGCCGCCGAGCGCCTTGATGCCGCCGGCCGCGTTGATTTCGTCGGCCACAAGCTCGATGCCGTTGCGCGAATTGATGCCGAACTGCGCGTTGGCGCCCGACAGCGGCATGATCACGCCGATATTCACCGCCTTGGCCTGGGCTTGGGCGGACGTGATCACCAGCGGGCTCGCCAGCAGCGACGCGGTTCCTGCAAGCAAGGTGCGGCGATTGAGACCGGTGGCGGACGTCGGAATCTTTTTGGTCATGGGCATTCTCCCTGAAGGCGTGGGCCTTGATGGCTCTGGGGCCACGTTCCAATAATTGTGGGCAACGGTCAAGCTGATTGACAGATTGTCTGATAAGCTGTTGATTGAAGGCATGGCGAAGACCGAATCCACACTCAACGTGTCGCGCGAAACCACCAGCCTCCGGCTGCTGGTCGAAAACCGGCTCAGGACCGCGATCGGCAACGGGATTTTCAAACCGGGCCAGCGGCTGATCGAGCGCGAACTGTGCGAGCAGACCGGTGTCGGCCGCACCTCGATCCGCGAAGCGCTGCGTCAATTGGAAGCGGAAGGACTGGTGACGACGGTGCCGCATCGCGGACCGATCGTCAGCACCATCACGGTCGAGGAAGCCGAACAGCTTTATGAAATGCGCGCGCTGCTGGAAGGATTTGCCGGCCGCGCCTGCGCGCGCGAGCGCGACCCCGCGATCCTGAGCCGGCTGCGCAAGCAGTTTGAAGTCATGGGCGTTGTCGGGCGGAATGACGACCGCAGCGATCTTCTGGCGGCCAAGACCGAGTTCTATGCCGCCATGCTGGAAGGCTGCGGCAATGTCTTCGTGCAGCGCTTTCTGAACATGCTGCTCAATCGCGTCACCCTGCTGCGCATGACCTCGATGACGCAGAAGGACCGCATCGACCACAGCCTGAAGGAGATCGAAACCATCCTGGTGGCGATCGAATCCGGCGACGAGGAAGGGGCCGAGCAGGCCTGCATCCAGCACATCCGCAATGCTGCGCCGATCGCCATCGCGGCGCTCCGGCGCAATGAAGCGCAGCCGGCCCCGGCGTCCGCTGCTGAATAACAGTTTTTCTTTTCAAGGAGCGTTCCGTGTCCCAGTCCAGCACCATTCTTCCGCCCGCGAAAGTCGCCGTGATCGGCCTCGGCAATATGGGGCAGCCGATGGCGGCGTGCATCGCGCGCGCCGGCTATCAGGTCGTCGGATTCGATCTGTCGGCCGATGCGCGTGCCAAGTTTGTTGCAGCGGGCGGCAAGGCTGCCTCAAACGTAGCGGAAGCCGTGTCGGATGCCGCCGTCGTCATCACCCTGCTGCCCGACGGCAAGATCGTTCGCGCGGCGATTGAGGGCATGAAGGCGCATCTCGCGCGCGGCACGGTCGTCATCGACATGAGTTCGTCCGCGCCGGTGGGGACGAAGGCGCTCGGTGAAGAGCTGATCGCGGCGGGCATCGCGTTCATCGATGCGCCGGTGTCCGGCGGCGTGAAGCGCGCCATCGACGGCACGCTTGCCATCATGGCGGGCGGCGACAGCAAGACCCTCGACAAGGCCACGCCCGTCCTGCAGGCCATGGGCAAATCCGTTTTCCACGCAGGTCCGCTCGGCGCAGGTCATGCCGCCAAAGCGCTGAACAATTACGTGTCGGCCGCGGGCCTCGCGGCCGCGGCGGAAGCCGTCGCCATCGCGGAGCGTTTCGGGATCGATCCGAACACGCTGGTGGATGTGTTCAATGCCTCCACCGGCCGCAACAACTCCACCGAGAACAAGCTCAAGCAGTTCATCATCTCGCAGACGTTCAATTCCGGGTTCTCGCTGGCGCTGATGGCCAAGGACATCCGCACCGCCGACGACCTCGCGCATCAGCTCGGCGTTCCGGCGCCGCTTGCCGATGAAGTGGCCGCGCAGTGGGATGCGGCGCTCGAGATGCTCGGATCGTCCGCGGACCACACCGAGATCGGGCGCTATTCGACCGCCAAGCGCTGAGCACCGGCATGACGACGCTGGAGACGCTTCGCGAACGGCTGACGGCGGCGGTGGCGACACCGGAGGTCAAATCTTTCGCGCGCGGCCTTGAGACCGTCATCCGCTTTTCCGTTGCTGCGCAATCCGTCGATGTGGTGTGCGCGTCGAACGAACCTGCCGTGAAGCCGTCGTCAGGAACGTCCGGAATCGCACTGTCCGCATCGGAATCCGACTGGCAGATCGCGCTGCAGCCGGTGCCGCCGCCGACCTACCAGTCGTTCTCGTCGATCCAGTTGCGCAATCCCCGTTTCACCGTGAGCGGCGATCCGTTGCTGATCGCGCAGGCGCGCGCGTTTCTGGAAGCGGTCTTCGCCAATCTCGGCGGCAACCGTGACGGCGCGACCGATATCGATCTGTCGCGCCTTGAGAGCCGGTATCATCGCGTCCGCGCTGCGAATGGCGAAGTTGCCGATATCTTTGCCGAGAGCGCGGGCGCCGGACATCCGGTGCTCTGCCTGCACACGGCGGGGGCCGACACGCGGCAGTTTCATGGCGTGATGTGCGATTCCGTTCTCGGTCAGGACTGGCGCATGATCGGATTCGACATGCCGCATCATGGCCGCACCATGCCGCCGTTCGGCTGGGATGGCGGCATCTACCGGCTCGACCAGACAGCTTATCTCGACTGGTGCGTCTCCTTCATCGAGCAGGTCGTCAAGGAACCGGTGGTCGTGATCGGCTGTTCGATGGGCGCGGGGATGGCGCTGGCACTGGCGGCGGAGCGGCCCGATCTCGTCACGGCGATGATCGGACTTGAAGCGCCGCTGCGTCCACGCGGCCGCCGTAATCCGTATCTCACCCATGCGCAGGTCAATGGCGGCTGGCATTCCGCCGCCTATGTTCGCGGCCTGATGAGTCCGACCAGCCCGGCGGAAGATCGCCGCCGCGCCGCGCATATCTACGCGCAGGGCGCGCCGGGAATCTATGATGGCGATCTCGCGTTCTATTCGGACGAATTCGATGGCGAGGTCATTGCCAAGCGCATCGACGGCCGCAGGATTCCGGTCGATCTCTTGATCGGTCACTACGACTTCTCGGCAACCGTGAGCGACGCGCATGCGCTGGCGAGCTGGATTCACGGTGCGACGGTGATCGAGATGCCGGAACTCGGCCATTTCCCGATGACGGAAAGTCCGTCGGCCCTGCTGAAATATCTGCGGCCGCTGTTTGCCACGCTGCCGTCGCGCATGACGACCTGACAAGGCAAGCGACCGGTTAGTCCGGCGCCTGCGTTTTCGCCGTCTCGATCAGCCAGTCGCGGAAAGCACCGATCACCGGTGTCACCGGCCGGTCCTCGGGCACCACGAAATAATAGCCGGCCGACGGCGCGGAGATGTCGAACGGGACCACGAGGCGTCCATTGGCGATGTCGTCCGCGACATAAGCTGTATGGCCCATGGCGACGCCGAGCCCGTCGATCGCCGCCTGCACGGTCATGAAAGCGAGATCGAACGTCAGGCTGGGATTCTGCGCGATCTGAATCGGCAGGCCCGCCGCCGTCAGCCACACCCGCCAGTCGTCCCTCGTGGTGGAGGTGTGGAGCAGCGTCGCGCGCGCCAGGTCTTCCGGCTGCTTCAACGCGCGTGCGCCGGTGAGCAGCTTCGGACTGCAGACCGGAAACAGTTGCTCCGCCATCAGCCATTCCGCATGGACGCCCGGCCATTGTCCGCGCCCATAGCGGACCGCGGCATCGACATTGCTGCTGCGAAAATCGACCACCTCGGTCGAGGTGGTGATGCGGACGTCGATGTCCGGATACTTTTCCTGAAATGTCGACAGCCGCGGCAGCAGCCATTTCACGGCAAGCGATGTCAGTGTGCTGATGGTCAGCACGCGATCGTTGCCGGTGCGCAAGAGACGGTCGGTCGCGGTGCGCAGATCCTGAAAAGCCGCGCGGATGTTCGGCAGATAGTCCGCCGCCTGCGGCGTCAGCGTCAGCGCGCGGCTCTGGCGGACAAACAGGCGCAGGCCGAGTTCTTCTTCCAGCCGCCGGATCTGATGGCTGATGGCGGTCTGGGTGACGTTCAGTTCCTGCGCGGCTTTCGTGAAGGACAAATGCCGCGCTGCGGCCTCGAAAGCGCGCAAACCGTTCAGAGAAGGCAGTCTGGCGGTCATCCGCGGTCTCTATCCATGAAATTATCTCATAATACGAACGACAAGCTGTCGTTTGTCAATTGGTCTTTTCAACCAGATATTACGACTACAAAATGATTTCAGGAGGCCGTCATGTCTGTCTGCACCAATAATGCGATGACAAATCATCATCACGATTTCTACACCCACCCGCTCACTTTCATGTCCGATGTTCTGCACACCTGGCAGCAGCGGTCCCAGCGGCGGGCGGAACTGGCCAGGCTGACCGACGCTGATTTTCACGATGTCGGCGCAAGCTGGAGTGACTTCGCCGTTGAGGCCAACAAGCCGTTCTGGCGCGCCTGACGGCCTTTGAGAGCCCGGTCCGCTTCCCTCCCGGACCGGGTCTTTTTTTGATGCAAGACCGTCTTCGCATCTCACAACTCGACGGAGTCGTCCCATGCTCGCCGCTCCCGATCATCGTTTCGTCCTGAGCAATCTCGGCCGTTACACCGATGTGCTTCGGCTGCGGGGCGGCCGGTCGCTGACCGTCCGTTTTCTTGAGCCGCGCGACGCGGAGACGCTGCTGGATTATTTCAGGTCGTTGTCGCAACGTTCGCGTTACAGCCGTCTGATGGGGGCTGCGAGCGAGTTGCCGCCATCGGAACTCGACAAAGCGCTGCATGTGGGCGAAGGCAATCGCTTTGCCGTGGTGGCGGAAATGAAGGTCGATGGCGTCGATACGCTGGTCGGCGAAGCGCGCTACAGCTTCGATGCGCAGAGCGGCGAGAGCGAATTCGGCCTGTCGATCGGCGATGCGTGGCAGGGGCAGGGCATCGGCTCTGCATTGTTGGCCAATCTTGAATGCCGCGCGTCGGCGCTGGGCGCGCGGATGCTGTTCGGCGAAACCCTTCGCAACAACGAACCGATGATCGGCCTCGCCCGCAAGTCCGGCTACATGTTCGGGCGCGCGCCGGATGACTGGCGTCTGACGCGTTTCGACAAGGTGCTGCACGCGGCCGCCGACATTCCATGCGAGAGCTGGCGGCAGGCCGCGCGTGCAGGCTGGCCGCTGTATGAGGATGCGCCCGCGCGTTGACCGACATCACGGCGCCAACGCTTGTCTGCCGTCGGCTGGATCGAATAGTGTCTGAAAGCGCCGGCAGGGCGTTCGATCCGGGAGTTGTCCGATGGCGCAATCCGTCAAAAATGAAGTGTGGCTGGCGGCTGGCGTGCGCACGCCATTTGCGAAGGTCGATGGAGCGCTCAGCGGCGAGGACGCCATTGCGCTGTCGGTGCCGGTGGTCAAACACATGATCGAGCGGCTGGGCGGCGGCACGCCGGACTTCGCGGTCTGGGGCAATGTCGTGCCCAACCTGACCTGGAGCAATATCGCCCGCGAAATTCTGATGGATGCCGGCGTCGATGCCACGGTGCAGGCCTATTCCACCGTGATGGCGTGCTCGACCAGCATGATGGGCGTGTTCGAGGCCGCGGGGATGATCGACGGCGAGGTTCGCAATCTCGCGCTGGTCGGCGGCGTCGACAGTCTGAGCCAGGTGCAACTCGGTCTCGGCATGTCGCTGTCCAACTGGGTGCGCCAGTTTCAGACCGCGCGCTCGCTCGGACAAAAACTTAGCCACGCCATTGATCTCAGGCTGCGCGATGTGCGCCTTTACATTCCGGCGGTGAGCAATCGCACCACCGGCATGAGCATGGGCGAGCACACCGAAATCACCGCGAAGGACTGGAAGATTTCGCGCGAGGCGCAGGACCGGATCGCGCTGGAAAGCCATCAGCGCGCGGTGGCAGCGTGGGATCGCGGTTTCTTCGATGATCTCGTGATTCCGTTCGGCAGCGTGAAGCGTGACAGCATTCCGCGCAAGGACACGTCGCTGGAAAAGCTGGCGCGGCTCTCCCCGTCGTTCGACCGCACCAGCGGCAAGGGCACGTTGACGGCGGGCAATTCCTCGCCGCTGACCGATGGCGCATCCAGCATCTGGGTGGCGTCCGCCGCAGGGCTTGCGAAACTGCCCGCGAACACGCCGCGCGTGAAACTGATCGACTGGGAAATCGCCTCGGTGGATTTCCGCACCGAAGGTCTGTTGATGGCGCCGCCCTATGCGATCCCGCGCCTGCTCAAGCGGCGTGGGCTGACTTATGCGGATATCCAGCTCTGGGAAATTCACGAGGCCTTCGCTGCGCAGGTGCTGGCGCATATCAAGGCGCTGGAGAGTCCGGAGTTCATTCGCGACAAGGCGGGCGTGAGTGCGGAGTTCGGGACGTTTCCGCGCGAGCGCATGAATCCCAACGGCGGTTCGATTGCGCTCGGCCATCCGTTCGGCGCGACCGGCACGCGCATTCTCAGTCAGGCCGTGAAGGCGCTGGCGGCGATGCCGAAAGGCAGCCGCGCCGTTGTCAGCATCTGCGCCGACGGCGGGCAGGGCACCGTGGCGCTGCTGGAGGCGGCATAACTCACGCGCCTTTGAACACGGCCTTGCGCTTCTCCACGAATGCCTTCACCGCTTCCTTGTGATCGGCGGTGGCCGCAGTGCGCACCATGCGCTCGGCTTCATGGTCGAGCGAGGTGAGGAAATCGTTCATCAGCGCTTCGTCCAGATTGTCCTTCATGAAGCGCAGCGCTTTGGCCGGACCGTCGGCAAGGGTCTTCGCCCAGGCGAAGGCGGCATCGCGCAACTGCTCATCCGGCACCACGCGGTTGACGAGACCGAGCGCCTCGCAGCGCGCCGCGTCGATCTTCTCGCCGAAGAACATCAGCTCGCGGGCGCGCGCCGTGCCGATAAGCCGAGTCAGCAGCCAGGCCATGCCGTAGTCGCCGCTCAATCCGATCTTCACATAGGCCGTGGTCACGAAGGCGGATGCCGCCGCGATGCGCAGGTCGCAGGCCAGCGCCAGCGACAATCCCGCGCCCGCGGCCGGGCCGGGCAATGCGGCGATGGTCGGCTTGCGCACGTTGACCAGCACGCCGGTCAGCGTGCGCTGTCGTTCCTGCAGGCGCGCGACCTTCTGGTCGAATGTCAGTTCCGGCGCGGTGCTGCTGCTGGATTTGCCGCCCATGCCCTTGACGTCGCCGCCCGCGCAGAACGCGGTGCCCGCGCCGGTGATCAGCAGCGCGCCGATAGTCGGATCTTCGCCGCAAAGCTTGATCATCCGGCGCAGCGCGGGCGTGAACTGGTCGGACAGGGAATTGCGCGCCTGCGGCCGGTTGAGCGTGATGACGGCGACACGTTCGCGAATTTCGCACAGCAGTTCATCGGTTCCGGTGTCGATCGTATGCCCGGTGCGGGCGGGATCTGTGGTGCTCATCGTCTCGTTCCGGTACGGGTTCCGAAACGAAACTGTGGACGCGGGGCGGCGTGTTGGCCAGCAAAACCTTGCGCAACCCTGTCATGTGGCGCGCGTTTTTGCTTCAAACTCGATCCTCACGCATGCCGCGCGGCGTTCATCGGCCGTTCAAGGATAGAGTCGCTAAAAAGACCAGACATCAGGTCATGACCCGGCTGCGCCCGGTGTGTATGCTGATGGTCATACGATCGCTCTATGATCGTCTGCTTCTCTGTTTCGACATTCCTGCTGGGAGATTTTCATGCGCAAGTTTCTGACGATCCTCGCGGCGCTGGCGTCGCTGAGTCTCACCAATTGCGGATACAACGCGATTCAGCAGAATGACGAGTCGGTGAAGTCGAGCTGGTCCGAGGTGGTGAACCAGTATCAGCGCCGCGCCGATCTGGTGCCGAACATCGTCAATTCGGTGAAGGGCTTCGCGCAGCAGGAGAAGGACGTGCTGCTCGGCGTGACTAATGCGCGCGCCAAGGTCGGCACCGTTCAGGTGTCTCCGGATGTGGTGAACGATCCGGCGACCTTGCAGAAATTCCAGCAGGCGCAGAGCGAACTGACCGGCGCGCTGTCGCGTCTTCTGGTGACGACCGAGAATTATCCGCAGCTCAAGTCGGACCAGTTGTTCCGCGATCTGGTGGCGCAGCTTGAAGGCACGGAGAACCGCATCGCCGTGGCGCGCAACCGCTACATCAAGGCGGTGCAGGATTATAATGTCGGCATCCGCACCTTCCCGAACAACCTGACCGCGATGGTGTTCGGCTACAAGGAGAAGGCGAACTTCACCGTGGAGAACGAGAAGTCGATTTCCACCGCCCCGAAGGTCGATTTCAACGTGCCGCCGGCAGCCGCGCCTGTACCGGCACCTGCTCCCGCGACACCGGCACCCGCGCCGGCCGAGCCCGCCAAGTAAAGGTGAGCAGCGGATACCCGCGATGAAGGCGGTCAAGGCGCTTATTCTCGCGTTCCTGCTGTGCTTCGCGTCCGCCGCATTGGCGGACGTCGCGGTGCCGCCGCTGACCGGCCGCGTCGTCGATCTGACGGCGACGCTGTCGGCCGATCAGGCGGCGACTCTCGAACAGACGCTGAAGGATTTCGAAGACCGCAAGGGCAGCCAGGTGGCGGTGCTGATCGTGCCGACCACCCAGCCGGAAACCATCGAGCAGTATTCGCTGCGCGTGGTCGAGCAATGGAAGCTCGGCCGCAAGAAGGTGGACGACGGCGCGCTGCTGATCATCGCCAAGAACGACCGCAAGCTGCGCATCGAAGTCGGCTACGGCCTCGAGGGTGCGCTGAACGACGCCACGTCGAAACGGATCATCGACGAGATCATCACACCTAAATTCCGCGGCGGCGATTTCGCCGGCGGCATTTCCGACGGCGTGGACCGCATCCTGAAAGTGATCGACGGCGAGCCGCTGCCCGCGCCGAAACCCGAAGGCGAGATGCCGGATCTCAGCGCCATCGGTGAATACTTTCCGTTTCTCTTTATTGTCGCGCTGGTCGGCGGCGGAATTTTCCGCGCGATCTTCGGGCGGTTGCTCGGTTCGGTCATCGCGGGCGGCGGTGTTGCGGCTTTCATCTGGTTCTTCCTGGGCACACTCTCCATCGCAGCCGTCGGCGGCCTGATCGCGTTTTTCATCACGCTGATCGGGGACGCCATCGTGTCGTCGGGTGGCGGTGGACGCGGCGGTTATGGCGGCGGGTTCAGTTCCGGTTCGAGCAGTTCGGGCGGATTCAGCGGAGGCGGCGGCAGCTTCGGCGGCGGCGGCGCATCGGGCAGTTGGTGACGCAATGGGAATCGGGCGCATCGGCAAACACCTTCTTCTCAACCGCTGGCGGGTGCGGCGCGCCTTTCCGCGCCAGGTGCTTGCGAATATCGAGAAAGCGATCAAGGCCAGCGAGGCCGCGCATGCCGGACAGATCCGGTTCGCGGTTGAGGGCGCGCTGGACGGACGGCCGCTGTTCAAGGATCAGCCCGCGCGCGACCGCGCCATCGATGTGTTCGCGGATTTGCGGCTGTGGGACACCGCGCATCGCAACGGCGTCCTGATCTATCTGCTGCTGGCGGACCGCGACGTGGAGATCGTCGCCGATCGCGGCATCGCCGAGAAAGTCGCGCAGGCCGAATGGGAGAAAATCTGCCGCGCCATGGAAGCCGAATTCCGCGCGGGGAATTTCGAGGGCGGCGTGCTGAAAGGCATCACGGCGGCGACGCAACTTCTGGCAAGGCATTTTCCGCCGGGCGCGGCGCATCCGAACGAACTGCCGGACAAGCCGGTGGTGTTGTAGGAAGCAGAATTCCCGTCATTGCGAGGAGCCATTAGCGCGTGAGCGCGCTTTTGGCCGGACCCGTTGGCTGGCCATGACGGGAGATGTGTTGTTCTACTCCCCCGCCATCAGTCCGACATTGCCGCCCGCTGCCGCCGTGTTGATCGTCACCGTCTGTTCGGTGGCGAGGCGTGGAAGATAATGCGGTCCGCCGGCCTTCGGCCCTGTGCCCGACAGTCCATGTCCGCCGAACGGCTGCACGCCGACCACCGCGCCGATCATGTTGCGGTTGACGTAGACGTTGCCGACACTGAGTTTGTTCACGACGGCGTCAACGGTGTCGTCGATGCGCGAATGAATACCAAGCGTCAGACCATAGCCGCTGTCGGCGATGGATTGCAGCACGCGCGCGAAGTCCGCCGCCTTGTAGCGGACCACATGCAGGATCGGGCCGAACACTTCCTCGGTCAGGTCGCTCGCGCTGCCCAGTTCAAAAATATGCGGCGCGACGAAGTGGCCGGAGGCGGGCGCATCCCCGGCAAAATGCACGCGCGCGGATGTTTTCATCCTTGCAATGTGTGCATCCAGTCTTTGTTTCGCCTCAGCGTCGATCACCGGTCCGATCTGCGTCGCCGGATCGCGCGGGTCGCCGACGTTCAGTTCGCGCGCCGCGCCCGCGATCATCTCGATCATGCGGTCGGCGACATCTTCCTGCACGAACAATAGCCGCAGCGCCGAGCAGCGCTGGCCGGCGGAGCGGAATGCCGACATCACCACATCGTCGGCGACCTGCTCGGGCAGGGCGGTGGCGTCCACGATCATGGCGTTGATGCCGCCGGTTTCGGCGATCAGCGGCACGATCGGACCATCCTTCGCCGCCAGCGTGCGGTTGATCGATCGCGCCACCTCCGTCGAACCTGTGAAGACAACGCCCGCGACACCTGCGTCCGCAACCAAGGCTGCGCCGATCTTGCCGTCGCCCTGCACGAGATGCAGCACGGATGCGGGAATGCCGGCGTCATGCAGCAGCGCGACGGCTTCGGCCGCGATACGCGGCGTTTGCTCGGCAGGCTTGGCGACGACCGCGTTGCCTGCCATCAGGCATGCGGTGACCTGCCCCAGAAAAATCGCCAGCGGGAAATTCCATGGCGAGATCGCCACCATCACGCCGCGTCCGCGCAGGCGCAGCACATTGCTCTCGCCGGTCGGGCCGGGCAGACGTGTGCCATCACCGAATAAGGCGCGGCCTTCCATCGCATAGTAACGGCAGAAATCGATGGCTTCACGCACCTCGGAGACGGCGTCATCGATGGTCTTGCCGCCTTCGTCTTGCAACAGCGCGATGAAATGCGGCATCCGCTGTTGCAGCAGGTCCGCTGCGCGCTCCAGCGCAGCGGCGCGTATTGCCGCCGGCGTCCGGCTCCATTGGGTGAAGCCGTCGCGGGCGCGCATCACCGCATCCGCGGCATCGCTTTCGGTCGGGAGCCTGATCTGTCCGGACGACGTAGGCGTTTCGCGAACCGATCGCAGCAATCCGTCGCGCGCGCGACGGTCGCCGAACTCGACACCGCGCGAATTGATTCGAGGTAGGTAGAGATCGCGCGGCAGCGGCAGGTTCGGCGCATGCGGCTGATCCGGCGATGTGACGATCTGCTCCGGCCGCATCAGCAAGGTCTCAATTGGAATGGTTTCATCGGCTGCCTGCGCCACGAAGGAGGAATTGGCGCCGTTTTCCAGCAAACGCCGCACCAGATAGGCGAGCAAATCGCGGTGACTGCCGACCGGCGCATAGGTGCGCAGCGCCAGCGCGGGCCTGTCCGCATGAAGCTGTGCATAGAGCGCGTCGCCCATGCCGTGCAGACGTTGAAACTCGTAGTCGCCGGTCTCGCCCGCAAGTTCCGCGATGGTCGCCACCGACAGCGCGTTATGGGTGGCGAATTGCGGGAAGATGCGCGGGCGCAAGGCGAGCAGTTTGCGCGCGCAGGCGATGTAATTGAGATCGGTCATCGCCTTGCGGGTGAACACCGGATAGCCGTCGAGGCCGCGCTCCTGCGCGCGCTTGATTTCAGTGTCCCAGTACGCGCCTTTCACCAGACGGAGCGTGATGCGTCGGTCGTGCCGCTCGGCGAGCGCGTGGATATGGTCGATCACCGCCTCGGCGCGGTTCTGATAGGCCTGCACGGCGAGGCCGAATCCATCCCACCCGGCGAGCGACGGATCGGCGAACGCCGCATCGATCACGTCGAGCGACAGTTCGAGCCGGTCCGCTTCCTCGGCGTCGATGGTGAAATGCATGTCACGGGCTTTTGCGCGCTGCGCGAGATCGCGCACCAGCGGCACAAGATCCGTCATCACGCGCATCCGGCTCAGGGCTTCATAGCGTGGATGCAGCGCGGAGAGCTTCACGGAGATTCCCGGCCGGTCCGCAGGCGCGCCCGTGCGCGCGGCCGCGCCGATGGCGTCGATGGCCGCGGCATAAGCCTCGAAGTAATGCGCGGCGTCGGCGGCGGTGCGCGCGCCTTCGCCCAGCATGTCGAAGGAATAGCGATGATGATGCGCAGGCCCCCCGTTGTCCGAGGCGCGCGCCAGCGCGGCGTGTATGGTCTCGCCCAGCACGAAATGATTGCCCATCAGGCGCATGGCCTGCCGGGTCGCGGTGCGCACCGCAGGCAGGCCGATGCGCTTTGCGATGGCGCCGACGGTGCCTTGCGGCGTTTCGCCGGGCCGGATCACCCGCGCGGAGAGGCCCAGCGCCCAGACCGAGGCATTGACCAGCAGCGTCTGCGATCGCGTCTGATGATGCGCGAAGTCGCCCTGACCGAGCTTATCCTCGATGAAGCGGTCGGCGGTGGCGGCATCCGGCACGCGGAGCAGCGCTTCCGCCATCACCATCAGCGCGAGGCCCTCCTTGGTGGAGAGCGCGAATTCGCGCAGCATGTCCTCGACGCCGCCGAAGCCGCCGTCCTCCGCGCGAACCGCGCCGATCAGACGTGTCGCGGTGCGATCGATGCGGGTCTGCTGTTCGGCCGATAGTGGCGGCAGGGCGAGGAGCCGCGCGGCGATCTCGCTGTCATCGGGAGAATAAGGCGCGGAAAAAACCGGAAATGTGCTGGACATGGGGCCCTCTGAATGTCCGCGACCATATCCTTGAGCTTTGCCGCATATCGATAGCAAATTTCGCGATTTTTCCTTAGAATATCAGGATAAAATATGATATTTCCTTAGAAATGAGTGATTTTGACAAAAACGACCGGAAGATTCTCAATATCCTGCAGGCGGACGGGCGGATCGCCAATGTCGAGTTGGCCGAACGCATCGGCCTGTCGCCGACCTCGATCGGCGAGCGGTTGAAGCGGCTGCAGCGCGACGGCTTCATCGAAGGCTACGGCGCGCGGCTGAATCCGCACAAGCTCGGACTTGGCCTTCTGGTGTTCGTCGAGGTGCTGCTGGACAAGACCACGCCGGACGTATTCGCGCGCTTCGCCGCCGCCGTGAAACTCGCGCCCGAAGTTCTTGAGTGCCACATGGTCGCGGGCGGTTTCGATTATCTCGTCAAGGCGCGTGTGGCCGACATGACGGCGTATCGGCGGTTTCTTGGCGACATCCTGCTGGCACTGCCGGGCGTGAAGGAAACGCGCACATATGCGGTGATGGAGGAAGTCAAGCGCGATGCGCCGCTGCCTGTGTAAGGAACCGCATGCGCGACTTCGCTCTGTCGAAGATCGGAAAAATCCGCCATAGTCCTGCGGCATCCCGTCCCGAAAAAACCTGTTCAGTGATGTCCCGTAAAATTCTGATCGCCGCATTGCTTGCTGGTCTTGTGTCCAGCGCCGCGCCCGCCGCCGCCCTGCAACTCACGCCGCAGCAGGCCGATCTCTACACCTCGGTCTCGATCAATCCGCCGTCGGTGAACGGAATGACGGTGTGTTACGGTTTTGTCTGCCGCCGGCGGGAGATGCTCTATTTCACGGCCTCCGACCAGAAACAGCTTTCGCAGATCATGGCGAGGGGCAAGGCGTCCGCGGTCGCGGAACGCGCGGCGATCCAGAAGGCCGTGGTCTGGTTCGACAAGCGCATGGGCCCGATGATCGGGACGGCCAAGCGCGTGGCGCGCGCGGACATCCGCAGCGGCGCGGACGCCGGCAATTACGATTGCTGGGATTCGACGCGCAATGTGACGAGCCTGCTGCTGGTGATGCAGGAATGGGGCCTGCTGAAACACCACACGGTGAGCAACCCGCGCTATCGCGGCAACATCCTCGTCATGCAACTGCCGCACAACACGGCGGTCATCATGGAGAAGAACAGCCGCGTGGAATGGGCGGTCGATATGTGGACCACACGCTACGCCCAGCCGCCGGATGTCATGCTCGTGGATCAGTGGCTGAAGGAAGAGTGATTTGCTTTTACCTCTCCCCGTTTACGGGGAGAGGTCGG
>Ga0153956_1000677_pt1 | contig 35688 bp, 35 predicted proteins | sample TSFL040MetaG_FD_104704 | JGI IMG/M metagenome (GOLD analysis project Ga0153956, IMG submission 104704) | Attine ant fungus gardens microbial communities from Florida, USA - TSFL040 MetaG | ecosystem: Host-associated > Fungi > Mycelium > Unclassified | place: USA: Florida, Wekiwa Springs... | reverse complement strand
TGGTCGCCGGTCATTTCGAGGATGATGACGAAGGCCGTCATCGGCGCCTGCACGACGCCGGCGAAATAGCCGGCCATGCCGAGGATGGCGGCAAGCGCGATGCTGGCGCCGAGCAGCGTGCCGACGCTGCTGCCGAAGCCCGCGCCGACCGAAAGCGACGGCGCGAAGATACCGCCCGGAATGCCGGACAGCATAGACAGAAAACTCGCCGCCAGCTTTTCGACGAAGTAGAAAAGCGGAAGCGCATGGCCTTCCACCGCGCCGCGCGCCTGCTCGTAGCCGGTGCCGAACGTGTCGCCGCCGGAGAAAACCCCGACGATCGCAACGCCCAGTCCGCATAGGAACGCGATGGACAATGCCCGTTTCAGAGGCTGCGGCTGCAGCCAGCGCCTTATGCGGGCGCCGAAATGCAGCGCAAAGCCGCTGAAAGCAGCACCCAGAGCGCCGCCGCCGATGCCGCAGACCGGCACTAGCGCCCAGTCGCTCAGGCTCATCGGCGCGACGGAGGCCATGCCGAAATAATTATAGCTGCCGGCAAGGCCAAGGGCGGCGAGGCCGGAGAGGATCACCGCCGTCAGAACGAGGCCGTTGGCGCGCGATTCGTAGGCGCGGCTCATTTCCTCGATGGCGAAGACGATGCCTGCGAGCGGCGTGTTGAAGGCCGCCGCAATCCCGGCGGCGGAGCCCGCGAGGATCAGCCCGCGCGCCTGCGCCATGCCGCCGAAGCGGGCGACCGCGAGCATGATCGAGGCGCCCACCTGCACGGTCGGCCCCTCGCGCCCGATCGAGGCGCCGCAGAAAAGCCCGAGCACGGTCAAAAATATCTTGCCGGTGGCAAGCCTGAGCGACAGGAGCCGCGTCCGGTCGTCGTCGTCATGCAGATGCCGTGCCGCGATTGCCTGCGGAATGCCGCTGCCTTGCGAATTGGGAAACACCCGTGCGGCGACCCAGGCCGAAAGCACGAAGCCGAGCGGGGTCAGGAGGAGCGGCAGGAACGGACCCGCGGCACCCGCCGACGTTATGCCCGCCGTAAACGCCTTCTGCGCGAGATCGGCGAGCTTGGCGAAGCCGACGCTGATCACCCCGATCGCCAAGGCCCCGGTCCAGAACACCAGCCGCGGCCGCCACAGCCGGAACGAGCCGCGAAAGACCCTGGAGCGGCGGAGAAGTTTCGATTTGCGGTAGAGCGTCGGCATGAGCGGACCTTGTTCCTTGCAGGCGGGTGCCCCCGCATCGCGACGCGAGGGCGCCCGTCCGTGATATTGGAACCAGATCACAGGTCAAGGCAAAGAAGCGGCGATCGCGGCCTTACCGGTCGCTCGTCTCCCAGCGCGGGTTGGTCCAGGGCTCCTGGTTCGAGCGCGGCAGGGGCTGCTTGCCGAGGATATGGTCGGCGGCTTTCTCGCCGGTCATGATCGAGGGGCCGTTCAGGTTGCCGTAGGTGATGTGCGGGAAGATCGAGGAGTCGGCGACGCGCAAGGCTTCGACGCCGATGACGCGGGTCTCGTGGTCGACGACGGCCGTCGGGTCGTTGCGGTCGCCCATCCGGCAGGTGCCGCAGGGGTGATAGGCGCTTTCCAGATGCTCGCGCAGGAAGCCGTCGATCTCCTCGTCGGACTGCACATGCTCGCCCGGCTGGATTTCCGGGCCGCGATAGGGCTCGAACGCCTTCTGGTCGAAAATCTCGCGCGTCAGCCGCACGCAGTGGCGGAACTTCTCCCAGTCCTCCGGATGGCTCATGTAATTGAAGCGGATGACCGGATCGGCCTTGGGATCGGCGGAGCGCAGCGTGACGCTGCCGCGCGACTTCGACAGGTTGAAGCCGACATGCACCTGGAAGCCGTGGCTCTTGGCGGCGGCCTTGCCGTCGTAGGAAATGGCGACCGGCAGGAAATGATACTGGATGTCCGGCTGCTTCAGCCCCGGCGCCGAGCGCAGGAAGGCGCAGGCCTCGAACTGGTTGGAGGCGCCGAGCCCGGATTTGAACAGCATCCACTGCGCGCCCGCGACCCCCTGCCAGAACCAGGGCAGCCAGGAATAGAGCGTGACCGGCTTGAGGCTGACCTGCTGGAAATAGAATTCCATGTGGTCCTGCAGATTGGCGCCGACGCCCGGCCGGTCGGCCTTCACCTCGATGCCCATCTCCTGCAGATGCGCCGCCGGCCCGATGCCGGAGAGCATCAGCAGCTTCGGCGAATTGAAAGAGGAGGCCGAGACGATCACCTCGCGGTTGGCTCTCACGACCTCGACCTGGCCGCCGCGCTCGATCTCGACGCCGACGGCGCGGCCGTTCTCGATGACGATCCGCCGCGCGAAGCCGCGCAGCAGCCGCACGTTCGGCCGCTTCAGCGCCGGCTTCAGATAGGCATTGGCGGCCGACCAGCGCCGCGCCTGAAAGATGGTCTGCTCCATCAGGCCGAAGCCTTCCTGCTTGCTTCCGTTATAGTCCTCGGTCGTCTCGAAGCCGGCCTGGCGGCCCGCCTCGATGAAGGTGCGGAAGAGGGGGTTGGCGACGCCGCCGCGCTGGACGTGCAAGGGGCCGTCGGTGCCGCGCCAGCCTTCCTCGCCGCCATGGCTGTGCTCCATGCGCTTGAAGTAGGGCAGCACGTCGGCATAGGCCCAGCCGCGCGCGCCGAGTTCTTCCCAGCGGTTGTAATCCTCCGCGTGGCCGCGGACATAGACCATGCCGTTGATCGAGGACGACCCGCCGATCACTTTCCCGCGCGGGGCGGTAATGCGGCGGTTGTTGAGGTTCGGCTCCGGCTCGGAAAGATAGCCCCAGTTGTAGCGGTCCATGCTCATCGGCCAGGCGAGGGCTGCCGGCATCTGGATGAACGGCCCGACATCGCTGCCGCCGAACTCCAGCACCAGCACGGAATGCTTGCCGTCTTCCGAGAGGCGGTAGGCGAGGGCGGAGCCCGCGGAGCCGGAGCCGACGATGACGAAATCTGCCTGCATGGTCATGAGTATTCAGTGCCTCGTCGTTGCGCCATCGGCATGGAAGTTTGATATATTGATCTTGTCGAAGTTATCGCTATTTGATATATGGCGACCATGAAAGAAATTCGCCTCTCCCGGCTGGCCGACAAGGCATTGATGCGCATGCAGCCGAAACGGCGAGCGATGATCATCGAAAAGTTGAAGGCCTATGCGCGGGGCGAACCTGTCGACATCAAGAAGTTGAAAGGCAGCCACCTTTTTCGCATCCGCGTCGGACAGGATCGCGTCATCATCGATGACCAGGGAAATGTGATTTTCGTCATGGACGCCGGGCCGCGAGGCGGCATCTACAAGGAGTGAACGGCTATGGGTGATATCCAGAAACTGACGATCGAAGGAAAGAACTATGTTGTCCTGAGCGAGGAGGACTACGAAGATCTGATCGACGGTCTGCATGCCAGTGCCATCATGGCGCGCATCGAAGCCGGCGAAGAGACATGGCCGATGGAAATCGTCGAGGCGCGTTCCAACGGAGAGAATCCGGTACGGGTTTTCCGCACTTACCGCAAGATGACCATGACCGAGCTTGCCGCGGCCGCGGGTATTTCCCAGCCCTACCTGTCCGATATCGAGAACGGCAAGAAGAAGGGGTCCGTCGATGCCTTGAAGCGCATCGCCGTCGCCTTGCGTGTCGATCTCGACGATCTGGTGGTCTGAGACGGTCATCTCAATACGGCGCCTCGACCTTGCCCATGCCGACATAGACCGTCTTCAGCTCGGAATAGTGCTCCAGCGCGGCCAATGAATTCTCGCGGCCGAAGCCGGATTGCTTGGAGCCGCCGAAGGGGATTTCGACCGGGCAGAGATTGTAGGTGTTGATCCAGAGCGTGCCGGCGTTCAGCCGGTCGACGACGCGGTGGGCGCGGGAAAGGTCGGCGGTGAAGACGCCGCCGGAAAGGCCGAATTCGGTGGCGTTGCCGCGCGCGACCACTTCGTCCTCGTCGTCGAAATCGAGCACGCACATCACCGGCCCGAAGATTTCCTCGCGCGCGATGGTCATGTCGTCGGTGACGTCGGCAAAGACGGTCGGCTGCACGTAATAGCCTTCGCCCGCGACATTGTTCGGAATGCCGCCGCCGACGAGGAGGGTGGCGCCTTCCGCCTTGCCCTTCTCGATGTAGGACAGTACCTTTTCGCGCTGCGCAAACGAGACCATCGGGCCGATCTGCGTCGCCTCGTCGAGCGGATCGCCGATCGTCATCGCCTCGGTGCGCGCCTTCAACCGCGCCAGGAATTCCTGCTTCACCTTGCGCTGCACGAAGACGCGCGTGCCGTTCGAGCAGACCTGGCCGGTGGAATAGAAGTTGCCGAGCATGGCGCCGCCGACGGCCGAATCGAGATCGGCATCGGAAAAGACGATCAGCGGCGACTTGCCGCCGAGTTCCATCGTCACATGCTTGAGCTGGCCGGCGGCGGCCGCCGCCACCTTGCGGCCGGTCGGCACCGAGCCGGTGAGCGATACCTTGGCGACATCGGGATGGTTGACGAGCAGCGGCCCGGTGCCGCGGTCGCCCTGGATGACGTTGTAGAGGCCCTTGGGCAGGCCGGCCTCTGCCAAGATTTCGGCGATCTTCAATGCGCCGAGCGGCGTGTTTTCCGAAGGCTTGAACACCATGGCGTTGCCGGCGGCGAGCGCCGGCGCGCCCTTCCAGCAGGCGATCTGCTGCGGATAGTTCCAGGCGCCGATGCCGACGCAGACGCCGAGCGGCACACGCTTGGTATAGGCGAAATCCTGGCCGAGCGGGATATATTCGCCGTTCAGGCCGGCCGCCGCGATACCGCCGAAGAACTCGAAGCTGTCCGCTCCGGAAGTCGGGTCGGCGACGATGGTTTCCTGGATCGGCTTGCCGGTGTCGAGCGTTTCCAGCTCGGAAAGCTCGCGGTTGCGCTCGCGCATGATTTCGGCGGCGCGCTTCAGGATGCGGCCGCGCGCGGTCGGGCTCATCGCGGCCCATTCCGGCTGGGCGCGCTTGGCGGCCGCGATCGCCTTCTCGACGATCGTGGGTGTTGCGGCATGCAGCCGCGCGATCACCTCGCCGGTCGCCGGATAAAGGCTCTCGATGACGGTGCCGTCGGTGTCTTCGACATATTCGCCGTCGATGAAATGCGAGGCTTTCGGTTGGGCGCGCATCTTATTCTCCCCGCGGATAGCGTTTGGATTCTTCCAGGATATTCAGGTCCATATGGTTGCGCATATAGCGCTCGGAGGCTTTTTGCAGCGGCTGGTGGTCCCAGGGGTAATAGGCGCCGTTGCGCAGCGCCTCGTAGACCACCCAGCGCCGCGCCTGGCTCTCGCGCACGGCGGCATCGAAGGCGGCCATGTCCCAGCGCGCCTCGCGCTTCCGCCGGAAGCCGGCCAGAACCTCCGAATGGGCCGGATCGGCCGCGAGGTTTTTCAGCTCCAGCGGATCGGCCTCCAGGTCGAAAAGCTGTTCGGGATCGAGGTCGCAATGGATATATTTCCACCTGCCCTCGCGGATGCCGACGAGCGGCGCATAGGAGCCTTCGGCGGCATATTCCATCAGCACCGGCTCGGTGCGCGGAACGCCGTTCATCATCGGCACGAGGCTGATGCCGTCCGTCCAGGGCGCGACTTCGTCGAGCGAAATCCCGGCGAGATCGGCAAGCGTCGGCGTGACGTCGAGGTTCGACGTCGGCGCCACATGCAGGCCGGGGGCGACGCCGGGGCCGGCGATCATCAGCGGCACGCGGGCCGAGCCCTCGAAGAAGTTCATCTTGAACCACAACCCGCGCTCGCCGAGCATGTCGCCATGGTCGGAGCAGAAGACGATGACGGTGTCGTCCAGCATCCGCGTGCGGGTGAGCGTGTCGACGAGTTCGCCGATCTTCTCGTCGAGATATGAGATGTTGGCGAAATAGGCGCGGCGCGAGCGGCGGACGTCCTCGTCGGTGACGTCGAAATTGCGGTAGTCGCAGGAGTGGATGATGCGCTCGGAATGCGGGTCCTGCCCGGCCTCGGGCAGGGGGCCGATTTCCGGCAGCAGATGCTCGCAGCCCTCGTAGAGGTCCCAGAACTTCTTCCGCGCCACGTAAGGATCGTGCGGATGGGTGAAGGAAACGGTGAGGCACCAGGGGCGGCGGCTTTCGTCGTCGCGCTCGCGGGCGAGATGGTAGAGCTTCTGGTTGGCGAGGAAGGCGACCTCGTCGTCATATTCCATCTGGTTGGTGATTTCGGCGATGCCCGCGCCGGTGACGGAGCCGAGATTGTGGTACCACCAGTCGATGCGCTCGCCGGGCTTGCGGTAATCCGGCGTCCAGCCGAAATCGGCCGGATAGATATCGGTCGTCAGCCGCTCCTCGAAGCCGTGGAGCTGGTCGGGGCCGACGAAATGCATCTTGCCGGAAAGTGCGGTGTAATAGCCGGCGCGGCGCAGGTGATGCGCATAGGTCGGGATGGAGGAGACGTATTCGGCGGCGTTGTCGTAGACCCGCGTGCGGCTCGGCAGTTGGCCCGCCATGAAGGAGGCGCGCGCCGGCGCACAGAGCGGCGAAGACGTATAATTGTTGCGGAAGCGCGCCGAGCGGGCGGCAAGCGCCTTCATATGCGGCGCATGAAGAAAATCCGCCGGGCCGTCGGGGAAGAACTTGCCGTTCATCTGGTCGACCATGACGATCAGGATATTGGGCTTTCCGGTCACTGGCATTGTCCGTCCTTGAAAATGGAAGGGGCAAGCCCCGCGAGCTGCCTCGTCACGTAATCTTCCGTCAGCGCGATCGAGGCATCCGTGCCGAGCGGCGCCGATTTCAGACTTTGGCGGATATAGAGCCCGTCGATCATCGCAGCCGCGCCCTCGGCGATGCGTTTCGCGTCATCGCCGCCGCAGAGCGCGCCGAGGCTGGCGACGAGGTTGGAGCGCAGGCGGCGCGCATAGATGACGAGGAAACGCCGCGTCTCCTCCGAACGCTGCGCCTCGGCATAGAAGGCAAGCCACGCCGCCACGGTCTCGGGCGCGAACTGGTCCGCCTGGAAGCTGACCCGAATAAGCGCCGACAATCTTTCGCGCGGCGTCACGGCCGCCTTCAGCGCGGCGACGGCATCGTCCTTAAGCTGGCGCAGCAGCGAGCGCACGGTTTCGAGCAGCAGATGCTCCTTGCTGCCGAAATAATGATGGGCAAGCGCCGGCGAGACCCCGGCCTCCCTGGCGATATCGGACATGGTGACGCTGAGCGAGCCGTGATCGCCGATCACCCGCAGCGCTGCATCCACCAGCGCCTTGCGGCGCACCGGCTCCATTCCGACCTTCGGCATCGGGGTCCTCCTGGCTACGCAGGCTATTCTTGATTGATCCGCCAATCAATAAAAATCGTGCGTGCGGTTTGGCGGGTCCGCCCCTTTTCCCCCGGCGATGCTGCAACATATTGGGGTGGGGATGGATGAACCACCTCCCCCTTGAGGGGGGAGGTCGCCGCGAAGCGGCGGGTGGGGGTGACACGCAGCGGCATACTCGACGCGAGCGGGGGTCACCCCACCCCGGAGCTGCGCTCCGACCCTCCCCCTCAAGGGGAGGGTGTGCAACCATGAAAAACGGAGGGACCATCATGGCTGATGCATTCGCGCGGGCGCCGCTGGAGGCGTTGCGGGTCAAATGGGGGTGGTTCGTGGCATTGGGCGTCCTGCTCCTCTGCTGCAGCGTGCTCGCCTTCGCCAATCTCTTCATCGCGACGGTGGTCTCGGTCTATTACGTCGGGATGCTGATGCTCTTCGGCGGCGTCGTCTATCTGGTGCATGCCTTCCAGGTGCGCGGCTGGGAGCATTTCCTGTCCTGGGCGCTGAGCGGGCTGCTCTATACGCTGGCGGGCCTCTTCGCCTTCCTCAATCCGTTGCTGGCGTCCGCCGCCTTCACGCTGCTGCTGGCGGTGGCGCTCGTCGTTGCCGGCGTCTTCCGCGTCTGGGTCGGGCGGCGGATGAAGCCCGGCAAGGGCTGGGGCTGGATCGTCGTTTCCGGCGTGGTGACGGTGCTCGCCGGCTGTGTCGTCTGGCTCGGCTGGCCGGTCAACAGCCTGTGGGTGCTCGGCCTCTTTCTCGCCGTGGACCTGTTTTTCCAGGGCTGGACGCTGGTGGTCTTCGGCTTTGGCGTGCGCGGGTGAGCGGCGGTCACGAAGGATCGCATTTTGACAAGAAGCGTGAGCGGGTTTAATCTTCGACGCTCGATACGGACGGCGCCGAGGCGCCGGGCGACATGTCGCCCACCCTGAATCTGGTCCGAATGCGCGGGTTACGGCGCCGCGCTCCATCCCGGCAGGCTCTGCCACATCAGGACGGGAGGAATACCATGCCGATGGTCACCGTTTCCATCTCCCCGCTGCAGGCGGCGGGCATCCGCAATGCCGTGGATGCCGGCACTTACGCCTCCGGCAGCGAAGTGGTCCGCGAGGCCCTGCGCCTGTGGGAGGCGGCCCGCAAGCGCGGCGAACTCCGCGGCTTTTCCGAGGCCGAGGCCGGCGACGCCTCCCGCTGCGTCGCCGACATGTTCTCCGACCACGAGGCGGAGAGCCGCCGGGCGGTTTGAGGGGCCGGCCCCCCCATTCACCCGCCGAGACCAATTGACGCCCTCCGCTCCCTCCGCCTTTTCAACGGCCGCGCTCTGAATTATTCCATGGCCTTCATGGGAGAAGAGGAGAATGGCCGCCATGTCCCTGCCAGCCGAGATGCGCTATGTGGAACTCAAGTCTTTCGGCGCGCCGGAAGCGATGGCGATCGGGCGCGGGCCGCTGCCGGCCGTCAGGGCCGGCGAGCTTCTCGTGCGCGTCGAGGCGGTCGGCGTCAACCGGCCGGATGTCGCGCAGCGCCAGGGCACCTATCCGCCGCCGAAGGATGCAAGCCCGATCCTCGGGCTGGAGATCGCCGGCGAAGTGGTGGCGGTGGCGGCAGGCGTCACGGATTTCGCCGTGGGCGACCGCGTCTGCGGCCTGACCAACGGCGGGGCCTATGCCGAATATTGCCTGCTGCCGGCCGGCCAGGCACTGCGTTTCCCCAAGGGTTTTGACGCGGTGAAGGCGGCGGCGCTGCCGGAAAACTATTTCACCGTCTGGGCCAGTCTCTTCCAGATGGCGGGGCTGACGGAGGGCGAGAGCGTGCTCGTCCACGGCGGCTCCAGCGGCATCGGCACCACCGCCATCCAGCTTGCGAAAGCCTTCGGCGCCGAGGTCTATGCCACCGCCGGCTCGGCGGAGAAATGCCGCGCCTGCGAGGTGCTCGGCGCCAAGCGGGCGATCAACTACCGCGAGGAGGATTTCGTCGAGGTGGTGAAGGCCGAGACCGGCGCCGGCGTCGACGCCGTGCTCGACATGGTGGGGGCCGCCTATTTCGAGCGCAACCTCGCGGTGCTCGCCAGGGACGGCTGCCTGTCGATCATCGCCTTCCTCGGCGGCGCGGTGGCGGAAAAGGCCAATCTCACGCCGATCATGGTCAAGCGCCTGACGGTGACCGGATCGACGCTGCGCCCGCGCACGCCGGAGGAAAAGCGCGCCATCCGCGACGATCTCCTGCGGCAGGTCTGGCCGCTGCTCGACGAAGGCGCGCTGGCGCCGGTGATCCACAAGACCTTCCCCTTCGAGGAGGTCGTCGCCGCGCACCGCCTCATGGAGACGAGCGAGCATATCGGCAAGATCATGCTGACGATGGGCTAAGCGCTGGCCTTCCATCGAGCATCAGGATGCAGATCGTCGAGACGATGCCGCAGGCAGCCCCCACCAGCGCCGTGCCGGAATAGTCGGTGATCGCGGTGCCGAGCGCGAAGAGCAGGGCGGCGACGCCGCCGCTTAAGAACATGTTGACGGCGAGCAGCGAGCTTCCGAGCCCCGGCTTGTCGGCGATCAGGTCCTGCAGGTAGGAGATCGGCACGCTCAGCACGGCGGCCGCCCCGAAGGCGTTGATGCCGACCAGCGCGTAGATCTGCCAGCGGGCCGTCGCGAAGCTGACGAGCACCAGATAGGCGGAGTAGATCAGCGTTCCGACCGAAAGCACATGCACGTTGCGGAACCGCTTCTGCGCCATCGCCCAGAACAGCATGAACGGCATTTCGAGGAAGGCGACGCCGCAGGCGGTGAGCCCCACATCGACCACCGTTCCATGCGCCGCGTGCGTGGTGATCAGCGGCGACAGCGTGGTGGAGAGCCGCTGGGTGCCGCTGACCAGCGACATGGCGCCGACCCGCAAGAGAATGCCGGGTTCCATGATCCGCCCGAGCGAGGCGACGAAGCCGTCCTCCTTCGGCAGCGACCGCGCCGCGCCGCGCGGCGCCTTCGGCACGAAGAAGAAATAGAGGAAGAAGCAGGTAAGGCTTGCGGCTGTCGCGACCGCATAGGCCGGCAGCATCGAGCTGGAGCGGGCGAGATAAAGCCCGACCAGCCCCGGCATCAGCGCCCAGGAGCCGGAATAGATGGCGCGGACCGTGGTGGTGATCGAGATCGCCTCGCGGTGCGAAAGCCCGTTCGTCGTCGCCCGGATGCTGCCGAAGAGGATGGAGAACAGCGAGTTGCTGACGGGGATAGCCAACAGCACGGCGGCGATGAACACCGGCACGTTGCGGAAGACATAGATCGAGCCGAAGCCGATCATGCCGGAGACCGTCAGCGCCAGCACCAGCGGCCGCCGGTCGCCCAGCCGGTCGGAGAGAATGCCGAGCAGCACGCTCGCCGTCACGTTGATCGCCGCGGCAAGGAAGATCAGGACCGAATAGACATGGTCGGTAAGGCCGAGTTCGCTGATGCCGATGATCGACTGGTAGGGCAGCGTCGAGGCATAGGTCAGCCCGCTGACGAACAGCGTGATCGTCGGCACGCGCAGAAAGGGATCGCGAAGGATGCGGGAAATGGCGGAGGGCATGGGAGACTGATTCCTGACGCGCCTTTGTAGACCCTCCGGCTTGCGGGACAAGAGACGAAATCAGGCCCCGCTTCAACTCTTGCGACAGGCGGCAATCTCGCGTGTGTGGCCCCTCATCCGCCCTGAGCTTGTCGAAGGGGCCGCCACCCTCTCCCCGCGCGCGGGGAGAGGGTTAGGGTGAGGGGCAGCCCAAACCCAAGGCCATGCCGCAAAACCGCTGCATACTTTTGCGCGACATGCATTAAACTCCGCGCCGACGAACCATCCCGAATGCAGGAAATCCCCATGCCCAATCCCGTCACAGTCGAAGTCACCCGCGGACGTCTCGTGGAAAGCCGCCATCGCGGCTCGGTCGCGGTCGTGGACGGCGATGGCGGGCTGGTCTTTTCCTCAGGCGATGTCGAGGCGGCGGTGTTTCCGCGCTCGGCCTGCAAGGCGATGCAGGCGCTGCCGCTCGTCGAAAGCGGGGCGGCGGACGCCTATGGCTTCGGCGACCGCGAACTGGCGCTCGCCTGCTCCTCGCACAATGGCGAGGACGCGCATGTGGCGCTTGCCGCCGCCATGCTGGCCCGCGCCGGCCGCGGCGAGGAGACGCTGGAATGCGGCGCCCACTGGTCGTTCGACCAGCCGACGCTGATCCATCAGGCCCGCACGCTGGAACGGCCGGGCGCGCTGCACAACAACTGCTCCGGCAAGCATGCCGGCTTCGTCTGCGCCTGCTGCCACCAAGGTATCGATCCGAAGGGCTATGTCGGCTACGACCACCCGCTGCAGCGCGAGATCCGCGAGACCATGGCGAGCCTCACGGGGACGGCGCTCGGCGTCGACAATTGCGGCACCGACGGCTGCGCGATCCCGAGCTATGCCGTGCCGCTCAAAAGCCTCGCCCACGGCTTTGCCCGAATGGCGACCGGCAGCGGCCTCGGCGCCGCGCGCGCAAAAGCCTCCCGCCGGCTCATCGCCGCCTGCATGGCCGAGCCCTATTACGTGGCGGGCACCGGCCGGGCCTGCACGAAGCTGATGGAGGCGGCCCCCGGCCGCATCTTCGCCAAGACGGGCGCCGAAGGCGTCTTCTGCGCCGCCCTGCCGGAACAGGGGATCGCGATTGCCCTCAAGGCCGAGGACGGCGCGACCCGCGCCGCCGAAGCCATGGTCGCCGCCGTGCTCGCGCGCTTCTTCGAAAAGGGCGGCGAGGTTCACGCCCGCCTGACGGCGATGGCGAACAAGCCGCTGACGAACTGGAACGGCATTCATGTCGGCGATATCCGGGTGACGGAGGCCTTGCCATCATTTTAACGATTTCTTGACACATCCGCGCCTTGCCGCTTACATGTCTATACATATTCAACCTATGTATGCGTACTACGCGGAGGAGTTGCAATGGCCGGCGGCGGACAGATCGTGGAGACACGAACCATCGAAATGATATCGGAGAGCGAACGGCACGGCTCTCCGTTCAACCAGTTCACGCTGTGGTTCGGCGCGAACCTGCAGATTACGGCGGTGGTGGACGGCGCGCTGTCCATCGTGTTCGGCTCGGAAGCGGCAACCGCGATCATCGGTCTTTTGATCGGCAACATCCTCGGTGGCATCGTCATGGCGCTGCATTCCGCGCAGGGGCCGCGCCTCGGCCTGCCGCAGATGATTTCCAGCCGCGCGCAGTTCGGCGTCAAGGGCGCGACGCTGCCGCTGGTGCTCGTCGTCGTCATGTATCTCGGCTTCGCGGCCACCGGCACCGTGCTCTCCGGCCAGGCGATCAACCTGATGTTCGGCGTCGAACGCCCCGAATTCGGCATCATCGCCTTCGGCGTCCTGACCGCGATCGTCGCCGTCGTCGGCTACAGGCTGATCCACACCATCGGCCGCATCGCCTCGATCGTCAGTATCGTCGGCTTCGGCTATCTGGCGATCCGGCTCTTCTCGCTCTACGACGTGTCGCAGGCCTTTGGCCAGCAGCCGTTCTCCATCGCCTCCTTCCTGCTGACGATCTCGCTCGGCGCTGGCTGGCAGTTGACGTTTGCGCCCTACGTCGCCGACTATTCCCGCTACCTGCCGTCCAATACGAAGAACAGCGCGACCTTCATGAACACGCTGCTCGGCAGCGTCATCGGCGCGCAGATCGCCATGACCTTCGGCGTTCTCGTCGCCGCCCTCGGCGCCGCCTTCCTGAAGAACCAGGTGGGCTTCATGGGCGAGCTTGCCGGCCCCGGCCTTGCGGTCGTCATCTACCTCGCCATCGTCGGCGGCAAGCTGACGGTCAATTGCCTGAACGCCTATGGCGGCTTCATGACGATGCTGACCACGGTCAGCTCCTTCAGCAACCAGCGCCGGATTTCGCAAGCCGCGCGCATCATCTACATCATCGCCTTCATCGCGGTGTCGGTGGCGATCGCGCTGTGGGCAAGCTCGGACTTCCTGGCGGCCTTCAAGAACTTCGTTCTGCTGCTCCTTGCCGTCTTCGTGCCCTGGAGCGCCATCAACCTCGTCGATTACTACCTGATCTCCAGGGAGCGGGTCGACATTCCCGCGCTCTACGATCCGAACGGCCGCTACGGCGCCTATAACTGGGTGGCGCTCGGCTGCTACGTGCTCGGCATCGTCGTGCAGATCCCCTTCGTCAACCAGGCGCTCTATCAGGGCACGCTGTCGAAGCTCTTGGGCGACGCCGACATTTCCTGGATCGTCGGCCTCGTGGTCACCTCGCTCGTCTATTACGTGCTGGCGCGCAACACCCAGAGCGTGCCCGCCGAGACGATCAAGCCGACCGCCGCCGCGTAAGCTACGGGACCGCAAACGCCGTCATCCCTGTGCTTGTCACAGGGATCCAGCAGGCCCAAGTCCTTGGGCCGAAAGACTCTTTTCACGGCGCAGACGCGCCGTGTCTGGATTCCCGTGACAAGCACAGGAATGACGGAGGGTGTGGTGCCTCGTCTCAAACGCGCTATAAAAGCCGTGAAGACGAACGGGAGCGAACCGAAATGCTGACATTCTATTTTGCGCCGGGAACCTGCGCGCGTGCGAGCCTGATTGCGCTGGAGGAATCGGGGCTTGCCTTCGAGACGAAGCGGCTGGATTTCTCCAGGGGCGAGCAGCGCTCGGCGGACTATCTCGCCCTCAATCCCAAGGGCCGCGTGCCGGCGCTTGGCACGGACAAGGGCGTGATCAGCGAAAACCCGGCCATCCTCGCCTATATCGCCCAGATCGCGCCGGAGGCGCGGCTTGCGCCGCTCGACGATCCTTTCGCCTTCGCCCGCATGCAGGCTTTCAACAACTACCTGAGTTCCACCGTGCATGTGAACCACGCGCACGGCCCGCGCGCCTCCCGCTGGAGCGACGATCCTGAGGCGCAGCAGACGATGAAGGCCAAGGTGCGGCAGACCATGACGGAAAGCTTCCACCTGATCGAGGAGCAGATGTTCGAAGGCCCATGGGTGATGGGCAGCGCCTATTCGGTCGCCGACCCCTATCTCTTCACCATGTTCGCCTGGGCCGAGGGCGACGGCGTCGATATCGCGCGCCTGCCGAAGCTGACAGACCACTTTGCCCGTATGCGCGAGCGCCCGGCCGTGCAGCGGGCGCTGGCGAAGGAAGCCGCCTAACGCTGCCCGTCGAAGGCCGCGCGCTGCTTCGGCGGCGCGCGAAACCGCCACGCGTCGATGAGGCGCTGCTTCAGTTCCTCGTCGCTTATGGCCCCGGCGCGCAGCGGCAGCGACGGCCAGCCGACATAGTGGTCGGTCTGGTAGTAGATCTGCGGGGCCATCTCGATCAGCAATTCCTTGTCCTGAATGGAAATGGCGATCACCACCGTCCCGGCATCCTTGACGCTGGCAAAGCCCTTGCCGCCGACCTTCAGCGCCGGCCTGCCATAGGACGTGCCGCACTCGACGCCCGGCAGCCCCGCCGCCTCGGACAGCATTTTGATGCGCGCGAACAGGTTTTCGCTGCCGGTGTCCTGCATCGCTCGTCCTCCGCTAAAGCGCGAAAAGCATAGCGCTCCAAGGCCGCAAAGGCGAGGCGGTCAGGTGCGCCGTGCCTCGCTGGTGCTGTCGCAAGCACGCAGGCGGCCGAGGTTTTCCGGCATCAGCGGCAGGTCGGCGAGTTCGGTGAGCGACATCGCGGTGAGGTCGGGATGCGACAGCGGATCGGCCGCTTCCTGCCCGTCGGGATCGCGGTGGGGGTGATTGAAGAAAAACTTGAGCATGAACATGGCGTGCCTCCGCCTTGCCGAAACCGGGTTAGCCGGAATCGGCGGTAAACGAGGGGTTATCATTTCTGATGCCGCCCATTGTCCCGCTTTGCTGCAGGATTTCAATTGAGATTGCCTGGGCATCGGTATAGATAATCTATATGAAGAACCTGACGGTGGTGCATCTGAACGGTCTGCGGGCGCTGGAGGCGGTGGCCCGCCTCGGCTCGCTGCAGGCGGCCGCCGATGAATTGGGCGTGACGGTCGGCGCCGTCAGCCAGCAGGTCATCAAGGCCGAGGCGCAATTGGGCCGGGTGATCTTCGAGCGCACGCCGCGGGGCATGGTCGCGACGGAGGCGGGGACGCCGGTGCTGAAACGGCTCGGTGCGGGCTTCGCGCTGCTTTCGGAGGCGGTGGCGGCCGCGCAGCACCGCGACGAGACCGTGCTCACCGTCTCCGTCGCGCCGGTGCTTGCCGCCCGCTGGCTGGTCTACCGTCTGCACCGCTTTGCCGAGCGGCACCCGGAAATCCGCCTGCGCATCGACGCGACGACGCAGCTCGTCAATCCGGGCGCGTCGGACGTCGATATCGGCATCCGCGTCGGCAGCGGCCGCTGGCCCGGCGTGAAGGCCGAACTGCTGCTGGAGCAGGAGGTCTTTCCGGTGGTCGCGCCGCAGCTTGCGGCGGGGCTGAAGGAGCCCGCCGATCTTCTCAGGCTGCCGGCGGTTGCCGACGCGCATGCGATGTTCACCTGGGACGTCTGGCTCAGCGCCGCCGGCCTGCCCGATGCGGCAATCGAGACGCGGCACGTCTTCAACGACGCCTCGCTCTGTCTCGACGCGGCGATTGCCGGGCAGGGGGTGATGCTCGCCTGGCAGACGCTGGCCGCCTTCGCGCTCGGCCAGCAATGCCTCGTCGATCCCTTCGGCATCCGCGTCAAAACCGGCTTCGGCCACTATTTCATCACCGCCGAAGGCGAGCGCGAGCCGCGCAAGGTCACCGCCTTCAAGGCGTGGATTCGCGACGAGATGGCCGAGACGATGAAGCTTTTCGGCTAAAGCCTATACCGGTTCGGCCATCCGCGTTTCCTGCATCGCCTTGTAGGCGGGGCGGGACTGGCAGCGCGCGAGCCATGCCGTGAGCTTCGGCCGGCCCTCGAAGAGCAGCGCTTCCGACTGCGCGTAGCGCAGCACCTCGGCGACGTTGAGGTCGGCGACGGTGAAGCGGTCGCCGACGATATGGTCGCGCGTCTGAAGATGGGTTTCGAGCACGTCGAGCGCCCGCTTGATCGAGCGGCACGCCACCTCGATCGCCGCCCGGCCGGCGTCGGTGTCGCCTTGCGCGTTGTCGTGGGTGAGCACGATCTTCACCGTGTGCGGCTCCACTTCGGTCGCGGCCCACAGGGTCCACATCGTCATCTGCCCTTCCTCGGCCGCCGTCTGCCCGGAAAGCGGCCCGCCATGCTTGCGCGCCAGATAGAGGTTGATCGCCAGCGACTCGTAAAGCACGAGATCGCCGTCCTTGATCGTCGGGATGAGGCCCATGGGATTGATGGCGAGAAATGCCGGCGACAGCGTGTTGAGGGGGGCGTCCTTGGCAAGCGGATTGTCGAGCCGCCGCGCCTGGATGACCGGCACGGACTGGAAGGTGAGCCCGAGTTCGTTCGCCATCCAGTAGTTGCGCGAGGCGCGCGAGCGATAGACGCCGTAGATCGTTAGCATGGATTTTCCTCTTTCTTCGGTGCGCAAGCCTAGGTCGCGGCCCCGGCGAACGGAAGCGTAAACGGCGAATAGATCGATGAAATCTTTTGATGCCTTGCCGCCCGGCCTGCGTACGGCCGCGGACGTGGAGAGGATGCTGCAGCGCGGGCTTCAGGTTTTTGTCTACCTCCCCCTTGAGGGGGGAGGTCGCCGCGTCAGCGGCGGGTGGGGGTGATACCCTCTCGGCGTATTCGGGTTTGGCGGGATCACCCCACCCCGGAGCTTTGCTCCGACCCTCCCCCTCAAGGGGAGGGTGAAGAGGCCACGGCCACCGCCCCGCTGGCCCTTTCCCGAAATACCGCTATCTTTGCCCGCATGAGGCCCGATCAGTTGCTCTATCCCGCCCCGGAGGGGCTTTACTGTCCGCTTGGCGGTTTTCATGTCGATCCCGTGCGGCCGGTGGAACGGGCGCTGATCACCCACGGCCATTCCGATCACGCCCGCGCCGGCCATGCGCATGTACTGGCGACGCGCCAGACGCTCGACATCATGCGGCTTCGCTATGGCGATGGCTTTGCCGGCTCGGAGCAGGCGGTGGCCTTCGGCGAGACGCTCGATTTGAACGGCGTCCGCGTCGGCTTCCATCCGGCCGGCCATGTGCTCGGCTCGGCGCAGATCGCCGTCGAGAAGGACGGCCTGCGCTTCGTCGTCTCCGGCGATTACAAGCGGCGGCCCGATCCCACCTGCGCGCCCTATGTCCCCGTTCCCTGCGACGTCTTCATCACCGAGGCGACCTTCGGCCTGCCGGTGTTCCACCACCCCGACCCGATGGCGGAAATCGGCCGGCTGCTCGCCTCGCTGAAACAGTTTCCCGAGCGCACGCATCTCGTCGGCGCCTATGCGCTCGGCAAGGCGCAGCGCGTCATCCGGCTGCTGCGCGACGCGGGCTACGATCCGCCGATCTGCATTCACGGCGCGCTGGAACGGCTCTGCGGCTACTATGCCGGCGAGGGCATCGACCTCGGCGACCTGCGGCCCGCGACCGCGGAGGGGAGCGATCGCCAGTCCTTCGCCGGCGCGGTGGTCGTCGGCCCGCCGTCCGCCTTTGCCGATCGCTGGGCGCGGCGCTTCGCCGATCCCGTCTCCGCCTTCGCCTCCGGCTGGATGATGGTGCGCCAGCGCGCCAAACAGCGCGGCGTGGAACTGCCGCTCGTCATTTCCGACCATTGCGACTGGCCGGAGCTGACGGCGACCATCGCCGAACTCAGGCCCGCCGAGGTCTGGGTGACGCATGGGCGCGAGGAGGCGCTGGTGCGCTGGTGCGAGCTGAACGGCATTGCGGCAAAGCCGCTGCATCTCGTCGGCTACGAAGACGAGGGCGATTGATGAAAGCCTTCGCGACCTTGCTTGACCGCCTCGTGCTGACGCCGGGCCGAAACGGCAAATTGAAGTTGATGGCCGACTATTTCCGCGACACGCCGGACCCCGACCGCGGCTATGGGCTGGCGGCCATCGCCGGCACGCTGAAGGTGCGCGACGTCAAGCCCGCCATGCTCCGCGACCTCGTGCTGGAGCGGATGGACGAGGTGCTGTTCCGCTATTCCTACGACTATGTCGGCGATCTTGCCGAGACGATTTCGCTGGTCTGGGACGAGGAGAGCGATATCGAGCGCCCGGCCGGAGACGCGCCGCGGCTGGGCGAGGTGGTGCAGCGCATGAACGCGCTCGGGCGGACCGAGGTGCGCGCCTATGTCCGCGACCTGCTCGACCGGCTCGACGCGTCGGGCCGCTTCGCCTTCCTGAAGCTCGCGACGGGGGCGCTGAGGATCGGCGTTTCGGCGCGGCTTGCCAAGCAGGCGCTGGCAGAACTTTCGGCCAAGGACGTCACCGAGATCGAAACGCTCTGGCACGGGCTGCAGCCGCCCTATGAAAGCCTGTTCGAATGGCTGGAGGGCAGGGGCGGCAAGCCGGTGCCGGCCACGCCCGCGATCTTCCACACCGTCATGCTCGCTCATCCCGTCGAGGAAGGCGATCTCGACGGCCTCGATCCGGCCGACTACGCCGCCGAGTGGAAGTGGGACGGCATCCGCGTGCAGTTGACGCGCGCGGGCGGGATGCGCCGGCTCTATTCGCGCTCCGGCGACGACATTTCCGCCGCCTTTCCCGATATCGTCGAGGCGATAAGCTTCGAGGGCGTGGTCGACGGCGAGCTTCTGATCGGCGGCACGTCGCGCTCCAATGCGCCCACCCGCAGCTTCTCCGACCTGCAGCAGCGGCTGAACCGCAAGACGGTGACGGCCCGGATGCTCGCGGACTATCCCGCCTTCATCCGCGCCTACGACCTGCTCTTCGACGGCGAGGAGGACGTGCGGGCGCGCGGCTTCCTCGATCGCCGCGACCGGCTCGGCGAGATCGTCGAGGCAGCCCCGCGCGACCGTTTCGACCTCTCGCCATTGGTCGCCTTCTCCTCCTGGGCCGAACTCGACGCGCTGCGCGCCGCGCCGCCCGATCCGGTCATCGAAGGGGTGATGATCAAGCGCCGCGACAGCGCCTATCAGGCGGGCCGCCCCAAGGGGCCGTGGTTCAAGTGGAAGCGCAATCCCTTCACCGTCGATGCCGTGCTGATGTATGCGCAGCGCGGCCACGGCAAGCGTTCCAGCTATTATTCGGATTTCACCTTCGGCGTCTGGTCGCTGACGCCGGACGGCGAGCAACTGGTGCCGGTGGGCAAGGCCTATTTCGGCTTCACCGACGCCGAGCTTGAAATCCTCGACAAGTTCGTCCGCAACAACACCGTCGAGCGCTTCGGCCCGGTGCGGGCCGTCCGCGCCGAGCGCGATTTCGGCTTCGTGCTCGAAGTCGCCTTCGAGGGCATCAACCGGTCGAGCCGGCACAAATCCGGCGTTGCCATGCGCTTTCCCCGCATCGCGCGCCTACGCCCCGACAAGCCGCCTTACGAGGCCGACCGGCTGGAGACGCTGGTGGCGATGATCGAAGCATCGAGCAACGGCTCGGCTTGACGTATCGCGTGTGGCCGCCGATGATCTGCAACGCCTTGTCTATTCACCGCAATGTGAGTTGGCCGTGTCTTCCGTCCCGTGCGAATTTCGCGGACGCAAATCATCGCCCGAGCATCGAGAGAACGCCCGACGTGCACGCACCGACCCTTCGCAGACGCACCTTTCTGTCCGCCCTTGCCGCAAGCGTGATCGCCCCGACCGTCGCGAGCGCCTTCGACGTGCCGGCCGAGCCGCAGCTGATGACCGGGGATTACGCCAAGGAGCGGCGGAAGTTCCGCACGCACCTCCTCAACAAGGGGCCGGCGCCCGACAATTTCGAGCCGCTGGTGGCGCCCCCCGGCGCCGATCAGGTGTTCTACCGCAGCGGCTATGGCGGCGAGCTGGAGCTGGTCGCCTGGGTCTCGCGCTACCAGCGCACCCCGAAGCCGCGCCCGGCCGTGCTTTTCCTCCACGGCGGCAACGCGCTGGGGCAGGGGCACTGGATGCTGGTCAAGCCCTATATCGAGGCGGGCTATGTGGTGATGATCCCCTCCATGCGCGGCGAGAACGGCCAGAAGGGCAATTTCTCCGGCTTCTACGACGAGGTGGACGACGTGCTTTCCGCCGCCGACCGGCTGCGCCATCTGCCGGGCGTCGATCCGCACCGGCTCTTCCTCGCCGGCCACAGCGTCGGCGGGACGCTGGCGATGCTGGCGGCGATGTCGGGCCGGCGGTTCCGCGCCGCGACCCCGATCTCCGGCAACCCCGACGCCTTCGCCTTCTTCGACCGCTACCCGCAGGATATCCGCTTCGACGACAGGAACCCGCGCGAATTCCAGATGCGCTCGGCGATCTGCTACGCCCACAGCTTCAAGTGCCCGATGAAGGTGATGCAGGGCACGGAGGAAGTGCACTTCTCCCCGCGCATCGGCCTACTCGCCAAGCGCGCGACGGCTGGCGGCGTGAAAATGGAGGTGGCAACGCTGCCCGGCGGGCATACGACGGCGCTGCCCGCGGAAATCCAGCAGAGCATCCAGTTTTTCAAGGGCGTGGCGGCTTAGGGGAAGGCCGTAGGGGACTGGCAGCCACCATCCCTGGCGTCTCGAAACACCACAAACATCCACCACGCCAGCCTCGCGCCAGCCGCCTCTGACAAGATCGATGCGATCTCGAATTATCAGTGGTTTCCGATGATGGCTGTCCGCATGTCCCTGTCTCGCCGCCTGCTTGCCGCTTCCGGCCTCTCCGCGCTCGGGCTCCTGTCCGGCTGCAGCATCGTTCCCGATACCGGCGCCACGGACCCGGACCGTTTCGTGCAGGAGACCTCGCCGGTCTTCTATCGGCCGGACGGCACGGCGGCGCCGCTGCAGCGCGGCAACCTCGTGGTGCTGCCGGTGACCTCCGGTGTCCGGCCGCCGCCGCAGACGCAGGACCTGTTCCGCACGCGGTTCCACAACACCTACGGCCTGCCGGTCTCCAATCCCGTCCATCAGGCGATGTACGGGCCGGTGAACGAAGACGATTTCATGCTGCCGCCGATCCCCTATCAGCGCATCCCGCCGCAGTTCCTGCGCCAGGAAGTGGATTACCAGACGGCGGAAAAGCCCGGAACGATCGTGGTCGATACCAGGTCGCATTTCCTCTATTTCGTCGAGCCGGGCGGCAAGGCGATGCGCTACGGCGTCGGGCTCGGCCGCGACGGCTACGCCTGGTCCGGCCGCGGCGTCATCCAGTGGAAGACCAAGTGGCCGCGCTGGACGCCGCCGGCCGAAATGGTCGCCCGCGAGCCCGACATGCGCCCGCTGTCGGCCGAACGCGGCGGCATGAATCCCGGTCCGACCAATCCGCTCGGTGCCCGCGCCATGTATATCTACAAGGACGGCAAGGACACGCTCTACCGCATCCACGGCACGCCGGACTGGCAATCGGTCGGCAAGGCGACCTCCTCGGGCTGCGTGCGCATGCTCAACCAGGACGTCATCGATCTCTACAACCGCGTGTCCGCCAAGGCGCAGATCGTGGTGATTTAGTGCATGTCGCGCAAAAGTGTGAAGCGGTTTTGCGGCAACGACATGCACACTTAAGAAGCAATGCCGGGAAGCAACAATTTTCTGTGATGTTGCATATGCGTGATAGCGAAGGCGCGCGGCGCTCTCTAGATTTGTCGGGGAAAGCTGGCCGTCGGCCCGGCGCCTGCGCCGCCCGATGGCCGCTCGCCCTTTCCTGGTCCGGGAGCGATGCCGCCGACATGACCCTGCCTTCTCTGTCCCGCCGAAATTTCCTCGCATTCGCCGGCCTCGGCGCCGCTTCCGCCCTTTCGGGCTGCGCCTCCTATGGCGGCCCCACCGTGCAGACGGTTCAATATAGCGATCCCTATTACAACACCGCCTTCGGCGGCCCCCCGCCGGCCCCCGGCGGCGGTGGCGGTTACGATCAGGGCTATGGCGGCTCGCAGCCGAACCCGGCCGTCATCTATGCGGCGATGAACGACGGCGGCCACGATATCCCGGCCGTTCCCTACCAGCAGATCGATCCGCGCTATTATCGCCAGCGCGTGCCCAACGAGACCGGCCAGCCCGCCGGCACCGTGGTCGTCGACCCGGAGCACCGCTTCCTCTACGTGGTGGAGAACGGCGGCACGGCGATGCGCTACGGCATTGGCGTCGGCCGGCAGGGGTTCGAATGGGAAGGCGAGGGCGTCATCCAGTGGCGGCAGAAATGGCCGCGCTGGAACCCGCCGGACGAAATGGTCGGCCGCCAGCCGGAGCTGGTGAAATACTCGATCGCCAACGGCGGCATGGACCCCGGCCTCACCAACCCGCTCGGCGCCCGCGCGCTCTACATCTTCAAGGACGGCAAGGACACGCTCTACCGCCTGCACGGCAACCCCGAATGGCGCTCGATCGGCAAGGCCGTCTCCTCCGGCTGCATCCGCCTCCTCAACCAGGACGTCATCGACCTCTACGACCGCGTGCCAAGCAAGGCGCGGGTCGTGGTGCTTTAGGCTGCCGGCCCTCACTCCGCCGCCGTCAGATTGCTGCGCAGCCGCTGGAGCCGTTCGCGCAAGGAGGCCATGTCGTCGAGGCTGCAGCCGGTTGCCTTGCCGATGGCGCCCATGATGGTGTCGGTCTCGCCGCGCATGGCGCTGCCTTTTTCGGTGAGCGACACGATCACCTGCCGCTCGTCGCGCGGGTCGCGGGCGCGGATGACGAGGCCGCTCTGCTCGAGCCGCTTCAGGAGCGGCGAGAGCGTGCCCGAATCGAGATCGAGCTGCTCGCCGATGACCTTCACCGGCATCACGTCCTTTTCCCAGAGCACCAGCATCACCAGATATTGCGGATAGGTGAGGCCGACCCGCTCGAGGATCGGCTTGTAGGCGCGGGTAAACGCGTGGGCCGTGGCATAGACGGCAAAGCAGAGCTGGCGCTCCAGCCGTTTTTCCTCCTCCGGTATCACCGGGTCGATCGTCTTGTCCGTCATTCCGTTCCTGCCATTTCGTTGGAGACAGTCTCCCAGTTTCGAGGGCAAAAGAAAATCGCAAAATTATCTTGCGTACAATTAAATTGTGTCATACATATATTCCTGTCCAATCCAGAAGGAGATCCGACATGCCGATTCTTTACACCACCAAGGCATCCGCCACCGGCGGCCGTGCAGGACGCGCCGTTTCCGAGAACGGTGTTCTCGACGTCACGCTCACGGTTCCGAAGGAACTCGGCGGCGACGGCGCGACCGGCACCAACCCCGAACAGCTCTTTGCCGCGGGCTATTCCGCCTGCTTCCTCGGTGCTTTGAAATTTGTCGCCGGCCAGCAGAAGATCAAGGTCCCCGAAGACGCGAAGGTCACCGCGACCGTCGGCATCGGCCCGCGCGAGGACGGCGGCGGCTTCGGCATCGAGGTTTCGCTGTCGGTTCACATTCCGGGCATGGACAAGGCCGAAGCCGAAAAGCTCGCCGCCGCCGCCCACATCGTCTGCCCCTACAGCCACGCCATGCGCACCTCGACCGAAGTGCCGGTATCGGTGGCCTGAGGATCGGCTGAGACTGCGGCGTGCCCCTCATCCGCCCTGAGCTTGTCGAAGGGGCCGCCACCTTCTCCCCGTTTTGACGGGGAGAAGGGATATGCCGAGCCGTCTCGGTTCCCTCAATCGCAGAGTGGGGCACGTTCCCTCTCCCCGTTAAACGGGGAGAGGGTTAGGGTGAGGGGCAGCGACTAGGTGCCAAAAAACCCTAGCAAAGCGCCAGCAATTCGCCGCGCAATTCATCCGCGTCGCCCTTGAGCTTCGCCTCCACCTCCGCATGGGTCGTCGCCCAGATCGGCACGGCGGCGGCGAGCACGGCGCGGCCGGCAGGGGTGAGCACCAGCAGGCGGGCGCGGCCGTCCTTCGGGTGGCGGGTAATCGAGACCCATCCGCGCTTTTCCAATGGTTTCAGGGCGGCCGTCAGCGTCGTCTGGTCCATGGCGAGCAGGCTCGCCACCGGCCCCATCGGCGGCGGTTCCGGCCGGTTCAGCGACATCATCAGCGAAAATTGCCCGTTGGTCAGGCCGAGCGGCCTCAGCGCCTCGTCGAAACGCCGCGCCAAGGCCCGCGCCGCGCGCTGCACATGCAGGCACAGGCACGTATCGCGCACCAGAAGCGTGGTGGCATAGGGCACGTCGGTTGCGTTTGACATGCACCAGTAATATTGATATCAATGTATCCCGTCAAGTGAAAGATCGGAATAGGCAACGCCGAGGAGGGCGACCAATGAACGACGTCGTTTCACGGGAAGTCTGGCTGGAGGCGCGCCGCGCGCTCTTGGCCCGCGAAAAGGAAGCCACCCGCCTGCGCGACCGGATCAATGCCGAGCGCCTGGCTCTGCCCTGGGTGAAGGTGGACAAGGACTACGTCTTCGACACGCCCCACGGCAAAAAGACGCTTGCCGCGCTTTTCGACGGCCGCAGCCAGCTCATGGTCTACCATTTCATGCTCGGCCCCGATTGGCAGGCCGGCTGCCCCGGCTGCTCCTTCCTCTGCGATCACCTCGACGGCGCGCTGCCGCACCTCAATCATCACGACGTGACGCTGGTCGCCGCCTCCCGCGCGCCGATGGAGAAGATCGCCGCCTACAAGAAGCGGATGGGATGGGCCTTCCCCTGGGTCTCGTCCTTCGGCAGCGATTTCAATTTCGACTACCACGTCTCCTTCACCGAGGAGGATCTGTCGCGCGACAAGGTGTTCTACAATTTCACCTCGATTGCGCCCGAGCAGGCGAATGACGAGCTGCCCGGCATCAGCGCCTTCTACAAGGACGAGGCGGGCAATGTGTACCACACCTATTCCAGCTATGCCCGCGGGCCGGAAGAGCTGATCGGCACGCTGATGATCCTCGACCGCGCGCCGAAGGGCCGCAACGAAGGCTCCACCATGGATTTCGTGCGCCGCCACGACGAATACGAAACCCGCAAGGCCGAGGCCGCCTGCCACTGACAGGGCCGGCGCGGTCCCTTTCACCCAAAAATCTCCTTCGCCAGCGGGGCGGAGGCGCTTGTCTCGGGATGAACGCGTCCTACCATTCCCCCTCGGGTTTCAAGGCGGTGTCATCCTCTTCGTGTTGAATGGGCACGCATCGCTGAGGATGCAACAGGGAGAACGGCAATGCATGGCACATTTGTCTGGTACGAACTGATGACGACGGATATGGCGGCGGCCGAGGCCTTCTATCGGGAAGTCGTCGGCTGGGGCGCCAAGGACGCCGGCATGGACGAGATGAAATACACGATGTTCACCGTCGGCGAGAAGCCGGTGGCGGGCTCGATGGAGCTGCCGGAAAGCGCCCGCAGCATGGGCATTCCGCCGTCCTGGCTCGGCTATATCGCCGTCGACGACGTGGACACGACCGCCGCCGACATCGTCACCGAGGGTGGGGTGGTCCACCGCGCCGCCGCCGATATCCCCGGCATCGGCCGTTTTGCGATCGTCGGCGATCCGCAAGGGGCCGTCCTGGCGCTCTTCCGGGGCAAACCCGGCGAAGAGCCGCCGCCGCCTCTCGCGCCCGGAACGCCCGGCAGCACTGGCTGGCACGAGCTTTATGCCGGCGACGGCGAAAAGGCCTTCGACTTCTATGCGAAGATGTTCGGCTGGACGGCGAGCCGCGACATGGACATGGGTCCGATGGGCGTCTACAGGATTTTCGCCCATAACGGCGTCGATCTCGGCGGCATGATGACCAAGCCGGCCGCCATGCCCGCCGCCGCCTGGAACTTCTACTTCAACGTCCCGGCCATCGACGCCGCGAGCCTCCGCGTCAAGACCGCCGGCGGGCAAGTGCTGAACGGCCCGATGGAAGTGCCCGGCGGCCAATGGATCGTCCAATGCCTCGACCCGCAGGGCGCCATGTTCGCGCTGGTCGCGCCGGTGCGGTAAGTGGATACCCTCCCCTTGAGGGGGAGGGTCGGAGCGAAGCTCCGGGGTGGGGTGATCTCCGCTGACGCTGAGTATGCCGGGAGGGCATCACCCCCTCCCGCCGCTTCGCGGCGACCTCCCCCCTCAAGGGGGAGGTTAAACTGCCACACAATCACGCGTCTGTTCCTTGGCCCCGCGGCATGGAATTGCTATAGCGCCATCGTTCATATGCCTGCCTTATCGGCGGGCGCCCACTCGATATCCGCCCGGCCGGCGGAAAAAAGCGCTGTTTCATGAGTTCCGCCGAAGACAGTTCTGCCCCGGCGCGTTTCGCGACCGAACGCAATCCCGCGCTGCGGTTCATCATTCCGGTGATCGTGGCGGTCGCCTTTTTCATGGAGCAGCTCGACTCCACCATCATCGTGACGGCGGTGCCCGATATCGCCCGCAGCCTCGGCACGACGCCGCTGCACATGAATCTGGCGATCACCACCTATATCCTGACGCTCGCCATGTTCATTCCCGTCAGCGGCTGGTTTGCCGACCGGTTCGGCGCGCGGCGGATTTTCGCGTTGTCGCTCTTCATCTTCACCGCCGGCTCGATCCTCTGCGGCATGGCGCAGTCCTTTCCGATGATGATCGCCACCCGCGCCCTGCAGGGCTTCGGCGGCGCGATGATGACGCCGGTCGGGCGGCTGATCCTGATCCGCAGCTTTCCGCGCAGCCAGCTCGTCACCGCCATGACCTATATGACGCTGCCGTCGATCGTCGGCCCGGTCATCGGCCCGCTGCTCGGCGGCTTCCTCACCACCTATCTCTCCTGGCGCTGGATCTTCTGGGTCAACCTGCCCTTCGGCGTCGCCGGCATGATCGCGGCGCTGCGCTATGTCGAGGACACCGACCGCGACCCCACGGTCAAGTTCGATTTTCCGGGCTTCCTGATGGTCGGCCTCGGCTGCATGTTGCTCGAATACGGCATCGAGAATGTCGGGCGGCCGACCATTCCGGCGCCTGCCATTGTGGCCGTGCTGGTGCTCGCCTGCCTGCTGCTGGCGGGCTTCGGCTTCTATGCCAGGCACGCCGAATTCCCCGCCGTCGACCTGACGCTCTTCAAGCTGCGCACCTTCCGCATCGGGACGCTTGCCGGCGGCATCTGCCGCATGGGCATGAACGGCGTGCCCTTCCTGCTGCCGCTGATGCTGCAGGTGGGCTTCGGCATGAGCCCGATCGTGTCGGGGTCGCTCACCTTCGTCAGCTCGATCAGCGCGCTCTTCATCCGGCCGATCTATTCCTGGGCGCTGCGCCTCTTCGGCTTCGACCGCGTGCTCATCTGGAGTGCCGTGGTCGGCTCGGCGCTGGTCGGCGGTTTCGCGCTGATCGGCCCGGAGACGCCGCGCTGGTTCATCATGCTCTACGTCCTTCTCTTCGGGCTGGCGCGCTCGACGCAGTTCATGACCTCCAACACGCTGTCCTATTCGGATACGCCGGCGGCAAAGCTCAGCCGCGCCACCAGCCTCGGCGGCGTGCTGCAGCAGCTCAGCGTCTCCTTCGGGATTTCCGTCGCCGCCATGCTGCTCGGGCTCACCGCCGCCGACGGGCTGACGATCACGGCGGAGGAATTCCACATCGTCTTCCTGATGATGGCGGTGATCCCGCTGCTCGGCATTCCGGGCTTCCTGTTCCTGCGCCCGGAAGACGGCGTGCAGGTGAGCGGCCACCAGCGCCGCCGGGACTGATCAGTCGAACGGCGAGTCGATATAGACGCGGTCGACGAGCTTCAGGCTGCGGTCCGGCTGGAGGATATAGAGTTCCCGCACCCGCTCGCCCCACTCGTCCGTGAAGGTATGCGGCAGGAGGCTGCCGATCGGCGATTTGGTGAGCTTCTGGCTCGGCTGGCCGCCATAGGTGATGCTGCCGGGAATGGGCTGAAGGCCCGGCGACGTGGTCTGGTCGCAGCCCGTCAGCATCAGCGTGAAGGCCAGGAATAGCAGCGGTATCTTCATGGCGTCCTCGGTTTCTGTGTTGTCACCTCCCCCTTGAGGGGGGAGGTCGCCGCGAAGCGGCGGGTGGGGGTGATCCATCCTTGCCCGGCGCTTGCCGTGGGTCACCCTACCCCGGAGCTTCGCTCCGACCCTCCCCCTCAAGGGGAGGGTGGCAATTATCGCTTCAAGCTGCCCAAAATCCCCCGCACCAGCGCACGGCCCACCTGCGTCGCGACGCTCCGCGCCACGCTTTTCATCGTGGCTTCCAGGATCGTCTCGCGCTGGTAGCCGGAGCGGCCGCGCGGCTGGCCGGCGGGGGCGGATTTGTCGTCGTCGCCGAAGCCGGGGAGCGTCCAGCGGCTGCCGGCGTTTTCCTGATCGGCCTGCCTGGCGGCGTCCTGCTCGGCATTCTTCTGGGCGCGGGCGGTCAGGATCTCGTAGGCCGACTGGCGATCGACGTCCTGGTCATAGAGGCCGGCGACCGGGCTTGCCGCGATCACCGCCTGCCGTTCCTGATCGGTCACCGGTCCGACGCGGCCGGCGGGCGGACGGATCAGCGTGCGCTCCACCACCGACGGCGCACCCTTGTCCTCCAGCATCGAGACCAGCGCCTCGCCGGTGCCGAGCGTGGTGATGGCGGTGGCGCAATCGAAGGCCGGGTTGGGACGGAAGGTGTCGGCGGCCGTCTTCACCGCCTGCAACTCGCGCGGGCTATAGGCGCGCAGCGCGTGCTGCACGCGGTTGCCGAGCTGGGCGAGCACGGTTTCCGGCACGTCGAGCGGGTTCTGCGTGACGAAATAGACGCCGACGCCCTTGGAGCGGATCAGGCGCACCACCTGCTCGACACGCTCGATCAGCACCTTCGGCGCGTCGTTGAAAAGCAGATGCGCCTCGTCGAAGAAGAAGACCAGGTTCGGCTTTTCCGGATCGCCCACCTCCGGCAGCTCCTCGAACAGCTCCGACAGCAGCCAGAGCAGGAAGGTGGCGTAGAGGCGCGGGTTCATCATCAGCCTGTCGGCGGCAAGCACCGAAATCTGCCCGTAGCCCTGCTGGCTGACGCGCATGATGTCGCTGATCTTCAGCGCCGGCTCGCCGAAGAAATGCTCCGCCCCCTGTTGCTCCAACACCAGCAGCGCGCGCTGGATCGAGCCGACGGAGGATTTCGCGATCAGCCCGAACTGGCTGGAAAGCTCGGTGGCGTTCTCGCCCATATAGGTCAAAAGCGCCTGCAGGTCCTTCAGGTCGAGCAGCGGCAGGCCGCCCTTGTCGGCGATCTTGAAGGCGATGTTGAGCACGCCTTCCTGCGCCTCCGACGCATCCATCAGCCGCGCCAGCAGCAGCGGACCCATCTCGGCGATGGTGGTGCGCACGCGATGGCCCTTTTCGCCGTAGAGGTCCCAGAAGATCACCGGAAAGCGCTCGAATTCGTAAGGGGAAAGGCCGATCTCCTCGGCCCGCTTCAGGAGGAAATCCTTCGGCTCCCCCTTGGCGGCGATGCCGGAAAGATCGCCCTTGATGTCGGCGCAGAACACCGGCACGCCGGCCTTGGAAAAGCCCTCGGCCAGCACCTGCAGCGTCACCGTCTTGCCGGTGCCGGTGGCGCCGGTGACGAGGCCGTGGCGGTTGCCGAATTTCAGCGTCAGGTATTCGTTCTTGTTGAGGCTGTCGTCGGGATTGCGGCTGGCGCCGACGAAGATCTGGCTGTCCTGAGGCATTACGGTCCGGCTCCTTGGCGGGTGGCGTTATTCCCACGTCATGTTATTCATGTCATTGTCGTTTATAGAGTTTGTCCGGGAAAAGTGGAAACCGGTTTTCCCGAAAAGATGAGAATAGCCAGGAGGCCATAATGAACGAAATCGTAGACCAGATCGCAAGCAAGGCCGGCATTGCGCCGGACGTGGCCGAAAAGGCCGTCGGCATGATGCTCGGCTTCCTGCAGCGCGAGGCGCCGGACGGCCCGATCGCCCACATGATCGAATCGATCCCCGGCGCGTCGGATCTCGTGGCCCAGTATAACGGCGCCGAAACCGGCGGCGGCGGCCTGCTCGGCGGCCTGATGAACGCGCTCGGTGCCGGCGGCGGCATCATGGGCCTCGGCCAGGCGCTGATGAGCGAAGGCCTCGGCATGGGCGAAATCTCCTCGCTCGCCAAGGAAACCATCGCGGTCGCCCGTGAGCACGCCGGCGACGGCATCGTCGACGAAGTGGTCGCCTCCATTCCGGGGCTGAGCCAGTTCGTCTGAGGAAAGCGCACCTCCCTCTTGAGGGGGGAGGTCGCCGCAAAGCGGCGGGTGGGGGTGACACCCTCTCGGCGTATTCGGGTTTGGCGGATCACCCCACCCCGGACCTGACGGTCCGACCCTCCCCCTCAAGGGGAGGGTGACGACTTCAACTCACTCACTTGTCGTCGCCAAGCTGGTGCCAGCGCCGGCCGTCCTTTTCGATCAGCGCGTCCGCCGATGCCGGGCCGGGGCTGCCCGGCGCGTAAGGGTCGGGCTTGGCGTCGCTCTTCGCCCAGAGGTCGAGGAAGGGCTGCACCGCCGCCCAGCCGGCCTCGATGCCGTCGGCGCGCTGGAAGAGCGTCTGGTCGCCGATGAAGAGGTCGTAGAGGAGCGATTCGTAGCCGGTGGTCTTTCCGATGTCGAAATGGTCGCTGTAGCGGAAATCGAGCGACACCGGCACGGTATCGACCGAAAGCCCCGGCGCCTTGATGGAAATCTCCATGCTCAGCCCCTCATTGGGCTGCACCTGGATGATCAGCCTGTTCGGCGGCATGTTGTGGCTGACGTCGGTCTCGCGGAACTGCGCGAAGGGCACCGGCCGGAAGGTGACGATGATTTCCGTGTCGCGCGCCTTCATTGCCTTGCCGGTGCGGATATAGAAGGGCACGCCCGCCCAGCGCCAGGTATCCACATAGAGTTTCAGCGCGACATAGGTCTCCGTCTTCGTGTCGGGCGAAACGTCCTTCGTCCGGTTGTAGGCGGGGATGTCCCTGCCGTCGAGCGGGCCGCCGGTATAGACGCCGCGCACGGAATGGGCGGCCGCTTCCTCCGGCGTATAGATGCGCAGCGCCTGCAGCACCTTGCTCTTCTCGTTGCGGATCGCCTCGGCGCTAAAACTGTTCGGCGGCTCCATGGCGACCATGGCGAGGAGCTGGAAGAGATGGTTCGGCACCATGTCGCGCAGCGCGCCCGTGGCGTCGAAGAACTTGCCGCGCGTGCCGACATCGACGATCTCGGCGGCCGAAACCTGCACATGGTCGATGTAATTGCTGTTCCAGAGCGATTCGATCATCATGTTGGCGAAGCGCGCCGTCATGATGTTCTGCACCGTCTCCTTGCCGAGGAAATGGTCGAGGCGGAAGACCTGGCTTTCCGCCACGCGGGCGAGGATGCGGGCGTTCAGCGCCTTCGCCGAGGCGAGATCGGTGCCGAAGGGCTTTTCGATGGCGATGCGGCGGAAGGCGCCGGGCGTCTCGGCCGTCAGCTTGTGCTCGGCAAGCTTCTCCACGATGCTGCCGAAGAATTGCGGCGGCACGGCGAAGTAGAAGGCGGCATTGCCGGTCGGCGCCCTGGCGAGATGCTCGCCGATCTCGCCATAGATGGCGTCGCCGGAAAAATCCCCGGAAACATAGGCGATGCGCTCGCGCAGCCGCTTCCAGGCCGCGTCGTCGGTGAGGCCGAGCGTGGCGAGGAACGTATCGAGATGCTTGATCAGCATCTCCGTGCCGCCGGGCTCGATGCCGAGGCCGAGAATATGCAGGTCGTCGCCCACGAGCCCGGCGCGCGTCAGGTTGACCAGCGCCGGGATCAAAAGCCGCCGCGTCAAATCCCCCGTCGCGCCGAATATGACGAGCGTGACGGGCGGGGTGGGGGAAGTAGTCGTCGTCATCGCGATCCTCCGCGGGGTGGGGCTTGGCACAAGATAGCGTCGGCGCGGCTCGCCGCAAGCGGAACGTGGCGGTCGCCGCCTACTTCCTGACAGCCACCAGGAACAGACGCGGGAAGCGCAGCAGGCGCTTGCCGTCCGAGAGCGGCGGATAGGCTTTTTCGATGCGGGCGAGGTAGTCGGCGGCAAAGGCGTCGCGGTGTTCGGGGCCGGCGGCGTGGAGATAGGGGCGAAGGCCGGTGCCCTTGACCCATTCCACGATCGCGCCGGCGCTTTCCATCGGGTGGTTGTAGATCGTGTGCCAGACCTCGACGCGCGCCGATTTCGGCGCGAGGCGGTCGTAATAGACGGACGGCGGGGGCAGGGGATTGCGGCGCACGCTCTTTTCGAAGCGGTCGCGCCAGGGACCGGCCTGCGCCGTCTCCTCCATCATGAGATGGCTCGGCTCGTTGAGATTGTCCGGCATCTGCACGGCGAGCACGCCGCCGGGGGCAAGCCCGTCCATCAGCCGGTCGAGAATGTCGAGATGGTTCGGCAGCCACTGGAAGACGGCGTTGGCGAAGAGGAGGTCGGCCGGCTCCTCCGGCTGCCAGGCGGCAAGGTCGGCCTGCACGAAGGGCGTGCCGGGCAGCCGCTCGCGCGCCGCCCGCAGCATGTCGGCATCGCTGTCGAGGCCGGAGACGCCGGCCGCGCCGAAGCGGCCGACGATCAGCTCCGTCGAATTGCCGGGGCCGCAGCCGAGATCGACGGCATGGCGCACGCTTTCCAGCGGCACCTGCGCCAGCAGGTCGCGCGCCGGGCGGGTGCGCTCGTCCTCGAACTTGACATACTGGCTTGCGGACCACGCCATGGATGGCTCCTTCTCATGCGTTCGCGGGCTCGGCCGGGGCGCCTCAGCCGACGTCTTCCATGCGCTGGATGCGGACCTTGTCGATGTTGCGGCCGTCGAGCTTGACCACATCGAAGGCGAGGTTGCCGTCGACGAAGCGCTCGCCCTCCTGCGGCAGGTGGCCGAGGCCCCAGAGGATATAGCCGGCAAGGGTCGAGTAGCGGTCGGCGTCGTCGACGAGATCGGCGTCGATCAGGCGCGAGGCCTGGCGGATGTCCATCCAGCCGTCGACGGTCAGCGAACCGTCCTCGCCCTGTTCGATGGTCAGCCGCTCCTCGTCCTCGTCGGGGAATTCGCCGGCGATGGCTTCCAGGAGGTCGGCGGTCGTCACCATGCCTTCCAGCTCGCCATATTCGTCGAGGATGACGGCGACGGACTGGCTGGAGCGGCGCATCTGCTCCATCAGCTTCAGCGCGGTGATGCTCTCATGCACGATGAGCGGCTGGCGGATCGAGCGTTCGGGATCGATGCGGCCGTCATGCAGCAGGTCGCGCATCAGGTCGCGGGCGCTGGCAATGCCGATGAACTGGTCGAGACCGCCGCGGGCGACGGGAAAGCGCGAATGGCCAAGCCCGGCGATGCGGTGCTGCAGCTCCGCTTCCGGCGCGTCGAGGTCCAGCCATTCGATGTCGATGCGCGGCGTCATGATCGAGCGGACGGAGCGGTCGGCGAGCGTCAGCACGCCCTGGATCATGTCCTTCTCCTCGGTGGAAAACACCTGGTCTTCCGCCACCTGCGCGGCAATCACATCGGCCGTCTGGCCGAGCGCGCCGCCCTGCGCGCGCCCGCCGCCGCCGAGCAGGTTCAGCACCGCATCCGCCGTGCGGTCGCGGATGTTGCCGCGGGTGATCGAGCGCTCCTTGTTGTGGCGCGCGATCTGGTTCAGCGCCTCGATGATGATCGAGAAGCCGATCGCGGCATAGAGATAGCCCTTCGGCACATGCACGCCGAACCCCTCGACGATCAGCGAGAAGCCGATCATCATCAGGAAGCCGAGGCAGAGCATGACCACGGTCGGGTGCTTGGAAACGAACAGCGTGAGCGGCTTCGACAGGAACAGCATGAAGCTGACGGCGATCACGACGGCGAGCATCATGACCTGCAGCTCCTTCACCATGCCGACGGCGGTGATGACGCTGTCGAGGGAGAAGATCGCGTCGAGCACGACGATCTGCACGATGACCTGCCAGAAGACCGCATGCGCCCGCTTCTTTTCGCCGTCGTGCTCGTCGCCCTCCAGCCGCTCGTGCAGCTCCATCGTGCCCTTGAAGAGCAGGAAGAGGCCGCCGACGATCAGGATCAGGTCACGGCCGGCAAAGCCGAAATCCATCACATGGAACAGCGGCTTCGTCAGCGTCACCACCCAGGCGATCGAGGCGAGCAGAATGAGGCGTATGCCGAGCGCGAGCCCAAGCCCGGTCAGCCGCGCCATGTCGCGCTGCTGCGGCGGCAGGCGTTCGGCAAGGATGGCGATGAACACCAGATTGTCGATGCCGAGCACGATCTCGAGCACCACGAGCGTCAATAGACCGACCCATGCGGACGGGTCGGCGATCCAGTCGAAGATCATCAATATTCAAGCTTGGCGAAGGGCCGGGGCGCCTTGCCAATTCTCTCCTCTGTTGTGGGGGTATGGTGATGTTTTTGGGGCGCGGCTTTGCCCCTCACCCTGACCCTCTCCCCGCAGGCGGGGAGAGGGGACTGAGACGGCGCGGCATATCCCTTCTCCCCGTTAAAACGGGGAGAAGGTGCCGGCCCTTCGGCAAGCTCAGGGCGGATGAGGGGCGCGGCTGGCTCAGCGGCCAAGGCCGGCGATCCGGAAAGAAGCGGAAATATCCTGGCAAAAAAGAACCGTCGGTCGCCGCTACAGTCGTCGCCAGCGGCATCGTCCCGGCCGGAAGGGTTGGGCGTCACGGTATCGGAACTGGAAGGCGCGCTAGCGGGCATGGGCCATAGTGTGGAGATGAACCGGCGCTTTCGCAAGAGCGAAGGCAAAATTCATCTTATCCGGGTAAGATGACGGTTGTGTTACGGCGGTCCGCGCATTGCGGTCATACCCGGCTGGGCATATTGATCGGCCCTCGGGAGGAAGCAGGCAATCCATGAACTCCGAACCAGCAGCAATCACCCTCGCAGGCCGATCGGCGCTTGACTACTTCGATGCCCAGACCGTCGACGTATCCCAACCGATCACCGCGATAGAAGCATGGGCCATCATCACGGAACAAACGGGACCGTTGATGCGCTTGGCGTTCAAGGTGAGGGACGCGGTTTCCGCCATGTTCGGGGTCCGGCGCATCGGCGGGTTTTCGGGGTCGTTTCGGGACGGCGTCGAGGCAGGGGATCGCCTCGATTTCTTCCTCGTCGAGCGGATCGAGCCGAATATCCTGGTTCTCACGGCAAGAGACCGCCATCTCGACGTCATGACCTGCGTTACGACCGGCAGGGCGAGCGTAACGATCACGGCGTCCGTGGTGACCAAGAACGCATTTGGCAGGCTGTACATGCTGCCGGTGGGGCCGGCTCACCGGGCAATCGTGTCCGGCTCTCTCAGGAAGCTGCAAAAGACCTTGGCACGGACGGGCTGACGGCCCCCCGCTCAGAAGCGCGTGATCACGCTGATGCCGGTTCCTTCGGCCTTGTCGAGCGTCATCAGCGCCGGCACGGCCTCGTCGAGGCCGATGCGGCGGCCGATCAGCTTTTGCGGGGTGATTTTTCCTTCAGACAGCATGGCGAGCATCGCGTCGTAGCGCCAGGCCTGCATGCCGTGGCTGCCGTAGATTTCCAGCTCGTGGCCGATCACCTGCGCC
>Ga0153956_1000676_pt1 | contig 35716 bp, 31 predicted proteins | sample TSFL040MetaG_FD_104704 | JGI IMG/M metagenome (GOLD analysis project Ga0153956, IMG submission 104704) | Attine ant fungus gardens microbial communities from Florida, USA - TSFL040 MetaG | ecosystem: Host-associated > Fungi > Mycelium > Unclassified | place: USA: Florida, Wekiwa Springs... | reverse complement strand
GGAACCTCTGAAAAACGTAGCGAGCGCAGCAAAGACAAGGAAAAAACGGGCGAAAAACCGGAGTTTATACGGAATCAATGAGGATTTTGAGCCTGTTTTTAACGCCGTATTTGCAAGCGCAGTAGTTTTTCAGAGGTTCCTTAAGTCCGATCAGTTCGCAAGTTAGTCAACGTGGAAGTTGCCTGTCGCTCAGGCTACCGCAAACAAAAATTACTCCGCGCATACGCTGTTCATCGAAGGTAGGATTATGGAGAGTCGACGCCAAAACTTTCTCAGCTGTTGGCTTTTCGCCGGCCTTCTTCTTTTGTCTGGATGCGGTAAAGACGCGCCCACATTCAGTACGGAAATCGACTTCAGCAAAGACAGCTATCCCGATTCCGTAGCGGAAATCAGAGGGTTGTCCGCCAAGGAAGCATGGGGGCGCTGGTCCGATGCCGATATCGAGCGCAAGGTGACCATTCGCTTCAAAAAGCCTTTGCCGAAGACCTTCGCCCTGACCTTGGTCGCCCAGGCGAACGCGCAAAATGATAATCCCACGATTCGTATTGGTTCTTTCGAACAAGAACTCCTGGTCCAGGGCGTGGAGGATCCGATCAGCATCGATGTGGATTTACCGGCGACTGCCGACACCATTGAAATCATTCCGCCGAAACCGGTCAGTCCCAAGGCGTTAGGTGTTAATGAGGACACCAGAAAACTGGGAGTCGGGTTGTATTCGTTGAAGATAGAGGAATAGATCAGTCATAAAACGATGGACTGATATTCTTCGAAAAGGCATCTGCGTCTAATTATGACTATTCTACACCCAGCCACACCCGCTAATGTCGTTAGAAGTTTCACTCGTCAGAGGGGATTGATTTGGGAGCTCGCCAGACGCGATTTTATTGGGCGTTATAAAGGCTCAATCTTGGGTATTGCCTGGTCTCTTTTCAATCCTCTCCTTATGCTGGCTATTTACACGGTTGTATTCAGTGTGGCTTTCAAGGCGAGATGGGGCGGGGGTGAGGAGGGACGGGTGGCATTCGCGATTATTTTATTTTCCGGAATGATTGTGCATGGTTTCTTCGCTGAATGCCTCAATCGGGCTCCCAGTCTGATCATTAGCCATCCCAGCTATGTTAAAAAAGTTGCATTTCCTTTGGAGGTGCTTCCTTGGGTTGCATTGTGTTCGGCGCTGTTGCATTTCTGCGTGGGCTTTGCGGTCCTGTTGGTATTTTGCTTTTGCTCAGGGACAGCGATTCAAGTGGGAGCTATCCTTGCCCCCGTCATTTTGCTTCCTTTGATCTCTTGTGCTTTGGGGCTGACCTGGATACTTGCTTCTCTTGGCGTCTATTTGCGTGATCTGGCTCAAAGTATGGGCCTGGTGACCACAATTTTACTGTTTTTGAGTCCGGTTTTTTATCCTACCGATGCACTTCCTGAAACATACCAGGCATTCATAAAACTAAACCCCTTGACGTTGCCGATCATTCAGTTGCGAGAGCTGGTATTGTGGGGTAAGCCTGTGGATTGGCAAGCTTGGGCCATCAATCTCCTGTTTGGGATTGCTATTGCCTGGGCCGGCTATTGGTGGTTTCAAAAAACCAGGCGAGGCTTCGCCGATGTGCTCTGATACCATCGTTATCGATGTCCACGGCATCAGCAAATGCTATGAAATCTATGAGACCCCCCGGGATAGATTGAAGCAGCTAATTTTGCCCGGAGTGGAGCGGATCGCAAGGCGCCTGGGCAGAAAAATTGGTATTTCCCAGAAATCGGCCCGTCGATACTATCGCGAGTACTGGGCACTAAATGATGTTTCCTTTCAGGTCCGCTCAGGAGAGACTCTGGGTATTATCGGTCGCAATGGAAGCGGAAAAAGCACTTTGTTGCAAATACTCGCGGGAACATTACTCTCCACTCGTGGGGATGTGAGTATTCATGGACGTGTTGCTGCCCTGTTGGAGCTTGGAAGTGGGTTTAATCCGGAATTCAGCGGTAAAGAAAATGTGATTCTCAATGGGTTGATTCTTGGCTTGACCCGGGAAGAAATAGAATCGCGCTACCAGAAAATCGTTGAGTTCGCCGATATTGGCGATTTTATCGATCAGCCCGTTAAGACCTATTCCAGCGGAATGTTTGTGCGGCTTGCGTTTGCCGTACAGGCGCACATCGATGCTTCCATCGTAATCATTGATGAAGCGTTGGCTGTGGGCGACATATTTTTCCGTCAAAAGTGTTATGCGCGCCTCGAAGAGCTACGAAATGCTGGCGCGGCTATCTTGCTGGTTTCGCACTCCATGCCTGAGGTCGAGCAGTTTTGCGACACAGCGATATTGTTGGACCATGGGGCTGTAAAGTTTATTGGGTCTGCGGCCGAAGCCGCGAAGCATTATTATCTGCTTCATCAGCCACTTGAAGAACCAAGAGGGGTGAATAAAGTTGCGTTGACCAGCAGCCAATCCGGACCTTCGGTAACGTCTTTTAAAGACAGGCCTATAGAGGCCGCATTCCTGGATTTGCAAGGGAAGGCACAGGTAAGCAGTGGTGATGCTCAGTGTGTTGGCGTTGCGCTCTGCGACGAACGCGGCAACCCATGTACGATTTTCCGTCAGGGTGATATTGCGGTTTTCTATTACGAGTTCGAGATTTTCAAGGATATCGAGATTCCAATCTGTGGGATCACCATATCGAACGAAAGAGGAATCATCGTTCACGGAAAAAATAACTTGCAACAGGACGGAGACATTCCGAGATGGATTGCTGCTGGATCGAGAGTCGCCTGCAGACAGGAGATCAAACTGGACCTGAGTCCTGCGGAGTATGTGTTTCAGGTGGGATTGGCTTCTTTCTCTGCCGAAGACTGGGAAGAAAGAAAAAAATCATCTTATGAAAAGCATTCCGCACAAACGATCAGAATTTGCCACGTTCCCAATGTTGCAAGTTTTGTAGTTGGGCTCGGTTTGCGGGAGGGAGTGTCTTATTTGTCCCATCATGGAATAGCGGATTTGCCTGGAAAGATGGTCGTACATGCCTACGAAACTACGGCAGGTCAAAGTTTGCAAACATCGAAGGTGGAGTGTTAACCCGTGCAAATTCAGAAGCCGATAGTTGTCTCCGAATTTCCGAAGTCTGGAGGCACTTGGATTGTGTCTATGATTGGCAACGCATTGGGAGTGCCAAAGCGGGATATTTATATGGGGCCCGGCTTTAACCTGTTTGATGCAAAGCATCATCCTTGGTATGAAGGGGAATGTTTCGATTTTCCGCAAAAGTCGGTGATTAAAAGTCACGAGTTGCCAGATTCGCCTCTGATAAGCTTCGACGCAGATTACCTTCATCTGATACGGGATGGTAGAGATGTGGTTATTTCGAAATACTTTTTTGAGCGCGACTTTTATCCAAAAAATGGGATTACTGAAGAGCTTAAAATGAGCTTTGACGACTATGTAGAGGCGACCTCGCTTGAATGGGCAGAGTATGTGACCGCCTGGCAGGAGGAACCTGTTCCCGTGATTCGCTACGAGGACTTTCTGAATAACGCGACGGGAGCGTTGGACAGCCTATTGAACCGGGTCGCAGGTATTCAGCTAAGCAGGTCCCTTTTGGATGACGTTGTAAATAATCTTTCGAAAGAGAGGCTTTCTGCATCACTGTCAAAAGTCTTTTCTCACAATACCTTTGTGAGGAAAGGCATTGCTGGTGATTGGAAAAATTATTTTTCCGAACGAAATGTCGCTGCTTTCAAAGCTGTGGCAGGAGACGCGCTGGTAAGTTTGGGATATGAAAAAAATTTGGATTGGTAAAAAAATTTTTCCAAATTTATCTGGCTATTGTCGCTGTCCAGTATGGGTATTCGAAAGGCGGCTGTGCTAATCGCAAAAAATTTCTCAGGTTAGGTTTTTGATATGGAAGTCAGTCAACGTAATCATGACGAAGTAGGCTTAGATAGTGAAGCCAGGGTAATCAATATGCGGGCATGCTGGTGTGGAAATACGGCGTTGGTGGCTTTTAGTCCAGCGTACAGCGAATGTCGGGCCTGTGGGACATTGATATCTCAGTGTGGTTTATCCGATGCTGAGCTGTTGGTTGAGGACGATGAGAGCGATTTTTACGGAAAGCAGTATTGGCTTAACTACCAAAACCAGAATTTCGGTTTTCCGGATATTTATAAGCGAGCGCGTGGCGACCTTACCGAGCGCAACCTTTATTGGCTGAAAGCGTTGTTGAAATATTCACTGCCACCGCAGAGGATTATGGAGCTTGGCTGCGCGCATGGAAGTTTTGTTGCGCTAATGCAACACGCCGGATTTAAAGCCCATGGTGTTGAAATGAGCCCCTGGGTGGTTGCGTTTGCGAAAAAGTTATTCAACGTACCTGTCGATGTCGGTCCGGTCGAATCCCTGGAGATCTCGAAAGAAAGCCAAGATGTCATTGTGTTGATGGATGTCATGGAGCATTTGCCAGACCCATTGGCCACGATGCGGCACTGCCTGGATTTGTTGAAGCCCGAAGGCTTTTTGCTTGTCCAGACTCCCCAGTTCAGGGAAGGAGTGCGCTATGACGAATTGGTCGAATGTCAAAGTACGTTTTTGGATCAACTAAAATCACACGAACATCTCTATCTATTCAGTGATCGATCAGTTGTGGAGCTTTTCCGCCGCCTGGGTGCTCATCATCTATGTTTCGAGCCAGCAATCTTTGCCCACTACGACATGTTCTTTGTTGTCAGCAAAGCTCCTCTGGCTTGCAATAGCCAGGAGCAGATAGCACGCTCCCTGCAAGCCAGCCCGAGTGGCAGAATGGTTCAAGCCATGCTTGATCTGAGTGCGTTAGAGGAGTCTCATCGAGCCGGGGTTCAGCGTCTGGCTCAAGCTGAGGCAGACATCAATTTTCTGAAAGAGCAGATAAGCATAGCAGAGGCTGATAGAGCTGCCCGCTTGGCAGTGATTCAGCGACAGGGAGATGAGCTTTCACAAATACCAAAGCTTCAGGCGGATATTGATTATTTGCTGGCGGAGTTGGGTATATCGGAAATGGGCAGATCCTCGGCTCTGAAAGTCGTTTTTAACCAAGGCCGCGAAATTTTCGGTTTAGTAAAAGTTGAAGCAGAGAAACAACTTTTGGAGGAGAGGAGTGCGCAGCTAGAAGCTGATCTGGCCAAGTTGCGCTCTCACTGGTGGTCGAAGTTAGGTAAAAAGATAAAGCTTCTATGAAAGAGCAGTTGATCAAGGAGTCCGTGGGCCGAATTTTAGTGCTTACAACGGATCTTCCCTATTTTCCTGGAAAAAACGGCCACGATTTTTTCAATCTGCGTCATCTATCTGATACGCATGAAGTTAATGTTGTGGCGCCGAGCTATGAGTGGTTTCCGCCGGAGAGCGTTAGCAACCTGAAGCAGTTTTTGACGGGTTCGTACTTATGGCCGAACGATTCACAAACGATACATAGCTTTGTATTGCCTGAGCCGGCAGGCCGTTTATCGCCTTGGATATCCCGCCTGTGGCGGGGCGCACGCTGGCGGTTGCTTCGGCGGTTGCTGAATCTCCATGACAGGCCAAGCGATGGATTCGATAAGCTGATGATCTTGGCCAATTGCGCGCCGCATCTTTTGGAGGCCCTGGCAAAGACGGTTCCTCATGCGACGGTGCTGATCCAGACCAGCCTGGAGCCTTGGCTGGACTATTTGCCTGCGGTCGGTGGGAGGCTGGTCTACTTTCACGATGTCCGCGCGGACTATCAGAAGAAAGAAATTCCTCTGAGTGGGCAGAATGCCAAATCGCGGAGGGAAATAGCCTTGATTCATAGGCAGGAGCAAAGGATTACTCAAAACTCTGATGTTGTCGCCTTCGTTTCGGAGCTTGACTTGCGGCGGGCGGAGCGTCTTTTTGAAATGCGGGCGGCTGCCGGCGTCTCTCCTATTCCTGTTGATACGGAATACTACGTTCCCGCCCCAGCCGGCTGGAAGAAAGAAAAGCCTTTGGTTGTCCTGTTTACGGGACACCTTTCCCACCCTCCAAACGTAGACTCCGTGCTCTACTTTCTCCAGGAAATCTGGCCGTCAATACTTGCGCGCAAGCCGGAGGCGATATTCCAGGTCGTAGGTATGATGCCGGCCCGTGAAATTCAGGAGCAAATCAAACGATCGCCCCGTTGTGAGCTTCACGCGAATGTGCCGGACATTCGCCCGTTTTTTTGGAATGCTAGTGTTTATGTCGTTCCCATGCGCTATGGCGGTGGCGTTCGGCAAAAATTATTTGAGGCGTGGTCGATGCAGCTCCCGGTCGTGTGTACGACTATGGCTGCTGAAGGAACAGGCGCTGAAACTGGCCATCATTGCTGGTTGGAGGACGATCCAAGCAGTTTTGCAGACCGGGTGGTTTCCATTTGTGAAACGGCGTCGCTGGAAATGATCTCCTCGGCCAAGCGCCATGTCGAGACCAAGAACTCGATTGCTGCGGCTGCGCCCCATTTTCAGACCCAAGTGGAGCAGGCTATACGCGCTCATCATCAGCGCCCTTACAAATTGCTGTATGACCTGCGCTGGATGGAGATAGGAAAAGCTGGAGGGGTTGAGCAAGCTACCTACGAATTGATTTCGGCAATCGGCCAGTTTGATCAGCGCAATGCCTATCGGCTATTTGCCCCGCGCAGCATGTTTAGTGAGTGGAGGTTTCCGAAAAGCTTCAATGCGAAGTTGCATTGCTCGGACCCTTCAGCGCGTCAACTAGAAGCACTGAAAGCTTTCCTCTCGAATCGGTTGGCTGAAACACTGGGATTGCCCCCATTGATGAATGGAGCGATGCGCTCATTGGCCCAATATCACCGGATGGATTTTAACTTGGTGCATTCGGTTTGCGGCTATACACACCCCGATTTGATCGGTTTCCCCAATATTCTGACAATTAATGATCTCCAGCATTTGCACTATCCGGAGTTCTTTTCAGAAAGCGAATATGAAGAGCGGGAGCGTTTGTATAGAGAGTCGGCGAATAGGGCCCAGCACATCATTTGCATTTCAGAATTCACGCGACAGGATGTACATCGTCAGTACGGGGTTCCCCTGGAGAAAATGACCACAGTATGGATTATTCCCAGTAGGAACGTATGGCGCGGGTTAGGCGAGCAGGAGCAGAAAAAGTTACTTGCCGAAATGGATATTTCAACTCCATTTCTTTTCTTTCCTGCCCATTGTTGGCCACACAAAAACCACGAACGATTGGTGGAGGCGTTCAACCTGGCACTTTCCGAGCTACCCAAGGATTTGAAATTGGTTTTTACCGGCCGCCATTTTCCTGAGTCTCACCCCGCCGCGCGAATGATAAAAGACTTTGGAATCGAAAATCGGGTTGTTCATTTGGGGTACCGTTCTCCCTTGGAGATGCGAGCCCTGTACCAAGGTTGCCTTGCACTTGTGTTCCCATCTTTGTTTGAGGGGTATGGCATGCCTGTGGCTGAAGCGATCATTGCAGGGAGGCCTGTCGCCTGCTCAAACACCACGTCGTTACCGGAGATCGCGGGTGAGGCTGCACTCACATTTGATCCTCATGACGTCGGTGATATGGCTGCTCGCATTATCGAGCTCGTAACGCGGCCGACTTTGCGGGCAAACTTGGTTCGTGCAGCGGCTGACCAAAGAAAAAAATTCTCCGCCAGAAACAGTGCGATCCAAACTCTGGCAGTTTACGACCGGGTGTATAAGGAGGTGTACGGTGGCTGACATGAGCTTGCCTACAATAGCCATCGTAGTGCCGTCATTCAACCAGGCGGCTTATATTCGAGAAACGCTCCAAAGCCTTGTCGATCAGGAATATCCGAAACTCAAGGTGATTATTCAGGATGGGGGATCAACGGATGGCTCGATAGCGATTGCTGAAGAGTTCGTAACTCGGTATCCAGAAATATTTGGACTCTTCGTCGAAAAGGATGCGGGTCAGGCCGATGCTCTGAACCGGGGTTTTGCCAAAGCTAAAGCCGATATTTTGGGTTTTCTCAACTCGGACGATACGTATTTCCCAAAAATTCTACACCGGGTTGCTTCGGAGATAGACCGCGATAAAAGGCGCTTTATCGTCATGGGACGGTGCTTGTTCACCGGAGAAAACTCCAGATACGTCGGCGTGGAGCATCCTGCTGAATTTATCAGCCACTTCGAACATTTGGCCATCTGGAAGAGGGGATACAACACGATTCCGCAACCCTCTGTTTTTTGGCATCGCGATGTATGGGATCGTGCCGGGGGCTTTGACATTCAAGAGCATCATGCCCTTGATTATGACTTGTTCTGTCGTTTCAGCAGGCACTACCGCATTCATCGAGTGGATGAGCTCTGGAGCACTTATCGGATGCACGACAGCTCAAAATCCTCGCAGCGTACCGAGGACGAGGTTCTTGAGCTGACAGTCGGCGTCAGTAAAAAATATTGGGGCAGCCTGTTGTCATTGACTCGTTGGCGTTGCGAAATTTCATACTGGCTGTATCGTGGTCAATTTCATGATCGGGCTCGTCACCATGCTCGAATAGCTGAAAGCGCGTTCCGTAGTCGACAGCATTTCGTGGCGCTGAAGCATTTCTTGCTGACGTTCAGGTATTCGCCACCGATGGCTTGCAATCGATTGATCCATGGATTGTTGGTGGCTAAGAGCGCTTGGCTCATGGAGCGCATTATATTAAGGCATGAAGGCTTTACGGGGCGCTACGCAGATGCCTGGATTGGCCCCATATATCGCCAAGTCATGGCTGTACCTACCGATGGGAAAAAGCTGATCGTCGTGCTGTCGCATGCTCCGCAGGGACATCACAAAAAAGTCAGGGTGAAGCTCTTTATCAACGGGGTAATGTCATGTATCGAGACGGTGGATGAGGCTAAATCGTTCTTCCTCTCGGCTGATGCTTCGACACATCAAGGGAAAGAAATTATGGTGGAACTTAGAAGTAGTTCTTATTTCATCCCAAGTATGCGGCAGGGGGTTGGAGATGATCGTCGCCTATCGCTCATGTTAAACGAAGCGGCCATTCAAAATTAGCCTTTCATGTTGGGGAAATCATTCATGGATAACGGCCAATACGATCGCACCATAAGTGCGGCCCTGGGATTCGCTCCACCCGGGCATTTTTACTCTCCTCATCCCAAATTAGAGGATGTGGAGGCCTCTTTTGAGAAAAACCTTGAGCTTTATAAAAACGCGCCAGGTATTGATTTAAATATCGAACAGCAGTTGGCGATGTTCCGTAACGCATGTACGGAAAATCCGGTGGGGCCATGGGCTGCTGAAAAAAGTAATAAGCATCGATATCACTACGACAACTGGTTTTTTCGATTTGGTGACGCCAATGCTGTATGGCATATGGCGCGGCATTTCAGACCAAAGCGCATAATAGAGATTGGCAGTGGATATTCGACAGCGTGCTGGCTTGATGCTATCGATCAATTGGAGTTGGATACTAAGGTGACTTGCGTCGAACCCTATCCAGAAAGGGTGTATGAGCTATGTTCGCAGTCCGACATCGAGGGAAGGATCCGGCTGGAGAGAAGTCCCGTTCAGGAAATCCCACTGGACATTTTCGGCATGCTGGACGCGGGGGATATTCTTTTTATCGATTCGACGTACGTCTCGAAATCGGGCAGCGACGTAAATTATCTTTTTTTCCAAGTTCTGCCGAGGCTGAGGCTAGGAGTCATCGTTCACATACACGATATTTTTTGGCCATTTGAATACCCGAGGGAATGGTATCTTGAAGGGCGAGCCTGGAACGAGTGCTTCGTCATCCGCGCATTTCTGCAATTTAACTCGGCTTTCAGAATACTTCGTTTCAATTCCTATCTTTCATTGACGCATACTGAAGTTCTCCAGTCGGTGGACGAGCGCTTTGTCAGTGATGCGGGGGGGAGTTTGTGGTTGGAAAAAACCATATAGTGCGCCATGTTTCAAGGAAATATGACCGATACAGAACCGCGGCATGGTGAAGCCCAGTCAAAGAATCGATCGTTCAGTCTTAGGGGCGGTGCAGCAGTGAAAAGAGTGGCGGTAGATGTTACCCCCATTCTCCCTGGTGGAGAAAATGGGGGAGCTAAGCTGTTTGTTTTGCGCCTGCTTGCTCAATTGGCGGATTTGATGCCGGATACGGATTTCATATTATTGACGCAAGCCGGCTCTCATGAGGAGCTGTCCTCCCTTGACCGCGTCAATGTAAGCAGGCATATGGTGGTTGGAAACGCGGTTGCCGACGAGGTAAGGCCGGTTTTAAATCGAGTTGCCATGGGCGTGCTGCCTAAACTGCCATCAAGAGTACGAAGGGGGATCACATATTTCGCATATAATATCAACAGGGCGATCAAGCGGATTGGAAGGCAATCATTGTTGCGCAATCTCAAAATAGAACTACTGTTTTGTCCCTTTACCGCTCCTACATATTTCGATAAGAAAATCCCAACGGTTTGCACCGTTTACGACCTTCAGTACAAGTCCTATCCTGATTTTTTCTTACCAGAAGAAGTTGCCCATAGGACAAAGGTTTTTCAAGATGCGTGCAAGAAAGCAACGGCGCTTGCCGCTATTTCAAACTACTCCATGAGATCTGCCATCCAGCATGGCAATCTTGCTGAGGAGCGTATCCGCTGCATATACCTGCGAATGGCGGAACTACATTCTGCTGGAAATGATAATGAAGTAGATATCTTAAAAAAATGGGATCTTCTCAATAATCAGTATTTGTTGTATCCCGCTAATTTCTGGCGTCACAAGAATCATGAAATGCTTTTTACAGCGTTTGCGATGGCCAGAAAAGCTACGTTGCCAGAATCTGTCAAGCTGGTGTGTACCGGGGCGTCAGGGACACGCGGTGATTGGTTGCGCCAGGCGGCGGCGGCGATGGGTCTGGATGCGGAGATTATATTTACCGGGTATGTGCCTGAGACTGAATTGTCAGCGCTTCTCGCCAATGCAGCAGGTGTCATATTTCCCTCTCTTTACGAGGGCTTTGGCTTGCCTGTTGTCGAGGCCATGGCTGCAGGTATTCCTGTCGCCTGCAGTAATAGTACATCGCTACCCGAAGTGGCAGGCGAGGCGGCGATTCTATTCAATCCGAAAATACCTGCGGAGATTTCTCAGGCTATATGCAGCGTTATACTGGACGGCGAGCTACGCAGGCATTGTATTGCCGAGGGGCTCAAGCGCGCGGAGGAGTTCCTCGATACAAGGCGGATGGCGATTGAATATCGCAGTCTTTTCGAGTTTGCTTTAACAAAGCACCGAACGTCTTCGCCATATGAGGCTGCCTATGAAGGTTAGCGTAATCACTCCCTCCTATAATCAGGGGGGCTTTATTGAGCGCACACTGTTGAGTGTGGCCAATCAGAAAGGGGCGAACATTGAGCACGTCGTTGTAGACGGTGGCAGCACGGATGAAACACTAGAGATCCTTGAGCGCTATGGTACATCGATAAGATGGATTTCAGAGAAGGATAATGGCCAAGCGGATGCAGTGAATAAAGGAATTCTGTGTACTGAAGGAGAAATCATTGGCTGGCTGAACTCCGACGATATTTATTATCCCGAAGCCATCAATCAGGTAGTTTTATTTTTTTTGGCTAATCCCGATGTGGATGTTGTGTACGGCATGGCAGATCACATCGATTTGTCGGACCAAGCCTTTGAAGCCTACCCTACGGAAGGGTGGAGTTTCGAGAGACTGAAAAAGGTTTGCTTTATTTGTCAGCCGGCATTGTTTTTTCGGCGTCGTATTGTAGAGAAATACGGCTACTTGGATGACTCCTTGAATTACTGCATGGATTATGAATATTGGCTCAGATTGGCAAATGGCGGTGTCAAGTTTGCCTATCTGGAGAAAAAGCTTGCTGGCTCCAGGCTTTATCCGGGTAATAAGACTCTTGGTTTCCGGGTGGATGTGCATAAAGAAATCAATGATATGTTGCGGAAGTCATTTGGCTTTGTTCCGGCTCGCTGGATCTTCAACTATGCGCATGTTATCGCAGATAGCCGGTTCAATCGGTCGGTAACGCCGAAAAGGTACTTGGTAAAAATGTTAGCCGCTTTGATTTATGGTGCATTGCGATGGAATGGGAAAGCGTCCTTTGGAATGGTGAAAAGGCTCTCCCTTGGAGGAGAGGCTGTTCTATATGCGGATAGAAAAGCAAAATGAAAACAACTGAAATGTTGCCATTTGAAGAGTCTCTGGCAGGACGAAGAGTTTTAATTACGGGAAGTACGGGATTTACCGGGGGATGGGCTTGCCTGTGGTTAAGCCTTGTGGGGGCCGACGTACGGGGGTTCTCCCTGCCGCCCGAAACGTCTCCGAGCTTGTTCAACGATTTGGATTTGGAAAACTCCGTACCCACGGTATTCGGCGACGTTTGTAACTATGACGAAGTGTTGAGTACCGTCAAAGATTTTGAACCCGAACTGATTCTGCATTTGGCTGCGCAACCTTTGGTGCGCCAGTCCTACCAGGAGCCGGTCCGTACCTTTGCGGTCAATGCGTTGGGAACCGCGCATGTGCTTGAGGCTGCTAAAGCCTGTGGCGTGCGAGGAGTGGTTTGCATTACTACGGACAAGGTTTACAGAAATAACGAATGGCCTTGGCCATATAGGGAAAATGATCCCCTGGGAGGCAAAGATCCTTATAGCGCCTCCAAGGCTGCTGCGGAAATGGTCATTCAGAGTTATGCGGCGTCGTTCCCCTGGCGAGAGTCGAAGGGGCCGGTCATTGCGACGGCGCGGGGCGGGAATATCGTCGGTGGCGGCGATTGGTCTGATGACCGCTTGATTCCCGATTTCGTGCGCGCGGTGGTGAACAACCATGCGTTGACTTTGCGATATCCAGAGGCGACGCGCCCCTGGCAACACGTGCTTGCGCTGGTTCACGGATACATGATGTTGTTGGCGGGAATGGTCTCCGATGAACCGGAACGCTTTGCCCGTGCCTGGAATCTCGGTCCGCAGGAATCCAGGCAATATTCGGTGCGCGAAGTGTTGGAGCTCATGTCGAATTGCTGGCAAAGACCCGAGCTGCGTTACATGGATCAACCTCTGCCCGAAGCGGGGACGCTGGCGCTGGACAGCTCCATTGCCAGGAATCTGCTGGGTTGGATACCGCCCTGGGATACCCGGACGGTTATTGAAAATACCGCGGCTTGGTACAGAGATTATTATCGAAATCCGGCTGCTGCGCTCGACTTGACGCTAAGTCAAATAAAAAGCTGGCGAGCGGCTTTATTAAAATGAACTTTGTCCTTGGTTCTCGCGGCCGGCTTGGCCGTGCCATCGTGGCGGCCCAGGTGCCGGGCAATGTAACCGCTCTTGATCGTTCAACGTATGCTTCATGGTGGCGAGACGGTGCCGAGGATGAGATTGCCAGGTTCTTTGATAAGCATGGCGATGAGTCGGGTGTTGTCTATGTGGCAACCGGCGTCCTTGATCCTAAGGCGCCTGAGGAAGAGCATCATCGGATAAATCTGCATCTGCCTCGGAATGTGATACGGGCCGCTTCGAAGGTTGGCTTGCGTGTCGTCACATTTGGAACCGTGATGGAGGCGATTGCCGCTGGTAAAGAAACCGCCAATCCATACATTCTCAGCAAAATAAAGCTGGGTGAATTTGTGTCCGGTTGCGGAGCGAAAATCCTTCACATAAGAATTCACACGCTTTACGGAGGAGGATCGCCCAATGCATTCATGTTCCTTGGCCAGATTCTTGCGTCGATCAAACGTAAAAATCGATTTGACATGTCCTCCGGAAATCAGCTGCGGGAATACCATCACATCGACGATGAAATAATGGCGATAAATGCTTTGGTAGAACGGGGGCTCGTTGGTGTAGTGGATTTAAGTCACGGAAATCCAGTTGCCTTGAAGGATATGGCTGTTTTCATATTTGAGCAGTTCGGGAGCTCGAATCTATTGAATGTAGGCGCCTTGCCCTCGCCGCAAGAAGATAATTACGGGCTTTTCTTTAAAAGAGAACCTGTATTGAAAGACCTGGCTTTCCGGGAAACGCTACCGGCGGTTGTTGAATATCTTCGTTCGTGCGAAACGTTGGGGGAGGGAAAAATATGAATGTTGAGATTGAATTGAATGAGAAAACGCTAGGCCCCGGGGTGCCGCTAATCACGATTTCCATTCCGGTGTTTAATGAATCGCTCAATCTCGACGCCTTGTATGGCCGGCTTTGCAAAGTAGCGGAGCGTATGGCGGATCGGTGTACGTTGGAGTTTCTGTTCACGGATAATCATTCCGTCGATGAAACCTGGGAAAAACTTCAAGACCTGGCCGGGCGGGACAACCGGGTGAGAGCTATCCGATTCTCAAAGAATTACGGTTTTCAACGCTCGATTTTGGCCAACTATTTACATGCGCGCGGCGATGCGGTCATGCAAATCGATGCGGACTTGCAAGATCCGCCGGAAATGCTTGAGTCCTTTTTCGAACAATGGGCCCGCGGGCATCAGGTCGTCTACGGGGTGCGCCGAAAGCGGGTGGAAGGACGTCTGATCAATGGCTTTCGCCGCGTCGGCTATTGGTTTATCGATGCGGTTAGCGAATATCCGATCCCTCGTGATGTCGGCGATTTCAGGTTGATTGACCGGAAGGTGATCGATGCGTTGCTCAAAATCCGGACTCCGAGCCCGTACTTGCGCGGCATGATTGCGGGGCTTGGGTTCAGCCAAGTCGGGATTCCCTATGACCGCGATGCACGGGTTGCCGGCGAGAGCAAATTCGGCATGTCGCGGCTGATACGATTAGGGCTCACGGCTGTTTTCAATCATTCCACGGTACCCTTGCGCATTGCCTCGCTCGCGGGGGCGCTCATGCTAGGTATCAGCGGTTTGGGAACACTGTATTACATCGTATTGCGTCTGTTTCATCCCGAATTACCGCAGGGCATGGCGAGCATTCACATTCTGGTTCTGTTTGGCATTGGTTTGCAGTCGCTGCTGTTGGGTATTATTGGAGAGTACCTGCTTCGTATTTATTTGCTGATGCGGCAAGAGCCCGTGGCTATCGTCGAGCAAAGTCTCAATTTCTTGCAAGAAGAACTGAAATTATAAGGATTGAACAATATGAAAGCCGTAATTCTCGCGGGTGGTTTCGGAACACGTATTGCCGAGGAATCGGATAGCAAGCCGAAACCCATGGTTGAAGTCGGTGGCCGGCCGTTGTTATGGCACATCATGAAAATCTATAGTCATTACGGCGTTAACGATTTCATCATTTGCCTTGGTTATAAAGGTTATGTGATCAAGGAGTTCTTTTTTAACTACTATCGCCACACATCCGATCTCGAAATCAACCTGAAATCGGGAGAGCATCGTATCCTGAATTCGCAATCGGAAGACTGGAAAGTCACCCTTGTCGACACGGGCGCGGAAAGCATGACCGGTGGCCGCCTGAAGCGGGTCGAGCCTTACCTGGGAAACGAAACTTTTTGCCTCACCTATGGCGACGGCCTGTCCGATATCAATATTGCGGCGGAGCTCGATTTTCACCGCTCGCATGGGAAGCTGGCGACAGTCGCCGCCGTGCAGCCGCCTGGGCGGTTTGGAGTTCTCAATATCGATGAGAGCCATCACGTCAGCAGTTTCGAGGAAAAACCCAGCGATGAAATCGGCTGGATCAATGGCGGCTTTTTCGTGCTGGAGCCCCAGGTCATCGATTATATCGACAACGATCTCGTTTCCTGGGAGAGAGCTCCGCTCATGAACCTGGCTCGCGATGGCCAACTCGCCGCGTTCGAGCACGGCGGTTTCTGGCAGCCCTGCGATACGTTGCGAGATAAGCGGGAGTTGGAAAAATTGTGGGATAGCGGTTCTGCGCCCTGGCGCTTGTGGGATCGTTGATGAGCATCCGACAAACACCGTCTGTCATGGCGCCTGCGAAGAAATCGGGCAACTGGACACGAAATCTCATCGGCGTCGTTATTTCGTGCGTATGTCTTGCTTTCATCGCATGGCGAATCGATCTGGATGAAGTTCGAAAGGCGATCGCGCATTTCCATTGGACTTTCCTGCTTTGGGGCGCGCTTTCGTTGGCTTGCGGTTACGTTTTGCGTATAGCGCGCTGGTCTTTGCTGTTGAAAGCGGCCGGTGCCGACGTTTCCGCGCCTGCGTGCGCAGCTCCTTTCCTTGGTTCCATTGCACTCAATAACGTGTTGCCCATGCGCCTGGGGGATGTCGTTCGAGCGCTTGTATTTCCGTCAGCCCTTGGGATCGGACGGGCAACCGCCATGGGCAGCCTCGTCATGGAGCGGCTGGTCGATCTCATGACGTTACTGGCGTGTCTGGTCATCGGGTTGGCAGCGAATCCCACTTTCCAGCTTCCTTCGTGGATGTTTAAAACAGCGGTAACTTTTGCTGTTTGCGGAGGCGCTGCGTTGGCTTTGTTTTTCTTTTTTAGCGGCGGGTTGGGGCGTTGGTGTGAAACCTTGATGGCACCGGGAAATAGGGCTTCTGAAGGGCCCCGGGGCCGGCTTATTGCGATGGCTCGGGAATTATTGGGCAGTTTTGAGTCGATGTCGCGGCTGCCTGTGCTGTTTGTGCTGTTTATTTTGTCCATGTTGATCTGGGCGGGAGAAGCCGGACTTTTCTGGTCTTTGTTATTGGGCTTTGGCTTGAACAGTGGACCCGCCGCCGCGATTGCCGTGATGGCTATCGCGACATTGTCGACCCTGTTGCCGTCGTCGCCAGGGTACGTTGGGCCATTTCATCTGGCGGCCTATGCGGCCATAGGCATGTTGGGCGGCACCCCGGGACTGGCGGCGAGCTTCGCCGTGCTCGCTCATCTGGGAGTCTGGCTGCCAACCACTTTGGCTGGCGGGCTGGCCATTCTGGCCAATCCCAAATTATTCGGCGGAATGCGAAATCGGGCAGCTGCATAAGTACATTTTTTCGGATGATCATAAAACACCATGAAGAATTACGATGTTGTTATTGTCGGGGCGGGATTCACGGGTTTAACTGCGGGATATTTTCTTTCCCAGCAAGGTTATTCGGTACGAATCATCGAGTCCGACTCGACTCCCGGCGGGCTTGCCGGAACCTTCCAGTTCGCCGATGGCGTCAAGCTGGAGAAGTTTTACCACCATTGGTTCAACAATGATCTTTACGTTCCGGAATTGGCGAAGCAGCTGGGCATGTCCGATCAGGTGGTGACGCTGCCGTCGCGGACCGGCATGTATTTTAACGGCCGTATGTGGAAGCTCTCCACGCCGATGGATTTGTTGCGCTTCACGGCACTTTCATTCCTGGATCGTATTCGCTTGGGGCTGCTGGTTTTCCAGGTTCGGCGTATCAAGGACTGGCGTGCCATCGAGCATCTCAGCATCCGGGAATGGCTGGAATCCCTTTGTGGAAAACGGGTCTTCCGGGTTGTTTGGGAACCATTGATCACCTCCAAGTTTTCTGTGTATGCGGAGGCTGTCAACGCCGTCTGGATGTGGAAGAAGCTGGTGTTACGCGGCAGTACGCGCAATGAAAAAGGCGGTGAGGAGCTCGCCTATTTCAAGGGAGGGTTCGGGCGCTTAGCCGAAAGCATGGTGAGCGCTATCGAAAAAGCGGGTGGCAACGTGACTTTCAACGAGAAAGTCCTGGCTGTTTCCGCGAAGGACGATCGCATTCATTCGCTGACAACCGAGCAAGAAGAAATCCAGGGCGCGCAGTTTTTGTTCACTCCCGCATTTCCGATCATTGCGGATATTTTCGAGAAGACCACCGATCAGGGCTGGCTGGCCTCTCTGCGGCGTGTCAAATACCTTGGGAACATGTGTCTGGTACTGCGCCTGAAGCGGAGCTTGTCGGATACCTATTGGCTCAATGTGAACGATCCGGGCTTTCCGTTTGTGGGCGTGATCGAGCATACCAACTTCGACCAGCCCGCAAATTACAAAGGCACGCACATTGCGTTTCTTTCGCGTTATCTGGCTGTAGAAGATCCGGTATGGGCTTACAGTGATGACCAATATGTCGAGTTTGCCTTAAGTCATCTGAAGAGAATGTTTCCGGAGATGGACCGCTCCTGGATCGTGGAACATAAAGTCTGGCGTGCTGAATATGCCCAGCCGGTCACGGAAAGAGATTATTCCACCTATGTTCCCGGTAGAAAAACGCCTTTCAGTAATGGCTTTATCTCAACCATGGCGCAGATATATCCGGAGGATCGCGGTACCAACTACGCCATTCGCGAAGGGCGTGCAGTTGCGAAGCATATCTCAGAGTTGTTGAGCATATAAAAAATGACCAGTTATTTTGGAGCTTCCATTTTTTGGGGGGCTGTGATCGAGGCCCCGATAATTCTGATGTTGGCTACTCTCATCGGTCGTCAATACGGCTGGATGTTGCCTGTGCGGTTGCGAGCCAATGGCGTGTTTTATTTAGCCCCGGTACTTGGTCTGGCGACTCTGATTATTGCTGCCAGCCTAGTGGGGAGATATCTGCCGTTGGGGTACGGATTTGTAGTTCCCGCAGTGACTTTTATTTTCGCAGGAATGTCTCTCGCGATGGAGCGGCACAGAGGGGATGCATTTATTCATGCGGGCGTCGTAAGTATTTTCGGTATCGTATGTGGTGTCAGCGTACTGGCTCCACTCTTTGTCTATGGAGCGTTTAATTCAGACAACGACGCGTTCACTTATATGGCGCATTCAAGTTGGCTTCAAGGCCATGCATTTGATGAAATTATTCCTGCGGAAGAGGTAACCCCTGCTTCCTCGCAAGTAGCGCTGTATCAGCGAGTTGGCTTGCGCATGGGAAGTTCATTTCTGCTCGCTTTTTTTCAGGCTCTATTTAGCGCGCGCTGGCCATACGAGGTTTTCCCTTCGTTAATGGTTGCCTCTTTGGGAGCTTGTGGTTTGGCTGTGGGATTTCCGATTGCCGCGTCCTTGCGCCGGTTGAAAAGAAGATACATGCGCTTGGCAATACTCGCTTTACCTGCATTTAGCCTGGGCGGGATGGTGGCCGGTGCTAACTTCGGGTTCTTGCCTCAGGTGGTTGGGCTGGCAATGGGAGCTGGTTTTCTGTTTCTCCTTGGTCCGCTGCTTAACTGGGTCCTGCGCTGGCAAGGGCATCGTCAGGCTATTGCGTTGGCTTCCATCCCGTGTGCCCTCATGTTTGTTGCGTCTGCCTATGCATATTCCGAACTTCTACCATTCCTTGCTGTAGCCGCCTTAGCCAGCGGTTTTATCCTGATACTCAGGTTTGGCGCTTGGGAAAAAATATTTCTTTTCGGCTTTGTTTTTGCCTGCACTTCGGTTTTGCTGCTCAACAGTGAGTTGACGCGAATTTATACAGCAATAAAAATTCAATCTGGCGCTGTTGTCGGGATGTCCGTGGATTGGAGCCTTCTCGGGTTTGTGGCACACGCTGTCGGTTTGCACGGAGGACCTTGGGATCACTTGCAGTGGGCGAAAGAGGGTTATCCAATCGGTTTGGCTGCAATGGGAGTACAACTATTGTTTGCTGTTGTGATAGCGGGAGTCTCGCTGAACTTTCGGCTATTGGCGCAGTTATTTTTAAATGGCATGTTGATGCCTGTGGTGATAATTCTGCTGATTTTCATCTGTGGAGCTTTATATTTTCGTTATGCGGTCCCATCACCATTTCCGACACCTGGAGTTGGTCAAAGCTGGAACCAATTCAAGTTATCGGAGTGGGCGAATCCATTTTTGATGCCGCTTTTAATTATGGCTTTTATTGGCCTGCGAAAACATTTTGGTACTTCCTTTGCGCCTTTGGTAAGCGTTGCATTTTTTTTCGGTCTATTTTGCACGATATGGGTTGGGGTAATGAAAATCGCTCCGCTGATGCAGACGTATGGCGTCGGCGATCTCAACCACTTTTACACCAATTTCCGGGGTGCTGTGCTGAAAGCGTGTGGGCAAGATGCACGTATATATCTGGCTCTGAGAGGGCCGTATTTGAAATTCAGACAGATGGCTGCAATTTATTTGAACGAGCAGGTCCCACACTCCGACTGGACGGATGACGTTTATATCATCAACAATCTTCCTGGCTTGCGCCGGGCGGAAAATATAGCGGCTGGAGATTGCATAGTTGAGCCGAGCGCCATTGGTGGATGGCTTTCTTCTGGTGAGAGCATTGGTCCATTTCGTGTAGGAATATTCGATGGGCAGCGTGGAAAAATTAATATTGTTTCGGTCGATGGTGCTTATAACCGCGAGAGTGACGGCTCGAATTGGTGGCATTGGGTAGAGCATAAAGTGGATTTCAAGTTGGAGCCGTCGTTTATTCCGCCGGATTTTCTGAAGACCAAGGTGCAGTTTGAGTATCAGGAGATTGGTGGTCAAAAGCTGGCATTGCACCTTATTCGACGTAATGGAGCTTCTCAAGAAATCATACTTCCGACCAGTGGCAACGCAATGGTTTCATTTGAGCGGGTCATTGATGTTCCTCCGGGGGATTTGTCAGAGATGAGTGCCGAGGGGGACGGTCGGTCATTCGTGTTAGGCAAAGGTGATCCCAGGATGGCAGCCTTTATGATAAGGAATGTGGTCGTTGCGCCCGCTTGGTAAAGACTTGATTGGATAGGTGGTGGTTTCTGGGGCTTAAAGTGCGCCTTGATCGTTAAGGTTTTCGCTGCAGAAATTCTGTTGGGGGACTGACTCACGCTATGCATATTGGATTTGACGTTTCGCAAACCGGCTCCAATAAAGCCGGTTGTGGCTACTTCGCTTATTCGATGGCAAATGCATTGATCGATCTTGCGCCAGAGAATCTGTATTCTTTGTATCCCAGCTTTGGCGATTTTTATTTCGATTTTCTTATGCCATGGAAAAACTCCTGGCGTGGGCGTGGCATTTCTTTCGGGCCCCGGCATTTTTTTAGAGCGGCCTCCGCCAACTTTTGGAATAATGCAAATGCTGAGCTCTTGTTGGGAACCCCCGATATTATTCACTCCAATAATTTTTGGTGTTTTAAGCGGTTACAGTCGAGCCGGTTGATATATACGTTCTACGACATGGGATTTGCCATCAATCCCTCATGGACTTCTGAATCCAACCGAGTTGGTTGTTTTGATGGTGTTTTTCATTCTGCAATGTCGGCGGATTGGGTGGTGGCCATTTCAAAGGCGTCACGCGATCATTATTTAAATATGTTTCCCCATTTCCCTGAGAGCAGAATTCGTATTATTTATCCATGTTCAAGGTTTGCAAATGCTGCATTGATGGGGGTTCGTCCCCGGCGCTTGAAAGGAGTCGTTGCGGGGCGTTACTGGTTAAATGTTGGAACAATTGAACCAAGAAAAAACCAACGTCGTCTTATGCAGGCTTATGCACGCTATATCAACTTGGGAGGGGAGCCCATGCCGATGGTGTTGGCGGGTGGAAAGGGATGGTTAATGGGCGATTTCCATGAGTACCTCGATGAGCTTGGTATTGCGGACAAGGTTATCTTTACCGGATACATTTCTGATGAGGAGCTTATCTGGCTCTATCAAAATTGCTATGCAAATCTGTATCCGTCTTTGTTCGAGGGGTTTGGGTTGCCTGTATTGGAGGGAATGCAATTCGGTGCTCCAACGCTGGCATCGAGCTCCACGTCCCTTCCCGAGGTGGTTGGTAATAGTGCGGTGTTGTTGGATCCTGAAAATGTTGAGGAGTGGGCGCAGGGGATGGCCCATATCTCGAAAAATAAAGGCCATCGCGATGCTCTCGGTCAGTGTGCAAGAGTGCAGGCCTCACGTTTCGATTGGAGGAACAGTGCTGCCTCCTTATTGCAACTTTATGAAGAGGCTTTAGCCTCTCCAAAGCGGATGGCTATGCAATGAAAAGAGCGCTGGTTACTGGTATTACAGGCCAGGATGGTTCCTTTCTTGCCGAGTTGCTTTTGGAAAAGGGATATAAAGTGTTCGGATTGGCCCGCAGGGATAGCTGGTATCGCCCGAACAATGCCAGCCATCTGGCCGGCCGCGTGGAAATCTTGTTTGGTAATATGGCCGAGGGCATGGATATCGCCACGGCCATTCAGGAATCAAAACCAGATGAAATTTATAACCTGGCTTCTCAGTCTCGTCCCGGCGAGTCCTGGGCCAGGGCGCCGGAAACGCTTTTGGTTAACGGCATGGGCGCGATACGTCTGTTCGAAGCGGTCCGGCATAACTGCCCGGACGCCAGGGTTTACCATGCATCGTCCTCGGAGATGTTTGGCCAGACTTTGGAGGCGAAGCAGAACGAGCAGACTCCGTTCAATCCGGTGAGTCCTTATGCGGCCGCCAAAGTCTATGCCCATCAAATGGCCCGGATTTACCGGGAAAGTTACGGTCTGTATATCGCCAACGGTATCTTGTTTAACCACGAGAGCGAGCGGCGCCCTTTGCATTTTCTGACGCAAAAGGTTGCCTATGGCGCGGCGTGCGCGGCGCTGGGCATTACACAGTCGCCGGATCTGAATGAAATGGGCAAGCCCATTGTGCAGGATGGAAAGCTGGCGCTCGGCAATCTCAAAATCGCCCGGGATTGGGGATATGCGGGTGACTTCGTGCGGGCCATGTGGTTATTGCTGCAGCAGGAGCAGCCCGGGGATGTCGTGATTGGCACCGGGCAGCTGCATACATTGCAAGAACTGTGTGAGATCGCTTACCGTTGCGTCGACTGCAACTGGCGTGAGCGGGTGGTCAGCGATCCGGCCCTGGTGCGGCCGTTGGAGGCGTGGCAAACGCTGGCCGATGCCGCGAAAGCGCGCAGGGAATTGGGCTGGGAGCCGACAGTCAGCTTCACAGAAATGGTTGAAAAAATGGTGGCCGCACAAGTTCGGCGGCTAAAGGGAGTGCCGCTCAATACAGTTTGGGCGAATTAATTTCTTATCGAGTGGAACATGAAAAAAGCTTTGATCACTGGCGTTACTGGACAGGATGGTTCCTACCTCGCGGAGCTTCTGCTGGATAAGGGTTACGAAGTGCATGGCATCAAACGCCGCACGTCGTTGTTCAACACGGATCGGATCGATCATCTGTATCAGGATCCTCACGAGAGCGGCCGGCGCTTCATTCTGCACCATGGCGATCTGACCGACAGCACCAGCCTGATCCGAACCATCCAGCAGGTGCAGCCGGACGAAATCTACAACCTGGCGGCACAGTCGCATGTGGCCGTTTCGTTCGAGGAGCCGGAATATACCGCGAACTCGGATGGATTGGGCGCGCTGCGGATCCTCGAAGCGATCCGCATCCTCGGCCTGGAGAAAAAGACGCGGTTTTACCAGGCATCCACTTCCGAATTGTACGGTCTCGTGCAGGAAATTCCGCAAAAGGAAACCACGCCGTTTTATCCGCGCAGTCCGTATGCCGTGGCAAAGATGTACGCGTATTGGATTACCGTCAATTATCGCGAAGCTTACGGAATCTATGCCTGCAATGGCATTTTGTTTAACCACGAGTCGCCGGTGCGCGGTGAGACCTTTGTGACGCGCAAGATTACCCGCGCCTTGGCGCGTATCAAGCTGGGGCTGCAGGATTGTTTGTATCTAGGCAACCTGGATGCAAAACGCGATTGGGGCCACGCGAAAGATTACGTGGAAATGCAGTGGCTGATGTTGCAGCAGGACCACCCCGAGGATTTTGTCATCGCCACCGGTGTTCAATACAGCGTGCGGGAATTTGTCGATGCCGCTGCCCGGGAAGCGGGCATTGCCATCACATGGAAAGGAAAAGGCATCGATGAAAAGGGTTATGACGCCGACGGTAAATGCGTTGTTGCCGTGGACCCGCGCTATTTCCGTCCGACGGAGGTGGAAACCCTGCTCGGCGATGCTTCGAAAGCCAGGGAAAAGCTGGGCTGGGTGCCCCGGATCAGCTTCAACGAGCTCGTGTCGGAAATGATGCGCGAGGATTTGAAGGCCGCCGAGCGCGACGAGCTGGTGAAAAAGCACGGCTATGCGGCCTACGATTATCATGAATAACGTGAATTCGGGTCGCGATTCAACTTTCTGTGTGCGCTGACGAAATGAATGTTCCCGTGGTTGAACAAAACGCAAAAATATTTGTTGCCGGCCATCGGGGCATGGTGGGCTCCGCCATCGTACGCCGATTGGAGGCCGGTGGTTATCGGAATCTGCTGACGCGCACCCATGCCGAGCTGGATCTCACGGATCAGGCCGCCGTGCAGCGCTTCATGGAGCAGGAAAAACCGGAATACATTTTCCTGGCCGCCGCCAAGGTGGGTGGCATTCATGCCAACAATACCTATCGCGCCGAGTTTATCTATCAGAACCTGGTCATGGAGGCCAACGTCATTCACGCCGCCTGGCGGGCGGGTGTGAAACGCATGCTGTTTTTGGGGTCGAGCTGCATTTATCCCAGGGATTGTCCCCAGCCTATCCGGGAGGATTATTTGCTGACCGGTCCACTGGAGCAGACCAACGAGCCTTATGCGATTGCCAAGATTGCGGGCATCAAGCTCTGCGAAAGCTACAACCGTCAGTACGGCACGCGGTATGTCTCGGCCATGCCCACCAATCTTTACGGGCCCAACGACAACTACGATTTGAACAACAGCCATGTCCTGCCGGCGCTGATCCGCAAGGCTCACGAAGCCAAGGTGCACGGCGATAAGCAGTTGGTCGTGTGGGGCACCGGCAAACCCATGCGCGAGTTCCTCTATGTGGACGACATGGCCGATGCCTGCGTATTCCTGATGGAGAGCAATATTTCCGAAGGCCTGTTTAATGTCGGAACGGGTGAGGATGTGACGATTCGTGAAGTCGCGGAAGCGGTGATGCGAGTGGTCGGGTTCCAGGGCGAGATCGTGTTTGACTCCAACAAGCCTGATGGCACGCCGCGCAAGCTGCTGGATGTTGGACTGCTTCGGGAGAAAGGCTGGTCGGCAAAAACCGGTCTGGAACAGGGTATCGCGTTGGCTTACCAGGACTTCCTTGGCAATTATGACCGTATCGGCTGAGCCGCTGGTTACGATTGCCGTCCCCTCCTATAACCAGGGCCGTTATCTCAACGATGCGTTGGCGTCGATCTTTCAGCAGGAGCTGCCCGTTGAGGTTTTCGTCATGGATGGCGGCTCTTCCGATAATTCCCTCGATGTCATCAAAAGCTGGGAGGGGCATCTGGCGGGATGGCGCAGCCATAAGGATCGAGGACAGGCCGCCGCAATCAATGAAGGCATTTCACGGGGCAAGGCTCCGTATGTCTGTTGGTTGAACAGCGATGATTATTTCATGCCGGGTGGGTTGGCGCGGCTGGTCAAAGAGCTCGAAAAACACGCCGATGCCCCGGCGGCCTATGGCCGCGCCTGGAACATGATCGAGAAAAGCGGCAGCCGCCATCCGGTTTGGGTGGAGCCTTTCAGCGAGCGCCGCCTGGCTTTGCGCTGCATCGTGTCGCAACCGGCCACTCTGATCCGGCGCTCGGTATGGGAAGGTGTTGGTGGAGTCGATGAAAACCTGTACATGGCGATGGATTACGATCTCTGGTGGCGGGTATTCAAGTCGGCCGGCTCCTTACATTTCGTCGATGAGTTTGTCGCCGCCAATCGCGAACACTCCGAAACCAAGACCAAGACATTTCGGCGACGACATTATCGCGAGGCCATGGCGGTGGTACGCCGCCATCACGGCCGCGTGCCGTGGAAATGGTGGCTGGCGCAGCCCTATGCGGTGTGGTTTAAAAGCATGGTGAGATAGAGGTCGAAAAACCACCTCAGCTCGGCTGTTTTCCTGTGGGTCAGTGCCCTCCAGGGCTTTCCCCCGCTATCGTCCCTATCGAATTTATGGTCCAATATGCGCCTTCCGGAATAGCCCCCCAGCGGGCTCGATCGAGTACGCACTGAAGGATGTGCCCCACAGTTGTCGGCCTTCAAGTCGCTGACCATCTAATGCAGGAGTGTTTCCTATGTCCATGGCCGACCGCGATGGCCTGATCTGGTTCGATGGCGAAATGGTGCCCTGGCGCGATGCCAAGGTGCATGTCCTGACGCATACCCTGCATTACGGCATGGGCGTGTTCGAAGGCGTGCGGGCCTATCAGACGGACAGTCGCGGAACCTGTATTTTCCGCCTGAAGGAACATACCAACCGGCTGTTCGACTCCGCCAAGATCATGAATCTGGCCATTCCGTTCAGCAAGGACGACATCAACGAGGCGCAGCGCCGCGCGGTTCGCGACAACAATCTGGATGAGGCCTATATCCGCCCGATGGTGTTCCTGGGTTCCGAAGGCATGGGCCTGCGCGCCACCGGCCTCAAGGTTCACGTCATCGTTGCCGCCTGGCATTGGCCTTCCTATATGTCGCCGGAAGCCAAGGAGCTGGGCATCAAGGTCCGCACCAGTTCCTATACGCGCCACCACGTCAATATTTCCATGACCCGCGCCAAGGCCAACGGTCATTACATCAACTCCATGCTGGCCCTGCAGGAAGCGCTGTCCGGCGGCGCCGAGGAAGCGTTGCTGCTGGATCCGGAAGGCTATGTGGCCGAGGGTTCCGGGGAAAACGTCTTCATCGTGCGCGATGGCATCATTTATACGCCCGAACTGACCGCGTGCCTGAACGGCATCACCCGCAACACGATTTTCAACCTCGCCGCTGAGCTGGGCTATCAGGTGGTTGAGAAGCGCATCACCCGCGACGAGGTGTATATCGCGGACGAGGCGTTTTTCACCGGCACCGCGGCGGAAGTCCTGCCGATCAGCGACCTCGATGGCCGCACCATCGGCGCCGGCAAGCGCGGACCGATCACCGAAGCGCTGCAAAGCCGCTACTTCGATCAGGTCAAAGGCCGCCGCAGCCAGTTCTCCGAGTGGCTGACCCCCGTCAAATAAACTGCCGTACCTGAGCATGGCTGAACAGATTCTGGTGGTTGGACCGGCCTGGGTCGGTGACATGGTCATGGCTCAGGCTTTGTTCAAGGCGCTGCGTCTGCACAGTCCCCGGGCGCATATCGACGTGCTCGCGCCGGGCTGGAGCCTGCCTTTGCTGGGGCGCATGCCGGAGGTGCGGCGCGGCATAGAGATGCCGTTAGGGCATGGCCGCCTCGACCTCGATGTGCGTTATCGCCTGGGTAAATCGCTGCGGGCAACGGGATACACGCAGGCGATTCTGCTGCCCAACTCTTTCAAGTCCGCGCTGGTTCCCTGGTTCGCGCGCATTCCGCAGCGAACCGGCTGGCGCGGTGAAATGCGCTATGGTCTGCTCAACGATCTGCGTCTGCTGGACAAGGCGGGTTATCCGCTGATGGTGCAGCGCTTCGTGGCGCTGGCGCATCCGCCGTTTGCCGAGTTGCCCGCGCAGCTGCCGCGTCCGCAGCTGGCCGTGGATCTCCCGGCGCGCTCCGCGCTGCTGCGCGAATACGGCCTCGACGAAACAACACCTTTGCTGGCATTGTGCCCGGGCGCGGAGTTCGGGCCGGCGAAGCGCTGGCCGGAAAAACATTATGCGAGCGTCGCCGCCGCCATGATCGAGCGCGGCTGGCGCGTGGCGATTTTTGGATCCAATAACGACCGCGTGGTCGCCGCCCGCATCCTGGAACTGCTCTCCGAAGCGCAGCGCTCCGCGGTGCTCAATCTGGCCGGCGCCACGCGCCTGGAACAGGCGATCGACCTGCTGTCCGCCGCCAGCGCGGTGGTCAGCAACGACTCCGGCCTGATGCATATCGCCGCCGCGTTGGGGCGGCCGCTGGTGGTTGTCTACGGTTCGACCTCGCCCGGATTCACGCCGCCGCTGGCGGAGCAGGTCGAGGTATTGCAACTGCCGGTGGACTGCGGTCCCTGTTTTCAGCGCCAGTGTCCGCTCGGCCATCTGAAATGCCTGGAGGAGCTGGCTCCCGCCCAGGTGCTGGATGCGCTGTCCGCCTTGCTGCCGCAGCCGGTCGAGGTGCGCTGAGTGCGGGTTCTGGTGGTAAAAACCTCCTCGCTGGGAGACATCATCCACACCCTGCCGGCCTTGACCGACGCGGCGCGGGCTGTTCCCGGCATCGCCTTCGATTGGGTCGCCGAAGAAAATTTCGCCGAAATTCCAGCCTGGCACCCAGCGGTGGCGCGGGTCATTCCGGTGGCGATCCGCCGCTGGCGGAAACATATTCTGTCGACCTGGCGCAGCGGCGAGTGGCAGGCCTGCAAGCGGTCGCTCAGGGAACATCGCTACGACTGCGTCATCGATGCCCAGGGCCTGTTCAAGAGCGCCTGGATCGCGCGCCAGGCCGGCGCGCCGGTGACCGGGCTGGATAAAAACTCCGCGCGCGAGCCGCTGGTGAGCCTGATCTACCAGCGCCGGGTGGCGGCCTCCTGGACCCTGCATGCGGTGGAGCGGGTGCGCAAGTTGTTCGCGGAGGCGCTGAATTACCGCTTGCCGGAAACCATCGGCGATTACGGGCTCGATCGGTTGCGTTTTGCGCCAGAGGGCCATGAGCCGTCCCGGCGGATCGTGTTCCTGCACGGTACGACCCGCGCGGATAAATATTGGCCGGAACCGTATTGGCGGCAGCTGTGCGAACAGGCGACCGGAGCCGGTTATCAGGTGGTCTTGCCCTGGGGCAATGCATCCGAGCGCGAGCGGGCCCTGCGCATCGCCGAGGTCTCGGCCCGCGCCGAAGTGTTGCCGCGCATGGATTTGCGACAGCTGGCGGGCCTGTTGCTAAACAGCTGCGCGGCGGTGTCGGTGGACACGGGCCTCGGGCATCTCGCCGCGGCGCTCGACGTGCCGGCGGTGTCGCTGTATGGTCCGACCAGCCCCGCGCTGATCGGAGCTTATGGCCGCAATCAGATTCATTTGTGCGCCGCCGGCCGGCCGGTCCCCGCCGGCAGCGTCGAGCCGCGCATCATGGCGCCGCTGACGCCGGCCGTGGCATGGCAGGCATTGGCTCCGCTGTTGCCCTCGCAACTCTAACGGAAACGCGACATGGAACTGGCGTTCGCGCTATTCAAATATTTTCCCTACGGCGGTCTCGAACGCGACATGCTGGCGATGGCGCGTGTCTGCCAGGCGCGCGGCCATCGGGTGACCATTTACACGGGCGGCTGGCAGGGCGAAAAACCCCCGGACATGCGCGTCGTCGAGCTGCCGGTGCGCGCGCTGACCAATCACGGGCGCGGCACCGCGTTCGTGGCTCGCCTGCGGGAGCAGCTGAGCGGCTCGCCGGACGCGGTGGTCGTGGGTTTCAACAAAATGCCGGGCCTCGATTTTTACTACGCCGCCGATGTCTGCTTCGCGGCGAAAGCCCATGAAGAGCGCAATCTTTTGTATCGGCTGACGCCGCGCAGCCGCCATTACATCGCCTTGGAACGAGCGGTGTTCGGGCGCGCCAGCAACACGCAGGTGTTGATGATTTCGCGGCCGCAGTTCGCGGTTTACCAGCGTTACTACCGGACCCAGGACGAGCGCCTGCACATGCTGCCGCCGGGTATCCGGCGCGAGCGCGTGATGCCGCCCGATTATACGGAGCGCCGCGCGCAGCTGCGTGCGCAATACCAGCTCGATGACGAGGATTACCTGCTGCTGCTGGTCGGTTCCGACTTCAAGCGCAAGGGGCTCGACCGCGCGATCCGCGCGTTGGCGCAATTGCCGGCCTCGCTGCGGCGGTGCGTGCATCTCTGGGTGGCGGGCCAGGATTCCGAACAGGCTTACCTGCAACTGGCGCAGAGCGAGGGCGTCGCCGACCGCGTCAAAATACTCGGCGGCCGCGACGATATTTCCCAGCTGATGTGGGCCGCGGATGCGCTGTTGCATCCCGCCTACAGTGAAAATACCGGCACGGTTCTGCTGGAAGGCATGGTGGCGGGATTGCCGGTCATTGCCTCGGCGGTGTGTGGCTATGCCCACTACATCGAGGAGAATCGGCTCGGCGCGGTGCTGGCGGACCCGGTGACTCCCGCAAGCCTGGGCGCCGCCATCGAAGAGGTCCTGGCCCAGGACGCCGAAATAGGGCGGCAGCGCGCGCGCGAATTCGCGGCGCGGGCGGATATTTTTTCGATGACGGAACGGGCCGCCGAGTTGATCGAAACGCTTTCCGCGCAAGAGCGGCGGCGCGCATGACGCTGTTTTTGCGCGAGGACCTGGCCAGCGCGTGGCGCGGGCGCGATCCGTTCGCGGCCGCGCGGGCGCAGCAGGGCGACATTTATCGCGACAAGGAAGGCCGGCGAACGCTGCGTTTCGAGATCGGAAACCGCGGTTATTTTTTGAAGTTGCACCAGGGCGTTGGCTGGGGCGAGATTTTCAAGAATCTTGCGCAGGGGCGTTTGCCGGTCCTGGGGGCCGCCAATGAATACGACGCCATTCGCGCTCTGGAAAAACTCGGGCTCGATACCTTGTCGCCGGCGGGATATGGCTGTCAGGGCCACAACCCCGCGAAGCAGTTGTCGTTCCTGGTGACCGATGAGCTGACGGGGGTCGAAAGCCTTGAGGACTTCTGTAACCGTTGGCCGAAACAAGCGCCGGATTTCGCGCTCAAGCGCCGGCTGATCCGGCGCGTTGCCGATATCGCCCGGATTTTCCACGGTGCCGGCATCAACCACCGCGATTTTTATCTCTGCCATTTTTTATTGGACACGCAGGCGCGGGCGGGCGCTTCGGTGACCGCCGCGAACATCGAGCAGCGCCCCATTTACCTGCTCGATCTGCACCGCGCGCAAATCCGCAAGCGCGTGCCGTGGCGCTGGCTGGTGAAGGATATTGGCGGCCTGTATTTTTCCGCTCTGGATATTGGCCTGAGCCGGCGCGATGTTTTTCGTTTCATGCGCGCTTATGGCCAGAAGCCGCTGCGCCGACTGCTGGCGGAGGATGGCGATTTCTGGCGCGCGGTTGCAAGGCGCGCCCGCCAGATTTACGTGCGCGATCACCGTCGGGAGCCCGGCTCGCCGGCGTGGCTCGGTCATAAGGTTGAGTCGCCATGACGACGGCCGGCGATTTCCTCCAGCGCTTCGCGCGCGGCGACCGCGAACTGCCGCTGCCGGTGGAGCTGCCGGTCAATATCGATGGCGCAGCCGGCAGCATGACGGTCGAGGCCGTGCTGCGGCTGTTGCCCAAAAAGCGAATCGTATTTCGCGGTGTCTGGAACGGCCGCCCCGTTGTCGTGAAACTCTTTGCCGCCGGCCGCGGCGGTCGGCGCAATATCCGGCGTGAACTGGCGGGCTATCGCCTGGTGAGCGGCGCCGGCCTCACCACACCCGAACTGTTAGGCCAGTGCGACGTACATGGCGAATACAGCGGGCTGATTTACGCGCTGATCGACGACGCGCCCTCCCTGGTGCAGCGCTGGGAAAATTTCGAGGCGGCGGAAAAAAAACACTGGCTGACGCGGATCGTGCAGGCGGCGCTCGCGTTGCATCGCGCCGGCGGCTACCAGGAGGATATCCATCTCGGCAATTTTTTGTTGCGCGATGGGCGTTTGTATATTCTCGATCTGGGTTCGATGGTGATCGAGCGCGAAGGCAGGTCGCTGCGCAATAGTCGTTGTCTCGCCAATCTCGGCCAGTTGATCGCGCAATTGCCGGTGGCGGAGCAGGGCTTGCTCGATGAGGCGATCGATGCGTATTTCGCGCAGAGCCAGTGGGTGGATCGCAAGGCCGCGCGCGAGCAACTGGAAGAATACACGCGTCGCGCGTGGCGGATACGCCTGCGCGATTATCTGCGCAAGGCGCGCCGCGTTTGCTCGCTGACCTGCTTCGAGCAAAGCTGGCAATTCCAGTGGGCCTGCCGGCGCGAATGGTGGGGCGACGACGCCCGGCAGTTTTTGCGCGATCCCGACGCCTACATGGCGCGCGGCCAGTTGTTGAAGGCGGGGAATACCGCCACGGTGGCCGCCGCGACGATGAACGGCCGGCCGGTGGTGATCAAGCGCTACAACATCAAGAACTGGCGGCATGCGTTGAGCCGCAGCCTGCGGCCGACCCGGGCCTGGCATTCCTGGCGATACGCGCATCTGCTGGAGCTGATCGGCATTCCCAGCCTGAAACCCGTGGCCCTGCTCGAGCGGCGTTTCGGCCCTCTGCGCGGCAAGGCCTACTTCGTCAGCGAATGGATCGACGCGCCCGATCTGCTCGGCACGGGCCGCCGGCGCGCGCTCAGTGAGTCCGAGCTGCGGGCCCTGCAATCGGTTCTGCTGCAAATGCAGACGTGCCGCCTCAGCCACGGCGATTTCAAAGCCAATAACCTGCTGGTGACGCGGGGAGAAATCGCGGTCATCGATTTGGACGCGATGTGTCGTCACCGCGATGTCCGTGGCTTCCGGCGCGCCTTCAAGCGCGATCTGGCGCGTCTGCAACGCAACTGGGTCGAAGGCGAGCCGATATTCGCGCAGGTAAACGCGGTCATTGGCGAGATCGCGGCGCTGCGGCTGCAGGCGCGGCCGCATTTGTAGCACGTGCGCGAATGCGCTAATTTCCCTCTTTCCCGGTCGAGGATGCCGTTGTGCCGAAGCAGCAGGTGTTACAGGTTTGCCATAGCTACGACCCGCCCTATCTGGATGTGGCGCGCCAGTACAACGCGTTGTTCGACCGCGCGCACTGGCATATCACCACGGTGTTTTTGACCGGCGCCAGCGATCCCGCGCTGGCCGGCCAGATCGGCAGCGACGTGGTCATTTTTCTCGAGCATGAATCGCGCGCGCTGCGCGGTTTCAAACGCGCGCAGATCCGCCAGCTGCGCGAGCTTGCCGCCGCCAACCGCTTTGCTTTCGCCATCGCGCATCGCTACAAGGCGCTGTATATCTGTACCCACATTCCCGGCCTGTTCACGTTTGGCGTGCATCACCGGCCTGGCGGCTACAAGCGCTGGACCCGGCGTTTCTACGTGCGCGGCCGCCGCGAATCGTTGGCGCTGCTCGGCGTGTCCAATGCCGTGCGGGACAACATGCGCGCGAGCCTGCCGCGGTTGCCGCCGGAGCAAATCGAAACGCTCTACAACCACATCGATCCCGAGGCGCAGCGCGCTGAATTGTTGTCGCGCCAGGAGGCGCGCGAACAACTCGGATTGCCGCGGGAAACTTATCTGTTCGCGAATGTTGGCCGCTTGCATCCGGATAAGGATCAGGCGACGTTGATTCGCGCCTTCGCGCGCAGCGCCGCGAAGTTGGGCGATGCGAAGCTGGTCATTGTCGGCAAGGGGCGGCTGGAGCAAAACCTGAAGGCGCTGGCGGTGGAGTTGCAGGTCTCGGATCGCGTCGTTTTCACCGGGCCCGTGCCCGATGCGCGTCGCTATTTCGCGGCCTTCGACAGTTTCGTTTTATCCTCGGACCATGAGCCGTTCGGCATGGTGCTGCTGGAGGCGATGGCGGCGCGCCTGCCGATTGCCGCCACCGACTGCGGCGGCGCCGGTGAAGTGGTGGGCGACGCGGGACTGGTTTTCGAGTTGGGGAATGTCGAGCAGCTGAGCCAGCGCTTTTGCGAACTCCACGCGCTGGACACGGCGGCCATCGCCGCCATGCAGGCGCGCCTGGAGGAGAGGTTGCAGCGCCTGTTTACCGATGCGGCAGTGCGCTCGGCTTTCTGGTCATTGCCGGTTGCGCGCGAGCTGGCCACGGAGCGCGGCATGGTGTCCGGTGTTTGAGCAGCGACTTATTTCGTCGCCATCAGCTCGGTGACCAGGGCGCGATAATTTTCGTGATAGTGCGCCAGGGTGTATTCATTGACCAGGCGCTGGTACAGCTTGTCCGCATAAGCCGCGCGCTCGGCGGCGGGCCAGTTCAGAACCTGCCGCAAGGTGTTTGCCAGTGCTTTCGCATTGCGCCTCTCCACCAGCAAACCATCGGGTCCAATGGCCTCGGGTACGCCACCGACGCGGCTGCCGATCACGGGCAGGCGCGTGGCGATGGCTTCGGCAACTGAAAGTCCGAAGCCTTCGGAGAGCGACGGCAACACAAACACATCCATCGCCGGCAAATAACGAAACCCGTCGTTGATGGCGCCCGGCAGCAGAATTCGGTCGCCGAATCCGGTCGCGTCGGCCTGCTCGCGCAGCGCGCCCTCCAGTGCGCCGCCGCCGATGATAATGAGTTTGATGTCCGGAAATTCCGCCGCAATCAGGGCAAAAGCCTCGATCAGGTATTTCTGGCCCTTGACCGGATGCGCGCGGCCGATGGTGCCGATAACCATATCCTGATCGGACAAACCCAGTTGCGCGCGTGCGCTGGCGCGATCCAGCTGCCGCGACTGGATGCCGGCGACATTGATGGCGTTGGGAATGGCGGCCGTGAATTGCGCCGGCACACTGTGCGCGATGAGATCGTCCTGCACAGCTTTCGATACGCCCACCATGCGCCAGCGCCGGTTCACGAACAAACGCGCGAGCCATTGCCTGCGCCGGCGGTCGAATTGCTTGAAGGCGCGCAGCAGCGAAATGAAACGGCACCGTGGCAGCAGCGGGCTGAGCAGCGCCATGAGCAGCCACGGCTTGAAGCGGTGAGTAATGATGACGTCGAAGCGTTCTTTGCGGATATAGCGAAGCAGCGCGAGCAGGAGCTTGAGATTGCTGCCGCGGATTTTGTTTTTCTTCGCGTAGAAACTGTGTACGGTGCAACCCATGCGCGCGGCCAGCGTGTCGTCGTCGGGATCGGCGAGCACGCAGTGAGTGAATGCAAAGGCCGGCGCGGGAAAGCTGCGCGCCACTTCCTCGATCAGATTGAACTCTTTGGCAAAATCGTGCGTGCGATCGCAAATTTGCAGAATTCTTACGGGTTGCTTCGGCATTGTTGTCGTGTCGTAAAGGGCAATTCAGGTACGCGCAAAGGGCTTTTTGAGATACGCCAGCGCAAGATAAACCAGGCCGCGCACCACCTTGCGGTTGTAAAAGCGGGGCTCGATCTTGGCGAGGGCTTCGCGCGCGAGATCGATCTGCTGGCGCTTGGCGGCGGTGATGAAAACGGTCATCAGGAAACGATTGAATACACGTGGATAGGCCGGATGGTTGCGATAAGGTTCGTAGGTCTGTAACAGGTTTTCGTACATGAAGCGAGCGCTTTTCGACGTATTGGTCGGATGCTTGCGGTAGTGCAGGATGATGTCGTGGATGAAGCCGATCTTGTGTCCCATGTAGGTCAGTTTCAGCCACATGGCGGCATCTTCCAAACGAATGCTGGTATCGTAGCCGCCGACCTCGCGCAGCAACGCGGTGCGTATCATGGTGGAGGGGGCGATGACGCCCGCCTTGCGGTTACCGAAATACTGATTGAAATCCATCAGGATGGTTTCGGTTTTGAAGCGGCTGTTGTGACGGGCGATAAAATCGCCGTTTTGATCGATGAAGCGCGCATTGCCGCAGCAAAAGCCGGCCTCGGGATGGGATTCGAGAAACGCGACTTGCAATGCGGTTTTTTCCGGTAGCATGACGTCGTCCGATCCCATGGGGCAGAAATAGTCGCCCCGGGAGAGCTCCAGGGCCTTGTTCAGCGTCCTGGGCAGTCCCATGTTTTCCTGCGCGTAAAACTGAAAGCCGTGCTCGCGCGCCAGGCGATCCAGGATTTCCACGCTGCCATCGGTGGAGCCGTCGTCGATGACGATCAGCTCGATATTGGGATAGGTTTGCGCGAGCGCGCTCAATACGCACGCTTCGATGTAGCGGGCGTGGTTGTAGCTCGGGATAACAATGGTGACGAGTGGTGTGCGCATTCTTTATCCATAGCGGGGGGATCGGCTCGCGGCTATTGTATGCCGGCGGTTCCGTCGCGCAAAGTTTTGGGGCCCGGGACTTTGTGCGAGTTTGCGAAGTCGCGATTTGCCGCGAATATTTTACCCAACGTACCAGGATAAAAATGAGGCGCGATGCCGGCGCCGTCG
>Ga0153956_1000675_pt1 | contig 35718 bp, 36 predicted proteins | sample TSFL040MetaG_FD_104704 | JGI IMG/M metagenome (GOLD analysis project Ga0153956, IMG submission 104704) | Attine ant fungus gardens microbial communities from Florida, USA - TSFL040 MetaG | ecosystem: Host-associated > Fungi > Mycelium > Unclassified | place: USA: Florida, Wekiwa Springs... | reverse complement strand
GAGGCGGGGCTCGACAAATCCGGCAAGGTCGTCGCGTGGCGGCACCGCAGCGTCGCGCCGAGCATCGGCTCGACCTTCGCGGCCAACACCGTGCATCAATTGTCGTTAGAACTCGGCATGGGCCTGATCGACATGCCGTTCGAGATCGCCAACATCCAGTGCGAAAATCCGGAAGCGGCGGCGCATACGCGCATCGGTTGGTTCCGCTCGGTATCCAACATTCCGCGTGCGTTTGCGGTCCAGTCCATGGTCGGCGAACTGGCGGCGGCGACCAATCGCGACCAGAAGGAGATGCTGCTCGACCTGATCGGCTCACCGCGCATCGTGAAACTGGATTCGGTGAAGGATCCCTGGAATTACGGCGAGCCTTTTGAGAGTTATCCTATCGACACCGCGCGGCTGCGCCGCGTCGTCGAGGTGGTGGCCGACAAGGGCAAGTGGGGCCGCAGTGTGCCGAAGGGCCACGGATTAGGTATCGCCGTGCATCGCAGCTTCGTCAGTTACATCGCGACCATCGTCGAGGTCTCGGTCGATGATAAGGGCAAGCTGACGGTGCATCAGGTGGACACCGCGATCGATTGCGGCACCTACGTCAATCCCGAGCGGATCCAATCGCAGATCGAGGGGGCGGCGATCATGGGATTGAGTCTGGCGAAGTACGGTGAGATCACGTTCAAGAACGGTCGGGTGGAGCAGGGCAATTTCGATACCTTCCCGGTGATCCGGATGGATGAATCGCCGCTTGTGACACACGTTCATATCGTGCCGCCAGATGTGGACGCTCCGCCGAGTGGAGTGGGCGAGCCGGGCGTGCCGCCGTTCGCCCCTGCGCTGGTCAACGCGATCTTTGCCGCGACCGGAAAGCGTATTCGTGCGCTTCCGATCGGCAAGCAGCTGGAGACGTGAGGAGGTCACCTGGAAATGACGGCGGGTGGCAATTCACTTTTTGACGCAGGCTCTGAACCGGACCTGGGCAGCACCTGAGCGCAGGTCCGAATTCCGTTTGATGCAGATCAAGCCAAAATGCAAAACGGCCTACAATAGCGGGGTTTTATCTACAGCAGCTTTGAGCCTTCGAAAACCACAGGTGCTTCCAGGGGAGGCGTTCGGGCCGGCCGGAACTGATGCTCCAGGCGAGGAAATGGCCTAATCCTCGCTCAAAAGCCTGCGATCTCGGTGGGAAACGCCCAATAGGCCGGTGAAAACACGCTAAATCGAGTATTGTCGGTCGCCCGAATCAATGGAGTCGACATGGCAACTCAGATGACAAAATCGCAGCTGATCGAAAAGATCGCTGAAGCTAATGAGCTTTCCAAGAAAGAGGTAAAAGGCGTTCTCGAAGCACTCGCCACGATTGGCTACAAGGAGCTGAAGAAGAACGGGATGTTTCTCGTTCCGGGCTTTGCCAAGTTCGTAGTGATCAAAAAGCCGGCGACGAAGGCGCGCAAAGGCACGAACCCGTTCACCGGCGAGCCGATGACGTTTAAAGCGAAGCCCGCCCGTAAGATCGTCCGTGCGCGCCCGGTCAAGGCCGCGAAGGACGCTGTCTGACTTAACGGAAGTGGAGATCAGTCATGATCTCCACTTCTTGATCCTGCCCGGCGATGTGCTAAATCGCCTTCGGTAGCGATCAGGAGAGTTGAATGGCCAAGAAGGTGAAGAAGTCCGCGAAGAAAGCGCCGAAGAAGCTCGTGCGTCGGCCTTTTACAAAGGATGACGTCAAAGCCTTGCGAGCCCATTCGAAGGCCAGAACTCCGGTCGCGAAAATTGCCAAGCAGATGAAGCGCACCGAAGGCTCGCTTCGTCAGAAGGCCCTGAAGCTGGGTATCGGGCTGGGCCATCAGCGCTAGGCCTCCTTGCTTGAAGAGGCGTGACTTGCATTTCCTTATGCAAGCCGATCGCATGTGTACGCGCGCACACGATGCTGGGAGAGCTTGCGGTTCGGCCAGTAGCCTGCGTTCGAAGCCGATAGCCTAGCTGACGGATTGTCGTCGCAGAATACGGCTCACGACCTGTTCGGGTTTTTCCTGCTGGACCCAATGGCCTGCGCCGTCGATGAAGTAGCATTCCTCCATGCGGCTACAAGCTGTGTTTTTCATTAGTTCGAGACCGCGTGGCACCTGGTATGCTCCCCAATCCTGACTGCCGGAGATGAAGAGCGACGGGACGTCTATGGTACGCCGTCCGAACAGGGAGAGACCGGCACGCAGGCTGCCATCCATGCGTGTTCGATACCACTGCAGTCCGCCCTGAAATCCCGAGCGTTGATACTCTCCAGCATAAATCTTGAGTTCGTCGTCGGTCAGCCATTGGCATGCCGCGATTTCGGCGCTGGAGGGCATTTCCGCGGCGCAGGTTTCCGCCATGCCGCTGTGAAGATCCATGACATAGTATGTCGGCAGCTTGGCCAGTTCTTCCGCCGTCCATGACTGCAGGGCATGCGGGTTATTGCCCGCCCAGTCCGCACTTTTCTGGTGGTAATAGGCTCGCAAGAAGGCATGGAGACCCTGAGGGGACTTCATCATGTCTTCGTTTGCCTCACGCGAGGCATAGTAGAGGTGGTAATGCTTGCGAGGGCGCGGCAACTGCGCGAGCTGCCGATGAATGGGATCTTGCGATGGAGGCAGGATCGGGCTGGACGTGAGTGCTTCTTCCGGCCGCACGAATGGCGGTGCGAAAGGCGCGCTCATCATGACGGCCGATTTGAAAATATCCGGGCGGGCAAGCGCGCAGCTTGCCGCGACGTTCGATCCATAGTCATGGCCGATGACCGAGTGGACGCTTTTATAGCCGAGTGCGGCGACGAGCCAGACGAGGTCGGTGATGAGATTGAGAATGTGGAACGGAGCAAGGTCGTCGTCATAATCGACGGGGCCGTCTGCTGTTCGGCCATAACCGCGCTGATCTGGCGCAATCACATGATATCCGGCATCCGCGAGCGGGATCATGACCTTGCGCCAGGAATAGGCCAGTTCCGGAAATCCATGCAGCAACAACATGCATGGTCTGGGCCGGTCGGCGTCATACCCCGCTTCGAGAATGTGCATTCTCAAACCGTTGACGTTGTCCACGAACCGGGAACGGATGCCGTTGGGAAGCGTGTCGGCAGGAAGGGGAGCAAGCTGAGTTCGAGCCATCACAATCCTCCACAATCCTTGCGCCGGTAGATGATTAACAAAGAGCGGCGAATGCTTCCATCCACCGCTCTTCGTTTTCAATCATGCAAGATCTGCAGGATGGAGCGGCATGCCGATGCCACGAAGCGCTGATTGCAGATTGTCAGTCGAAACGTGGCGAACAGTGGTGTTCGATCCGATCGCAATGGCAGCAGCAATACCCGCAGCCTGGCCCATCGCCATGCAGGCCGGCATATTGCGGCTGCGCCCGTGTGCTCCGTGATCTGCGGAAATGCAACGTCCGGCGACGAGCAATTGCTCGACTCCCTTTGGCACCATGCAGCGATATGGGATTTCGTAAGGCTTCAAACCCTGAAAATCCACGTCTTCGCCCTTCGGAGCGTGAACGTCGAACGCCGATACGTCGACTCCGATGGTGTCTTCGAACGGCGTGCCATGCATCACGTCATTTGTGGTCAGGGTATATTCGCCCTCGATATGCCGGGTTTCGCGGACGCCAAGCACCGGCGCGATCTGCGCGATGCGGGCTTTCTCGAATCCGGGAATCGTCTTGATAAGAAACTTCGCATATTCGTCGATCTGCCGGTAGCATTCGATGATCGCGCCGCTGAACTCGGTGGGCGAGAAAACGTCTACATCAAGCACGCGCGTGGCGTTGACGTACATCAAGCCGTTCGCGGTTTTCAGGGTGATGTTTTCGCGCGGCAAGTCGATGCCGGTTTCCTTCTTGTAGGCCTGAACTGTCTTATTGAAACCCGTCAGCCAGAGTCCGTAATCGAGTTGGGCATCGTTGTCAGGGATTGCTTGTGCCGGAATATCGTCGGTCGTGCGTGCCCAGCGGGACAGCGCGATGAGATCGACGTCCGCCATCGTGAAGTACATTCCGACCGGCTGCATCTTGAGGTCTTCGCCTTCTTCGCCGGAGCCCATGATGAAAGGAGCGCCCGCTGCGGCGGCAACGTCGCCGTCAGCGGAGCAGTCGATCACAACCTTGGCTCCGATGAAGGAGCGGCCCGATTTGTTTTCGACGACGACGCCGACAACCGTGTTTCCTTCCATCACCGGTCGCGACACGAGCGTTTCAAACAGGATTTGAGCGCCCGCGTCCGCGCAAAGACGGGTCAGCAACATCTTCATGATTTCGGGATCGCACGGAGAGGCAATGTTGACGCCGCCGGTTTTCGTCTTGGCGATGTAATCGGCACCTGCCGCTCCCGTTGAGCGCGCGAGATTCCATATCTCAAGCGGAAGGCCACCGAGCAGGGCGCCCGATGGTTTGGTGTTCAAACCCAGAGTCAGATTGCCGCCCAACGAGCCGAAGCGCTCGATCAGCACAACGCGCTTGCCTTGCCGCGCTGCAGCAATGGCGGCCAGCGGACCAGTGGTTCCGCCTCCGACGACGACGATGTCGACTTCCATCAAAACCGGGATTTCTCGCGCAGGTTCTTCAATCTTCCGCATTGGTTGGCTCCCTTATGTTCCGGTGCGTCGAGAAGCTCGCTTGACTCTCGGAAAGTTTGTGTGGACTGTGTGTATACACAGAGTATGCACAAAGACAACCGGCATGCAAAAAGCAAACGGACTTGCAACCAAGGCTTACCGGAAAGTGCGGGAAGCGATCCTGAGCGGCAAACATCCGCCAGGAGAGGCCTTGTACGAAATTCATCTCGCGGAGCGTTACGGCATGAGCCGCACGCCGGTGCGCGAAGCCTTGCAGGTTTTGGCGCGCGAGGGATTTGTCGATGCGTTGCCGGGGCGCGGCTTTCTTGTGCCGCGTTGGTCATTGCAGGATCTGCGCGAACTCTATGAGTTGCGTGAAGCTCTGGAAGGGTTCGCGACGGCTTGTGCCGCCCAGCATGCAACGCCGGATGATCTTCAGGAGATCGAAAAGCTTGTTGAGGACTATGCGGTTGCGTCCGATTGGGAAGCGCTCCTTCGTCTTGGCGATGAATTCCACAACAAGATTATCGCATGCGGTCGCAATGCGCGCCTGATCCGGACACTGGATTCTCTTAAGGCACAGATCAGTATGACACGCGGGACGCAGCTTCGCGATCTGCAGCGGCGGCGGGATGAATCGATCGACGAACATCGCGCCATTCTCGATGCGTTGACCAAGCACGATGTTGAACTGGCCGAGCGAAGTGCGCGGCTTCACATCCGATCATCCTACCAAAATACACTTCGCGCGTACCAACTCGGAGCGAGTTGATCCGCTTGAAGCTGACGAGACGTTCAAGACCAAGAGGGCCGTGTGAGCCCCGTTTGTTCAATAGTTCAGGAAGGAAGCCAATATGAAGTTTCGAGCCAAGACACTGACGGCCATTGTACTTGCCCTTGCAACCAGCGTGGCGTCGGTCGTATCCGCACCGGCGGCGCCGATATCCGGCATCGAGAAGCCGACCTTGAAAATCGGTGTGGGAAGCAAGAACGGCTTTTTCTTTCTCCCGGCGCTACTTGCGGATGCGCTGGGCTACTACAAGGACGAGGGCCTCAACGTTGAGGTCATCGATCTTGGCTCGGGCGGGAAGGCTCTTGAAGCATTGGTTGGCGGAAGCGTTGACACCATCTGCGGTGCTTACGACCACGTCGTTCAGCTTCGGTCGAAGAATGTCGCGCTGCAGGCGTATGTCCTACAGAGCCGCCTGCCGGATTATGCCTTCGGCCTGGTGAAGTCGAAAGCAGCGAGCTACAGATCACCCGCGGATCTTAAGGGAATGCGGTTCGGCGTATCGTCCCCCGGTTCGGGCAGTGACATGTTCCTGAAATTGTATCTCGCCAAGCACGGCATCAAGGCGAGCGATGTACCGACCGTCGCTGTCGGACTTGGACCGACCGCCGTTGCTGCGGTTCGTTCGGGGCAGATCGATGGCATTGCCAACAACGATCCAGTTCTCGGTATTCTCGAGCAGTCGGGCGACATTGTGATCATCGGTGATGGACGCACGGACAAGGGCTCTACCGAAGTCTACGGCGGTCCTTATCCGACGGCGGCGATGGTGTCGTATCAGGACTTCATCAAAAAGAATCCGAAAACCGTTCAGGCTCTCACGAACGCATCGATCCGTGCGCTGAAGTGGATGAGCAAGGCGACGCCTGAAGAAATCATCAAGGTGATGCCGCCTCAGTTTTCCCAGCCTGATGCCGAAGTGACGAAAAAAATTCTGGCTAATCTTCAGCACACCTATTCGGCCAACGGTTTGTTTCCCGACAACAGCGCGCAAATGGCGTTCGATGCACTGGGTCCCTATGTTCCGAATATTGCTGCAGCCAAGGACCATCTTGATCAGACCTTCACCAACGATTTCGTGAAGGCGGCGGGCAGCGCGGGCAACTAAGCTCGCGTCTGTCCTGCCCAGAAGAGGTGCAAATGGGATTCATGGAGATGAAGATGGCAGTTGATGCGACCCCGGTTCAGTCGACTCCGGCCATCGCCTTCAAGAGCGTGACCTGCTGCTTTCCAAAAGCAGCAGGTCGGCGCGGCTCCGAGCAGCAGATATATACGGCTGTCAAGGATGTCTCGCTGGAGATCAAGGACGGGGAGTTTGTTTCCGTTGTCGGCCCCACCGGATGCGGTAAATCGACTCTTCTGAATGTCGCGGCGGGATTGATCAACCCGACCGAAGGCGCGGTCGATATTTTCGGCGTGCCCCTGAAAGGCATCAATCGCGACGCGGGATACATGTTCCAGGCCGAGTCTCTGATGGCTTGGCGCACCGCGCTTCAAAACGTCACTGTCGGTCTTGAGTATCGCGGGGTCAGTCCATCCGAAGCACGGGAGCGGGCGATGGATTGGCTCGCGAAAGTCGGTCTTGCCGGATTCGAGGATCGCTATCCCCATCAGCTTTCGGGTGGCATGCGAAAACGCGTGTCGCTGGCTCAAATGCTGGTGCTCGACCCCCGAATTGTGCTTTTGGACGAGCCCTTCAGCGCACTCGACGCGCAAACGCGCGTGCTGATGGAAAATGAATTGTTGGCGCTATGGGCGGCCAACCGCAAATCGGTTCTCTTCATTACGCACGATCTTGAAGAGGCCATCTCCATGTCCGATCGCGTCGTTGTGTTGTCGGCGGGGCCGGGAACGCATCCGATTGCGGAATTCGAAATAAATTTGCCACGTCCGCGCGATGTATCCGAGATCAGGCTGACGGAGCAGTTCCTGAAACTGCACCATCAGATCTGGGATGTGATGAGAGAAGAGGTTCTAAAAGGCTATGCCCAAAGCAAGCGCTAATGTTCAGCCCGTTATGGGCGCCGGGAATGGTATCAGTGCCGCGGCACGGCTTCGCATCATGCAGGTCCTGCTGTTCGTGTCTCTCATAGGGCTCTGGTATCTGCTCACGGAGACTGAATTTCTGCCGAAGTTCTTTTTCGGTCAGCCGATTGCCGTCTTTAAAGTGGTGATTGATTGGTTCGTGACGGGGGAAATATTCTATCATCTCTGGATCACATCGGTCGAAACCGTCCTTGGCTTTGTCATAGGCGCGTCTTTGGCCCTGATCTGCGGACTGTGGTTTGCGCTTAGCCAGACGGCATCAGCGCTTTCGGACCCATATATCAAGGCCATCAACGCGATGCCGCGCGTCATCCTGGCACCGATTTTTTCGTTGTGGTTCGGCCTCGGGATTTGGTCGAAGGTGGCGTTGGGCGTCACGCTGGTCTTCTTCGTCGTGTTCTTCAACGTCTATCAAGGCGTTCGTGAGGTGAGCCCGGTCGTGTTGGCGAATGCCCGCATGCTCGGTGCGAGCAAAGGACAGCTGCTGCGTACGGTCTATTTGCCGTCGGCGACGAGTTGGGTCTTTTCAAGCTTGCATACGTCGGTCGGCATGGCTTTTGTCGGTGCCGTCGTCGGAGAATATCTGGGGTCGTCGGCAGGCGTCGGGTATCTCATTTTGCAGGCTGAAGGTGTCTTCGACGTGAACACCGTCTTTGCAGGCATCGTGGTGTTGACGATGGCCGCACTTCTCCTGGACGGCGTGGTCGGGATTATCGAACGCCGTTTGTTGAAATGGCGTCCGACCTGATTCCTATCGTCTTGATATCTCCAAAATCGCAGCCCGCCGCTTTCGCGGGCTGCATTTGCTGCGATGGTTTTCTGATAACAGGCTCGCTGATTGAGGCCTGAAAACGTATCAGGTCCCGTAGAATTTCAGAGTTGAAATGCAGGATCGGGCAGTTGGAGAATCCAATCTGCAGATCGGCGCAGGTGATTTTCCATGATCGATTGCGCTCCTCCCGCGTCACCAGCAAGAATGGCGTCGGCGATATCGACGTGGTCTTGATGCGAGCGGACGAGATTTTCTCGTTGCATTGACTGGCCGACCTGGAACATCACGATTGGGAGCTGCAGGTTGTCGATGAGTTGCGTAAGCTGTTTGTTGCCGCCAATTCTGACGATCGTGCCTGTTATCAAGATGCGCGCTTCATGCTGGTGGCGACGCCGTCGGGAATAGCATTGGCCCCGGAGGGTGGTGCGCACCAGTCAATCGGGACACCACTTATCGGCATGGCACAGGATGGGCTGTGTGCATTTGAGCCTGCCTTCATCGATGAACTTGCAGTTATTATGCGGTTCGGATTCGATTACATGCAGCGCAATGGTGATGGCGACCCGGATGAGACGACGTGGTTGCGTGACCAGACCGGTGGTTCAGTTTATCTGCGTCTTTCCACGAGGCCGCTGGAGCAGCCCGTTCGCGAGATGACCGATACGCTTGCGAATGACATCATTCAGGGTGCCTATTGGATGCGGCCGCCGACTTCGAACACATCGGTGATGATCGCCTATCAGGGAGTCGTTGCGCCAGAGGCGATTGCGGCTGCTGGTCTGCTGGCCGCGGATCGCCGCGACGTGGCGCTTCTCGCGGTCACCTCCGCCGACCGGTTAAACGCGGGTGCGCAGGCGGCCGAGCGTGCGCGGCAACGCGGGAGCGGCGAGCCACATCGAGCGGATGTTGGCGAAGCTCGACCGGAATTGCGGAATCGTCACCGTCATTGATGGTCATCCGCTGACGCTGTCATGGCTCGGCAGCGTTCAGGGGCATCGGGTCAAGGCGCTCGGTGTCGAGCATTTCGGTCAAACCGGAACGATTTCGGACCTCTATCATCACTATAATATCGACACCAACGCGATCGTGCATGCCGCGCAGGCCGCATCGAGCGGGCGGACCGTGAGATATCTCCGGGCGCTTGCGACGTAATGCAAGATCGGTATCGACAAGGGCGCGATGTTCCTCCTCTTCGAGGAGGCTCTCGGGGTCCGATTCCGAAAATCCTAGCTCGTGCCTGGAGTAATCTTCGATGGCGCTCACTGATCGCCTGATTTCAATCACGCGGCAACAGCTTTAAATAAGCCTCTTTGGAGGGAATGAGATGCTTGCGGCATAATTCAATCAGCGCTGGCCTGTCGCATGCCTCGATTGCTGCGATCATTGCCCGGTGCTCGTCGCGGGCTCGCAGCATATAGCGGCGCTGATTGATCGAATGAAATCGGATCACATGTGCGCGGTGCGAAAAATCGTTGATCGCTTCCGTGAGGTATGGATTGCCGCAGTTGGCGAACAGCGCCCAGTGAAAGTTGATGTTTTCACGAAACACGCGCCTGAGGTCGCCCTTGCGAACAGCATCGTTGTGTCTGGCCTGAATCTGGCGAAGCTCGTCCAATGCGATTGCGGATAGCGGCATGGGGATGAGATTGGCTGCCGTCATCTCCAGCATGTCGCGCATTTCATACAAATGCTTGACCGCAAGGGCTGAATACGAGCGTACCTGTGCTCCCCGGTTCGGCATGCGCTCGACGATCCCGATCCGCTCAAGCTCCAGCAGGGCCTGACGGATCACGTGGCGCTTGGCGCCGAACCGTTCCATCAGGTCGTCCTCGATGAGACGCTCGCGCGGATGCAGACGGCCGAGGACGATATCTTCTTCGATGTTTTCAACCACGCTGGCCGCGGATGATCCGGCTTGCTTTGGCGAAGTTTTCGATTTGGCTGCGGAGCGCGGCATGGATCGTGATGTCATCCGGCACGGATCGTTATACGGAAGTCCCAGTCTATACAGTGACATTTCACGCGGCAATTTGATTATTGATAATTTTGTTGACAGTAAAGAAGCGCGTCCCTTAGCTTGGCGGACTGCATGAGCGTCACCGTGCGAGGTGGACTTGCATGGGAAAACTGTGCGGCTTCAAGAAACCAGGACAAGCCGGTTTAACGGTTTGCGGGTTCACATCCCAGGGAGGGATCATGCTACGACGTACTGCTGCCATTGCGAGCCTCATCGCAATCGTTTCACTCGCGTCACAGTCTGCGTCCGCGCAGTCCGGTGGCTCGTTAGATAAAATCGTTGCCAACAAGACCTTCACGATCGCGTATCGTGAGGAATCTGTTCCGTTCTCATTCATCGATGCAAGCGGTAAGCCGCAAGGCTACGGCATCGACATTTGTTTGAAGATCGCCGATGAAATCAAGACGGAATACAAACTTGATAAGCTCGACGTAAAATACGTCACGATCACCCCGCAGACCCGCGTTCCGGTGATCGCGAACGGTACCGCGAATGTGGAATGTGCTTCGACCACGATCACCACGGGGCGCATGAAGCAGGTCGAATTCCTGACGCCTTATTTCATCACTGGTACGAAATTGATGGTACGGAAGGATTCTTCGATCAATAAGATCGAGGATCTTGAAGGCAAGACGTTGCTTGCACTGGCCGGCACGACCAACGAAAAAGCAGCCTTGGCGGAGATCAAAAAGAAGAACCTGCATGTCAACGTCGTGAAGGTGAAGGATCATCCGCAGGCGCTGCTCAACATGGAGCAGGGGCGCGCGGATGCCTACACGTCTAACGACGTGGTGCTGTACGGTATCCGCAGCATGGCGAAAAACCCGAGCGACTTCAAAATCGTCGGGCCGTTCTATTCCTACGATCCGTTCACTGTCATGATCCCGAAGAACGACACCGCGTTCCGTGCTCTGGGTCTCCGGGTGATGTCGAACCTCTATACGTCGGGCGAAATTTTCCAGATCTACAAGAAATGGTTCGAGCCCGGCCCGACCAAAATCGATCTCCCCATGAACGAAGACTTGAAGAATGCTTTGCGGTTGAACGCATACGCGGAATAAGTCGTTCTGAATAGCTTGCAGGCAGGTCGGGAGAGGTGCGGTGAATTATTCCTGGGATTGGGGATTGCTGTTTCGCGATCCCTATGCCGGTTGGATTGTTTCCGGCTTTATCACGACCTGCTTGCTTGCCATCTATGCGTGGGTGATCGCTTTCATCCTCGGCTCATTTATCGGAATTTTGCGCACGCTCGATAACAAAGTACTTCGGTTGATCGGCACGGTGTATGTGGAAGTCTTCCGTAACATTCCGCTGCTGGCACAGATCTTTCTCTGGTATTTCGTCATTCCCGAATTCTTGCCGGCCGACGCGCAGCACTACGTCAAGCGCGGGATGCCGGACCCGCAATTTTGGACATCGGTGGTGGGGCTTGGGCTCTACACGGCGTCCCGCGTGGCTGAGCAGGTTCGCTCCGGAATTCAATCTATCCCCGGTGGTCAGCAATCGGCCGCCTTGGCGATGGGGTTTACGCGTGCCCAGACCTATCGCTACGTCTTGCTGCCGATCGGTTACCGCACCGTCATTCCGTCGCTGACCAACGATTTTCTTGGGGTATTCAAAAACTCGTCGCTCGCGCTGACGATCGGTGTGATGGAGTTGACTGCAACGGCGCGTCAGATCGATGAATACACGTTTCAGTCGTTTGAGGCGTATGCCGCGGCCACGGTGCTGTATTCCTGCGTCACGCTCTGCGTCATTATGTTGATGCGTTTTCTTGAGCGCAGGACACGAATCGTCGGTGTCGTCTCAGCGGGAGGCGCCTGATGAGTTTCGATTTCAGCGTCCTGCTGCAATACAAGAATCTCCTGCTTCAAGGATTGTTTGTCAGCTTCGAGCTGACCTTCTTCGCCATTATTGGCGGCATGTTCATCGGCACGTTCCTGGCGCTGATGCGGATGTCCAGCATCTGGATCGTCTCGGCGGTGGCCGGGGCTTACGTCAATTTTCTGCGCTCATTGCCGCTGATCCTGGTGATTTTCTGGTTCTATGTGCTGACACCGAAAATTGTCGGCCATCCGATCGATGCTTATTCGTCCGTATTGATCGCCTTCACCTTGTTTGAAGCGGCGTATTATTGCGAGATCATCCGCGCGGGAATTTCCAGCGTCAAGCGAGGGCAGGTGCAGGCCGGCCTCGCGATGGGATTTTCTTATCTGAAGGTGATGCGTTACGTCGTCCTTCCACAGGCACTTCGCAACATGGTACCGGTTCTGCTAACGCAGGCGATCATCATGTTTCAGGATACGTCCATTGTGTACGTCGTTGGCGTTCGCGATTTCCTGACCACGGCCGATGTGGTTGCCAACAGCACCAACCGGCCAATTGAACTCTATTCTGTGGTCGCGATCACTTACCTCGTGATCTGCTTCACGGCTTCGCGGCTGGTGAGCAGGTTGCAGCGGAGATACGCTCTATGATCGAGATGACCCATGTCAGCAAATGGTACAACACCTTTCGCGTGCTGGACGATTGTTCGCTGAGTATCAAGAAGGGCGAGGTGGTGGTCATCTGCGGTCCCTCAGGCTCGGGCAAGAGCACGTTGATCAAATGCATGAACGGCCTTGAGGCCTTTCAGAAGGGCGAAGTCTTCGTCGATGGCATTTCGGTTGGCGCCCGAGGGACCAATCTGCCGAAGCTGCGTTCGCGGATCGGAATGGTATTCCAGAATTTCGAATTGTTTCCGCACATGAGCGTGCTGAAGAACATAGCGCTTCCGCAGATCAAGATTTTGAATCGCAGTCGCGCCGAAGCCGAAGCCCGCGCGGAAAAGCTGCTCACTCGCATGGGGTTGAAGGTCCAGGCTGAGAAATTTCCCGCGCAATTGTCCGGGGGGCAGCAGCAGCGCGTCGCGATTGCCCGTGCTCTGGCGATGGACCCGGTTGCGATGCTGTTCGATGAGCCGACCTCGGCGCTCGATCCGGAAATGATCAACGAGGTGCTGGATGTGATGGTGGCGCTGGCGCAAGAAGGGATGACCATGGCAGTGGTTACTCATGAAATGGGATTTGCCCGTCGCGTTGCCAATCGCGTGGTGTTCATGGATCAGGGAGCCATTGTCGAGGATGCCATGAAGGACGAGTTCTTCGGCACGCCGCGAAGCGATCGCGCCCAGCAATTTTTGTCCAAGATCCTGCCGCACTGAAAGACGCCGATGCCGGATCAAATCCACGTTCTCAGCATGGGCGAGATGATGCCCGCGGTGGATGCCGCGTTGGCGAAGACGTTCGTCGTGCATCAGGCGGGACGGGACGGAGTTTCGGACATCGTTGCCAAGTTCGGCGGACATATCCGCGGCATAGCTACCCGCGGGCGGCAAAAAACCACTGCCGATCTGATTGCACAATTGCCGGGGCTCGAGATCATCGCGAATTTCGGCGTGGGTTATGATTCGATTGATTTGCCTGCCGCGATAGAGCGGGGAATCGTTGTCACCAACACGCCCGATGTGCTTAATGATGAAGTAGCCGATTTCACCGTAGGTCTTCTTCTCTCGACGATTCGCGAACTGCCGCAGGCGGAACGGTTTCTCCGGAACGGACAATGGCCGCGCGGCGCCTATCCGCTGACCCAGACCTTGCGGGACCGGACCCTTGGTTTCATTGGGATGGGCCGCATCGGTCAGGCCGTCGCCAAGCGGCTGGCCGCGTTCGATGTGCCGATCGTCTATCATTCCCGCAAACCGCAGGCAGGCGTTGCCTACAAATATTATGCCGAACTGAAAACAATGGCTGTCGATGTCGACACGCTGATTGCGATTGTGCCCGGCGGCGCATCGACCCGGCACATGATCAATGCGGATATTCTCGCAGCACTCGGGCCTCGCGGTGTTTTGATCAATGTCGCGCGTGGCTCGGTTGTCGACCAGGACGCGTTGATCGAGGCCTTGCGCAAAGGCGTCATTCACGGAGCGGGTCTGGATGTGTTCGCCGACGAGCCGAATGTGCCGTCGTCGCTGTTGACGCTGCCGAATGTTGTGGCATTCCCACACATCGGAACGGGAACGCATCATACCCGTGCCATTATGGGCGATCTTGTCGTCGATAATTTGCGATCGTGGTTTGCCGGTCAGGGGCCGGTGACGCCGATCCGGGAAACACCTTGGCCGAAGTCCGGCTGAGCGAATTTGGAGTGTTATGGGATGGACTTTGGTCTTGGAGGAAAAACCGCGCTGGTTCTCGGCGGTGGCGGCGGGCTCGGCGGCGCAATCGCGCGTCAACTCGCGACCGAAGGCGTCAATGTGGCGGTCGGCGACATTGATCCCGCGGCGGTCGAGAAGACAGTGGCTTCGTTGTCGGGTGGCAAGGGTTTGGCGTTGCCCTGGGATCTCGCCGATCTGTCAGTGATCGACGGAAATATCTTGAAGATCGAAGCCGCGCTCGGGCCGGTGGATATTCTCGTCAACAACACGGGCGGGCCGCCGCCGACCCCTGCCGCAGGGCAGGACCCGGCTTTGTGGGCCAAGAGCTTTCAACAGATGGTGCTGTCGGTGATCGCGATCACGGACCGCGTGCTGCCGGGCATGCGTAAGAACAAATGGGGCCGCATCATCACCAGTACGTCGTCCGGCGTGATCTCGCCGATCCCCAATCTGGGCATTTCGAATGCGTTGCGTTTGTCGCTGGTCGGTTGGTCGAAAACGCTGGCGCGCGAAGTCGGCGGCGACGGCATTACGGCGAATATCGTGTTGCCGGGCCGCATTGCGACGGATCGCATCAAGTTTCTCGACAATGCCAAAGCGAAGCGCGAAGGGCGCTCTGTCGACGAGGTTTCTTCGGAAAGCACGGCGTCGATTCCGGTCGGCCGCTATGGCAGACCGGAAGAATATGCCGACGTGGTGGCCTTCCTGGCTTCCACGCGCGCATCGTATCTAAACGGCTCGACCATCCGCGTGGATGGCGGCCTTATCACCAGCATCTGATTGGATCGTTTGAAATGATGGACCCCAATAATTATCCAGCCGTACTGCCTCTGGACCAGAAGGTGATCGACGTTCTGTCGAAGGTCGCGAATGCCACGATCACCACGATCCTTTTGAAGAAGGGATTGCGCAATGTCTGGATCCGCGGCTCGCGTCCGCTGAAGCCCGGTCAGAAGCGTGCCGTCGGCCGCGCGTTCACCCTGCGTTTCGTTCCAGCTCGCGAGGACTTGGCGACGCCCGCGTCATGGGGCGCGCCAGTTTCCACCCGCGCGGCCATTGAGGCGATGCCGGAGGGTTGTATTACGGTAGCCGATGCGATGGGCGTCACCGACGCGGGCATCTTCGGCGATATCCTCTGCGCGCGCATGGCCAAGCGCAAGGTTGCGGCGCTGGTGACTGACGGCGTCATGCGCGATGTCGCCGGTGTGCTAACCACAGGTTTGCCGATCTGGTGCCAGGGTGCGGCCGCGCCGGCATCCGTCACTGGCCTCACATTCGTGAGCTGGCAGGAGCCGATCGCCTGCGGTGGTGTCGCTGTGTTTCCGAATGACGTGATTGTCATCGATGATGACGGTGCGGTTCTGATTCCGGCGGACCTCGTGGACGAAGTGGTTGCGGCTGCGCCCGAGCAGGAGCGGCTGGAAGGCTGGATCATGTCTGAAGTCGAGAAGGGCATGCCGTTGCCGGGTCTTTATCCGCCCAACGATGCGAACAAGGCGCGCTACGAGGCAAGCAAGAAGGCGTAAGGCCCATGCTTCTGAATGCACAGGCATCCGGTGTCTATAAGGCCGCAATAACGCGACGTCAGTTCGGATGCCTGTCTATGCCGAAGCATAATCCGCGCACGTGTTTGTAATCGGAACATCAGAAGAGGTTCGTCATCATGGCTCGGGGTATGCGTAAAGGATTGACCAGTTACGGCGATCAGGAATTTTCGCTGTTTCTGCGCAAGGTCTTTATCAAGGCGATGGGCTATTCCGATGATGCGCTTCAGCGCCCGATTGTCGGTATCACCAACACCTACAGCGACTTCAATCCGTGCCATGGCAATGTACCTGACCTGATTGAAGCGGCGAAACGCGGTGTGATGCTGGCTGGCGGCCTGCCGATGGTGTTTCCGACTATCACCATTCACGAAAGCTTCGCGCATCCGACATCGATGTTCCTTCGCAATCTGATGGCGATGGATACCGAGGAGATGATCCGCGCGCAGCCGATGGACTCGGTGATTGTCATCGGCGGCTGCGACAAGACACTGCCGGCGCAGATCATGGCGGCGGTGTCCGCCGATCTGCCCGCCATCGTGCTGCCGGTCGGTCCCATGGTCGTCGGTCATCATCGGGGCGAAGTGCTTGGGGCTTGCACCGATTGCCGCCGGATGTGGGGCAGCCATCGCGCAGGTGACATCGATGCTGACGAGATCGAGATCATTAATGCGCGCCTTGCGCCTTCCGTTGGCACTTGCATGGTGATGGGCACTGCCAGCACCATGGCCTGCATTACTGAAACGATGGGCCTGTCCCTGCCTTATACCGCGGCCGTTCCGGCCACGCATGCCGAACGGCGGCGTTTGGCGGAGGCGACGGGTCGTCGCGCCGCTGAGATGGCGGTGTCCGATACGCCGCGCCCGAGCGCGTTGATTACTGAGGATTCCATCCATAATGCGATGGTGGTGCTGCAATCGATCGGCGGCTCGACCAATGGCGTGGTGCATCTTGCCGCTATCGCAGGGCGGGCCGGTATCAAGTTCGATCTTGAGGCGTTCGACCGCCTCGGCCGTCACGTGCCGGTGTTGCTGAACCTGAAGCCATCGGGCCAGCACTACATGGAGCACTTCCATCATGCGGGCGGTCTGCCACGGTTGATGCGCGAACTGCGTGATCTGCTCAAGCTTGATGCGCCGGTGGTCGATGGCCGCACCATCGGTGACGTGATCGAACTGGCCGAGGACGTGCCAAATCAGGATGTGATCCGCACGCGCGACAAGCCGCTCAAGGCACAGGGCGCGATGGCTGTGTTGCGCGGCAATCTCGCGCCGCGTGGCGCCGTCATCAAACAATCGGCGGCCAGCAAGGAATTGATGGTTCACACCGGCCGCGCTGTTGTGTTCGAGTCAGTGCAGGACATGACCGAACGCGTGGACTCTCCGGACCTCGACGTGAAGGCCGATGACGTTCTGGTCCTTCGCAATGCAGGTCCCAAGGGTGCGCCCGGTATGCCCGAGGCCGGGTATCTTCCGATTCCGAAGAAGCTCGCCCGCGCGGGTGTAAAAGACATGGTGCGCATATCTGATGCGCGCATGAGCGGAACGGCGTTCGGCACCATCGTACTGCATATCACGCCGGAGTCGGCCGTCGGCGGGCCGCTCGCGCTGGTCCGGAATGGCGACATGATCCGTCTCGATGTGCCGAACCGGAGCATCGAATTGCAAGTCGATGCGGTTGAACTGGAGCACCGTGTAAAGGCCGCGGCTCCAGCCCAGCCCGGACCGAAGCGCGGCTATGCCAAGCTCTACGTGGATACGGTGTTGCAGGCTGATGAAGGCTGCGATTTTGACTTTCTAATCGAAGACCCGCGCGCGACTTGATCGCCGCCGACAAGATAAAGTGGGAGTGAAAATATGGCTCGTATTGTTTCGGTTGTCGCGCGCACGGTGCGTGTTCCGCTTGATCGCCCAACGTCCTTTGCCAATCGCCAGGTTCTGGCGCGAGACTACGCTCTGGTCAAAATCCGCACCGACGATGGACTGGAAGGTATCGGTCATTGTTACGCGGGAAATTTCGGCGGCAAGGTCGTCACGCTGGCAGTGCGCGAATTACTCGCTCCGCATTTGATTGGCAAGGAATCCACTGAGGTCGAACTGCTCTGGAAGGAGCTTTACCAGGAAGTCCTGCTGCATGGCCGTACGGGCTCGGTCATGCGCGGCTTAAGCATTCTCGACATCGCGTTGTGGGATGTGAATGCGCAAGCCGCCAAGCTTCCGCTGTATCGTTATCTTGGCGCTGCGACACGCGATCCGGTACCGGCCTATGGCAGTGGCGGCTATTATCTCGACGGCAAGACGCCAGAGATGCTCGGTGAGGAAATGGCCTCGTATCTGGCTCTCGGCTTGCAGGGCGTGAAGATGAAAGTCGGCCGTCTTGATCCTGCGGGTGAGGAGAAGCGCGTCGCTGCTGCACGAAAGGCGATAGGCCCCGATGCGTTATTGCTGCTTGACGCCAACAATGCGTGGCACGACGTGCCGACCGCGCTGCGTTATTGCGAGCGCTTCGCCGACTACGATCCGTACTGGATCGAGGAGCCGTTCAGTCCGGACCAGATCGATAATCACGCCAAGCTCGCCGAGCGCATCAATATCAATGTGGCGACCGGCGAGATCGAGGCAGGGCGCTGGCGGTTCAAGGAATTGCTCGACAAGGGCGGGGCGGCGATCCTGCAGGCCGACGCTGCGGTCTGCGGTGGCATCACGGAATTCAAGAAGATTGCGGCGATGGCGGACTGCTACGGAGTCAACATGTGTCCGCACTGGTTCCACGATCTTCACCTGCATCTGGTGGCGGCAACTCCGAACGGTGAGATGGTCGAGTACTTCTCCGACGATCAGGTGCTGAATTTTCGCCGGATCATCGATCGTCAGTTGAAGGTCGTACCGGGCAAGGGCCTCGCGCTACCGACTGACCCTGGCCTTGGCTATGCCTTCGACGAGAAGGTCATTTCCAAGCTCGACGCCGAGGCGTGGGCGTAAACGCTCATCGTCATCGGTTGCGGAACGGAGCGTGGCAACTGCTCCTAATCACCGTCGCATTGCAGTTTATTTCACGATGCGGAAAAGTCTGGTGACGGCGATTTGCCGTCGCCCGGCAGGTTGATCGCGCTGAGGATTTCGGTAAACCTTTTTCAGAGCGTTGCTCGCAAGCGACCTAAGCCTTCGGTATCATCCATTTGAGCTGAAAGACGGCGGAATGCGGCGATGCTCCGCGTTTTCGTCGTTCGCGCTGAAGTCTTCTGTCTGCCCTCTATATGGTGAAACATGAATCTCAACATGTTGTCTTTGTCCGAAGCGGTTGAAGCCATCAACGTGCGCAAGGTGACCTCCGTCGATCTCGTTCAAGCATGCCTCGACCGGATCGATGAGCGGGATTCCGACGTCAAGGCATGGACCCAGATCGATCGTCAGGCTGTGCTGGATGAGGCAAAGTCGCGTGATCGCGAGGCTCCGGTCGGGCCGCTCCATGGTATTCCCGTTGGAGTCAAAGACATCATCGACACGGTTCATCTGCCCACGGAATATGGATCGCAGATTTACCGTGGATATCGTCCCGGACGCGAGGCCGCCTGCGTCTCGTTGGTGCGCCGGGCTGGCGCGGTGATCCTCGGTAAAACGGTTACCACCGAATTCGCGATGTTCCGGCCCGGGCCGACGGCCAATCCGCACGCCTTGGACCGGACGCCCGGCGGTTCTTCAAGCGGTTCTGCGGCGGCTGTCGCTGATTTTCAGGTGCCCGCTGCATTTGGCACGCAGACCGCGGGGTCGATCATTCGTCCGGCGGCGTTTTGCGGCGTGGTCGGTTACAAGCCGAGTTTTGGGACGTTGAGCCTGGATGGGATCAAGCCGCTGGCGCAAACGCTTGATACGCTCGGCTTCATCACCCGCAAGGTGCACGATCAGTTCGTGATGCGTAGCGCGCTTCTGGGCGCCGAACGAAATCCTGCTTTGTTCGCGCGCTCCAAGCCGCGTGTAGGCTTTTTCCGGACACCGTTCTGGTCCGCAGCAGCACCGGAAACCAGGCAATTGCTCGAAAACACGGCACAGCAATTGTCTGAAAACGGTTTCGACGTCGGAGAGGTGACCTGTCCCGCATCGTTTGACAACCTCAATGAACTGCACACGAACCTGATGGCCTTCGAGACGGCACGAAATTATGTGCCGGAATATAGTGAGCCGAACAGGTCGCTGTTGGACGAACGAAGCAGACAGGCGATTGAGGCCGGATGGAAAATTTCGGCCGACGATTATCAAACGATGCGCACGGAACTGGGGCAAGCGCGTCTTCAGTTTGCCGAGCTTGCCGGAGAATTCGACGCCATCATGGTGCCCGCGACTGCGGGCGAGGCGCCGCCAATACAGAGCACGGGGGATCCTGTTTTCAATCGGATGTGGTCGCTGCTGGGCGTCCCGGCCGTCACGTTGCCAGCAGGCCGTGGCCCAAACGGACTACCGCTCGGCATTCAGTTCGTCGCCCGCTACGATACCGACTTACGGCTCCTCCAACTTTGTGAAGACGTCGAGACGCGGCTTGAGGGCGGCAAAAGCTGATACCCCATTCACTTCTGGGCGGATTGGGGTTCGTGAATGGTCAGGGCACTCAGTTTGAGGCGCTCCGGCGACGCCATGGGTGTTGCGGGCCGCGTTGTGCACCGCCATGCTCATGCGCCGATGGGGCGGTGAGTTGCGCAACGAGTTCAAACCATGAATACTTATTGCTTCTGGTGAGCCAGATTATTTGAGAGCGAGGCTGGGAGGGAAATGAAAATGCATAAAGCAGGCGGTCTGATCGCCATGGTGGTAGCGGCTTTGTTTGCGGGAACGAGTGCTCCGGCGGCCGCAAAGGATAAGGTCAAGGTGGGCTTCATCGGTCCGCTGACCGGCGGTAATTCGGTGATCGGTATCGGCGGTCGCAATTCGGCGGATCTTGCCGTTCGCTTGCGCAATGCCGATCCCAAGACAAAATATGAATACGAGCTTGTCGTCCTTGACGACGAGTGCAAGCCGAATGTCGCGGTGCAGGTGGCCACCAAGATGGCGACCGATCGCAGCGTGGTCGCCGCGGCGACGCACTATTGTTCGGCCACGGCTATCGCCACCGTCGACGTCTATCAGAAGTTCGGCCTGCCGATCATCGTCTGGGGTGCGGTGCTGCCCGACATCACCTATCGCAAGAAGATCGCGGAAGTGCATCGTGTCAACGGCACGATGATCGACCAGAACGAGGTCAATGCCGAACTGCTGACCAAGCTCGGTTACAAGAACTTTGCCGTCATCCACGACACCACTGATTATGGCAAGGGGCACAACAAATACTTCAGCGAGGCACTGGCCAAGCGCGGTGGCAAGATTCTCGGCACGTTCGGTGTTACCGCCGATCAGCAGGACTTCACCGCTGAACTTACCCAGATCAAGGCGCTCAATCCTGAAGTGATCTATTTCGGTGGTTTGACCCCGATCGGCGTGCGCATTCGCTCACAGATGGACAAGCTCGGCATCAAGGCGGTGTTCGACGGCACCTCCGGTATCGTCTCGGACGCCTATATTCAGGGTCTGGGACCGCTCGCCGAGGGAACGCTGGCGTTTCGTGAAGGCGCGCCGACCGAGAAGCTGCCCGGCGGCAAGGTGTTCCTTGAAAAGTACAATGCGCAAAAGTATGACGGTGCACCGGAAGCCTATGGTGCCTTCGCCTTTGCGGGTATGGACCTGATCATCGACACTATCGAAAAGGTCGGTCCGGATCGCAAGAAGGTCGTTGCCGAATTGGCGAAAGTGCAAAATCGCGACTCCATCGTCGGCAAGATCACCTTCGATGATCACGGCCAGAACACTGTTCCTGTCGTCACCAAGTATGTCGTGCAGGACGGCAAGTTCATCGAATGGGACGACAGCGAATACGCTTCCGGCAAGCGCAAGTTGCCGGGCCAGAAGTAATTATCGATTCCTGGCGGAGCGGATTCTCACACGTCCGCTCCGCCTTTTTATGACTTGGGGAGAGACGACATGGATGTCGGGCTGGTTGCCCAATACATCATGAACGGACTTATGCTCGGAACGATGTATGCCCTCGTTGCCGTCGGGTTCACTCTGTTTTTCGGTGTGCTGGATGTCATCAAGTTCTCGCATGGCGACGTGCTGACGGTTGGCGCGTTTATCGCGCTGGCGGTTTTTGGCGGGTTGAAGGCGGTCGGCATCGAGTCGCAACCGGTTCTGCTGGCTGCCATGCTTGTGGTTGCGGTCTTGGGAACGGCGGTGCTCGGCATGCTCATTGCTCGCACCATGGTCCTGCCGCTGCGGTCGGCGCCGCCGCTCAACACCCTGTTGATTACCCTGATGCTGGGCACTGTGCTGCGCGAGATGGTGCGACTGTTCTATCCGGAGGGCGCGAACCCGAAGCCGTTTCCTGCGCTGCTGCCGTCCGGTTCGATCAATATCGGCCATTTCAATCTGCGCTACGACAACCTCATCATGCTCGTCGCGGGCGTTGGGGTCATCGTCGGATTGCAGTTGTTGCTCAACCGTACGCGGCTTGGCCTTGCCATTCGCGCTGTTGCGCAGGATGGCGAGACGGCGCGCACGATGGGCGTCAATTTTACGGTGGTCGTGTTGATCACGTTTGCCATCGGTTCGGGGCTTGCGGCTTTCGCCGGCATCATGAACGGGCTCTATTATAACGAGATCAATTTCGGTATCGGCCTTCTGCTCGGCGTCATCGGCTTTGCCGCGGCCATTCTGGGCGGGCTCGGTAGCATTTATGGCGCGATCCTCGGCGGCTTCCTGTTCGCCGCGTTGCAGACGATCGGGGCGGTCGCCATGCCGTTTGCCAGCGCTTACAAGGACGTGTTTGCCTTTACCGTCGTCATCATATTCATGGCTTGGCGTCCGACCGGCCTGATCCAGGAAAAGATCAGCGAGCGGGTCTGATATGACAGAGATGAACATTTCGCGCGCGCAGTCCCATGCACCTTTGTGGCCGAGCCTCGCTGCTCTCGTGCTGGCTACCGGCTATCTCATCGCATTGCTGGCTGCCGAGGAGCAGACGCTGATTATCGGCCTTCTGGCCGCGGCGGTGGTCGTGGTCGTCGCGGCAAACTATTTAGGTGTCTCTGACGCTGTCAGCCGCAGCTTTGCTGAGCATGAAGATGCGTTCAGCTTCTGTGCAATTGCAGCGGCATTCGCGGTCGCGGCCTATTTTCATGACAACCATTTCGTTCTGCTGCTGGTCGTTACCGTGATCCTCTATATCGTCGCGACGCTCGGCTTGAACGTGCAGTTTGGTTATTCGGGTGTCCTCAATTTTGCCGGGGCATCGTTCTTCGGCATCGGCGCCTATACGTCCGCGGTGCTCAATGCCCACACGGCGGTGCCGACCTTGCTCGTGGTGCTGATCGGTGGGGTATGTGCGGCGGTGATTGGCTCGTTGCTGCTGCTGCCGGTGCTGCGCACCCGCGGCCATTATGCGGCGCTGGTAACCATCGCTTTCGCGCTGTTGTTCAAGACCTTTCTCGAAGTCAACGACGTGCTCGGCGGCCCGCAGGGGTTGCAAGTCGGCGGCATGAATATTCTGGGCTGGTCGTTCAATGATAATCTGTCGATCGGCAGCATCGACCTGTCGTTCTATCTGAACTACTTCCTGGTCAGCATGTTGTTGCTGATCGGCGCCTTCGTGCTGGTGCGGCGGCTTGAGCGGAGCTGGATCGGCCTCAATCTCGATGCGCTGCGGCTCGACGAAACTGCCGCAGGCTGCTTCGGTCTCAACATCGCGCGCTGGAAGATCGTCTCGTTCACGCTCGGTAATCTGCTGATCGGCATGGCGGGAGCGCTGTTCGGCATGGTCGGCAGCTTTATCGCGCCGAACAATTACACCTTCGCGGATTCGTTGATCCTTGTGTCGATCCTGCTGCTTGGCGGAATCGGCAATCTCTGGGGCGTGGTCGTGGCGACGATTATCGTCGTCATCGTGCCCGAGAAGCTGCAGACCATTCAGGAATATCGTTTCTTGATTTATGCCACGCTGGTCATCGCGGTGCTGTTGTTCCGGCCGGATGGGCTTCTGCCGCGTCCGGTGCGACGCTACTTTCCGGGAGCGCGGTCGTGATGATTGAAGCCGTGACAACGACAACAGCGGTGCATTCGCCGATTCTGGAGGCGCGCGGATTGACCCGCCAGTTCGGTGGCGTCGTGGCGCTCGATAGCCTCGATCTGCAGGTCAATGCCAATGAGATTCTCGGATTGATTGGGCCGAACGGTTCGGGGAAGACCACTTTCTTCAACGTCATCACCGGAATCTATCAGCCGAGCGGCGGCACCGTGACGTTCGAGAACGCCGATGTCACAGGCGCGTCGCCGCAGAAGATGTATCACGCCGGTGTTTCGCGCACCTTCCAGCGCTCGCGCCTGTCGCTGCCGTTGTCGCTGTTCGACAATATCATGATCGGCAACCACAAGCGTCTCAATCAGGGCCTCTGGTTCAATCTGATGAGCCGAAGTGCCTTCAAGGACGAATTCGAGAAGAATTATCAGGCCACGCGAGCGTTGCTGGAAATCTTCTCGCCGCCGCTGGTCAAACGGATATTTGAGCCGGTCGCAACATTGCCGATGATCGACCGTCGCCGCATCGAGATTTGCCGCGCATTGATCAGCGAGCCGAGGCTGCTGCTGCTCGATGAACCGTCCGCGGGCATGACTCATGACGAGACAGCCGAATTGATGAACGATATTCTGCTGGTGCGCGAACAGAAGAAAAACCTGACGATTGTCATCGTCGAACACGAAATGGGAATGATCGAGCGGATCACCAACCGCTGTGTCGTCCTGAATTTCGGTCGTAAGATTGCTGACGGGCCATATCGCAGCGTTGCCGCCGACCCGCTGGTGCAGGAAGCCTATCTGGGGACGTCGGTATGAGCGGAAAACTGGTGATCGAGAATGTCTATTCGGGCTACGACAAGGCCGATGTCCTCGAGGGAGTTTCTCTGACCATCGAGCCCGGCAAGGTCACCTGTCTGCTCGGCTCCAACGGCTCGGGCAAGACGACGCTGATCCGCGCGATTCTGGGCCTGACGCCGGCCCGTGCCGGGCGCATCATGTTCGACGGGATGGATATCGCCGCGTTGCCGACCCACAAGGTGGTGGCTGTCGGCATTTCCTGCATTCCGGAAGGACGACGGGTTTTTCCGAAGTTCACCGTGGAAGAAAATCTGCGGCTCGGCGCTTATCAGGAAACCTCGGCGGCTCTCATTCGCGAGCGCATGGACGAAGTCTACGGGTTGTTTCCACGGTTGGCCGAACGGCGAACCCAGCTTGCCGGCACGATGTCGGGCGGCGAGCAGGCGATGGTTTCGATCGGCCGCGGGTTGATGCGCGCACCGAAGCTGCTGTTGATCGACGAGCCGTCGCTTGGGTTGTCGCCGCGCTTCGTGAAGGAGAACTTCAATATCGTCCGGCAGATCAACGAGCGCGGTATCACCGTCTTTCTCGTGGAGCAGAACGTGCACCAGACGCTGGCGATCTCGCATTACGGCTACGTGCTGTCCAAGGGGCGGGTGGTCGCGGGCGGTACGCCGGAGGAACTGGCGAGCCAGGATGAAGTGAAGGAAGCCTATTTCGGTTAAGGTTGGCAGACCATAATTGGTGCTGTCTTGATCATCACATCATCCAGGTCGGGCATGCGTCTCGGCAAGTGAATCAATTGCTCGCTGCGACCAGTTCGGGCAGCAGTTCTTTCGATCCGACGAGAAAACCCCGGACTGAATCGCGCACGATGTCGTCGAGATGACTGGGCGTCGGCGTGCAATAAACGAAGCGCCTGATCGCCATATAGAAAATGCGTCCGTGCAGCCCCCAGAACATCTCAAGTTCGCGTTCTGACAACGGCACCTCGTCGGCAGAGGGAAGGCGCAGGTCGTGGCGCAGTTCCCGGCAGGCAGGATCGATGATCTCGCGGCTCACGATGGCGAGATAGCGCTTGGTAATGTCGAACGACTTCAGGCCTGACGAGACGAAAATCCGTACCCAGTTGTAGTCGAATACGCGCTCGACATATTCGAGATAAAATTGAATGAGCCTGGCTTCGAGGGAGAGGGAGCGGTCGCGGATGAGCGGTCCCCAGTTCGGATTCCAACGGCTCAGGTAAACGTGCTCATAGACGCGCTCGACCAGAGCTTCCTTGCTCGGGAAGTGCCGGTAGATCGTCGCATGCGTGATCCCCATGCGCTTGGCGAGTTCGCGGGTTTGCCCTTCGAAGCCGCGTTCGGCAAAAAACTGGACCGCCTGATCGAGAATGAACTGCTCGCGTTCCGCCGCGCGCATGTTGCGGCGCCGCGGTTGCGCGGCCGCACTCTTCCTGACTGATTTTGCGACCTTTTTGGCCATGGCGGGAATCAAACTTCCAAAATGCGCGTCACGCTACCGCAACTTAAAAAAGTGACCAAATGGTCATTTTTCTTGACGGACGCATCGTCCCCGTGTTTGGATTAAGTTACCAGATGGTCATAAATCTGGATGGCTGCCTCGAGGGAGGTTTCGTTGAAGGCCAGAGCGTTCAGCTATGTGCGTCCGACGTCGGTCGGAGACGCACTCGGCGCATATGCACAAGCGGATGACGCGAGCTTTATTGCTGGCGGTCAAAGCCTTGTTCCGGCACTGGTCATGCGGCTGCAGGCACCGTCGCTCCTTGTCGATATTTCCCGTATCGAATCGATGAAGGGCATTGCCCTCCACGATGGTTGGCTGCGGATTGGTGCGCTGACCCGTCATTTCGAAACGCTTACCGATCCATTGATTCAAAAGCATGCGCCTTTGCTGAGTGAAGCGGCGCCCTATGTGGCGCATCCAGCGATCCGCAATAAGGGGACGCTGGGCGGCAGCGTTGCACTGGCCGATCCGGCTGCAGAATTTCCCGCTATCATGCTGGCGCTTGGCGCCGAGATGGAAATTGCCGGTGCTGCGGGCTCCCGCCGTGTAGCGGCGGACGACTTCTTTATCGATCTTTATCAGACCGCGCTCGAACCCGGCGAGTTGCTGGTCGCGCTGCATGTGCCGGTGGTGAAAGAGGGACAGCGCTGGGCGTTCGATGAATTTGCCCGGCGTCGAGGCGACTACGCTGTCGTTGGTGGCGGGGTGATTGCCTCGTTCGATGGCGGCAAGGTTGGCGACGTGCGTATCGTCTTTATTTCCGTTGGCTCGACTCCGGTTCGTGTCAAGGCGGCAGAACAGGCCTTGATCGGCAATAGTCTAGATATTGGGGCGATCCAGCGGGCGCAGCAGGCACTTGAGACAGAGCTCGATCCGCCGGACGACAAGGATATGACTTCGACGATGCGGATGCATCTTGCGCGAGTCCTGCTCGGACGCTTGCTCGAGCGCGTGAGGAAATCCGCATGAACGACAAGATGCCGATCACGTTGACGGTTAACGGCGAAGTTGTGTCGCAGCATGTTTCACCGCGCGATACGCTTGCCGATTTTCTGCGCAGTGCATTGCAATTGACCGGCACGCATCTCGGCTGTGAAATGGGAGCATGCGGGGCCTGTCTGGTGCTGATCGAGGACAGGCCAATTCATGCCTGCCTGATGTTCGCAGTGCAGGCGGACGGTATGGTTATAGAGACCATCGAAGGTTTGAACGACCGCGGCATTATTGCCGATCTTCAGGAAGCTTTTCATCAGCGGAACGCATTGCAATGCGGCTTCTGTACCCCCGGCATGCTCGTGACCGCCTATCATCTCGTAAAGACAGATCAGGCCTCGTCGCGCGAACTCATTCGCGACGGGTTATCGGGGAATTATTGCCGTTGCACCGGCTATGAAGCCATCGTTGATGCCATCGAGAAGGTGGCCAGTGCCCGGAAGGCTGATGCAGGCCGGGTTGCGAGCGAGGAGGTGGGTGCATGAGCGCGCCGCTTCACTCCATCGACCGGCCAAATTCCTATATCGGCCGTTCCGTTACGCGCCCGAATGCGAAGCGGTTGCTGGCTGGCCGTGGGCGATTCGTCACAGATCTCGTTCTGCCGCGCATGCTGCATGCCGCGTTTGTTCGCAGTCCATACGCGCATGCCCGGATTGTTTCCATCGACAGCACAGATGCGAAGGCGATGCCTGGTGTGCGATTGATCGCGACCGGGGAAAATCTTAGGCAGCTGTGTAAGCCGTGGGTCGGCAAGCTCGATCATTTCAAAGGCATGAAGTCGTCGGAGCAATGGCCGCTGCCTGTCGATAAAGCCGTATGGGCGGGACAGGCGATCATTGCCGTGGTGGCCGATACGCGCGCGCAAGCCGAAGACGCGGCCGAGGCGGTGATGGTCGAATTTGAGGAATTACCGGCCGTCGTTGATATTGACGCCGCGCGCGCACCCGCCAGCGAAATCATTGCGCCTGAACTCGGCACCAATCTCTGTTTCAATCTTCGGCTCGATACCGGTGGCATCGATGATGTTTTCGCATCGGCCAAACACGTCGTCGAAGATGAGCTTCATTTCGGTCGCCATACCGCGGTGACGATGGAGCCTCGTGCGATCCTGGCTGATTACAACGCGAGCGAGCATCAGCTCACCGTGCATCACGCCACCCAGACGCCATATCAATTCCAGGATCTTTACTCCCGCCATTTCGGCATTCCGGAAGCCAATGTTCGCGTGATAGCGCCAGACATCGGCGGCTCCTTCGGCATGAAGCTGCACGTTTATAACGAGGACATGGCGGTGATCGGCCTGAGCATGATGCTCGGCCGCCCGGTGAAATACGTCGCCGACCGGCTGGAGTCGTTCTTGTCCGACATCCATGCCCGCGATCATCGCGTCCGCGCGCGCCTCGCGATGGATGAGGGCGGGAAAATTATTGCGATGGACGTCGATGATGTCACCGCTGTCGGCGCATTTTCCAGCTATCCGCGCTCGAGTGTGGTGGAAGGCAATCAGGTGGTGCGGCTGATCGGTGCGCCGTACAATTTCAAGGATTATCGGGCTGAGTTGTCTGTCGTTTTTCAGAATAAAGTGCAGACCAGCCAGTATCGCGCTGTCGGTCATCCCATCGCCTGTGCGGTGACGGAGCGGCTGGTCGATATGGCGGCATCGCGGATAGGACTCGACCCGTTCGAGATGCGTGCCAGAAACGTCATACCCGACGGCGCATATCCTTGCGCTTCCGCGACAGGTTTCAAGTTCGAGGCGTTGTCGCACGAGGCGTGCCTTGTCCGGCTGAAAGCCATGATGAATTACGACGCCTTGCGTCAGGAGCAGGCTGAGCTTTTGAAGCAGGGTATCCGTCGTGGCATCGGGATTGCTGCGTTCGTCGAGATCACAAACCCAAGTCCGGCATTCTATGGCATCGGTGGGGCGCACATTTCCGCGCAGGATGGCGCCATCATCAAGGTGACACCGTCCGGCGATGTGCAGTGTTTGATTTCTGTCACCGAAATGGGTCAGGGCACCGAAACCATCATCGGCCAGATTGTCGCCGAGACGCTTGGGGTCGAACGCGAGCAGGTCAAGGTCATCACGGGCGATACCGAGATTACGCCGCATGGCGGCGCGACCTGGGCGTGCCGTGGTGCCGGCATTGGTGGCGAGACCGCGCTGCAAGGCACAAAGAGACTGAAACTCAATATTCTATCGGTTGCCGCGGCCATTTTGCAGGAGAAGCCTGAGCGGCTCGATATCCGAAACGGGCAGATCGTCGATGCCGATAGCGGTCAGCAGCGCATCGCGCTCGCAGAAGTTGCGCGAATTGTCTACTTTCGATCCGATACCCTGCCGCCGGACACAAACGCGCAACTCACCGTCGCGCATCATTACGCGCCGCAGGGTTATCCGTTTGCTTTCACGAATGGCGTCCAGGCTTCTTACATCGAACTCGATGCGGAGACGGGTTTCGTCAAGCTCCTGAAGCATTGGGTGGTCGAAGATTGCGGGCGTGTCATCAATCCGATGCTGGTTGATGAACAGGTGCGGGGTGGAGTTGTGCAGGGGCTTGGTGCGGCGTTTCTCGAAGAATGCCTTTATGACGAGACCGGGCAGCTCACCAATGGCTCACTTGCCGATTATCTGGTGCCGATGGCTGTCGAAATGCCAGATATCGAAATTGCGCATGTCGAGACGCCGACGCGTGATACTGAACTCGGCGCCAAAGGCTGTGGCGAAGCGGGAACCGCCGCCGCAGCGGCCGCGGCGCTCAACGCGGTGAATGACGCACTTGCATCGCTCAATACCAGTATTTCGCAAATACCAATGACGCCCGCGCGCCTGCTTCGTGCGCTCGGACATGCCTGACGTAAATAACGAGAAACATATCGGAGGAACCCATGAGTGATACGAAACACGATCTTTGCTTTCCATTTTCGCGTCGCGCTGCTTTGAAGGGGCTCGGCGCCGGTGCCAGCCTTCTCGCGATGCCGTGGATCGCGCGTGCGCAGGGCAACGATATCATCAAGATCGGCTTCCCGACGCCGCTGACCGGTCCGTTTGCGGCGGAGGCCAAGGATCAGGTGAAAAGCGCACAGCTTGCGGTTCAACAGATCAACGACAAGGGTGGCATCGCCGGTCGTAAAGTCGAGTTGCTGGTGCGCGACGACAAGCTCAATGCGGGCGAAGCGGCAACCCGCACGCTCGAATTGATCGAAAACGATAAGGTCAGCGCGGTGGTCGGTGCGCTGTCGAGCGCGATTCAGCTTGCCACCAACGAAGTTACCCGTGCGCGCGGCGTGCTCTATATTTCGATCAGCCAGTCCGACACTATCAACGAGGTGAAGGACTTCAGCAAGTTCACGTTCCACGAGGCGCTCAATCCCACCATGACCACTGCGGCGGTGGCGAAACACACCTTCAAAAAGGGTGCGAAGGTCGCCTATCTCGCGGCCGACTATGCCTATGGTCATGAGATGCTGCGCGGGTTCAAGCGGGCGGGAGATGCGATCGGCGCCGTCACCGTCGGTGAAATTTTGCATCCGTTCGGCGCGCCGGATTATTCGACCTTCATTCCGCGCATCAGTGCGATGAAGCCGGATATTCTCTGTATTTGTAATTTCGGACGCGATCAGGCGAACGCCATCAAGCAGGCGGTCGATTTCGGCCTCAAGGATCAGATGAAGATCGTCGTGCCGGTGATCTTACACAACCAGCGGCTTGCGGTCGGTCCGGAAGTGTTCGAAGGCATCATCGGCGGTGCCAATTATTATTGGGGTCTGGAAGACACGCTTCCTTCCGCGAAGGCTTTCAACGATGCCTTCCGCAAGGCCAATGGCGGTGCGACGCCGACTGATTACGGTGCTTATGGCTACACCGGCGTGATGTCGTTGCTGCAGGCGATGCAGGCGGCGGGTGGTGCGACGACTGACAAAATGGTCACCTCACTTGAGGAATTGAAGTACGATGTTGCCAAGGGGCAGCAGTACTATCGCAAGTGCGATCATCAGTCGGTGCAGTCCGTTCTGGTTCTGGAATCGAAGAAGAAGTCCGACATGAAAAGCAATGTCGATCTCTTCAAGATTTTGGCGAGCGAACCAGCATCGGAAAGCATGCTGCGAAGCTGCGCTGAACTCGGCTTCCCCACCTGATCGTATCGAGCGGACGATGGACCCCAGTCTTATCGCCATGCAGTTGTTCTCGGGGATCGCGCTCGGCGCGATCCTCGTAATGGCTGCGCTCGGCCTATCGATTATTTTCGGTATGCTGGGCGTCGTAAATTTCTCGCATGGTGCGATGTTTATGGTGGGCGCGTATGCCGGGCTGTGGGTCGCATCGCTCACCAGTAGTTTTTGGTGGGGGCTTCTGGTCGCGCCGATTACGATCGGCGCGTTCGGTATGGCGGTGGAATTTTTCCTGATCCGTCCGCTCTATGGGCGCTCTGTCGATGATCCACTGTTGCTCACCTTCGGTCTCGGCTATGTACTCGTCGAGGCCGTGCGTATCGTTTTCGGCAGCGACGGCATTCCGTTTCCGACGCCCTCGCAGTTGCGCGGAGTGGTGAATCTCGGCATCGGCTATTTTCCGATCTATCGGCTATTTGTCATCGGCGTTGTCGGCGTGATCCTGCTGGCGCTGTGGCTTCTGCTAGAAAAGACGAAATTTGGTTTGATCGTTCGGGCAGGCGCGCGTGATCCGCAGATCATGCGGGTACTGGGTGTCGATATCGGCAGGATCTGGCTTGTGGTGTTCGGTCTGGGTGTCGGCCTTACCGCGCTCGGTGGTGTGCTTGCGGCCCCGATGCGCACCGTCAATCCCGAGATGGGATCGCTGGTTCTGGCCGAGGCATTTGTGGTCACGGTGATCGGTGGCATGGGCTCGCTGGTGGGATCTGTGGTCGCGGGACTTGTTGTCGGCATTGCGGTGAGCATGACAGCGCTGGTCGCGCCAGAGATGGCGCAGATCGTGATGTTTGCGTTGATGGCACTCGTTCTCCTGATCCGCCCGCAGGGTATGTTCGGAAAATCGGGCGTGAACGCATGAGCGACATCAACCCGATCTCCTCGCTTGCATCGGCCGAGCGGACGCCAACGACCATTCCGATTGCGGGTGGCTCACGTCTGCAACTTGCAAAATGGCGCGTGCCCTTATCGATCCTTGCACTGTGTTTATTGCCGTGGCTGCTGCCGTCGAAGGCTCTCGCGGTCAATGTCCTGATCTATGGCGTGGTGTGCGTCGGCTATAATCTTCTGTTCGGGTACACGGGTCTTCTATCGTTCGGCCATGCGGCCTTCTTCGGGACCGGGGCCTACGTCACCGGCATCGCGATCGTGCATTTCGGGTTGCCATGGTACGCGGCGGTGTTCTTCGGCGTCATCTGCGGCGGACTACTGGCACTGGTGATCGGTGCCCTCTCGATCCGGACACGCGGCATTTATTTTTCGATGGTGACGCTCGCGCTGGCGCAGCTTGTCTATTACGTCGCGCTGCAGGCATCGAACTGGACCGGCGGCGAGAACGGTCTGCGTGGCTTCACGGTCAGAAAGATCAATATCTTCGGCGCGCACATCAATTTCCTCGATCCGATTCAGAAATATTATGTGCTGATGGCGTTTGCGGCTCTGGCTCTGTGGTTTGTCTCGCGCATTCTGAATTCGCCGTTCGGTGCGGTCATCGAGGCCATTCGGGAGAACGAAACCCGCGCCCGGGCTTGCGGCTATAATATCGAGCGCGCCAAACTTCTATCCTTCACGCTGTCGGGAATGATCTGCGCATTGGCGGGCACGTTATCGGCGATGCACTTGGCGATCGTGCCGCTCGATTCGCTGCATTACCAAACCTCCGGCATGATCGTGATGATGACCTTGCTCGGCGGAGCAGGTTCGTTCTTTGGGCCATTCATCGGCGCACTGGTATTTTTGCTGATGGAAGACGTGTTCTCGATCTGGACATCGCACTGGCAGATTATCGTGGGCTCCGTGTTCATCCTGTTCGTGCTGTTCCTGCCCAAGGGAATCTGGGGAACGTTACTGGCCTGGAGGATGCGGAAATGAGCCAAGTCCTTCTTTCCGTAGAAAATGTCGGGCGCACGTTCGGCGGCTTCAAAGCGCTTGATGGCGTGACGGCTGATTTCGAGCAGAACAAGGTGACTGCGGTTATAGGCCCGAACGGTGCGGGGAAGAGCACGTTCTTTAATGTGCTGTCAGGGGTGCTGGCTCCCTCCAGCGGGCGTATCTCCTATAAAGGCCGGAATATTACCGGTACGCCGCAGCATCGCTTCACGCATCTTGGGATCGCGCGCTCATACCAGATCACTAACATCTTCCCTCTTCTCACGGTGCATGAAAACGTGCGTGTCGCAGCACAGGCGCTGCGTACGCGTTACAATATCTGGAGCCATCGCGACCGGTTGAAAGAGCTCGATGAGAAGGCCGATGCCGCACTGAACGCTGTCGGCCTGCATGGCCGCCGTCATGACGTGGCGAAATTCCTTGCGCACGGCCAGCAGCGCGCGCTTGAAATTGCCGTCGCGTTGGTGGCCGATCCTCGACTGTTGCTGCTCGATGAACCGACCGCGGGTATGGGCCCGGAGGAAACCAAGGATATGGTCGCGCTGATCGAGCGGCTTGCGGCCGAGCGGACCATCCTTCTGGTCGAGCACAAGATGAAGATGATACTCGGGCTCAGCGACCGAATTTTGGTTTTGCATCATGGCAAACTGATCGCCGATGGATCGCCACAGCAGATCCAGTCGGACCCCGAGGTGCGTCGCGTTTATCTGGGGCAAAGCCATGGCTATGCTTGAAGTCAAAAAACTGAACGCCTGGTACGGTGCAAGCCATGTGCTGCATGGCATCTCGTTTACAGTCGAGTGCGGAGAGATTGTCGCGCTGATCGGGCGCAACGGCGCGGGCAAGACCACGACGATTCGCACGGTGATGGGCTTGATGCAGCGCGCGTCTGGCGATGCCGCATTCGATGGCCGCGAGATCATGCCGCTTGCCGCGCATGATCGTTTCAGAGCCGGTCTGGCTTACGTCCCTGAAGAGCGCCGTATCGTCCCCGGGTTGACGGTGCGTGAAAATCTCAGGCTGGGCCTTCTGGCGAGCGACAAGAACATCAATGAGCGCGTGGCGATCGACGAGATTGCGGAAATCTTTCCGCGATTGAAGGAGCGCCTTGATCAGCAGGGCTCGACCATGTCGGGCGGCGAGCAGCAGATGCTTGCGATCGCCCGCGCGATGATTGCCAAGCCGAAGATGATCCTGCTCGACGAACCGTCGGAAGGCATCATGCCGGTGTTGGTTGAAGAGATGGGTGTTTTATTCCGGCGTCTGCGCGATTCCGGGATGACGTTGCTTCTCGTGGAACAGAATGTCGAATGGGCGCTGCGGCTGGCGAGCCGGGCGATCATTATCGATCAGGGTGAAATCGTGCACGAAAGCAGCTCAGAAGCCCTCCTTGCGGATAAGGATATCCAGGATCGGTACTGCGCTGTCTGATGTCGCCAACGAATTAAGGAACATAATATGGAGATGAGCGGCAGCGACCGGATCGCGGCACCGAAGGAAGCCGTTTGGGCGGCGTTGAACGATCCTGCGGTTTTGCAGCAATGCATTCCTGGATGTCAGAAACTGGAAAAGGTCTCCGACAATGAGATGACGGCGACCGTGACGCTCAAGGTGGGTCCGGTAAAGGCCTCATTCAGCGGTAAGGTGACGCTGTCGGATATCGACGCCCCGAACAGTTATCGTATTACTGGTGAGGGAACGGGCGGTGTTGCAGGTTTCGCCAAAGGTGGCGCGAATGTTCGGCTTGAGCAGGATGCTGATGGGACCATGCTACACTACGATGTCGACGCTCAGATCGGCGGTAAAATAGCCCAGCTTGGCAGCCGCCTGATCGATTCGACGGCCAAGAAACTCGCCGGTGAGTTTTTCACGAAATTTGGAAGTGTGGTGGCTGGTCAGGACAACAACGGATGAAGATTTGATTTTACCGAAAAACATAGGCTTGGTCTTGAAGCCGTCGGGGATCAATCCAAAACAAGCATCGATCTAGCCAGACTTTATATTAGACCCTCCCAAGGCAGTTCAGTAGAGTTCGGACTGCCAGAACAGATCTGCAATCAGCAGACACGTGGGAGGAGGAACCGATGACGACAGCGCCACTGCTGGAAGTCAAAGGCGTCACGTTGCAATACAGGACGCCGAGCTATCTCATCACTGCGACCTATCGCGTTGATTTCAATGTCTTTCAGGGCGACCGGTTTATTTTGCTCGGGCCATCTGGCTGCGGCAAGTCGACGCTTTTGAAGGCGGTCGGCGGCTACATGTCGCCGACGGAAGGCGAGATGAAGCTGAAGAACAAGGTG
>Ga0153956_1000674_pt1 | contig 35749 bp, 44 predicted proteins | sample TSFL040MetaG_FD_104704 | JGI IMG/M metagenome (GOLD analysis project Ga0153956, IMG submission 104704) | Attine ant fungus gardens microbial communities from Florida, USA - TSFL040 MetaG | ecosystem: Host-associated > Fungi > Mycelium > Unclassified | place: USA: Florida, Wekiwa Springs... | reverse complement strand
CCATTTCAGGTCCGTGAAGCCGGGCGACGCGCCGGTCTGCGCGATTTTCTCGCCGCGCGCGGCCATGTCGGCGGCGAGCTGCTTCGTGGAATCGACGATGCAGCGCATGCAGACGGCGGCGGTGTGCCAACCCGAAGCGCAGAGCGCGCCGAAATGCGATTTCTCCGCTTCCGCCTCGTCCATGTGGAAAAGCTGCGGATCGTAGCGGCTTGCAAAGCGCTTGATTTCCCCGGCCGAAAACACGTGCTTGCCGAGTTCGCGGCTCCAGCCGACCTCGATGTCCTCGAAAAAGCGCATCAGGAACTCCGCTTCCCGAACATGGAGGTGAAGCGCATTTCCATCACGCTTTCGCCGCGCTGATTGAAAACTTCGCATTGGTGGCGGACGAGGCCCGTAGAAGGGCGGCTTCTGGATTCGCGCGTGTCGAGCACCGTGTGCCTGACCTTCAGCGCGTCGCCGGGGCGGACGGGTTTCTTCCATTTCACCTCGTCGATGCCGGGCGCGCCCTGCGAGCTGGAATTCAGCAGCAGGCCATCGCAGAGCATGCGCATCATCACCGCGCAGCTGTGCCAGCCGGAAGCGGCAAGGCCGCCCAGGATGGTTTTCTTCGCGGCGTTTTCGTCGAGATGCATCGGCTGCGGATCGAACTCGGAGGCGAAGGCGACGATCTCCTCCCGAGTCACCGTGCGCGGTCCCCATTCCCGGACCTGACCGGCGGCGAAATCCTCGAAATAGATGCGGCTCATTAGACCGGTGGCGTCTGTTATATTTCCGTCACACAGAAAGCACGGAACGCCGCCGTTGTCATCCGCGGGAGGCGCAAGCCTGCCTTGTGGCATGCGGAGCGCTGGTGGCGGAGCCCTTGCCAGAGGAAACGTGCACGCCTAGCTTGCGGACCGGCGATACGAGACGCCTCCGGACCCGCGGAAAAGGTTCAACCTGCTCGGACGTGCTGATCGGATTTGTTTGCCCCTGTGCAGCCGATTGCGGGTTTTCGGCCTGACGCACATGGAGGCACGATGAAATCCCTTCCCGCAGTCCCGAATCTCGTTCACCTCAAGAAACAGGCGAAGCATCTCTTGCGCGATGTCCGCGCGGGCGACGCCGCGGCCTTGCGGCGTTTCCGGGAAACGTTGCCCGCCGCCCGCAATCTTGCGGCCGCAAAAGCGGACGTCTTTCCCTTCAGGCTTCATGACGCGCAATCGGTCGTCGCGCGCGAATACGGCTTCGTGTCATGGATCGAGTTGAAACGCTACGTCGAATGGAAACGGGGCGACCGCGCGGCCCGGTTGAAAAGCTGGTCGATGCGGGTTCTCGAGGGCAATGCGCGCCAGCGCGGGCTCGCGATCCGCATGTTGCGGGAAGAGCCCGATTTGTTCGCGAGCGATCCATTGAACGCCCCTTGGCTTGCCTGCGCGGCCGGCGACGAAGCGCGGTTGCGGGCGCAGCTTGCGCGCATGCCGGATTTTCCGAAAACGCCCGGCGGTCCGCTTGCGATGCTGCCGCTGATCGCGGTGACGCATTCGCGGCTGATCCTTGAAGGCGATTTTGAAGCGGGGCTGCTGAATTGCGCGAAGCTCCTGCTGGCGAACGGCGCGGACGCAAACGACACGTGGACCGATCCGCGATATCCCGACTTTCCGCTGTCCGCGCTGTACGGCGCGGCGGGCCGGACTCATCACGCCGGGATGACGAAGCTTCTGCTCGCGGCCGGTGCCAATCCAAACGACAACGAGTCGCTGTATCACTCGGTCGAGAGCGCGGACGCGTCCTGCACGCAGATGCTGCTCGACGCCGGTGCTCGCGTTTCCGGCACCAACGCCATCGGCCGGGCGCTCGATTACGATCGCATCGACCGCTTGATGCTGCTGCTTCGGTGTGGCGGTGATGCGCGAGAAGGCGCGTTGCTGCATCACGCGATCGAGCGCGGGCGCTCGCTCGATCATGTGCGCGCGTTGATCGAGGCAGGGGCAGACCCGCAGGCGAAAGATGGCGAAGGCGTCAGCGTCTACCGCATGGCGCAGATGCACGGCCGTTCCGACATCGTGAAGCTGCTGGAAGCGCGCGGGATATCGCAGGCATTGAGCGATGAGGAAGCCTTCGTCGCCGCCTGCACGCGCGGCGATCTGGAGGCGGCGCGTGCCCTGCAGGCCCGCGCGCCGGATGTTCTGGCGCGGCTCGCCGAACGGCAACTACAGGCGATGCCGCAGCTCGCGGCGGTGGGCAACATCGCCGCGGTGCGGACGATGCTGGCGGTCGGCTGGCCGCGCGAGGTCAAGACGGCGTGGCAGGCGACGGCGCTCAATTTGGCGATGTTTCAGGGCGATGCCGCGATGGTCGGGCTGCTGCTCGACGAGGGCGCCGACTGGCGGACGACGCACGGCTTCGGCGACAATGCGCTCGGGACGCTGTCCTTCGCATCGCAGGCGGAGGATATCGCCGATCCGGCGCCGCGCGACTATGCCGGTTGCGCGCGGGCGCTGACCGGGCACGGCGTTCCGATTACGGCGTTCGAGGGCTACTCGTTTTCGCCGGAAGTTACGGAATTTATCGAAGGCCGCGCGCTGGCGGGCGCAGAGCCGAGCGATTAATTGGCGAAACGGAAATGCAGCACGTCGCCGTCGGCGACGGTGTAGTCCTTGCCCTCGAGGCGCAGCTTGCCGGCGTCGCGCGCGCCGGCCTCGCCCTTCAGCGCCACATAGTCGCCATAGGCGATCGTCTCGGCGCGGATGAACCCTTTTTCGAAGTCCGTGTGGATGACGCCCGCCGCCTGCGGCGCGCGCGTGCCTTTCGTGATGGTCCAGGCGCGCGTTTCTTTCGGCCCGACCGTAAAATACGTGACGAGATGCAGAAGCTCGTAACCGGCGCGGATCAGCCGGTCGAGGCCGGGCTCCGCAAGCCCGACTTCCTTGAGGAATTCGGCGCGGTCTTCCTTCGGCAGCATCGCGATCTCGGATTCGATCTTGGCGGAGATGACGACGCTGACCGCGCCTTCGCTCTTCGCCTTGTCCTCGACCTGTTTCGAGAAGGCGTTGCCGGTGGCGGCGGCGCTTTCCTCGACGTTGCAGACATACATCACGGGCTTCGCGGTGATGAGGCCGAGCGCGCGGAAGGCGTCTTCCTCCTCGTCCTTGCGCTCGACGAGGCGGGCGGGCTTGCCTTCCGCGAGCAGGGCGATCGCGCGCTTCATCAGGTCGACGGCGAGCAGCGATTCCTTGTCGCCGCCTTTCGCTTTCTTCTGCATGTTGTCGACGCGCTTCTCGAGGCTGTCGAGATCGGCGAGCATCAATTCGGTTTCGACGGTGGCGGCGTCGGCGACCGGGTCGATCTTGCCTTCGACATGCGTGATGTCGCCGTCCTCGAAACAGCGCAGCACATGCGCGATGGCATCGACCTCGCGGATATGCGCGAGGAACTGGTTGCCGAGGCCTTCGCCTTTCGAGGCGCCGCGCACGAGCCCGGCGATGTCGACGAAGGTGAGGCGGGTCGGGATGATCTCGCCGGAACTGGCGATCCTGGCCAGTTCATCGAGGCGCGGGTCGGGCACGGCGACCTCGCCGAGGTTCGGCTCGATGGTGCAGAACGGATAGTTGGCCGCCTGCGCCGCCGCCGTCTGCGTGAGCGCGTTGAAAAGAGTCGATTTGCCGACATTCGGCATGCCGACGATTCCGCACTTGAATCCCATGTTCCTTAGTCCGTTTCCTTGGCGGGGGCGGCCGTCGCCGGCGCCTTGCCGCTTGCCTGAATCGCGAGGTGGACGCGATTCTGAAATTCGTCCGCTTTGCCCGCGGCAAGCAGGTCCGCGCTGTCCGCGACGGCGTTCAGCGCCGCCTCCACCCATCCGTGCTCGTCCTTGAAGAAGTCGGAAAGCACATAATGGTGCACGAGGTTCTTGTCACCGGGGTGCCCGATGCCGAGGCGCACGCGCGTGTAGTCGTTTCCGCACATGCCGCTGATCGAGCGCAGGCCGTTGTGGCCCGCGTTGCCGCCGCCGGTCTTCACGCGTACCCTGGCGGCGGCGAGATCGAGTTCGTCGTGGAACACGATCACGTTCTTGAGCGGAATTTTGTAGAAGCCCTGCGCCGCGGAGACGGCATGGCCGGATTCGTTCATGAAGGTTTCCGGCTTCAGCAGCAGCACTTTCTCGCCGGCGAGTTCGCCTTCGGCGGTCTCGCCCTGAAAGCGGCGCCGCCACGGCGCGAACCGGTGGCGGCGATGAATCGCATCGACGGCAAGGAAACCGATGTTGTGCCGGTTTCCGGAATAGCGCGGCCCCGGATTGCCGAGTCCCGCGAACAGAAGCATTCGTCGCCTCCGCGGCCGCGCTTATTCCAGTTACTTCTTTGCCTTGTCGGCAGCCTTGGCGTCTCCCGCGGCGGCATCCGCGGCCGGAGCCGCGCCTTCCGCCGGAGCGGCAGCCGCAGCGCCTTCGGCGCCCGGAGCGGCGGCCGTCGCAGCCGCGGCGGCATCGGCTTCGGCCTTCGCCTTGGCCGCGGCCTGCTCTTCGAGGTAACCCGACGAGGAGACGACGGTGGCAACCGTGAAGTCGCGGTCGCTGATGACCGGCTTGATGCCGTCCGGCAGCGACACCGCCGAGATGTGCAGCGATTTTCCGATCTCGAGGCCGGTGAGGTCGGCCGTGATGAATTCGGGGATCTTCTCGACCGGGCAGATGAACTCGACGGTGTGGCGCACGATGTTGAGCGTGCCGCCGCGCTTGATGCCGGGCGAGCCTTCCGCGTTCACGAACTTCATCGGGATGGCGACGCGGAGCGTCGTGCCCGGCGCGATGCGCTGGAAGTCGACATGCGTCGGCGCGTCCTTCAGCGGATCGAGCTGAAAGCCGCGCGGGATGACCTGATGCTTCGTGCCGTCGAGGTCGATGTCGAGCACCGTGGTCAGGAAGTGACCGGCGCCGAGGCGCTTCACGACCTCGCCGAATTCGAGCGAGATCGACACAGGGGGTTTCTTGTCGCCATAGATCACGGCAGGCACCTTGCCTGCGCGGCGCGCGGCGCGAGCGGCCCCCTTGCCGGCTCCCGGACGCGCGGTAGCGTTCAATACTGCTTTGGCAGCCATAGTCTTGTCCTTTGTGGTTTGCTTGCGCCGCCTCCAGGGGTGCGGGGCGTCAAGCGCGCGTTTCTATAGCGATATCGGCCCTTTTACGCAATGCGAGAGGGGGCGGGCTTGCGGCGCAGGCCAAAGACGTGCCAGTGCTCCTAAATGGCTGTTTCCGTTAAGGATCAGGCTCCCCATGCAGGCGTTTCGTCCCGGTTTTCCGGCCTCGGCCGCGCTGATTCCGGTCCTTCTCGCGGGATGCCTGGAATCGCGGATGCCGCTGTTCGACGAGGCCAGGGCCGTGACCCCGGCGCCCGCCGGCCGCTACGAGCAGCAGGAATACAAGGCCGGCAACTGGGTGAAGCGGCAGACGGGCTCGCTCGCGATCGAAAACAGGTCCTATCGCTGGAAGCCGGACGACCAGCAGGGCGTCGATTTCTTCACGCTGCACGATCTCGGCGGCGGGTTTTTTATCGCGGCGGCGCGGCGAAAAAATCCGGCGCCGAAGGATCCGTACACCTACGCGTTGTTCGAGACGAGCAAGGAAGGCTATCTCGCCTATATGCCGGCCTGCAGTGACATGATGAAGCTCAAGCTGCCGGAAGAGGACCTGCCGGTGGTGGACGGCAGCGATTGCTTCTACAGCGACCGCGACGCGCTCGTGCGCTCGCTCAGGCATTACGCCGAAGTCATGCGGCCGACGGACCGCTACGTTCCGGTCAAGCCCTGAATTTCAGAAAATAGATCGCGATCAGCGCGAGAACGAGCAGCGAGGCGGAGAGGATCGCGTAGCGCTTCTGGTCGCGCTGCATCCGCGCGCGCATGGCCTCCAGCTCCTCCCGGTAGGGCCGGATCGAAGCCTCGTGCGCGATATGGTCGAAGATGCCGGGCGGGCGCGCGAATGCCTTTTCCAGCGCGGCGTGTTCCTCCGCGACGAAAAAAGCGTTCAGGCCGTCGTGATACGCGAAACGATAGCCGAAGGGCTTGAGGTAGGCCGCGTATTCCCCGGCGCGGTCGGGAACCTCGTCGACGCGATCGACCATGTTGATGGTCACCGGCATCTTCGATTCCAGCAGAATGACCTTCGGCCGGTGGCGGCGGAGATCCATGCCGCGCAGCACGGAAAGCTCCGTGCCCTCGACGTCGATCTTCAGGAAGTCGATCGTTTTGTCTTTGGCGTATTCGTCGAGCACGTCGGAGAGTTTGCGCACCGGCACCTTGTGCTCGATGACCTCGAGTCCGTCCTTGCGGTGCTGCTCGACGACGGAAGCGTCCGTCGTCGAGTAGCCGTGCCATTTGCCGATCTCGAAAAAGGTGATCGAGCCTTCCTGTTCGCCGACGGCGATTTCGAGATTGGCGTCGCGCGGCCGTCTGGCGATCAGCTCGCGCATGTTCGCGGCGAGCGGCTCGATATTGATGCCGGACCAGCCGCGCTCGTAGAAAACGCGGGTGACGTTGTCGATGTCGGGATCGTTGGCGCCGACATCGACGTAAAAGCCCCGCGCGCCGGGAAAGGCGCGCGCGAGCATCACATCCTCGAAGTTCTGGGCGTAGCTCGTGACCGGCACGGGAAATCCTTGGCTGCCGCGCGATGCTGGACGAGAACGATCAATAGAACAAGCTGGAAACGGACTCTTCCGACGAGGTGCGGGCGATGGCCTCGCCCAGGAGCGGCGCGATCGGCAGGATGCGGATGTTGTGCGCGTCCCGCACCGCTTCCGTCGGCTCGATGGAGTCGGTGATCACCAGTTCCTTCATCTTGGAAGAGGTGATGCGCGAGACGGCGCCGCCGGAGAGCACGCCGTGGGTGATGTAGGCGTAGACTTCCTTCGCGCCCTTCTCGAGCAGGGCTTCCGCCGCGTTCACCAGCGTGCCGCCGGAATCGATGATGTCGTCGATCAGGATGCAGGTCTGGCCGGCGACTTCGCCGATGATGTTCATGACCTCGGATTCGCCGGGACGCTCGCGGCGCTTGTCGACGATGGCGAGCGGCGCGTCGATGCGCTTGGCGAGGCCGCGGGCGCGAACCACGCCGCCGACGTCCGGGGATACGACGGTGACGTTCTTGAGGTTGCGCTCCTTGATGTCGCGCACCATCACCGGCGAGGCGTAGAGGTTGTCGGTCGGGATGTCGAAGAAACCCTGGATCTGGCCGGCGTGGAGATCCAGCGTCAGCACGCGGTCGGCGCCGGCGTGCGTGATGAGGTTCGCGACGAGCTTCGCGGAAATCGGCGTGCGGGGGCCGGGTTTGCGGTCCTGCCGGGCATAGCCGAAATAGGGGATCGCCGCGGTGATGCGGCGGGCCGAGGCGCGCTTCAAGGCGTCGATGATGATGAGCAATTCCATCAAATGGTCGTTCGCGGGGAACGAAGTCGACTGCACGACGAAGACGTCGCGGCCGCGGACGTTCTCCTGGATCTCGACGAAGATTTCCATGTCGGCGAAGCGGCGGACGACCGCCTTGGTCATCGGCGTTTCGAGATAGTTGCTGATGCCTTCCGCCAGCGCGCGATTCGAATTGCCGGCGACGATCTTGATATTCCCGTTATTGCGGGACGCCATGACAATCCCCTCGCTCAATTCCCGTTGCAGCCCATCTGCGAAAAGCCCTAGCGGCGCGGAAGAAGGCTGTAAAGTTGGGGACGCGGGCCTTCCAGAGACTTCTTTCGTTTCATTTTACGGAACGGCTGCGGCGAAGGCGGTCGCGGTCCCGGCGGGGAGGGACGCCATGGGCGTTCCTGTTTCCGGCGGCGCGGCATCCTGCGGCTCGATGGCGGGCGGCTCCCCGGCCGCGGGGGCGGGATTGCCGGCGCCCTGCATGATGGCGTCGAGGCTGTCCGTCGCGATGCGCGCGAGAACGGCGTTGTCGGCGAGCGCCCAGACATCCTTTTTGGCGGGGCCGACCGGCTCTTCGCCGCTCACGCGATAGGCGCGGTTCAGGCGCGCGTCGTAGACATCGCCGACCCAGGAAATTCCGGCCTGCTTCTTCTCGACATGGGCGGCAAGATAAAGGCGCACCCGCCAGGCGGCGGGATTGGTGCGCGAGACGACCGGCAGCTGACGCGCCTCCGCCTGGGCCGAGAGCTGCGTCACCAGCCGCCGAAAGACGGCAGGCGGCGGGCCGTCGATGGATTCGAAGGCAATGGCGCGGGGCGCTGTCCGGTCGATCGAGCCGGTCGTCAGGTTGTCGTCGGTCTGGCAGGCGGCCAGCAGCAGGCAGGAAAATGCCGCGGCAAGATATATGCGCGAGAATCGCGCCCGGTCTTTGGCCCGGTTCGGCATTTGACGCACCCTAACCCTGTGCCGCCCGCGACTCTTTTGGCGAGGCTTCGAGCGGCCGGGTTTTTCTAATGAGAAATTGCGGCGGGGTCCAGATGGCCTTCCAGACGGTCTAGGCGAGCGTGATCGCGGCGATCAGCCGGCCGTAATCCGGCTCGCCCTTGTGCGTGGCGCGGCGGTAACTGAAGAAGCGTTCTTCGTCCGAATAGGTATCGAGACAGAGATCGTCGACGGTGCCGACGCCCGCCGCCTTCAGCCGCATCGCGATGTAGCCGGGCAGGTCGAAGAGCGAATGATGCTCGCGGTCGGACGGGGCGAAAAAGCGGATGTTCTTGTGATTGGCCTCATGAAACCGCGCGACGAATTCGGGGCCGACTTCATAGCTGTCCTGGCGGATCAGCGGGCCGATGGCGGCGGCCGTGCGGGCGCGCCGGGCGCCGAGCGATTCCATTTTTTCCAGCGTCGCTTCCAGCACGCCGGTGAAGGCGCCTTTCCATCCGGCATGCGCGCAGGCGACGACGCCCGCTTCGTTGTCGGCGAACAGCACCGGCCCGCAGTCGGCGACCGCGACCCCGATCGCGAGCGAAGGCGTCTTGCAGGCGATCGCGTCGGCGCGCGGGGCGTCCTCGCGCGCCCAGGGCTTTTCGGGCACGACCACATCGGCGGAATGGATTTGATAGCAACTGACGAAATGCGTTTCAGCGACGCCCAGCGCCTCCGCCATCCGCCGGCGATTTTCCCGCACGCTCGCGGGATCGTCCTTCGATCCGAGGCCGCCGTTCAGGCTTGCATAGATGCCGGTCGAGACGCCGCCCTCGCGCGTGAAGAACGCGTGGCGGATGCGGGGGAAGGCGGCGAGCGCGGCGGATTGAACTTTCATGGCGGCAGTCTGCTTCACCCTGTTCAACTGTCAAACGCAGGCGGCGCGGGTAGTTCAGGATGCGTAAACGCGAAGGCCTTGAACAGTTCGCCCATCTGCCGCGGCTGCTCGCCGACGAGGCGGTGGAGCGCCGCGTCGATGTCGGCGCGCGTTTTGGGATCGGCATTCTGCTTGAGGCGCTGGGCGCGCGGCTCGATGCCGAGACGGCGCAGGAAGACGCCTTGCGCGATCGGCCCGCAGGGCTTCGCGCCCAATGCGCCGACCGTGTTCGCGAGCGCCTCGAAATCCACCAGCGAAGTGAGATCCGCTTCGCCCGGCAATTCCAGCGGGTCGGCGAATTCGTGCGCGCGCACGGCCTGCAAGGTGTGCGCGAGCGTCGTGCGGCGATGGCCGTAATCGACGATCAGCGCCGCGCCGCCGAACTTGACGACGCGCCGCGCGAGTCCGCGGAGCGGCGCGAGATCGCGGCGCTCCAGCACGGAATCCGCGAACGCCTTTCGCAGCCGCGGCGGCAAGCTTTCAGCAATGCCGGGAACGATCGCCTGATCGAGACCGAAGGCGAGCTTGCCGCCGGCGATGCCGACGCGGCGCTCGCGCCAGCCTTCCTTCGTTTTCACGAACTGATCGATGGGAAGCGCGTCGACGAATTCGTTCGCCACCGCGATCAGCGGCCCTTCGGGCAGACTGTCCGCGTTCGCGTGCCAATGGATGCGGGCGCCGGTTTCGGCAAGCGTATGCTTCTGCCGTTCCGTCAGCACGGGGCTCGTTTCGATCAGGTGAATTTCCGCCGCCCTGGCGAAATCGGGAACGACCTTCGCCGCGCGCAGGAGATCCTTCATCAAGGTACCGCGGCCCGGCCCGAGTTCGGCAAGGCAAAAAAGCCGCGGCGCGCCCATCGCGCGCCAGACCTCGGCGCACCACAGGCCGATCAGCTCGCCGAACATCTGGCTGATTTCCGGCGCGGTGGTGAAGTCGCCGGCGGCGCCGAGCGGATCGCGTGTCGTGTAGTAGCCGTGACGCGGATCGGAGAGGCACAGCGCCATGTAGCGAGAGACCGGTATCGGCCCTTCGGTTTCGATGATCGCGCGAATTTCCCGTTCGAACGAGTTCATGCCTTCCGAGCTTTGGCGCGAAGCGCGCAGACAATCGCAGTGCCGCCGGCGATCAGCATCGGGATCGACAGCAGCATGCCCATCGTGAGGCCGCCCGCGAGGAAACCGAGTTGCGCGTCCGGCTCGCGGAAATGCTCGCTGGCGATGCGCGCAAGGCCGTAGCAAAGGACGAACAGACCGCCCACGAGGCCGGGCCGTTTCAGCGCACCCATGCGGACCGCGATCATGCCGATGGCGAAAAGGACGATCCCCTCGAGTGCCGCTTCATAAAGCTGGCTCGGGTGGCGCGGAAGCAGGCCCGCATTCGGGAAGATCATCGCCCAGGGGACATCCGTGACGCGGCCCCACAGCTCGCCATTCACGAAATTCGCGATGCGGCCGAGAAAGAGGCCGATCGGCGTGACGATCGCGCCGAGATCGAGCATGGAAAGCATCGAGATCTTCTTGCTGCGCGCAAACAGCAGGAGCGCAAGGATCGTTCCGAGGAATCCGCCATGAAACGACATGCCGCCGTGCCAGAGCTTGAGGGCATCCAGCGGGTGCTCGAAGAAATAGGATTTTCCGTAAAAGAGGACGTAGCCGAGCCGGCCGCCGAGCACGATGCCGAGCGCGCACCAGGTGATGACGTCGTCCACGTCCGCGGCCTTCATCGGGGAATGGCCGCCCCACAACTTCTGATTCTCCGCGATCACGCGCGCCAACCACCACGCGCCGAGAATGCCGAAGATATAGGCCAGTGCGTACCAGTGGACCGCGAAGGGGCCGATGGAAACGGCGATGGGATCGAAAGCGGGAAAGGGGATGGCGAGGAGAGGCATGTCGTCTTGTGAATCCGCTCGGGCAGCCTCGGAGTCAAGCGCCTTGCATAGACGCGTCCGAACCCCCATCCTTTCATGACTGCGTATGACCCGGAGATGACCATGGTACAGACCACCAACCGTTTTTTCGATGAAATCGCCCGGCTGATGAACGATGCCGCGGGCGTGGCGGGCGGGGTGCGCAAGGAAGTCGAGGTGCTGTTTCAGGCGCAGGCGGAGAAATTCCTGCGAAACCTGGATGTCGTCACCCGCGAGGAATTCGAGGCGGCGAAGGAAATGGCTGCGAAGGCCCGCGAGGAGAACGACCGCCTGCTGGCGCGGCTCGAGGCGCTCGAGAAAAAGCTCGGGACGACTCCGCCGGGCTCCGATACGGATTTCGCCTGAGCGTTCCTGTTTACAAACCCGCCGAATTTCCGATCGCCTGTGGAATCGCCGCCCCGCGTTGTTGCGGAGGGGGCGCGAATAAGATTCCTTCGGACAGAAGGCGACAGCGGACTGATTCGCGACACAGAGCGAACAATCATCCGCCCTAATCGCCGGTTCATGTCGGCGAGAGGCTAATATGTCCGTTATCGATCTGGAGCCCGAGGTTCAATCGAATCCCGTTGACCTCGTCGAACGTCTCGCCGCGTTGCATAACTGGTCCTTCGAGCGTTCCGCCGATGGCGAAATCACGCTGTCGATCAAAGGCCGCTGGACGGACTATCACATCTCCTTCCAGTGGATGCCGGAGCTCGAATCCCTGCACCTCGCCTGCGCCTTCGACCTGAAGGTGCCGGAGAGCCGCCGCGCCGAGGTGCTGAAGCTCCTTTCCATCGTCAACGAACAGCTCTGGGTCGGGCATTTCGACCTTTGGTCGGACGAGGGCATGGTGATGTACCGCCATGCGCAGTTGCAGGCCGGCGGCGCGCCCGTGAGCGGGCGGCAGTGCGAGGCGCAGCTCGAGCGCGCGATCGACGCGGTCGAGCGCTATTATCCGGCCTTCCAGTTCGTGATCTGGGCGGGAAAGTCCGCCCGCGAGGCGATCGCCGCCGCCATGTTCGAGACCGTCGGCGAGGCCTGACCTCGTGGCCGCTTCTTCCACGCTTCAGGGAAAAATCCTTCTCGTCGGCGCGGGCAAAATGGGCGGCGCCCTTTTGGAGGGATGGCTCGCGCACGGGCTGAGCCCGGCCGATGCCGCCGTCATCGATCCGTCGCCTCCTTCCGAGATGGCGACCTTTCTCAAAGAGCAGAAAATCGAGCGGGCGCCGAAGCCGGGCTCGTTTCTCCCGGACGCGGCGGTGATCGCGGTGAAGCCGCAAATGGCCGACGAGGTCATGCCGAAGATCGCGGGATATCTGCGGCAGAAAACGGTTGTGATCTCGATCATGGCGGGCCGGACGCTCGCCTCGATCGAGAAACATTTTCCGCCATCGAGTCTCGTCGTGCGCGGCATGCCGAATACGCCCGCCGCGATCGGGCACGGAATTACGGTCGCGGTGGCGAACCGGCATGTCTGTACATCGACGCGGCTTTTCGCTTCCGAACTTCTCGGCGCGGTGGGCAAGGTCGAGTGGATCGAGGACGAGAAACTGATGGATGCCGTCACGGCGGTTTCCGGCTCGGGGCCTGCCTATGTCTTTCTGCTGGCGGAGGCGCTGGCGAAGGCGGGGGTCGAGGCGGGCCTGCCCGAGGCGCTTGCCACCAAGCTTGCGCGGGAGACGGTTTCGGGTTCGGGCGAGCTGTTGCGCCGCTCAAAGCTCGATGCCGGGAAGCTGCGCGAAAACGTGACCTCGCCCGGCGGCACCACGGCGGCGGCGCTGGAAGTCCTCATGGGCGCGGATGGCCTGGAACCGCTCCTGAAGCGCGCGGTGGCCGCGGCCGCCAAAAGATCGCGCGATCTCGCCGGTTGAACGGACGCCTTCCGGACGCCATATCCATCTTCTAGGATCGTTCGAAACCGATCCGGGAGCGCGCCATGACCGACAGCACGACCGAAGGCACCCCGCGCGAGAAAGTCATCGAGGCTTTTCTTTCGCTGCTCGCAGAACGATCCTTCGAAAGGATCACGCTCTCCAGCGTCGCGGAGAAGGCGGGCGTATCGCTCGCCGGCATGCGCCGGGACTTCGGCTCGACCTTCGACATGATTGCGGGGTTCATCCGCGATACCGACCGCAAGGTGCTCGCGGGCGGCGACGCCGAGGATGCGCAGGCGACGATGCGCGATCGCCTTTTCGACGTCCTGATGCGGCGTTTCGAAATCCTGCTGCCGCATCGCGAGGCGGTGCGTTCGCTCGTCCGCTCGGCGCGGCGCGATCCGCGCTTCGCGCTCGGCATGAACAGGCTCGCCGTCCGTTCGCAGCAGTGGATGCTGTCGGCGGCGGGGATCGGTTCGTCCGGGGTCATCGGCGGCTTGCGCGCGCAGGCGGCGGCCGTGATGTTCGCGCGGGTGATGCGCGTATGGCTCGACGACGAGGATCCGGGGCTCGCGCGCACCATGGCAGAGCTCGATCGCGAACTCGCGGCGGGCGCGCGGCTTGCGGCGCTGCTTGACGATCTTTGCCGTTTTGCGCCACGTTGCCGCCGGCCGCTCCGCACGCGGGAGCGGCGCAATCGCAACGCGCCGGATCCCCGGCCGGAATCCATGCAGGCTTGAAGGTCATGACAGAGAAGCGGGAGCCGGAAATCGAATTCGGCGATTTCCGGAAGGTGGATGTGCGCGCCGGAACGATCGTGGAAGCGAAGCCGTTTCCCGAGGCGCGCAAGCCCGCGATCAAGCTGGTGATCGATTTCGGCCCCGAGATCGGCCGCAAGAAATCGTCGGCGCAGATCGCGAAGCACTACAAGCCGGAGGAACTCGTCGGACGGCAGGTGGCGGCGGTGGTGAATTTTCCGCCGCGGCAGATCGGGCCGTTCATGTCCGAGGTCCTGACGCTCGGCTTTCCCGACGAGGAGGGCGCGGTGGTGCTGATCGCGCCGGGCAAGAAGGTGCCGGACGGCGGGCGGCTGTTTTAAGCCGGAATCCGGATCGTCGCGCGAAGCCCGCCCAGCGGGCTTTCCGATAGCGAAATGTCGCCGCCATGCGAGCCGGCGATGTCGCGGGCGATCGCAAGGCCGAGGCCGGTGCCGCCTTCGTTCTGGTTTCGCGCGTCGTCGAGACGCAGGAACGGGCGGAATACGTCGTCGCGCTTGTCGGCAGGAATGCCGGGGCCGTCGTCGTCCACGGTGACGGTGAGCCAGCGCGGCTCGCGCGTGCCGGAAATCTCCACGGTGTTCGCATAGCGCGAGGCGTTCGCGACCAGATTGCCGACGCAGCGTTTGAACGCGTCGGCCCGAAGCTGCACGATGGGCGGGCCGGTAAAGCGGGCGCTCGCGCGCTTTCCGCGGCGTTCCGCGTTCGCCGCGAATTCCCGCAGCATCTCCGACATGTCGACCAGCGCCGGCTGCTCGCCGACGTCGCCGCGCGCGAAGGCGAGATAGGCTTCCAGCATCCGCTGCATCTCGTCGACGTCGCGGCGAAGGGCGGCGGTGTCGGGATTGTCCTCGAGAAGGGCAAGCTCGAGCTTGAATCGGGTGAGGATCGTGCGCAGATCGTGCGACACGCCCGCGAGCATGGTGGTGCGCTGCTCGATCTGGCGCTCGATGCGGCGTTTCATCTCGAGAAAGGAAAAGGCGGCCTGCCGCACCTCGATCGCGCCGCGCGGGCGGAAATTCTGCACCTCGCGGCCGCGGCCGAAGGCCTCGGCGACTTCAGCGAGCCGCAGGATCGGCTTGATCTGGTTGCGCAGGAAGACGACGGCGATGCCGATCAGCACCAGCGACGTGCCGATCATCCAGAGGATGAAGATGTGCGAGTTGGAGGCGTAAGCCTGGTTGCGCGGCGCGAAGACCTGCAGCGTGTTGCCGTCGAGCTGGATGCGGACTTCCACGAGGTTGGAATTGCCCACGGTGTCGATCCAGTAGGGGCGCTTGATCTGCCGGCTGATCTCCTGCGAGAGGACCTGATCGAGAATGGAAAAGAACGGCTTCGGCGCGGGCGGCGGCAGCTGCCCGCCGGGCAGGAGATCGACGCGGAGGTTCAGCCGTTCGCTCGCGATCTTCTTCAGCAGCGAGGCGTCGTTGTCCTGCGGGTATTTCTGATAGATGTCGATGAGCGCGGCGATATCCTGCGTGACGGAAGCAGAGAGTCGGCGCGTCACGAGATTGTAGTGACGCTCCATGAACACGAAGGCGACGACGGATTGCAGGATCACCATCGGCAGCACGATGATGAGCAGCGAGCGGGCGTAGAGCCGCTTCGGCATCCGCGAACTCACCCAGGCGCCGAGCGTGTTCCAGATGTCGTGCAGGAAACCGAGGACGGAGCGAATGCCCGCCATGCCGGTTTCGATCGTGCTCATGTTGCAACACTCATGGCGACACGACGAGCCTGTAGCCGCCGCCGCGCACGGTCCGCAGATAGAGCGGATCGGTCGGGTTTTCCTCGATCTTGCGGCGGAGGCGGTTGATCTGCACGTCGACGGCGCGCTCGTTGACGTCGGCGCCGGGAGCCGCGAGCATCTGGCGGGCAATCGTTTCGCCCGGCTTGGTCGCGAGAATGCGCAGCATCTCGCGCTCGCGGTCGGTGATGCGGACCGGCTTCTCGCCGCGCAGGAGCTCGCCGCTCTCGATGTGAAAGATGAAATCGCCGAAGCGGACGGACTCGATGGCGAGCGGCTGCGGCGTCGCCGAGCGGCGCAGGATGTTGTTGATGCGAAGCAGCAGTTCGCGCGGATCGAACGGCTTGGTGAGATAGTCGTCCACGCCCGTCTCGAGGCCCGTGATGCGGTCGTCGGTTTCGGCGCGCGCGGTGAGCATCAGGATCGGGACGGGGGAATCGTTCCTGAGAGCGCGCGCGAAATCGAGGCCGCTCTCGCCCGGCATCATGATGTCGAGAACGAGCAGGTCGAAGGTGAGGCCGAGAAGATTCCTGCGCGCCTCGGCGGCGGAGGGGGCCGTCGTCACGCGATAGCCGTGGTCGGACAGATAGCGTGCCAGAAGATCGCGGATGCGCGCGTCGTCGTCGACGACGAGAAGATGCGGCGCGTCGTCCGGAAGCGGTTTCTTCGGCTGAGCCATCATCGCATTCGCTCCTTCGCTCAGCGCGGCTTGTTCTTCGTTTGCTGGTCGGCCCGTTGCATGAGGGCCTCGACTTCGCCGCGGGCGGAAGGCTCGATCATGGCGGCGAGGAAGCGGCATGCCTCGGCGCGCGCGCCTTCGCCGCATTCGTTGAGCGCCCGCGCGAAGCGGCGCGTCTGCAGATGCGCGAGCTCGAGCGCCAGCGCCTCGCCCTTCGGGGTGGTGTACAGCAGGCGCTGGCGGCGGTCGGCGGGACCCGCGCGCTGCACGACGTAGCCGTCGTTCACGAGCTCGCGCAGCACGCGGCCGAGGCTCTGCTTGGTGATTTTGAGGACATCGAGCAGGTCGGCGACCCGCATGCCCGGATGGCGATGGACGAAATGCAGCACCCGGTGATGCGCGCGGCCGAAGCCGATGCGGCCAAGGATCTCGTCCGCATCGCCGATGAAGTCGCGATAGGCGAAAAAGAGAAGCTCGATCAGGTCGTAAGCGGGACCCTGCCGCGCGCCGGAGGCGGGCTCGGCCTTTGGTCGAGAGGATAGCGTCGAGGCGTTTATGTCAGCCATGTTGACGTATTTAGATTTGTTTGTTACAAAATAAAGCACGTTGACGAAAGGATCATTCGCGGAACCCCGGGGTGCTCCGTTCGATCATTGCGCCGGGTAACGGGACGCGCTCTCATTACCCAACACATATCGGGTTTGCGGATTAAGGCAAAACCTGAAAAACGTCAGAATGTAGATGGGCCGGCGGCCCGTTGCCGCGACCCGGACCTGTTTTTGGAGAAATACGATGGCTGCAGCTGCCTTGCCCTTCGACAAACGTCCCGGCGTGATCTGGTACGACGGCGTTCTGGTGCCGTGGGAAGAGGCGAATCTGCACGTGCTCTCGCACGGCCTGCATTACGCCAGCTGCGTGTTCGAGGGCGAGCGCGCCTATGGCGGCGAGATTTTCAAATCCACCGAGCATTCCGAGCGCCTGAAGCGCTCGGCCGAACTGCTCGACTTCGAGATTCCCTATTCGGTCGCCGAGATCGACAAGGCGAAGGCGCTGGTGCTCGAGAAGAACGGACAAAAGGACGCCTATGTGCGCCCGGTCGCCTGGCGCGGCTCGGAAATGATGGGTGTCTCGGCCCAGCACAACAAGATTCACCTCGCGATCGCGACCTGGGAGTGGCCGAGCTATTTCGACCCGGCGCAGCGCCTGAAGGGCATTCGTCTCGACCTTGCGGAGTATCGCCGCCCGGATCCGGCGACGATTCCGTGCAAGGCGAAGGCGGCCGGCCTCTACATGATCTGCACGATCTCGAAGCATCGCGCCGAGCGCAAGGGTTACGCCGACGCGATGATGCTGGATTGGCGCGGGCTCGTCGCCGAATGCACCGGCGCGAATCTGTTCTTCATCAAGGACGGCAAGATCCATACGCCGGCGCCGGATTGCTTCCTCGACGGCATCACACGCCGCACGGTGATCGAGCTCGCGCGCAAGCGCGGCTATGAGGTGATCGAGCGGCAGATCAAGCCGGAAGAGCTGGACGGTTTTTCCGAATGCTTCATCACCGGCACCGCGGCGGAAGTGACGGCGGTTTCCGAGATCGGGAAGTGGCGCTTCACGCCCGGCACGATCACGCAGCAGCTGATGGACGACTACACCGCGGCCGTGCAGCCGAAGAAGCAGGCGGCATAGAGTTAACCCCGTCGTTCCGGAAGCCGCGAAGCGGCTATCCTGAATTTGGACAGATGCGCGAACGGCTCCGGATTCCGGGTTCGCATGCCGCGCATGCACCCCGAATGACAGGCACTACTCCGCCGCGTCCGTTTTCCTAATCCAGCGTGCGGCGGCGGTGTCGTCCTTCGCCTGCGCCTCGACCCAGTGGCCGCCGTCGCCGGCGCGCTCGACCTTCTTCCAGAACGGCGCGCGCGTTTTCAGGTAATCCATCAGGAATTCCGCGGCCTCGAAGGCGGCCTGCCGATGCGACGAAGCGGCGGCGACGAAGACGATCGTCTCGCCCGGCTCGACGCGCCCGGCGCGATGCACGACGCGCGCGCCCAAAAGGGGCCAGCGCGCCTTCGCCTCTTCGATATGCCGCTCGATCTCCGCTTCGGCCATGCCCGCATAGTGCTCCAGAAACAGCGCCGAAATCGGCTCTCCGTTCTCCTCGCCGCGGCAGATGCCGCAGAAGGTCACCAGCGCGCCCGCGTTATGGATGTGCGAGAGCGCGGCCGATTCGGCGGCGGGATCGATCGTCTGTTCGGTGATGCGGACGGACATTTTACTTACCCACCCGTCTTAACCACCCGTCATGGGCGGGAAGAACGCGATCTCGCGCGCGCCGCCGATGCGCGCGTCCGGCTGGACATGCGTCTTGTCGAGCGCGACGCGCACGATCTTCGGGTTGGCGAAGGCGATCGCGTATTCTTCGCCCTTGCCGCGCAGAAACTCGATCAGCTCGGCGGCGGTCGTGACCGAAGCGGGGAGGTCGATTTCCTCCTCGGCCCTGCCGATGCGCTCGCGCAGCCATGCGAAATAGAGAATCTTCAAGCTCATCTCATCAAATGCCGCGCGCCGGCGCGGAAATAATCGAAACCCGTATATAGGGTCAGGATCGCGGAGATCCAAAGAAGCGTGAGGCCGATGAGCGTCGTCTGCGGCAGGATCTGGTCGCCCGCGCCGCCCGCCAGCAGGAAGCCGATGGCGAGGAGTTGCATGAATGTTTTCCACTTGCCGAGTTGGGACACCGGCACGCTGACGCGCAGCTCCGCGAGATATTCACGCAGGCCGGAGACGAGGATTTCGCGGCAGAGAATGATGACCGCGGCCCACAGCGACCAGCCCTTGATCGTGCCGTCGGCGGCAAGCATCAGGAGGCAGATGCCGACCAGCAGCTTGTCGGCGATCGGGTCGAGCATGCGTCCGAGCGTGGAGAGCTGCCCGAAACGGCGGGCGTACCAGCCGTCCACGAGGTCGGTGATGGCGGCGGCGATGAAAATCGCAAGCGCCGTCCAGCGCAGCCAGTCGCCGCCGTCGAAGATCGCGTAGACGAACAGGCATGCCGCGATCGCCGGCACCGCGACGATGCGCGCGTAGGTGAGGAGGTTCGGCACGGCGAAAACGAATTCGCCTCCGACAGGCTTGATCCTCGACGAATTGGTCACGTGTTCCATCGCGATTCTTGCGCCCGAAAATGACAGGTCGGGAAAGACACGTAGAGAAGACATGCCCCGGGCGGCCGGGTCAATCTTAGCATAGTTCGGTGCCGCGGTTTTCAGCCGTTGGCATGAAAAAAGTCGTAAATTGCCTGGGCCGTGGCGGCGCTGATGCCCGGAACCTTTTGCAGATCCGTGACGCTCGCATTTTCGACCGTGGCGAGCGTCCCGAAGTGGCGAAGCAACGCGCGTTTGCGGGTGGGGCCGACGCCCGGAATTTCCTGCAGGCCCGCGGAAGCGATGTCGCGCTTGCGGCGTCCGCGATGCGAGCCGACGGCGAAACGATGCGCCTCGTCGCGAAGCCGTTCGACGAAGTACAGCACCGGATCGCGCGGCGGCAGCCGGAACGGCTCCTTGCCGGCCGTGTGAAACGTCTCGCGGCCCGCGTCGCGGTCGATGCCCTTGGCGACGCCGAGCATGGGGACGTTTTCGATCCCGAGTTCCTTCAGCGTTTCGCGCGCGGCGGAAAGCTGCGGCTGGCCGCCGTCGAGAATGACGAGATCGGGCCATGGCGAATCGGGCGTTTCGTCCTCGCCGCGTGGCGCTTCCTCCTGCAGCCGCTTGAAACGCCGGCGCAGCACTTCGCGCATCATGCCCATGTCGTCGCCGGGCGCGGCGTCGCCCTTGATGTTGAACTTGCGGTACTGGCCCTTCTCGAAACCGTCGGGCCCCGCGACGATCATGACGCCGACGGGATTGCTGCCCTGGATGTGGCTGTTGTCGTAGACCTCGATGCGGCGCGGCGGCGCCTGCAGCGAAAAGGTTTCGGCGAGCGATTTCAAGAGCCGAGCCTGCGACGAGGATTCCGCCAGCCTGCGGCCGAGCGCGGAGCGCGCGTTCATCAGCGCATGTTCGACGAGTTCGCGTTTCTCGCCGCGCCGGGGCACGCCGACATCCACTTTATGACCGGCGCGGATGGCGAGCGCTTCCGCCAGCAATTCCCGATCCCCGATTTCATGCGAGAGCAGGACGGAAGCGGGCGCGGTGCGGTTCTCGTAGAATTGCGGCAGGAAGCCTTCCAGTACCTCGTTCGCCTCGAGCGTGCGGTCCGCGCGCGGGTAATAGGCGCGGTCGCCCCAGTTCTGATAATTGCGGATGAAGAACACCTCGATGCAGGTGACGCCGCCCTGCTGGTGCACGGCGAAAATGTCGGCGTTCGCCGTCGCGCGCGGATGCACGCCCTGGTGCGACTGGATGGTGGAGAGCGCCTCGAGGCGGTCGCGCAGCGCGGCGGCCCGCTCGAAGTCGAGAACTTCCGCCGCCTTTTCCATGTCCTGCGCGAGCAGTTCCTTCACCGCCATGCTGCGGCCGGAGAGGAAATCCCGCGCCTCGCCGACGAGACGGCTGTACTCGTCGAGCGCGATCTCGCCGGTGCACGGCGCGCTGCAGCGCTTGATCTGGAACAAGAGGCAAGGCCGGGTGCGGCTCTCGTAAAAAGCGTTGGAGCAGGAGCGCAGGAGAAACGCGCGCTCCAGCGCGTTCAGCGTCCGGTTGACCGCGCCGGCGGCGGCAAACGGGCCGAAATAGTCGCCCTCGCGGTTGCGCGCGCCGCGATGCTTGAGGATTTGCGGCGCCTCGTGGTCGCGCGTGATCAGGATGTAGGGAAACGACTTGTCGTCGCGCAACAGCACGTTGAAGCGCGGAGCGAAGCGCTTGATGAGGTTCGCTTCCAGCAGCAGCGCCTCCGTCTCGGTCGCGGTGGAGACGAATTCCATCGAGACGGTCTGCGCGATCATGCGGCCGATGCGGTTGGTGTGACCGGTGCCGCGCGTATAGCTCGCGACGCGCTTCGAGATATTCTTCGCCTTGCCGACGTAGAGAACCGTGCCCCTGGCGTCCAGCATGCGGTAGACGCCGGGCGTCGACGGCGCGAGCTTGTGGAAGCGCTGGATCGCGGCGGCGCCCGTCGCGATCCTTTCGGCGGCGGGTTCTTCCTCGATTCCGCTTTCGGTTTCGATGTCGATCGGCGCTTCGGATTCGCTGTCTTCGGCGTCCGCGGCGATTTCCGTTTCCGGATCGACGTCGAGTTTCTTCCGTTCCATCGCTCATCCGTTAATGCGCATCGCGCCCTTGAAACCATTTGGCAACACTTGGTCTTGCTTTCGCCGAATTCAAACCGCGCGGGCGCCGTCCATAAACGTTTTCTTAGCCAAGACTCGAAAGAGAAGCGCGTTTTGGGCTTCGAAAACAAGACGCAATTATCCTAAAAGTTTAAGCTTCTTCGCGTGGACCGATCGCAGGATCGGAGGATGTGGAGAGGCCAAGATGAAGAAGCTGCTTTTGGCAGCGGGCTCCGCCGTTGCAATGGCCGCGGCGACCGCCGCGCCGGCGACAGCGGGCGACCTGCCGTATCAGCGCAATTACTATCAGGCGCCGCCGCCGGCGGCCGCGCTGTTCAACTGGACCGGGTTCTACGTCGGCGCCAACGCCGGCTACGCCTGGGGTTCCGCGCTCGGCGGCAGCCCGAGCGGCGTCGCGGGCGGGTTTACGGCCGGTTACAACTACCAATTCAATCCGAACTGGGTGCTGGGCACGGAAACCGACATCGCGTTTTCGAACGCGGATACGACCCATAACGGACGGAAATTCGAATCCGATTATGTCGGCACGCTGCGCGCGCGCCTCGGCTACTCGGTCGGCAATGTCATGTTCTACGGAACCGGCGGTCTTGCCTACGGCAGGGGCGAGCTGAGCGTCGGCGGATTGACGAACGAGCAGACGCATTGGGGCTGGGCGCTCGGCGCCGGCGTCGAGGCGATGCTGACGGAACACGTTTCGGCAAAATTTGAATATCTTTATGTCGATCTCGGCAAGGAAACGTATCAGTCAACGCTCGGGCCGCAGGGCGTGAGCTACACGACGAACCTGTTGCGCGGCGGCGTGAACTACAGGTTCTGAGCAAACGGGAAACGCGCGGAAGATATTTCGCGCGAAGAAGGAACCGGCGTGCTGCGAAAATGTTTTGAAGGTGGCGGTGACACATTCATGCCACGTTTGGACCGATCGCCGCACGACTTTAGGGGAAGGGAACTCGCAAGAATCCTTACGGCATAAGGCTTCGTCAGACTTCGTTGAATCTCTCCGGCTGTTGCAGATATGTCACCGTTTTTGGAGCGGCCGGTTCTAGAAAATGCTCATCTGAATTCTCAAACACGAATGAAGTGGAGTTCATCCATGAAGAAGTTTCTGCTCTCGGGCGCGGCGCTGGCAGTCCTCGCCGTTGCGACTCCGGCTTTCGCTGCGGACCTGCCCGCGCGCGGACCGGTCTACAAGGCGGCGCCTGCTCCCGCTCCGTTGTTCAACTGGACCGGCTTCTACATCGGCGGCAACGTCGGTTACGGCTGGGGCGATGCGAGCGGTGTCAGCACCAACGGCTGGTTCGGCGGCGGCCAGATCGGCGTCAACTACCAGTTCGCTCCGAACTGGGTGTGGGGCGTCGAGGCCGACATCGACGGCGCCAGCATGGATGGCAGCGCCGGCGTATCGCACTTCAAGACCGACCTGTTCGGCACGGCGCGTCTGCGCCTCGGCTACACGGTCGATCGCACGATGTTCTACGGAACCGGCGGTTTCGCCTGGGCCGACTCCAAGGCCACGCTCGCGGGCGTGAGCAACAGCCAGACCAACTACGGCTGGGCGCTCGGCGCGGGCATCGAATACGCCTTCGCCCCGAACTGGACGGCGAAGATCGAGTACATGCACGCCGATTACGGTCACGACGATTACGCAATCGCGCCGACGACGCGGATCGACCTGAAGACCGACACGGTCAAGGTTGGCGTGAACTATCTGTTCGGTACGGGCGGCGGGCGCTGGTAAGCCTCCGGCACGTTCAAGAAGAAAGCCCCGGGAACTTCCCGGGGCTTTTTTTGTCTCTGGGGCGGCCTATCTGCTACTAGTGGTTTTATTTTACCTTAACAAAATCTTGTTGGTGTGGCAGATGTGCCACCTATTTCATAGACGAATGGTCTATATTTTTCAGGGTTCAACCCTGGACGAAGTGGAATGCATTCATGAAGAAATTTATGCTCTCATGCGTGGCGCTTGGCGCAATCGCCGTGGCAGCCCCGGCTCTGGCTGCAGATTTGCCCACGCGCGGGCCGGTCTACAAGGCAGCTCCCGCCGCGCCGCTCTTTAGCTGGACGGGTTTCTATGTCGGCGGTCACGTCGGTTACGGCTGGGGCGACGCCACGGCTCAAAACAACGGCTGGGGCTCGGCAAACACCCACGGTTGGTTCGGCGGCGGTCAGATCGGCTACAACTATCAGTTCGCGCCGAACTGGGTGTGGGGCGCCGAAGCCGACATCTCCGCCGGTGCCATTTCCGGCGACTCCAGCGCCAGCCCCCTTACTCGCCAGTTCAAGACCGACCTGTTCGGTACGGCGCGCCTGCGTCTCGGCTACGCGGTTGACCGTACGCTGTTCTACGGCACCGGCGGTCTCGCTTGGGCGAACTCGAAAGCAAACTGGATCGACGATCGCGATACCCAGACAAACATCGGCTGGGCGCTTGGCGGCGGTATCGAATATGCCTTCGCCCCGAACTGGACGGCGAAGATCGAGTACATGCACGCCGATTACGGTCACGACGACTACGCAATCTTGCCGACGACCAGCATCAGCCTGAAGACCGACACGGTGAAGCTCGGCGTGAACTATCTGTTCGGCACGGGCGGCCGCTAAGCTTTCGGCACAAATAAAAAGAAAAGCCCCGGGTTTTCCCGGGGCTTTTTTTATTCTCGACTTTGATTTTCGAGCGAGCGCTTCAGTGCGGCTTCGTCTCGGCGAAAGAAGGAACCTTCTCGGCGAACTCCCCGAGCCACTTCACGAGCTTGGGATGGTTTTTCCGCCAGACGCCGTCGAAACGGAAGTCGAGATAACCGAGCGCGCTTGCGAGCGAGATGTCGCCGACATTCGGCGGCGTGCCGATGACGGGCGAAGCGGCTTCCAGCGCGCCCAGCGCGCGGCCGATCTTGTCGGTCTGGTGCTCGATCCATTTCGGCTCGTGCTTTTCGACCGGACGGAAACGGCTCTCGTAAACGCGCAGAACGCCCGCGTCGAGAATACCGTCGGCGAGGGCCTGCAGCCGCAGCGCTTCGAAGCGTTCCTTGGCGGAGAGGGGAATGATCTTTCCGCCGCCCGCGAGCTGATCGAAATATTCGAGGATCACGCGCGAGTCGAACAGCGTCGTGCCGTCGTCGAGAACGAGCGTCGGAATCTTGCCGAGCGGATTCTGGTTGCGAACGCTGTCGCCCGGATCGAGCGTGTCGCTCGGCTCCAGCCGGATCTTGTCCATGAGGCCGAGAATATTGGCGGCGATACGGACCTTGCGGACGAAGGGGGACGTGGAGGATGTTCGCAGAATGAGCATGTTGTTTCCGTCAGCCAAAGTGCAGATTTGCTTCTCTAGGCTATCCACCCTGCGCTGGAAAGGCTTTTCGGCGACACACTTTGTTGCATTTGCTAAGTTTCAGGGCGCGATCCAGCCAAGACGGAATTTTCCTTCGCCGTTCGTCGCAAGCGAGCGGGCAAGCGCGGGCAGCAGAATTTCCAGTTCTTCCTGCAGCCGCCACGGCGGATTCACGACGATCAGGCCGCAGTTATGCAAACTCTCGGCTTTCGGTCCCGCGCCCACGGAAAGTTCGGCGCGGAGGATTTTGGGAATTTGCAACCCTGCCATGCGCCGTTCGAAGGCGTGCACTTCTTCCCGATCCTTGATCGGGTACCACAACAAATAGATGCCCGTCGCCCAGCGGCGATGGCCTTCGGCAAGACCGGAGCAGAGGCGCGCAAACTCGTCCCGCTCCTCGAATGCGGGATCGGTCAGCACGAGTCCGCGGCGCTCCTTCGGCGGCAGATATGCCTTGAGCGCGGTCCAGCCGTCGATCGCGGCGGTCTTCGCGCGCGCATCGGGCCCGATATTCTTTCGAAGCGTTGCGTGATCTTCGGGATGCAGTTCGCAGAAGATCATCCGGTCCTGCGCGCGGCAGAACGCCTGCGCGATCGCGGGCGAGCCCGGATAGTGACGAAACTCGCCGCCCGCATTCAGGCCGCGCACGAGTTTCAGGTAGGGCGCGAGCAGTTCGCCCGCTTCTCCCGCCGGCGGATGCTCGATCAGCCGGGCGATGCCCGCGCGCCATTCATGGGTGCGGCTTCCTTCGCGCGAAAGATCGTAATGGCCGATGCCGGAATGCGTGTCGATCACGCGGAAGGGCGCTTCCTTGCCCGCGAGATGCAGCAGGATCCGCACGAGCACGGCGTGCTTGAAAACATCGGCAAAATTGCCGGCGTGGAATGCGTGTCGGTAGTTCACCGCGGTTTTCTTCTGAAAATGCTTCGAATTTTAACTCAAACTTTCGCGAGGCTGTTCAATCCGGCTTCAAGAAAGGCCCGATACAAAGTTCCGTCGAGAGAGGAGGCGAGCCATGCTGCGTGTCTGCGCGATCGTGCTGATCGCCTATAACTGCGGCTATCCCGGTCTTGCCGGTTTTCGTCCCGCTGCTCTCGATCAGGCGCTCTCCAGTTTCCATAACGAAGTGAATGCATCGATCGGCCAGGCGCTTCGCGGTGCCGAGCAGCTCGGCGGCAAGATCGCGGTGCTTGCCGAGAACGGAGCCGAGCGCGCGAAGCGCGAAATCGCAGGCTCCGGCACGGCCAGCAACTGAGCCGCCTCAGCCGCCGCGAACGGGCGGCATGGCGATCCGCGGATTGCGGCAGGCATGCCGCTCGTTTTCCTGGCAGGCGCGGAATTTCAGATCCTTGGTCATGCAGATCCGTACTTCGCGCAGGCGGCTGTCGCAGGTCACCGAGATCATGTCGCTTTCGAGCCCCGGATTGGCTTCGATGAAGGCGCGCTCGATGTCGTCCGGCGAAACGGTGATGCGGTCGTTGACGCGGGTGAAACGCGCGGGAATTTTCACGCGATCGTAGGCGCGCCGCACCGTTCCGAAATAGGCGCCGGCGTCGAGGCCCGAACAGGTGCCGTGGGTTTTCCATTCGTGCAGGACGAGGCCGTAAGCGGGCATGATATCGGTCATCGAGCGGATCACTTCGCGGTCGACCCACGGCGCTTTGCCGCAATATTTCGGGAAGCCGCGCTCGTATTGCGGCCATAGGCCGTGCACGACGAAAGCGTAGGGGCGGCCGCGGCTGCATTGTTCGTCGCTGCCGTTCCGGCCGCCGCCGCTCTCGCAGAACGAGGGCGACCAGGAAAGCGAGAGCACGTAGAAGTCGAACCGGCCCGGCGTGTCCTGTCCGCGATGGCGGGACGATCTTGCGCCGGCATCCTGCGCGAAAGCGGATGCCACAAGGATGGCGGAAGCCAGAACGAAGACGCGTTTCAACATTTCCGTCTCCGGCCGGGGAAACTTACGGCAGCGCCATCTTGCAGTTGGGCGAGTAGGCCATGTTGCGGTCGTAACCCCGCACGCACCACTCGACGCCCCAGACGGCGCCGGCGAACCCCTGATCCTCGATGATGGAATAGTTCGTCACCGTCCGGGTGCCGTCATTCATCAGCGTTTGCGCCTGGCAGAAGCGGCGCGGGATCGCGTCCTGGCCCCACGGCCGGTAGGCGACTTCGCGCACCGCCCCGAAGCCGGAAATGCGGAGGCGCGGATTCCAGAAGCGGACCTCTTTCGCCCAGAAGCGGAAGTCGATCTTGGCGAGGACGAGCGGATTGTCGCAGGCCGGCAGCCAGCCGTCGTAACGCGGGCCGCTCAGCCAGAAATTCATTTCGAGCCAGGTTGCCGCGCGCGCGGGCAGGGCCGCCGCGAGCGTGGCGGCCATCGCGAGGGCCAGGCTTGCCGCCTGAAGACGTTTCTTCATGTGATCTATTCCCCGTATTTGGCGGGACGATGCGGCGCGCGGGGGCGGGGGTCAAGAGCGGCCGAAAGAACGGCTTTTTTCTCCCTTTATTCTCTCTTGCGCCGTGTCCTGCGGGTAACTAGTTTGCTTCATCAGCGATATTTCCGCCGGAGGTTCCGTCTTATGTTCGTTCTCGATTCCCGCAAGGAGCGCCTTGTCATCCTGCTGCTCACCGTCGCGATGGCGGCGACGCGCATCGAGCATTTCGGCATCAGCCGAATCATGCCGGACGCCTCGACGGCGATCTTCTTCCTCGCGGGACTTCTGATCGGCAACCCGTTGTGGCTCGTCGCCTTCCTCGCCGAGGCGCTCGCCCTCGACGTCACGGCCATCAAGGCGGTAGGCGTCGATCCGGCCTGCATCACCTTCGGCTATTTCATGATGATCCCGGCCTATGCGGCGCTGTGGTTCGCCCCGCGCATGCTGCGCGCCGATTTCACGCCGGGCGTCGTCAATTTCGGCAAGCTCGCGCTGGCCTGCGCGGCCGGGCTCGGCGTTTTCTTCGTCCTGTCGAACGTCGGCTACTATTTCGGCGGCGGTTATTCGGCCTCGCTCGGCGCCGCCGAATATGCGCGCCGTGTCGCGGTCTATTTCCCGTACTATCTCGAAAGCACGCTGCTCTACAGCGCCGTCGGCGTTGCGCTGGCGGCGGGTACGGCTTACCTCCTGGGGCAGCGTCGGTTCGCCGCGCGCTGACACGGGCGGTCATTTCCGCTTCCTCGAAATAACCCCGTAATCCGCGCCCGGGTAATCCACGCCAGCATGCGCGGATTGCCCGGGCGTTTTGCCCTAAATCGCCGGGCCGGGTTGGTTTCCGCCCCGCGGCGGAAGGACTAGAATCGATTCGGTATCGCGGCGGGCTACCCCCAGCGCGGCGATGACAGATCCCACGGGGCTATGGAGAGAGGTTCATGTCGGGAGCTATGATTAATCTGATTATCCAGCTGATTTCGGGCGCGGTCGGCGGCAACGTCGCGGGCTCGGCGATGAAGGACTACAACCTCGGGCCGCTCGGCAATTCGATCGCCGGCATCATCGGCGGCGGCATCGGCGGCCAGATCCTTTCGCATTTTTCTCCGGCCATGGCGCAGGCCGCGACGACCCTCGACTGGGGCGCGATCATCGGTCAGATCGCGAGCGGCGGCATCGGCGGCGGGATCCTGATGGTGATCGTCGGCATGCTCAAAGGCGCGATGGGCAAGTAATTTTCGCCGCGCGAATGTTTCACGCCCTCTCCCGCAAGGGGGAGGGCGTTTTCATGAGAGCGCAGGCAGCGAGGTTCCCGCGATGATCCGCAAGGCCGGCTTTGTCCTGATCGTTCTTTCGACGCTGTTTGCGCTCGCGCCGCCGCTTCGCGCCGAGGATGGGGCGACCGCGGCGAAGCTCGAGAATCTGATGAAGGCGAGCGGCTACAAATCCGCCGCCAAAGTGAAAGACGCCGTCTGGACGATCGATTTCACCGGCAAGCAATTGCCGAGGTTCAAGGTGGTGGTGACGGCGACGGACAAGGACAAGAGCGGCATCATCGTCGCGCTCGTGAATCCGGTCGCGAAGGACCAGCTTCCGCGCAATCGCGCCGCGCTGACGGGCGCGATCCTGAAGGCGAACAACGATTTCGATTACGTCAAGGTCGCCTTCGACAAGGATGGCGACCTGTTCGTGCGCGCGGACATGCCGCCCGGAATGGATGTCAATTCGTTCAAGACGGTCGTCGAGCAGGTCGCGGCCGCGGCGGACGAGTTCTGCGGACGGATCAAGCCGCTGCTGCGCTGATCAGCAGCGAATGATCGTCACCGTGGCGTCGCCGCCGGACGAGGCGGGCACCTTCACGGCTTCCGACTTGCAGACATCCTTGCTGTTCTCGACGGTGCGGATCGCCGGCGTCACGATATGCGGCGGCGGCACGCCCTGGTCGGGGATCGTCTGCGGACCGGCATAGGCGTAGTCGTAGGGATAATCGTCGTAGAAGTAATCGCCGTAGGCGAAATCGCCATAGCCGTACCCGCCATAACCGTATTCCCCGTAGCCATAATCGTAGCGGCGGTGATGGCCGTGGCGGGGGCCATGATGCCAGCGATGGTAATAGGCCTGACGATAGGCAAGCGGGCCGATATTCCGCGCGACCGGATGACCGCGCCGCGCGAGGGGGCCGATATTGGCCCGCGGCATCGACCGGAAGGAAGCATGGCCGGAAAATCCATGGCCGCCGCCTCCACCTCCGCTACCCTTGGCGTCGAGCGGGGTGACGAGCAGCGTTCCCGCGCCCAAGGCAACCAGCGCCGCCAAAGCGAGCTTCTTCATGCGGTACTCCCTGTGCCGGGCGCCGGAACTTCTGGCCCGGTTCCGTGCGCCCACGTGCCGCGGGGACGATGCTATCGCCTGCGGGGAGGGGTGTCGATCCTTTCGGCAGGAACCATCGGGCGCTGTCCCGCGTTGAACCGGCGCTCCGTGGAGGCGACCATGCGCGGCTATCTGACGAAATTCGCGGCCTTTGTCGGCGTCACTTCAAGCTTTCTCATGATCCTGGTGATCGCGTTCGCGTAAGCGCTATTTTGCGCTTCGCTTTCGCTTGGCTTTCTTGCGGGATTTTGCCGAGCGCTTGGCCGCGCGCTTCCTTTTGATCTCGCCGTATTTCATCCCCTCGAATTTCATTCCGTCCGGATCGAGGAAGAAGACGGCGTAATAGTCGTCGTAATATTCCCCGGCGGGATCGACGATCTCGATGTCCTTTTTCTTCAGGTGGCGCTCGAGCGCGTCGACGGCGGCGCGGCTTTCCAGCTCGAAGGCGTAATGGTGGAACCCGATGTCGCCGAGGCGATAGGGGCGTTTGCTTCCCTCATCGTCGGCCTGGCCGATCCACAGGCGGGTCTTGCCGTTGGTCCAGCCGGCCATCCCGGGATATTCGTCGAGCAGCCTGAAGCCGAGAAACTTCAGGACGTATTCGTAGAAGTCGCGCGATCTCCCGAAATCGCTGACGCGCAGGACGAGGTGGTCGATTCCGAGGACGCGGGGCATGGTCCTTCAACCCTTCTCCCGCGTTCCGGTTCAATCCGGCAAATGCGGATATTTCGTTTTCTTCTCGGCGATGCAGGCGTCGACCGCCGCGATCTTGGCGTCGAGATTGTTCACGTTCTTTTTCTTTTCCTGATCCATCCAGCACTGGCCGCGCAGCATTTCCATGGATTGCGGCGGCACGTCATGGGTAAGGCTGTCGATCGCGTCCTGCCGCTGCTCGGCGGTATGGCGCACGACCGGGCCGTCGGACGAGCCGTCGGTTTCGCATCCCGCCAGGATGCCGGAAAGGGCGGCGATGATCGCCGCTCCCGCGATAGCCGAACGCATCGACATGACAGAGCCGCTCCCGAAGCTGGGCTTGTGAGGATGGGCGGGTTGGTAGCACGTCGTGCTGCAGAAGCGAATTGGCAGGGCATGGGAAGAAAGGCTGAAATTGCGGCCTTTTAACGCAGGATCAGCCCGCGGGCGGCAGCTTTTTCTTGCCGTCGGCGATGCACTTGTCGACGGCCGCGATCTTGGCGTCGAGATTGTTGACGTTCTTCTTGCTCTCCTGCGCCATCCAGCACTGGGTTTTCAGCGTCTCCTCGCTCTGCGGTCCGCTGACGGGGCCGTTCGGATCGATCGCCTGCGTTTTCGCCATCTCGCTCCCCGTCTGCGCGCAGGCGGCGGGCGCCAGCGCAAGGCAGGCGCAGACCCCGGCGCGCAACAGCGCGGAAGCGAGCGGTGGAACGGAGCGGCCCGGCAAGCGTTACTCCTCGAACGTTTTTCCAGAGAAGGAGTTCAAGGGAGGAGCTTATGGCCGTCGCCGAAATGAAGCAACGTCCCGATCCGTTGAAAAAAGGCCCCGGTCCGGATCACACGCCGGGCGACTGGACGATGAGAACCGCGGAGCGGGACCGCTCCGCTTTCAGCATGACGCACGCGCAAGCGAAGACCCTGAAGAGTCTCGCGCGCGAGGGCCGCGAGCCGGACGCCTTCATGAAAAATCTTTCGGAGGAAGGCGCCGAGATTCGCATCCGCATTCTGCAGGCGAAGATCGCGAAGGACAAAAGCGGAAGACAGCATAAACCGGATTAAAGACGCCGGACTGGAGCGAGGAAATGGCGAAGGCGAAACGCCGCCGTGCGCGGCCGGGATCATCCGCAAGAAAATCATCCGCCAAGCGAAAGAAGAAACGCGCCGTCGCGGCGAGGAAAATACGGCGAAGCGGCCGTAAAACCGCGAAGGGCAGAAAATCCAAAACCGGAAAGACGAAGGCAGGAAAAAGCAGGCGCACGACCGCGGAAGGAATGCGCCTTGCCTTGCGGTTGAAGCGGGCGGCGGAGGAGCGCGAACGCCAGCAGCAGTCGCCGGCGCAGAACCGGCCGCCGCAGGTCCCGCCTTCGGCCGAGCCCCCCCGATCCGATCCCGCATAATCTGCGGGAGCAGGGCGATATCGCCAACATCATCCAGAACACGAGTCACCGCCGCGCGGGTTGAAGCGGCAAAACCCGCCGCCCCGAGGGCGGCGGTTTCGTTTTGTCCGTCAGCCGTTATTCGCAGACGCGATGCCAGCGGCCGTCCGGTCCCTGCTCGCGGCCGGGGCAGCAGGCGCTTCAGCGCCTGTTCGTCTTGAACGTGCGCGATCCCGGCTTGCCGCCGCGCGAGCCTGCCCTGCCGCCGGTGGAGTGCGGCTGGCTGGCGGAACCCGCGCCGAGGCGCGTCGGCGTGCTGGCGCGGATCGCCGGCACTTTCGCCGTCGGATCGTCGATCACCGCCATCTCGATGTCGCGCAGCCGCTTGATCTCGTCGCGCAGGCGCGCGGCTTCCTCGAATTCGAGATTGCCGGCGGCTTCCTTCATGCGCTCCTCGAGGTCGGTGATGACGGCCTGGAAGTTATGGCCGTAGGTGGCGATCGCCTCGCCGAAGCCGGTATCGACGCTGACGCGGTCGCGCTCGTACATCGAATTGGTGATGTCGGCGATCTCGCGCTTGACGCTTTCGGGCGTGATGCCGTTCGCCGCGTTATAGGCGAGCTGCTTTTCCTTGCGGCGGTTGGTTTCCGCGATGGCGCGCTCCATCGAGCCGGTCATCTTGTCCGCATAGAGAATGACGCGGCCTTCGACGTTGCGGGCGGCGCGGCCGATAGTCTGGATCAGCGAGGTTTCCGAGCGCAGGAAGCCTTCCTTGTCGGCGTCGAGGATGCCGACGAGGGCGCATTCGGGGATGTCGAGGCCTTCGCGCAGGAGATTGATGCCGATCAGCACGTCGAAGGCGCCGAGCCGCAGATCGCGGATGATCTCGATCCTCTCGATGGTGTCGATGTCGGAGTGCATGTAGCGCACGCGCACGCCCTGCTCGTGCAGATATTCGGTGAGGTCCTCGGCCATGCGCTTCGTGAGCGTCGTCACGAGCGCGCGGTAGCCTTTCGCGGCGACGGCCTTCACCTCGCCGATCAGGTCGTCGACCTGGGTGCGCGCCGGGCGGATGACGATTTCCGGATCGGTGAGGCCGGTGGGGCGGATGACCTGCTCGGCGAAGATGCCCTGCGTCTGGTTCATTTCCCAGCCGCTAGGCGTCGCGGACACTGCCACCGTCTGCGGGCGCATGGCGTCCCATTCCTCGAACCGGAGCGGCCGGTTGTCGAGGCAGGACGGCAGGCGGAAGCCGTATTCGGCGAGCGTCGCCTTCCTGCGGAAGTCGCCCTTATACATCGCGCCGATCTGCGGCACGGTGACGTGGCTCTCGTCCACGAAGACGAGCGCGTTGTCGGGGAGATACTCGAACAGCGTCGGCGGCGGCTCGCCGGGCTTGCGGCCGGTGAGATAGCGCGAATAATTCTCGATGCCGGCGCAGACGCCGGAAGCGGCGAGCATCTCCAGATCGAACATCGTGCGCTGTTCGAGGCGCTGCGCTTCCAAGAGGCGGTTCGCGCGATTGAGCTGGTCGAGGCGCAGCTTCAGTTCGCTTTTGATGCCGTTGATCGCCTGATGCAGCGTCGGCTTCGGCGTGACGTAGTGGGAGTTGGCGTAGATCTTCACCGACTCCAGATCGTCGAACTTCTCGCCGGTGAGCGGGTCGAATTCGTGGATCGCCTCGATCTCGTCGCCGAACAGCGAGACGCGCCAGGCCCGGTCCTCGTAGTGCGCCGGGAAGATTTCGATCACGTCGCCGCGCACGCGGAAGGTGCCGCGGTGAAAATCGACATCGGTGCGGGTGTATTGCAGGGCGACGAGATCGGCGATCAAGGATCGCTGCGATATGCGGCCGCCCTTGGCGATCTCGAAGGTCATCGCCGAATACGTCTCGACCGAGCCGATGCCATAGATGCAGGAGACGGAGGCGACGATGATGACGTCGTCGCGCTCCAAGAGCGCGCGGGTCGCGGCGTGGCGCATGCGGTCGATCTGCTCGTTGATCGCCGAATCCTTCTCGATGTAGGTGTCGGTGCGCGGGACGTAGGCTTCCGGCTGGTAGTAGTCGTAATACGAGACGAAATATTCGACCGCGTTCTCCGGAAAGAAGCTCTTGAACTCGCCGTAAAGCTGGGCGGCGAGCGTCTTGTTCGGCGCGAGGATCAGCGCCGGGCGCTGGGTACGCTCGATGACCTGCGCCATGGTGTAGGTCTTGCCGGAGCCGGTGACGCCCAGGAGCACCTGGGTCTGTTCGCCGGAATTCGCGCCCTTTACCAGTTCCTCGATGGCCTGCGGCTGGTCGCCCTTGGGCGAATAGGGCGAGACGAGCTTGAATTTCCTGCCGCCCTCGGATTTCTCCGGCCGCTCGGGGCGGTGCGGCACGAAGGTCAGATTCCTGAATTCCGGGCGGCCGCCTTCGAGCAGTTCCTTGAGCGCGTCGGCGGAAGCGGTCGAGCCCATGGAGGGCACGAAGTCCTCGGCCGGCTCGACCTTGAAGCCCAGGGTCTTCGCGAGTTCCGGATCGGTCTCGAGCGCGGGCGTCGGCTCATAGAGCCGCTGCGGGCGCTCGGCCATTCCCTGATTGACGCCGCGCGCGGTGCGATAAGGCTTCGGCTGCTTTTTCGGCATGGGCCCAATATGGGCATTTGCCGCGAAGATGGAAGCGGCAAAATTCATGCGCCAATTCGCGCGCCGGCGGCCCGGCGAAAAACCCCTCGCTTGCGGCGAGGGGTTTGGATTCGGCAGATGCGCCTCGACTTCGATCCGTCCGGACGGCGCCGGATCAAAATCCGGTGCTCCGTTTGCGCACGATCGATCCCGAAAGCCGGTTCCCGCTTTTCGGGATCGTCCCTAGATGCCCTTCATCAGGCAGCCGGCGAGAAGCAGCAGATACCCGATGAGCGCGAGCCAGAAGCTGAGCGCCGAAAGGATCGGGACGACAAAGATCGCGCCGAGAACGCCGAGAACGAAAAGAACGATCGAAATGATGACCGTGGTCGAATGCGGCGCATTGGTGGCGAGATGAAATCCGCTCCGGTGCCGGCTGACGCTGGCGCTCTTGCCCGTGCTTGCACTCTTGCTGGTACTCTTACGTCTTGCTGCCTTTGCCATAAATTGCCCCCTGTAATTGCTGTCGCGCTGGCATGACGATCAGTCCGATGAGAGCGAATCGCGCTCTATCTGCGCTTAAAGGCTTATTTTGCATGTCCCGGAGCCGGCGCCGAATCGGCTTTTCCACAGCGGCGGGGGCATCCGGCATGGACTGCCCGCATGGACAAAGGGACGCATTCCCTGCGGATTTGCGGGCCGGAACACTCCGGCCCCGCCGTTATTTCCAGAGATCCACCGCCGCCGCCCGTCGCGGCCAGGCTCATCCCGAAAGGCTCGCATGTTCTCCCTCATTCCCGCGCCGCTCCTGCCGGTCGTGCTGCTTTGCTGCTCCAATATCTTCATGACCTTCGCCTGGTACGGGCATCTCAAATACAAATCCTCGCCGCTCATTCTGGCGATCCTCGCGAGCTGGGGGATCGCGTTTGCGGAATACTGCTTCGCGGTGCCCGCCAACCGTTTCGGCTCGGCCGTGTATTCGACGGCGCAGCTCAAGACGATTCAGGAGATCGTCACGCTCACGGTGTTCGCGGGCTTTTCGGTCTTCTATCTCGGCGAGCCGTTCCGCTGGAATTACGCGCTGGGCTTCGCTTTCATCGCGGCGGGCGCGTATTTCATTTTCGAGAAGTGGTGAGGGGCGGCCTATCCGCTTGTCGTTCCGGATACGGCCGCGAGCCTGTCTGGATTCCGGGCTCGCCACTTCGTGGCGCCCCGGAATGACGAATGGATGGACATACGCCCTCGTTACCGCGCGAGGATTCCCGCCGGATCGTCGTCAGCTTCCGCCCAGAAACAAAATGAGGGCGGCGCGGGACGCCGGAGACTCGCCGGTCTCCACGGTCTGGTGCGAACAAAGTGAAAGCACCAGAATTGTCTTCCGCAGTCGCCGGCTCCTAACCGGCATCCCGCGCGCGATG
>Ga0153956_1000673_pt1 | contig 35793 bp, 35 predicted proteins | sample TSFL040MetaG_FD_104704 | JGI IMG/M metagenome (GOLD analysis project Ga0153956, IMG submission 104704) | Attine ant fungus gardens microbial communities from Florida, USA - TSFL040 MetaG | ecosystem: Host-associated > Fungi > Mycelium > Unclassified | place: USA: Florida, Wekiwa Springs... | reverse complement strand
TTCAAGCGAACTTCTGAACCTAAACCACACGAGAATCATAAACTTGCTAGTGTCCCTTTGATTCCGAAGTTCGCATCGAAGGTTGCTGCAAGTGCTTGCGAACTTCGGAATCGGGACACTAGCTCATGACAGCCATTCTTTTCGCGTTTGCGTCGGCGGCATTCCTTGGTGCGGGCGTCGTTACCACCCAGTTCGGCCTGCGAACCGTCGAGCCGCTGTCCGGCACCGCGATCAGCGTTCCGACCTTCACGCTGATTTTCGTGCTGTTGTCGCCCCTCCTGCTGTGGGGACAGCCGATCGTCTGGCGTGCGGTACCGTTGTTCGCAGCGGTCGGGCTGTTTTTCCCCGCCATGCTGACGATCCTGACATTTGCCTCAAATCGCGCGCTCGGGCCCGTCGTCACGAGTGCGCTGGGCAATCTTGCGCCGCTGTTTTCCGTCGTCGCGGCCGTGCTCGTTCTGCACGAGCCGCTGCGGCCGGCCGAAACGACGGGTCTCGTCGTGGCGGTGCTCGGTGCGGTCGTCACCTCCGTTTCGCGGCCGCGCGAATTGGGTCATTGGCGCACCTGGGCGCTGCTGTTGCCGCTGACGGGAGCGGTGCTGCGCGGCGTCGCGCCGCCGATCGTCAAGATCGGCCTCGGGATATGGCCAAGCCCGATCGCGGCGGGACTGATCGGCTATGTGGTGTCGTCGATCGTCCTGCTCATCGTGCAGCGCGTGCGGACGGGGCGTTTGACCGTCGAGGCGCCCCTGCACGGCAAGCTGTGGTTCGCGCTTACCGGGACGTGCAACGGCCTCGCCGCACTCACTCTTTATGCCGCGGTCAAGAACGGACCGATCACGCTGGTCGCGCCGCTGCTCGCAACCTATCCGCTGGTGACGGTGGCGTTGAGCGCGCTCGTGCTGTCGCATGTGCGGATGACGGCGCGCCTCATTGCGGGGACGCTGCTGACCGTGGGCGGCGTCGTCCTGGTGCTCATAGGTTAGCGCCTTTCCGCTTCCGATGGACTCAGAAGCGGGGCTCCATCATTCATGTCCGAGACGCACGGCCAGGCGGAGCGTGCATGCCGATTCACGCCAACGGGTGTTATTGCGGAGGCGGCAATGCACCCCTGCCCGCCGCCGTCTTGGCGCGACCGGACTTACCTGCCACAGTGAAGGCTGCCGGAGACGCCTGTGAACCGCCCTCATCCGACTGCGCCCGCGAACCTCGCGCGGCTGATCCTGGTCCTGTCGCTCGCGCCCACGGTCGGCCTCGGCATCGGGCGTTTCGCCTATTCGCTGGTGCTGCCGGACATGCGCGACTCGCTCGGCTGGTCCTATTCGTCGGCCGGCTTCATGAACACGATCAACGCGGCGGGATATCTCGGCGGCGCCTTGATCGCGGCGGCGGTCGCGAAACGCTTCGGGCTCGCCGCGAGCGCACGCTGGGCCACCGCGGCCGCCGTGGTCTCGCTGGCGCTCTGTGCGCTCACGGGCAATTTCATCGTTCTCAGCTTCGCCCGCCTGCTCGTCGGCGTGGCGGCCGCGATCGGATTCGTCGCAGGCGGCGCATTGGCCGCGACCATCGCGCAATCGCAACCGGAGCGATCGAACTTCCTGCTCAGCCTGTTCTATGCCGGCCCCGGCCTCGGCATTCTCTCGTCGGGACTGATTGCGCCGTTCGTCCTGCAATATTCCGGGCCCGGGTCGTGGCGGGTCGTGTGGTGGGCGATGACGATACTCGGCGTCGTGCTGACGATTCCGATATTCGTCACACGCTTCGATATCGCAGCCAGCGGCCCACAGACCGCGCGCGGACGCTTCGCGATCCGGCCCGCCATCGTCTTCCTCGCCGCCTACTTCCTGTTTGGCGCTGGCTATATCGCCTACATGACGTTCATGATCGCCTACGTGCGCGACGCCGGCGGCGGGGCCCTCGCGCAGAGCGCGTTCTGGAGCCTGATCGGCCTCAGCGCGTTTGTGACACCCTGGATATGGCGCCACACGCTCGGCCTCGATCGCGGCGGGATCAGCATGACGATTATCCTGGGCGTCAATGCCATCGGCGCGGCAATGCCGTTGCTCGGCCACTCGCTGTTGCTGCTGAGCCTGTCGGCACTGGTGTTCGGCGTGTCGTTCTTCGCGGTGGTGGCTTCGACCACCGCATTCGTACGTTTCAATTATCCGGTAACGGCATGGCCGACAGCGATCGCCGCAATGACCATCTCGTTCGGCATCGGACAGACGCTGGGACCGATTGCGGTCGGCGCCGTCACCGACGCGATGGGCAGCCTGTCCTACGCGCTCAACGTGTCGGCGGCGACGCTCGCCGCCGGCGCGATCCTGTCCGCCTTCCAGCGGCCGCTGCCACGCGCGCCGTCCTGAGCCGGGATATTCCTTCAGCTTCCGCTGAAGGAATTGTAGCCCTGGTCTTCCCAATAACCACCCTTGTAGTCGTTGGTGACCTCCATCGAGATCACGTATTTCGGGCTCTTGAATCCGAGCTTGGTCGGAACGCGGATTTTCATCGGGTAGCCGTACTTGCGCGGCAGGATCCTGTCGTCGAACTTGAAGGTCATCTGGGTTTGCGGATGCAGCGCAGTCTCCATGTCGAGCGGGCTGTTGTAGCCGTCGACATCCGCGCACTGGAACCAGCAATACTTCGCCCTGGTGTCGGCGCCGACCAGTTTTAGAAAATCGCGCAGCGGCGTTCCGGTCCAGCTTCCGATCGCGCTCCAGCCCTCGACGCAGATGTGCCGCGTGATCTGCTTGACCTGCGGCAGCTTGTAGAGCTCCTCCAGCGTCCAGGCCTTCTTGTTGTCGACGAGGCCGCGCACCTCGAATCTCCAGTCCTCGCCGTCGATATCGGGCGCGTCCTCCTCGGCGTAGTAACCGTTGAACGGAAACGGCCGGGTGATGTCGGCCTCCGTGTAGGTCGGCGCCAGCGTGTTCGGATTGAAGATCGCCGCCTGCACCTTGTCATTGAACTTTGAGATCCGCGCCAGCAGGTTGTCCGCGGAGAAGGTGTCGGACACATCGCACCCGGTCAGCAGCGTCAGTGCGCCGAGGCTCGCCCCTCCGGCCATGAAGCGGCGCCGCGCCGGATCGGGCAGCAGTTTCGTGGCGTCCCGGACAAGCAGCTTCTTGTCGACACCGGGAATCAGAAGCGAACGGAAGCGGCGCATGGCAGACCCTCCTAGCGGCCGACGATCATCGCGCGCAGGCTTTTCGGCACCAGCAGCGCGAGCGCGACATGCACGACGAGGAACGCGACGATCAGCGCCATGCAGGTGAAATGCACGTAGCGCGCAAAGTCGTAGCCGCCGAACACGGCCGTCAACCATTGCAACTGCACCGGCTTCCAGATCGAGAGGCCCGACAGCACCACCACGATCCCGACCACGATGACGCCTGCATACAGGAGCTTCTGGACGTCGTTGTACTTGGAGAGATCGTCATGCGACAGCCTGCCGGTCAGCGCGGCCCGGGTGTCGGCGAGGACGCCGGACGGCGTGATCGGCAGCAATTTCTTGCGGAAGCGCCCGGTGGCGAATCCGAGCACGAGATAGACGAGACCATTGACCATCAACAGCCACATCGCGGCGAAATGCCACAACAGCGCGCCGCCGAGCCAGCCGCCGAGGGTCACCGAATGCGAGAACGTGAAACTGAACAGCGGCGAGGCGTTGTAGATCTGCCAGCCCGACATGATCATCAGCACCATCGCCACCGCATTGGTCCAGTGCACGATGCGCACCCAGACCGGTTGAATGGTTTTTCCCTCGGCATGTGCGGCGTGACGATCGTTAACGGCTATGCTCGACATCGGGACGGTCCTGACGCACGGTATGAAATGGGGCGCGATGCCGATTCTACGCGAAAGCGGAGCGATTTGTTACGGCGGGATGTCGCGCCGTTTGCGGAGATCGCGCCTGTATCGTTCACGAAAAAGCGAGCCGGAGCCACCCGGCCCGCCCTTCCCGTCGGAGATAAGGCGCTTCCGGAGGGAGGCGCCGTTGCGGCATCGGCACCGTGTCGACCGCATGGATCACGCCATTCGACGGGTCACCGCGTCGCCGATTGCGCGACGAAACCGCGATTCCAGGTCGGGCTGATCAGGATTTCGTTCATGCAGACGCGCGGCGGCATGCCGGCGACGAATGCGATGGTGCGTCCGAGATCCTCGGGCTGGAGCATGCGCGCCTGCTCTTCCTCGCTGGGCACCACCGGCCGCAATTTCAGGATCGGCGTTGCGACTTCGCCCGGCGACAGGCAGCACGCGCGCAGGCCATTGACGCATTCGTCCATGTTGAATGAATGCGTGAGCGCCAGCACCGCATGCTTGGTCGTGGTGTAGGCCGGCCCCGGCATCTTCGACACATGACGCCCTGCCCACGAAGCGACGTTGATGATGCAACCGTCCTTTTGGGCGCGCATCGCCGGCAGCACCGCGCGCATGCAGTACAGCACGCCGCTGAGGTTGATCTGGACCAATTTATCCCAACCGTCGAGCTCCATGTCAGCCCAGCTTCGCTTCGGCACGTTGATCCCGGCGTTGTTGACGAGCAGGTCGATGCGGCCATGCTTCGCCACGATCTGATTGGCGGCCTTCTCGGCATCGGCGGCGTTGCTGACATCGAGCGGCAAGACTTCCGCCATGCCACCCCTGGCCTTGATGCCGGCCGCGACGGTGTCGAGCGCGTCCTTGCGCCGACCGGAGATCACCACCGTCCAGCCGTCGGCCGCCAGCGCCTCGGCGCCCGCCTGACCGATGCCGCTGCCGCCTCCCGTCACCCACGCGACGCGTTTTGTTGTGTTTGCCATTTTCGCCCGCCTTTTATTGCGCTCGCAAGCGCGTTCTTGCTATTGAAAGGAGGCTGATCCCCCCGGACCAGCCTGCCCCAACCTGTTCCGGAATGACGATGACCGCAACCGCAAACGCCAACCTGTTTTCACGCCTGTTCGACGATCTCGACGATCCGGCCCGCCTTGCGATCGAAACGCTCGACGGCCAGCGCATCACCTACGGCGATCTGATCGCATTCTCGGGACGGCTGGCCAACGTGCTGGTGGCGCGCGGCGTCAAGCCGGGCGACCGCGTTGCGGTGCAGGTCGAGAAGTCGGTGCCGAACCTCGTGCTGTATCTCGCGACCGTGCGCGCGGGAGCGGTCTATCTGCCGCTGAACACCGCCTACACGCTCAACGAACTCGAGTATTTCATCGGCGACGCCGAGCCGTCGCTGGTGGTGTGCGATCCGTCGAAGGCAACCGGCATCAGGGAGATCGCCCTGAAGGTCGGCGCCAAGGTCGAAACGCTCGGTCCCGACGGCAAGGGATCGCTGACCGAAGCCGCGACCGCCGCGAAGCCGGATTTCGCCACGGTCGCGCGCGCCGACGGCGACCTCGCGGCCATTCTCTACACCTCGGGCACCACCGGGCGCTCCAAGGGCGCGATGCTGACGCACGACAATCTCGCGTCGAATTCCTACAGCCTGGTCGACTACTGGCGTTTCACCGACAAGGACGTGCTGATCCACGCGCTGCCGATCTATCACACCCACGGCCTGTTCGTGGCGAGCAACGTCACGCTGTTCGCACGCGCCTCGATGATCTTTCTGCCGAAGTTCGATCCCGATCTGATCGTCAAGCTGATGGCGCGCGCCACCGTGCTGATGGGCGTGCCGACGTTCTACACGCGCCTGCTGCAAAACCCTGCGCTGACCAAACAGGCGGCCAGCCACATGCGGCTGTTCATCTCCGGCTCCGCGCCGCTGCTCGCCGACACGCATCGCGAATGGTCGGCGCGCACGGGGCATGCCGTGCTCGAACGCTACGGCATGACCGAAACCAACATGAACACCTCGAACCCGTATGACGGCGATCGCGTGCCCGGCGCGGTCGGCCGCGCGCTGCCCGGCGTCTCCGTGCGCGTCACCGATCCCGACACCGGCAAGGAATTGCCGCGCGAGACCATCGGCATGATCGAGGTCAAGGGACCGAACGTGTTCAAGGGTTACTGGCGGATGCCGGAGAAGACCAAGGCCGAATTCCGCGGCGACGGTTTCTTCATCACCGGCGACCTCGGCAAGATCGATACCAACGACTACGTCCACATTCTCGGGCGCGGCAAGGATCTCGTGATCTCGGGCGGCTTCAACGTCTATCCGAAGGAAATCGAGAGCGAGATCGACGCCATGCCGGGCGTGGTGGAGAGCGCGGTCATCGGCGTACCGCACGCGGACTTCGGCGAGGGCGTCACCGCGGTCCTGGTCTGCAACAAGGGCGCGGACGTCAGCGAGGCCAAGATCCTCGGCGCACTCGACGGCCGGATCGCCAAATTCAAGATGCCGAAGCGGGTGATCTTCGTCGACGAACTGCCGCGCAACGCCATGGGCAAGGTGCAGAAAAACATCCTGCGCGATGCCTACAAGGATCTGTTTGCCAAGGCGTAAGATACAAACGGCACGCTTGCGCCAGGCATCACCTGCTCTTTGGTCATCCCGTCCGAGCCTGGCTGATCCGCGGACGCATATCCGGCAATGCCAGAGAAGATGATGGCGGCGGCAAGTGCCCGTTTTCGCACCCGCATTTTGTGGTTCCCTTGGTTGGTTGCTTCGCGGCAACCGCACCTGACCTCACATCGCGGGGAAGGCTTCGTAATACTGACACGGTCTGACAGCAGTGGATGCTAGGATGCCGCGAGGAGGAGTTTCATGTCCCGCGCGCAACGCCTGCTCGACCTGATCCAGTCCCTGCGCCGCTACCGGTTTCCCGTGACCGGCGCGGCGCTTGCCCAAGACCTCGGCATTTCCCTGCGCACGCTGTACCGCGACATCGAAACGCTGAAGGCGCAGGGCGCCCATATCGATGGCGAACCCGGCGTCGGCTATCTCCTGCGGCCGGGCTTCATGCTGCCGCCCCTGATGTTCTCGGAGGAGGAGATCGAGGCGCTGGTGCTGGGCGGCCGCTGGGTCGCGGAACGCACTGACGAGCCGCTCGGCAAGGCGGCCGGCAATGCGCTCGCCAAGATCGCGGCGGTGTTGCCGGACGACCTCAAGCTCAGCCTGGAAACGTCGACGCTGCTGATCGGACCGGACCAGCGCGTCGCGGCCGGCGACACCGAACTGCCGACGGTACGTCAGGCGATCCGAACCGAGCGCAAGCTGCGCATCAGCTATATCGATGCCGGCGAAAAGAACACGCAACGCACGATCTGGCCGTTCGCGCTCGGATTCTACGAACGCACCCGCGTCATCATGGCGTGGTGTGAAATGCGCGAAGGATTTCGGCATTTCCGCACCGACCGGATTCGCGCGCTCAAACTGTCCGAAGCGCGTTATCCGCGGCGGCGCATGGCCCTGCTCAAGGAATGGCGCGCCCTCGAGGAAAATCCGCGGCAGGGACTCGGCAGCGTCAACGTCTGAGGCTCGGAATCATAAAAGGCTGATGACGAAACGGCTGCCTACAATGAGCAAATAACACCCGAACGCTATTTCCAGCGTTCGCTTCGACATCGCATGCGCCACCTTCACGCCAAGCGGCGCCACCAGCAGACTGGTCGGCATCACCAGAACCGCGCCGATCAGCGAGACATATCCCAGCGCGAACGGCAGTTGCAGCGCGGCGACCTCGGGATAGTGCGCCGCCGCGGGCCAGCCCGCGTAGATGTAGCCGAGCGCACCGGGAATCGAGATCAGCACGGCCAGTGCCGACGATGTCGCGACGGCCTGATGAATCGGCCGGCCGTAGAAGGTCATCAACAGATTCGAGAACAGGCCGCCGCCAATGCCCATCAGGGTGGAGAGCAGGCCGACGAAAAATCCGTAGACCTTCATCAGGAGGCCGCCCGGCAGATCGTCGCCGAATTTCCAGGTCTCGCGCGCCAGGATCAGCCGCGCCGCGGCGGACCATGCCACGGCGACGAAAACGATCTTGAACAGGCGCTCGGGCGCATAGCGCGCGATCACGCTGCCGAGAACGACCCCGGCGAGGATCGGGATCAGCCACTTGCGCAGAATTCCCATATCCACGGCGCCGCGCGCCTGATGCGCCCGGAACGCGCGGATCGACGTCGGAATAATCACGGCCAGCGATGTGCCGATGCACAGAGGCATCCGCACATCGAGAGGGACGCCGACGATCCGAAAACATTCGTAAAACACCGGGACGAGAATGGCCCCGCCGCCGATGCCGAACACGCCGGCCATAAAGCCCGACAGCGCCCCGACGGCGACCAGCAGCAAGGCAAGTTCGACGAGTTCGGAGACGTTCGTCCCAGCATCCATTCCAGCCCCCGCGAATCGCCCGGCGACAAAGCCCGAGTGTTCATGAATCGTGCCTCAGGTATACCAACTACCAGCGGGGATTGTCGTCAATAGCCATTACGGGAGCGCGGCTCTGTAGTTCTGAACTCGCATTCGCAAATAACGAATTGATCGTTGCGCAGGCTGTTTCGACTCCGTAAATAGAATTGATCTACTGCACGACATGAAGGGCTGCGCTACGCGCCCGCAACCTGCCAAAGCCATCGATGACCGTCAGGATTGAACGACCGCTCTCGCCCCATTTGCAGACCTACCGCTGGACCCTGACGATGGCGCTGTCCATCGTTCATCGCGCGACCGGAATGGCGCTCTACTTCGGCACGCTGTTGCTGGTGTGGTGGCTGATCGCCGCATCGTCCGGTCCCGCCGCTTACGGTGCCGTGCAATCGTTCACCGCGAGCTGGATCGGCCGGCTGATCGCATTCGGCTACACCTGGGCGATGATGCACCACATGCTGAGCGGCATTCGCCACCTCGTCTGGGATCTCGGTTACGGATTCAAGCCGGCCGAGCGCGAATGGCTGACCTGGGCGGCGCTGATCGGCGGCATCATGCTGACGGTGGTGCTGTGGGTTATGGCTTATGCGATCGGAGGCGGACGATGAGCGCGCAACCCACCGGTCCGAAATCGATGCGCACGCCGCTCGGCCGCGTCCGCAATCTCGGCTCGTCTCATTCCGGAACCAAGGATTTCTGGCGGCAACGCCTGACCGCGGTCGCGATGATTGTCCTGATGGTGCCGGCGATCGTCATCGTCATGATGCTGCTCGGCCGCAATCAGGCCGGCGCGGCGCAGATTCTCGGCTCGCCGCTGATCGCCATCGTCATGCTGCTCTTCATCGTCGCCAGCGTCTGGCACATGAAGATCGGCATGCAGGTGGTCATCGAGGACTACGTGCACGACGAGAAGCTGAAGCTGCTGTCGATCGTCGCCAACAATTTCTTTTCCATCACCGTGGCGCTGGCCGCCGCCTACGCCATCTTCAAACTGTCATCTGGAGTGTAGTCCATGGCCGCAACCGGCAATGGCACAAACGGCAGCGCGGCGCCCGCCGCCAACGGCCACGCCTATCCCATCGAAGACCACACCTATGACGTCGTCGTCGTCGGCGCCGGCGGCGCGGGATTGCGCGCCGTCGTCGGCTGCGGCGAAGCCGGCCTGCGGACGGCCTGCATCACCAAGGTATTTCCGACCCGCTCGCATACGGTCGCGGCGCAGGGCGGCATTTCCGCCTCGCTCGGCAACATGCACAAGGACGACTGGCGCTGGCACATGTACGATACCGTCAAGGGATCGGACTGGCTCGGCGATCAGGATTCCATCGAATACATGGTGCGCAACGCGCCCGAGGCCGTCTACGAGCTCGAGCACTGGGGCGTGCCGTTCTCCCGCACCGAGGAAGGCAAGATCTACCAGCGCCCGTTCGGCGGCATGACCATCGACTACGGCAAGAGCCAGGCCCAGCGCACCTGCGCTGCCGCCGACCGCACCGGCCACGCCATGCTGCACACGATGTACGGCCAGGCGCTGCGCCACTCGGCCGAGTTCTTCATCGAGTTCTTCGCCATCGATCTCATCATGGACGATCAGGGCGTTTGCCGCGGCGTGATCGCGCTGAAACTCGACGACGGCACGCTGCATCGTTTCCGGGCGCAGACCGTGATCCTCGCGACGGGCGGTTACGGCCGCGCCTATGCCTCCTGCACCTCGGCCCATACCTGCACCGGCGACGGCGGCGGCATGGTGCTGCGGACCGGCCTGCCGATGCAGGACATGGAATTCGTCCAGTTCCATCCGACCGGCATCTACGGCTCCGGCTGCCTCGTGACGGAAGGCGCGCGCGGCGAAGGCGGCTATCTCGTCAATTCCGAGGGCGAGCGCTTCATGGAGCGCTATGCGCCGTCCGCCAAGGATCTCGCCTCGCGCGACGTCGTCTCGCGCGCCATGACCATCGAAATCCGAGAAGGGCGCGGCGTCGGCAAGAAGAAGGATCACATCTTCCTGCACCTCGATCATCTCGATCCGAAGGTGCTGCACGAACGGCTGCCGGGCATCTCCGAGTCGGCGCGGATTTTCGCCAATGTCGACGTGACGCGCGAGCCGATTCCGATCGTGCCGACCGTGCACTACAACATGGGCGGCATTCCCACCAACTTCCACGGCGAGGTCGTCACCAAGAGGAACGGCGACGACAATGCGGTGGTGCCGGGCCTGATGGCGGTCGGTGAAGCCGCGTGCGTCTCCGTGCATGGCGCCAATCGCCTCGGCTCCAACTCGCTGATCGACCTCGTGGTGTTCGGCCGCGCCGCCGCGCTGCGTTGCGCCGAAAAGCTCACGCCCAACGCCAAGCAGCCCGACCTGCCGGCGAATTCGAGCGAGATGGCGCTCGGCCGTCTCGACAAGTATCGCCATGCTTCCGGCGGCACGCCGACCGCCAAGCTGCGCGAGAGCATGCAGGGCGTGATGCAGACCAATTGCGCGGTGTTCCGCACCGGCGAAGTGCTGCACGAGGGCAGGGATCTCATCCACAAGGTCTACGGCGGAATTGGCGACATCTCGGTCGCGGACCGCTCGCTGGTCTGGAATTCCGACCTGATGGAGACGCTGGAATTCGACAACCTGATCGTTCAGGCGGTGGTGACGATGGATTCGGCCGCCAACCGCACGGAAAGCCGCGGCGCACATGCCCGCGAGGATTTCGCCGACCGCGACGACAAGAACTGGATGAAGCACACGCTGGCCTGGATCGACGGCGGCGGCGCGACCACCATCGATTATCGCCCGGTGCACGACTACACGATGACCAACGACGTTCAGTACATCCCGCCGAAGGCGCGGGTGTACTAAGGGGCTTGAGCAATGGCTGAATTCGCGCTTCCGAAAAATTCAAGGATCACCGGCGGCAAGGAATGGCCGAAGCCGGCAGCCGCGACCGAGACGCGCGAATTCCGCGTCTATCGCTGGAATCCGGACGACGGCAAGACCCCGAGCGTCGACACTTATCATGTCGACATCAACGACTGCGGCCCGATGGTGCTCGACGGCCTGATCTGGATCAAGAACCACATCGATCCGACACTGACGTTCCGCCGCTCCTGCCGCGAAGGCGTCTGCGGCTCCTGCGCCATGAACATCGACGGCCAGAACACGCTGGCCTGCACCAAATCGATGCATGACGTGGCCCATGGCGGCGCAGTCAAGATCAATCCGCTGCCGCACCAGCCCGTGGTGAAGGATCTCGTCCCCGACCTCACCAATTTCTATGCGCAATACGCCTCGATCCAGCCCTGGCTGCAGACCACCACGCCGACCCCGCAGAAGGAATGGCGCCAGAGCCACGAGGATCGCGAAAAGCTCGATGGCCTCTACGAATGTATCCTGTGCGCCTGCTGCTCGACCTCATGCCCGAGCTACTGGTGGAACAGCGACCGCTTCCTTGGTCCCGCCGCGCTGCTGCAGGCGACCCGCTGGGTCAAGGATTCGCGCGACGAAGCCACCGGCGAGCGCCTCGACAACCTCGAGGATCCGTTCCGGCTCTATCGCTGCCACACCATCATGAACTGCGCCAAGGCGTGCCCGAAGGGCCTCAACCCCTCGGAAGCCATCGCCGAACTCAAGATGAAGCTGGTCGAACGGCAGGTGTGAGCATCCGACTTTCAACGATCGCCGAACTTAAAACGCGCCGCTCCAACGGCGCGTTTTGTTTTAGTCCGTAATCACCATGGCCCAGAAGCGCCGATAGGGCGACGACGGTTTTGCGACCGATGCGACGCCGACACGCCGCGCACCCGGCATTTGCAGATTGGCGCGATGACCGCTGCTCGCAGCCCATTGCTTGATGGTTTCCGCGCAGGTCAGAAAGCCGGCCGCGACGTTCTCCGCCGCGAGCCGCCGATGGACAGGCCCGATCCGGACGAAGAAGTTGCCATTGACGTCATGGCTGACGGTTTCGGCGCGCGCCATCGCCGCGGCCTGCTGCCGGGCGATCCGATCGAGCGCGGCATCGGCGCGAACCGCCGACAGCCCGTGCGCGCGGCGCCAGGCGCTGATCTCGGCCGCGCAGCCGGCGGCATGCGCAACGGTGTTCATGCCCAAGAGAACCAGCATCACAGGAAATATCGAAACGAATTTCATTTGTCGTTCCCCGGCGCATCGTCAGAAGTTCCCCGGCGGATTCCGGCACAACGAATCCGGAACAACGCGCCGCGCAAGCCGTTAGGGCTGCAATAGGTCATGGAGAGACCGGATGGCAAACAGTACCGCGAGGGATGGCGCCAGCCGCGGGGCCGAACCTCAGCAACCCCGGCAATTGCCGGGCCGAACGCCGGATGAAATGCCGACACCGGATACTGCGCCGCCGGCCGCGCCTGCGACCGATGCGCGCGCAGGCACGCGCCTCGCTGCGGCGCGGGATCTGAATGCAATATGAATGCAGCGCGATCCACATGGGTTCGCCGGCGAAATAAATCGGCGGCGATTGTCGATCGCCGCCACATTCCAGCCTAATGACTATACACTGATCGACTTGCCGTCACCGCGGTCAGCAAGCACTCTGCTTGTTGTCGAAATTTTGTGTGGGATACAGATTGCCATGACACGTCTTCGCCTGTTGCTGCTGACCACTTCAGCACTCACGATCGCGCCGCTGATAACGCTGCCGCCGTCGCACGCGCAATCCGCACCGGTCCAGCTCGCGCAAGCTGCGCCACCGCCCGCCGCCAAACCGAAGGCCGCGCCACCGAAAGCAGCGCCGCGCCGTCCGCCGCCGCGACCCGCGCCACCTCGCGCCGCACCGCCGCGCGCTGCACCGCCTCACGCAGCGCCACCTCGCGCGGTACAGCGACCCGCAGCACCGCCGCCTCGCCACGTGGCGCCACCCACGGCCGCTCCGCCGCATCCGGTCGCCCCGCCGCGCGCGGCCCCGCCGGCGCGTCCGGCCGCGCCGGCTGCAGCGCCGGCGCCCCATCTGGCTACTCCGCCAGCCGCTCCGAAGCCGCCGACACCTCCTACCGCCGCGCCGCAGAGCCGGCCGCCGGCACCGGAGCAGCGCCGTGCCCCCACGCCCGGCCAGGCCCCCCCGGCCGCGGTCAGGCCGGCACCGGGCTCGCCGCCGATGCATCCGCCGGAACAACACCTGCCAGGTGGCGGCCCCGTGCCGCCGCACGCGGCACCAGCCCCTTCGCCCGCACCGGCAGTTCCCGCCACAGCCACCCCTCCGGGCGGCCGGGCTGCGCTGCCACCCGGCGCGCCGGTGTCCCGTCACGGGCCGCCGACCGTAGCAGCTCCCTTGCCGCCGGCCCCGACCAGCGCCCGGGCGCTCACCCCGATCGCTCCCGGCGCAGCGCGGCAGGGCCCGCGCAACATCGAGGGCTTCCGCGGCGAACGCCATGAGACGCAGCAAGGTGGCCGCACCGTCATCACCGAGCCCGGCCGCGTCATCGTGCGCGATCCGAGCGGCCAGTCGTTCATCCGGCATAACGAGGAAGATCGCTTTCGCATCGGCGCGCGCGACATCCGGCAGGAGCGGGTCGGCAACGACACCCGTACCGTCGTCGTCCGGCCTGACGGCACGCAGATCATTACCACCAACGATCGCGACGGACGGCTGCTGCGCCGTATTCGCCGCGATCAGCGCGGCCACGAGATCATTCTCATCGACAACAACTATCGCGGTGTCGGCGCAGCCGTCGCGGCAGGCGTGGTCGCGGGTGCGATCGGCGGCTACTTCGTGTCGCTGCCGCCGCCGGTACTTACCATCCCGCCCGACCGCTACATCGTCGAAGCCGAAGATGCGCCGCCGGACCTGATCTACGACACGCTGATCGCGCCGCCGGTCGAGCGGATCGAACAGCGCTATACGCTGGATGAAATCCGCTACAGCCCGTCCGTGCGCGAGCGGATGCGCAGCATCGACGTCAACAGCATCAACTTCGAAACCGGATCATGGGATATTCCGCCGGATCAGGCCTCGAAGCTGCAGAAGATCGCGGACGCCATCAACCGGGCCATCGCGCGCAATCCGCAAGAGGTGTTCCTGATCGAAGGCCACACCGATGCCGTCGGCTCGGATATCGACAATCTGTCGCTCTCGGATCGCCGGGCGCAGTCGGCCGCGGAATTGCTGACGCAGCAATTCAACGTGCCGCCTGAGAACCTGACGTCGCAGGGCTACGGCGAGCAGTATCTGAAGGTGCAGGTCGACGGCCCGTCGCGCGAGAACCGCCGCGTCACGATCCGCAACATCACGCCGTTGCTCAATGGCGGGACTTCGCTGCCGCCGCCGCCTCCCGGCATCGCGCCGCCGCGCTAAGAGCACCACGCAAGAAAATGGCCGGGAGAAATCCCGGCCATTTTTGTTTAAGGCGACACTCGTAGAATCCCCCTTGCGGGGAGAGTCGGCCAAGCGAAGCGGAGGCCGGGGGCTCGATCCACGACGACGTCTACCCCGACCCGGCACGTTGTTCGCTTCGCTCACACGCGCCACCCTCCCCGCAAGGGGGAGGGATGCTCGTTTCGACCGCGCCCGTGCCGTTCAGCTCTTGTCGTTCTCGAGCTTCGGAATGTCGGAGGCTTCCGGCGCCGACAACAGACCCGTCTTTGCGTAGAGACGCAGCTTGGTGCGGGTATCCGATATGTCGAGGTTACGCATGGTGAGCTGGCCGATCCGGTCCGCCGGCGTGAACGGCGCGTCCTCGACCTTCTCCATGCTCAGCCGTTCCGGCGCATAGGTCAGATTGGGGCTCTCGGTGTTCAGGATCGAGTAGTCGTTGCCGCGGCGCAATTCGAGCGTCACCTCGCCGGTGACCGCGCGCGCCACCCAGCGCTGCGCGGTTTCGCGCAGCATCAGCGCTTGCGAATCGAACCAGCGCCCCTGATAGAGCAGGCGGCCGAGCCGCATGCCGCTGATCCGGTATTGCTCGATGGTATCTTCGTTGTGGATCCCGGTGACGAGACGTTCATAGGCGATGTGCAAGAGCGCCATGCCCGGCGCCTCGTAGATGCCGCGGCTCTTCGCCTCGATGATCCGGTTCTCGATCTGATCGCTCATGCCGAGGCCGTGGCGTCCGCCGATGGCGTTGGCCTCGAGGAACATCGCGACGGGATCGGCGAAGGTCTTGCCGTTCAGCGCGACGGGCTGACCGTCGGCGAACCGCACCGAAACCTTTTCGGCCTTCACCGCGCAATCGTCACGCCAGAACGGAACGCCCATGATCGGGCTGACGATCTTGATGCCGCTGTCGAGATGCTCGAGATCCTTGGCCTCGTGCGTCGCGCCCAAAATATTGCTGTCGGTCGAATACGCCTTTTCGGCGCTCATCTTGTAGGCGAAGCCGTGCGCGGTCATGAACGCGGACATTTCCGCGCGGCCGCCCAACTCATCGATGAACTGCTGGTCAAGCCAGGGCTTGTAGATCCGCAAGTCCGGATTGGTCAGCAGTCCGTAGCGATAGAACCGCTCGATGTCGTTGCCCTTGTAGGTCGAGCCGTCGCCCCAGATGTTGACGCCGTCTTCCTTCATGGCCGAGACCAGCATCGTGCCGGTCACGGCGCGGCCGAGCGGCGTGGTGTTGAAATAGGCGATGCCGCCGGTCGAGACGTGGAACGCGCCGGATTGAATCGCGGCGATGCCTTCGTGGATCAGTTGCGCGCGACAATCCACCAGCCGGGCTTTCTCGGCGCCGAACTCGCGCGCTTTACGCGGAATCTCGTCGTAATCGGCTTCGTCGGGCTGACCCAGGTTCGCCGTATAGGCGAAGACGCGCGCGCCCTTCTGCTTCATCCAGAGCAGCGCGGCGCTGGTGTCGAGCCCGCCCGAGAAAGCGATGCCGACGTTTTCCCCCTTGGGCAGGCTCTTCAAGATCGTCGTCATGAAACTTCCAATCGGCCGATTTTCGTTTGCGGTATGGGTGCGCGAATATCAAACTTCACGACGAGGATCACGCGTTTAATGTCGGTCGGCGTGGTGAATGTCGCTCACCGCGGCGGCGCCGGGCCCACATCGCGCCCCAACAGCCGCTCCCGGAAACGGTAGCCGGGCCAGGCGAACCGCGTCAACGCGGCATCGATCTCCGCATCGTTTTTCCGGGTCGACGGCCAGCGGTAGATGTAGCCGTGAACCAGCCAGATCACCAGAAACGCGACCAGACCGGCGATCGAGACGTCGGTGAAGAAATGCCCGCCGAATGCCATCCTGAGTGCGCTGGTCAGAATGCCGAAGGTCACGGCCCCCGCATAGGCCAGCGGCCGCAAGGCGGGCGGCGTCAGCGCGGCCGGCGCCAGCGTCCAGAACGCCGTCGCGCCTTCGCCCGAGAAGAATGAGCAGTTCTTGCCGCACTCGCCGCGCGGATCCCACCACGCCATGAACTTCCAGGGCCCCCCGAACTCCGTCACCATGACGGGCCGCGGCCGCCCCCAATGACTCTTGAAGGTCAGGTTGGTGAGGATGCCGGCGCTGAGCAGCAACGTCAGCAATAGAAATACGATCGCGCGGCCCGACATGAACAGCGGCCGGTCCGGCCGGAACATCTTCACGGCCAGCGCCACAATCGCGGGCACCGCGAACGCCCACGCCACCCACATCGCCCCGTTGCGCGCGAACGACGCCAGCGCATCGGCCTTGAGCGGAAAGGTTTTGGCGGCGGGATCGTAGAACAGCGCCGCCAGACGGAGATCGTATTCGGGATGAACCCCGAACACGACGCCGATCACGAGCGCAAGTCCGAGCGCGATGATGAGTCCGGTGCGGTTCATGGGGCGCGGTTTAGCCGACGCCGACCGCCGTGAAAAGGCCGGCGGCCCTCATGTCCGCGCCGGCCCATCGGGCGGCCCCGGAACGCGCGGCGCCCCCCGCCACGCACCGGCATTGCGGCCGGCGATCAGCCAGTAGGCAAAGCCCGCGACGATTCCCGCGCCCGTCATGATTTCGAGATGACGCCGCACGATGCCCTCGAAATGCATGGTCGCCGGATCGAACGGAACCAGCCCCAGATAGCAGGCCGCGCCGCAGATCGCACCGCCGGCTGCGTAGGCCAGAATGCTGCGGATGCAGAAGGCTTCGGTGACGAGCACGACGATCAGCGCCGGTATCAGCGCAAAGCCGCTGATAAAAATAAACCCGAACCCGAGCAGGATGTTCATGGCGCTGCTGTCGATCGGCCCGGTGCCGAGATCGCTGAACTCGGGGTATAGCAGCGCGATGACAACGATCATCCCGGCGACGAAGCAGGCAGCCAGAAATCCGAGGAAGATCGCGAACAGCCGGCCGATCAGCGCCATCGTCAGTCCGTCATCGCCATGGCGCGCAACGCCTGCCGCTCGCGCGCCGACAACTTCTCCGTCTCGGATTTGAGCTGACCGCAGGCGGCGAGAATATCGCGGCCGCGCGGCGTGCGCACCGGCGAGGAGTAGCCGGCGTTGAAAACATACTCCGAGAATTTCTCGATCTGATCCCAGTCCGAACATTCATATTTCGTGCCCGGCCACGGATTGAATGGAATCAAATTGATCTTGGCATGGATCCCCTTGAGCAGCTTCACCAGCAGCTTGGCGTCATCGAGCGAATCGTTGACGCCTTTCAGCATCACGTATTCGAACGTGATCCGCTTGGCGTTGGTGGCACCCGGATAATCGCGGCAGGCCTGCATCAGTTCGGCGATCGGATATTTCCGGTTCAGCGGCACCAGTTCGTCGCGCAATTCGTCGCGCACCGCATGCAGCGAGATCGCCAGCATGACGCCGATTTCCTCGCCGGTGCGGACGATGTTGGGCACCACGCCGGAGGTCGACAGCGTGATGCGGCGCTTCGAGATGCCGATGCCTTCGTTGTCGGCGACGATCAACAACGCGTCGCGCACCGCATCGAAATTGTAGAGCGGCTCGCCCATCCCCATCATCACGATGTTGGTGACGAGGCGATTGCCATGGGGCGTCTCGCGATCGGCCCAGTCGTTCAGCCGATCTCGCGCCACCATGATCTGGCCGACGATTTCGCCGGCGGTAAGATTGCGCACCAGGCGCTGCGTGCCGGTATGGCAGAAAGAGCAGTTCAGCGTGCAGCCGACCTGCGACGAGACGCACAGCGTGCCGCGGTCGGTCTCCGGGATATAGACGCACTCGACCTCGTGCGGCCTTTCGAGATCGTTGCCGCTCGGCAGCCGCAGCAGCCATTTGCGCGTGCCGTCATTCGATATCTGCTCGGCGACGACCTCGGGCCGATCGACCGTGACATGCTTTTCGAGTTCGGCCCGCATGTCCTTCGACACGCTGGTCATCTCGGCAAAGGTTTTGGCGCCACGGACGTACATCCAGTGCCAGAGCTGCTGCACGCGCATCTTGCGCTGCGCGGGCGCGACGCCGATGGCGGCGAGCCGCTCGGCGATTTCCGCGCGAGAAAGCCCGATCAGCGACGGCCTTGCCGGCGGCACATAGGTTTCGAGCGCCACTTTCTCCAGCGGAACATCGCCGGACGGAATCCCGCGTCCCGCCTGCGCGGCCGCGTTGCCTGTCTCGGTCGACGTTCTCATGATGCTGCAATCTCGCTCATGCGGCATCACATAAGCCTTCCCGGGCCCGCTGAAAAGCCGCCAAATGCCGTCATATTAACGATGCCAGGCCGTTAGCGCCTGCAATCCTGCGCGATCTTGTCGAGCGCCTGGGACAGGCCCTTCAAGGAAAAGACGTCGGTGGTCTGCGTTCCCTTGCTCGACACGCCCTTGACCGTCGCATCGGCAGACTTGCGCATGGCCTCGACCATCTTGTCTTCCTCGGCGGCGTTCTTGATCCAGATGCCATCGCCCTGGGTATACATCTCGTAGCTCGCGCCCCCGACGTCGAGCTTGGCTTCGGAGCCGGGCTTCAACGCATAGCCGATCATGATCGAGATTTCGTTGCTCACTTTTTCCGCCGGCCTGGTGGAAACGAACGCGTAAGCAGGATCGCGCGGGCGATTGGGCGGATTGGTTTTCGACGACGACGGCTTGGCGAGCGCGAAGCAGACCTTCTTGCCATTCGGCGACGCGGCGTAAGCGCCCCATGCGCCGTACTGTCCGAGCAGCGTGGGTTCCGCACCCGTTGCGGCGACGGCAGGCTTGGCATCGTGCCGCGCGGGCGGCGCACCCTTGGCAGCCTTCGGCGCACTGAACGCGGGAGCCAAACCGATTCCGCTTGCCAGCAGACCCCCCGCCAAAACTGTCAGCACTTGCCGCATGGACATCATCAAATCTCGTCCCTCATCATTGTGACTGGAAGATGGCTCGACATGCGTCGGACACGCAACAACGGGGAATAGCCGGAAAAATCCATTTTAGGAAGGCGGCCGCATCTTCGTTGCTTGCGCCACGATTCGCAAGCATGCCCGGTATCGAAACCGGGGCTGGAGCAGCGACGTCCGCGCTCCGGCTTGCGACATCAGCCGCGATCCTTTTGACGCGACGCGCGCAATTTCTCCCACTGCGCGTCGCTCCATTGCAGCAGGTCTTCCGCGCCTGAGCTGCGCAGATGCGCGCCGCCGTCCTGCACCACCATTTCGCCGTTGATATAGCCTGCCTGATCCGAGATCAGGAAACTTGCGAGATTGGCAAGCTCCGCGCGATCGCCGACGCGGCCGAGCGGATTGCGCGCCGCATTCTCGTCACGCCCTTCGGGCCGGAGTTGCCCCGTTGCGCCCGCCGTCGGAAACGGTCCCGGTGCGATCGCCACCGTGCGCACGCCCTTCGGACCCCACTCCACCGCGAGGCTTTTCGTCATCGCAAGCACCGCCGATTTCGCCATCGCCGAGGGAACGGTGAAGGCGCGTCCTGTGACGGTCGACGTCGACAGGATGCTCAGCACCACACCGCGATGGCCGCCTTCGATCCAGCGCCTGCCCGCGGCGAGCGTGCAATACATCGTGCCGTGAAGTGTGGGCGCGAGGATCGCGTCGGCGGCGCGGGACGACAGACGTTCGGTCTGCGCGACGAAGGTGGCAGCGGCGTTGTTGACGAGGACATCGAGCGGGCCCTCATGCCAGATGCCGTCCATCATGGCGTCGACGGCGGCCGGATCGCGAATATCGCAAACCACCGCGCGCACCTTGCCGCCGGGCTTGTCGCGGAATCCCGCGGCTGTCCGATCGAGCAATTCCCGGCGGCGGCCGCAGATGACGAGTTCCGCGCCAAGCTCAAGAAACCGGCGTCCCATCGCAGCACCGAGACCGGAGCCGCCTCCGGTAACCAGAATGCGCTTGCCGACCAGCAGACCCTTTTCAAACATCGTTTTAAACCCTCGATCCGTCATACCGATCCGGCTTCGAATCGGATTGTAGCGCGCCTTCAAATCCGGCATGAAGCCTTTCAGAGTATTCAAGATCAGGTGCCACGCCCATGAAAGCCATTCTCTGCTCGCAATATTGCGGCCCCGACGACCTCGTGCTGGCCGACGTCCCCGATCCCGTCGCGGAGCCGGGTCAGGCCGTGATCGCGATCAAGGCGGCGGCACTGAATTTCTTCGACATCCTGATGATTCAGGGCAAATACCAGATCAAGCCGCCGTTCCCGTTTTCGCCGTCGGCAGAAGTCGCCGGCGTGATCGAGAGCGTGGGCGCGGGGGTCACCGACCTCAAGGTCGGCGACCGTGTGATGGCGTCCTGCGGCCATAACGGCGCGCGCGAAAAAATCGCCCTGCCGGCCGAGTCGATCATCAGGATCCCGGACAATCTCAGCTTCGATCGCGCCGCCGGCATCATCATCATTTACGGCACCACGCTGCACGCGCTGGAAGACCGCGCCTCGCCGAAGTCCGGCGAAACGCTCGCGGTTCTCGGCGCCGCCGGCGGCACCGGGCTCGCGGCCTGCGAGATCGGCAAGCTGATGGGGCTGAAGGTGATCGCCTGCGCGTCGTCGGATGAAAAGCTCGCCTTTGCGAAAGAACATGGCGCGGAACTGACGCTGAACTACAGCAAGGAAGATCTCAAGGAGGGCCTGAAGAAGCTCACCGGCGGCAAGGGTGTCGACATCGTGTACGATCCGGTCGGCGGCAGCTATTCCGAAGCCGCGCTACGCGCCATCGCATGGGAAGGCCGCTTCCTCGTCATCGGTTTTGCCGCGGGAGACATTCCCAAAATGCCGCTCAATCTCGCCCTGCTGAAGGGCTGCGATATTCGCGGGGTGTTCTGGGGCGCGTGGACGCGGATCAATCCGAAGAAAAACCGCTCCAATCTCGAAAAGCTCGCGCGCTGGGCTGCCGAAGGAAAGATCTCGGCGCATGTCGACCGCACCTTCCCGCTGGCGCAGACCGCCGACGCCCTCAAGGTGCTCGCCGGCCGTCAGGCCATGGGCAAGGTGATCCTGCATCCGTAAAGACGGCGCTCAAGAGGGGCCGCGCTCAGGCGCGCCTCTCAGGATGAGGGCTCATTCAAATTGTCGGCGGACTCAAATCCGCGCGTCAGCGCGGCGCGCGCCGCGTCACGATGCGCCGGCGTGATGTGACCCGCCACCATCCGGATGGCGGCGGCAAGCACCGCCGCGTCGTCGGTGAAGCCGAGCACCGGCAGCATGTCCGGAACAAAATCGAACGGCAGGATGAAATAGGCGATAGCGCCGAGCAACGCCGCCTGCACGTGACGCGGAGTCCGCCTGTCGAACGCGCAATAATAGGCGGCGAGCAGATCTTCCGCGAACGGCAGCGTCGCGACGAAGCGCTTCAGCTTGATCCAGAACTGCTTGCGCACACGATCGCGGTCCTGCGCCAGCCGGTCGGCCGGCTCGAATCCCACGCTGTGTTCGGACGTCATCGTCAGGTTCCCTCGCAACACGCGAGCGACGGATCGTCGCAGCCGCCGCAAGCTCATCCATTGAGGTGGGAAGTCCGCTTCCTTGCTGCAAGATCGCCTGGCAGGGCCTCAAACGGCCGCGGAATGGCGCGCGATCGCGTTCATCGCTTCCGCGAGCTCGATATCGCTGGCGGTCACGCCGCCGGCATCGTGGGTCGTGAGCACAACCTCTACCGTCTTGTAAACGTTACGCCATTCCGGATGGTGATCGTTTTTCTCGGCCACCAGCGCGACCCGCGCCATGAATCCGAACGCCTCATTGAAATCCCTGAAGACAAAGGTCCGCGTAATGGCTTCGCGATCCGCAGCGTCCTTCCAGCCGGGCAGTGCCTTCAGTGCCGATTTCCGTGCATCCGCCGATAGCCGCTCCGCCATGTCGTTCTCCTTGCTGTCAGGAACCCAGCCTAACACCGGACGGATCGATCCGATCCCGCCACAATGCCGGTCCAGAATCAGGATAGCCAACCCGGCCTGCGGCTCGCCATGACGAAAATGTAACTCGGGCCCGGTCGGGAAATGTTAGAGTGGAACTGCAACCGCATTGGCAGCATGACAACAGGTTTCAGGCGATTGTCTCTCCGACCGGCCGCAAACGGGTCCAATGCTGTCAGCGCGGCGGCCCCCGCGTCGCGGCGTTCGGCACGGCATAAACTCACGCTGGTCACGCTGGCGGGTGTGCTGGCCCTCGTCGGCGCAATTACCGGGATCTATTACTACTCCATGCGCCCGGTGGTGCTGCGGGTCGCGGTCGGCCCGCAGAATAGCGACGACGCCAAGGTCGTTCAGGCTCTGACGCAGGCATTTGCGAGCTCGCACAAACAAATCCGCCTGCGTCCGCTATTGACCAAGGACGCAACCGCGAGCGCAACCGCCTTGTCCGACGGTGCCGCCGACCTCGCGATCGTGCGCGGCGATCTCGACGTCCCGCAAAACGCGCAGGCCGTCGCGACGCTGCGCAAGAACGTCGCCGTGCTCTGGGTGCCGCCGAAGCCGAAGGGCGCGAAAGTTCTCAAATCCGCAACGATCAAGAACATCTCGCAGCTCGCCGGCCACCGCATCGGCGTTGTCGGCCGCACCCAGGCCAACGTGAACCTGCTGAACGTGATTCTGAAACAATACGACATCGACCCGTCCAAAATCGACATCGTCCAGTTCTCGACCGCCGGCATTTCCGAAGCGATCCGCGGCCGGAAGGCCGATGCATTCCTTGCTGCCGGGCCGGTCAACAGCAAGATCACGGCGGACGCCATCGCGGCCACCGCGCGCGACGGCGGCGCGCCAACCTTCCTTGCAATCGATGCGGCCGACGCGATTGCGCAAAACCACCCGGTCTATGAGGCTTCCGAAATTCCGTCGGGCGCGTTCGGCGGCTCGCCGCCCCGGCCCGACGACGAAGTAAAGACGATCAGCTTCTCCCATCACATCGTGGCCCGCCGCGGCCTCTCGGATTCGGTCGTCGCCGCTTTCACGCGGCAACTGTTCGCGATCCGGCAGCAGGTCATGTCGGATTTCCCGCTCGCGGCAAAAATCGAAACGCCCGACACCGACAAGGACGCCGTGATCCCGGTGCATCCGGGGGCCGCGGCGTACGTCGATGGCGAGGAAAAAACCTTCCTCGACCGCTACAGCGATTACATCTGGTGGGCGCTGATGGCGATGTCCGCGATGGGCTCCGCCGGCGCATGGTTCGCGAGCCACCTCAAGAAAGACGAGCGGGCCGGCAACGCGACCCAGCGCGACCGGCTGCTCGACATGATCGCGCTGGCACGCCGCAGCGGCTCCGCCGAGGAGTTGGATCAGATGCAGGCGGAGGCCGACTCCATCCTGCGCGACACGCTGAATTGCTTCGAGCATGGCGCGATGGAGGACGGCTCGCTGACCGCCTTCAACATCGCGCTCGAGCAATTCCACAACGCCGTCACCGACCGCAAGTGGCTGTTGATGAGCATGCCGCAGCACCTGCAACAGGCGAGTGCCCAGTTCCGCGCCACCAGCGGGCATTAACGCATCAGGCGCCGCCAGCCGATCACCACACTGCTCGTCGAGATGACAAGTCCGAGCAGCGACAGCAACCACACCACGATATCCCACGCCGGGCGATGCGCGATCAGCGCATGGAAATCGAGACTGTGCAGGGCGTTGAACAGCCAGCGATAGGTACGCCGGCCGCGGTCGCTGCGGCCGAGAATGTCGCCGGTGCGGGGATCGATGTGAAACCAGCTCTGAGCGGCATCGTCGAACCCGGCACGCAGCACCGGCAGCACGCGCCGGGTATGATGGGAGTACCAATAGGCATCTTCGGTCAGCAGCCGTTGCTGCATCGTCATCCGCGCGTCCGGCATGAGCCGCGTGGCCGCGGCGAAGATCTGCGCGTCGCCGAGCGGGGATGAGGCACCTGACATGGGATCGAGAACGCGCGGCCTGTCTTCGCGATCGTAGGCAATCATCAGCGGGCGGCCGCCGAGCCAGACAAAGCGTGCCTCCACTATCTCTCCCTGGGGATGGCCGCGGAATTCGGCAGCGATATCGGGCGTGTCATGACCGGCATAGCGCAGCGCCATCTCGCGCAGCGCGCCCCTGCCGGCAAAATATCCGCCCGGATTGAGCGACAGCCAGCCGCTGAACATCCATGTCAGCACGAAGACCCCGGCGAAGAAACCGGTGACGTGATGCCATGCCATCCAGCCGCGATAGGGCGTGATGGCGTTGCCCGAATAGCGGCGGCGCAATCGCACCCGCAAAATACCAATCCAGATGCCGCTGACCGCTACGACCATGCAGATGCCGGAAATCCACAACACCACATCGCGCCACAGCGGGCCGTCCTTGCGCAGGATCGTCGGATAGATCCAGTGCGGAATCGATCCGAGCCAGTTCCAGACGCGCTCGGTGCGCGTTGTATCCAGCACCACTTCGCCGGTTCGCGACGAAACATAAAGCTGCGTTCCGGCCATATCGCCGAGCCCGACCAGAAACAGCGGACGCAACGGGTCGAAGCGGGCTGTGACGCTCCATTGGTCGCGATCGACCGTTCCTATCGCGTGCACCTCCGCCGCTCCGGGATAGCGCCGAGCCACCGCAAGCGCCCCGTCCTGTGTGATGCGATCGACGATCCGCCCATCGCGCGCCGACACCACCCGCCGTTCGCCGTCCCGTCCCACGATGCGATAGACCGGCTCATCGTCGAGCGTGTCGAGCCGCAACTCACGGGGATAGCGTCTGAGACCAGCGACCGCCATGGCGCGGTCGGGCGTCAGGACAACCTGCTTCCAGTCCAGCGCCGGCAGCGCCGCGAGGCGTTCCGGCTCGGTCAGGCGCGGAAACGCCACGTACATCATCACCACGCCGGATACGAACCACATGGCAAACAACAGGCATGTGACGATGCCGATCCAGCGGTGGCCGATATACAGCCACCGCCGCAAGCGCCGGACCATGCCCCGCCGCATGCTCAAAACTTCTCATTGAGCGAGAGCATCACGGTGCGCTGCATGCCGAGAAGCCATTGGGTGGTGGAGCCGGAGGTCGCATAGACCGTATCGAACAGGTTATAGACCCGCAACGACAGCGTGGTGTTGGCGTCGGGCTTCCATTGCAATCCGCCGTTCACCACCGTGTAGGCATCGCGGGACACCGTATTGGCGCTGTCGGACCATTGCTTGCCGATGATCTGCACGCCGCCATTGACGGTCCAGTTCGGTGCGAACGCCCAGGTCAGCCAGATGTTGGAGACGTTCTGCGGCACATTGACCGGAACATTGCCGGCGTAGTTCACCGCGACACCGCCGGACGACTGGACGAAATCGTCGTATTTCGCGCGCAGCCACGCGGTATTGGCGTCGATGCGCCAACCATAGGCAAGCGCGAGCCCCAGCGAGGCTTCGATGCCGCGCGACGATTGCTGGCCGATCTGATCGGTCAGCGCCGGATTGAGCGGGTTGCGCGCCAGCAGGTTGTTCTTGACGATCTGATAGCCGGCGAGCGTCCACTCGCCGCGCCCGTTCCAGAATGACTGCTTGACGCCGACCTCGATCTCCTTGCCGGTCGACAACTGATACTGGCTGCTGGTCAACGACAGCGTGATGAGATTGCTGACGGGATCGACAGCCTGCGAATATTGCGCGTAGAGCGCGAGATTCTTGATCGGATTGTAGACCGTGCCGACGCGCCAGCTCGTTGCCGAGAACGATTTCTCGAAATTGCCCGCAGGATTGAGCAGACTGGTGTAGTCGATCGTCGGTTGATCCTGCCGGATACCGCCGATCAACGTCCAGTTGTCCGTCAACGACAGCCGGTCTTCGGCAAACAGCGCGTATTGCTGGGTCGCAGAACGGAACGACGGCACCGTGGCGTTCGGGCTGTTGAAGTAGCCGGGGTCGAACACGTAGGGATTGACCGACGACGCGCCGCCATAGGGCGAGTTGTTGTTGTGCTTGAAATCGATGTGATTGACGTCGAAGCCCGCGACAAACTCATTGGCGAGGCCGAATACATGGCCGCGGAACGTGGCGTCCATCCGATCGCCGATCTGCTGCTGATCGTGGAAGATTTCGATGTAGCTGGCTCGATTGATCAGGCCCGTCGCGGGATTCCACGTATAATTCTCGACATCGTGCCAGTGACGCTGGCTGTTGAGATAATAAAGATTGTTGTGAACGGTCACGCCGTCGGCGACCTCCCACTCGGCCTTGAGCTGGGTCCAGCTATCCTGGTAGCGGACGTTGCTGTCGAGGACATTGTAGTTGTTGAAACGGATCGCGTTGTCGATGCGGCCGTTGATCAACGGCGTTCCGAAATAGCGCGAGGGACTGCGATCGCCGAAATCGGTCGATAGCGTCCAGGACAACGTATCGGACTGCCGGACCTTCACCGCCGCCGAGATCGCGACGTCAGAAGTCTTGTTGCGATCGACCCAGCCATCGGAGAGATCGCCGATCGCCGTGAAGCGGTAGGAGACGTCCTTGTTGATCGGCCCGCCGCTATCGATGGCGGCGCGGCGCGTCAGGTTGCTGTCGATCGAGATTTCGGCGTCGTTGTAAGGTTTTGCGAGCGGCTGCTTCGAGATGACGTTGACCGCACCGCCGATTGCACCTTCGCCATACAGCACCGACGCCGGGCCGCGCAGCACCTCGATGCGCTGCGCCGACCAGGTATCGTAAGGAAATGTCAGCGTACCCGATCCGACATAGAGCCGCGTGCCGTCGTACAGCGTCATGACCGTGGAATTGCCCGTGAAGCCGCGCGTGTTGAAGGAAAGACTTCCATTGCCCGGCGCCGGCGACGCCGTGAAACCCGTCGCGTTTTGCGTCACGGCATCGAGCACGTTGGTCTGGCCGCGCTCGGCGATCGTCTCGGCCGTAATGACGTCGACGCTCGCGGGCGTTTGCAGGCGCGTCAGGTTAAGCCGGCTGCCACTGGATGCGGGCGCATTGAGGTTGAGCGTTGGCGCGGCGGCCACCGTCGTTGCCGATGGCGAAACCGGCGCGGGCTTGGCCGCGGCGTTGCGTTGCTGGCGCGATTGCGCGCGGCGCGCCGCGCGGCCGGAGTTCACACGGCGCTTGCCGGCGGATGCCGCCGGGCTTGTGACGACAACAGGATCGAGCGTTTGAGCCGGCCTGGGCGCACTTTGCGACCATGCAGCGGCGGGCCACATGAGAGACGACAGGGCAGCAGAACTCAACAGGAGCTTGCGCCCCCAAACAGGAGATATCACGGAGATCATTTTCGACTCGCGGTTAACGTGGCACGTCACCGCGAACGAAGTCGTCCCGCATTCTCTGGAGAACGCGATTCGGCTACCACCGGGACACCCCGCCCAATGTGCTCGCGTGTGACCACGACTAACGGCAGGTCTCCTGGCTCGCGGGTCGCTGCCTTTCACCGCCTTCCCGGGATGAACCCAGTGGCATTCGGCTAAGGCTCGCCGCTTACAGTTGCGGGGGCAGCCGCGGAATCGGACGAAACAACCGTCCTCACCGCATTCCCTTTTGATCCCCGAAGGGAACCGTCGACTTCACGTTATGTTGAAAGTTTGAAAGGTGTCAACCGACCCGGCCGTCGCTCGCATGGGAACGCCATCGACCGCCCGCAATCCGGCGCTCGCACAACTTTCCCGGATTGATCGCGCGCGAGACGGAACATCGGGGAGAGACCATCATGACATTCCGGTTATCGCGCCGCCGCTTTCTCGCCGCTGCGTCCGCCACAGGCGCGGGTGTACTCGGCAATATCGCAACGCCTTATCTCAGCCGTGCGGCGGACCGTCCGATGATCGCGCATGGCGTCCAGTCCGGCGACGTGACGGCCGATGGCAGCGTCATCCGGGCACGCGCCCGAAATGAATTCACCAAATCGCAAACGACACATTGTTTTTTGAGGATTTCCGATTATATTGCGCCGCAGCGAAGGTGCCCGGCCAACCGTTCAGGCGGAGGCGGCCTTTGGTGATATTTAGAAAAGAAGTGGCGCGCCAATGACTTGGCCCGAAGCGACGACCCGCTAGACCGCTTTCGCTGCGTGATTCGATCGCGCCGCGCCCTGTTCTCATGATTTTTCCCAGCAGGACCAGAACGCCGCCCGACACCCGGGCGATGCGCAGCTGTTCCGATCAAGAAGAAGCAATCCCATGAAGCTCCGAAACATCGCCATCATCGCCCACGTCGACCACGGCAAGACCACGCTCGTCGACAAGCTGCTGCAGCAGTCCGGCACCTATCGCGAGAACCAGCGCGTCACCGAACGCGCCATGGATTCCAACGATCTGGAGCGCGAACGCGGCATCACCATTCTCGCCAAGTGTACCTCGGTCCATTGGGGCGACACGCAGATCAACATCGTCGACACCCCCGGCCACGCCGATTTCGGCGGCGAGGTCGAACGCATTCTGTCGATGGTCGATGGCGTGATCGTGCTGGTGGACGCGGCCGAAGGTCCGATGCCGCAGACCAAATTCGTGGTCGGCAAGGCGCTCAAGCTCGGCCTCAAGCCGATCGTCGCCATCAACAAGGTCGATCGTCCCGACGCGCGCGTCACCGAAGTGCTGAACGAGGTCTTCGACCTGTTCGCGGCGCTCGACGCCACCGACGAACAGCTCGATTTCCCGATTCTCTACGGCTCGGGCAAGCACGGCTGGATGGGAACGACTCCCGAGGACAACGGCAACGGCATGACGCCGCTGTTCGATCTGGTGCTCAAGCATGTCGCGCCGCCCGTGGTCGAGGAAGGCCCCTTCCGCCTGCTCGGAACGATTCTTGAAGCCAATCCTTATCTGGGCCGCATCATCACCGGCCGCATCGCGTCCGGCACGGCGAAGCCGAATCAGTCGGTGAAGGTGCTGTCGCGCGACGGCAAGACGGTGGAAACCGGCCGCATCAGCAAGATCCTCGCCTTCCGCGGCCTCGAGCGCGTGCCGCTCGAACTCGCCGAAGCGGGCGATATCGTCGCCATCGCGGGCCTGTCCAAGGGCACCGTCGCCGACACGTTCTGCGATCCGACCGTCGATACGCCGATCCAGGCGCAGGCGATCGATCCGCCGACGGTGTCGATGTCGTTCATCGTCAACAACTCGCCGCTGGCGGGCACCGAAGGCGACAAGGTCACCAGCCGGATGATCCGCGACCGCCTGTTGCGCGAAGCCGAAGGCAACGTTGCGCTGCGCGTGGTCGAGGCCAGCGACAAGGACGCGATGGAAGTTTCCGGGCGTGGCGAATTGCAGCTTGCGATCCTGATCGAGAACATGCGCCGCGAAGGATTCGAGCTGTCGGTGTCGCGTCCGCGCGTGGTGCTGACCAAGGACGAGAACGGCCAGTTGCTGGAGCCGATCGAGGAAGTCGTCATCGACGTGGACGAAGAATTCTCCGGCGTGGTCGTGCAGAAAATGAGCGAGCGCAAAGCCGAGATGATCGAGATGCGGCCTTCCGGCGGCAATCGCCTGCGGCTGGTGTTCTACGCGCCGACCCGCGGCCTGATCGGCTATCAGGGAGAACTGATGACCGACACCAAGGGCACCGCGATCATGAACCGGCTGTTCCATAACTATCTGCCGTACAAGGGCGATATTCAGGGCCGCCGCAACGGCGTGCTGATCTCCAACGACCAGGGCGAGGCCGTCGCCTACGCGATGTTCAAGCTGGAAGATCGCGGCCCGATGATGATCGAGCCGGGCTGGAAGGTGTACAAGGGCATGATCGTCGGCGAACATACCCGCGAGAACGACCTCGAAATCAATGTTCTGAAGGGCAAGCAGCTCACCAACATCCGCACCACCTCGAAGGATGAAGCGGTGCGCCTGACGCCGCCGATCCGCATGACGCTGGAAAAGGCGCTGGCTTACATCGAGAACGACGAACTGGTCGAGATCACGCCGAAGTCGATCCGGCTGCGCAAGCGCCATCTCGATTCCAACGAGCGCAAGCGCGCCGAGAAGGCCAAGGACATGGTGGCCTGACCTTGATCTTTACCTCTCCCCGCCTGCGGGGAGAGGGAGAAGAAAGTGCCTGCCCATGTCCCTCCCGTCCTCCGTTGATGTCGCCATCGTCGGCGCGGGCGCCGCCGGACTCGGTGCGGCACGCGCGCTGCAGGGTTCCGGGCTCTCGGCCATCGTGCTGGAGGCGCGCGATCGCATCGGCGGACGGGCCCATACCATCGTTCCGGCGCCCGGCATCGTTTTCGACCTCGGTTGCGGCTGGCTGCATTCGGCCGACAAAAACGCTTTCGTGCCGATCGCCGGGCAACTCGGCTTCGAGATCGACAGGACGCGTCCGCCATGGCGCGAGCAGAGTTTCGACAAGGGCTTCCCGCTCGAGGAGCGGCAGGACTTCTTCGCCGCGCTCGACGAATTTTACGGCCGCCTCGAAAGAGCCGCGGAAGACGATACCGACACCGCCGCCAGCCGTTACCTCGAACCGGGCAATCGCTGGAATCCGATGCTCGACGCGATCTCGACCTATGTGAACGGCTGCGAGCTCGATGCCGTTTCGGTCCATGACTTCGATGCCTATGAGGATACCGAAATCAACTGGCGCGTGCCGCGCGGCTATGGCGCATTGATCGCGGCGTACGGCCGCCCCTGCACGATCGCCCTGAACACGCAAGTGTGGCGCATCGATCATTCCGGGCAGCCCATCCGCATCGAGACCTCGAAAGGGACGCTGACGGCGGCGCAAGTCATCGTCACCGTGCCGACCGATCTGATCGCCAACGAGTCGATCCGCTTTCATCCGGAACTACCCGCGAAGGTCGACGCCGCGTGCGGACTGCCGCTCGGCGTCGACGACAAGGTGATGCTGGCGCTGGACGATCCGCGGGACACCCTGCCGAAGGACGGCAACCTGCGCGGCGCCACCATGCGCACGAAGATGGGCAGCTTTCACCTGCGGCCATTCGGCCGGCCCTGCATCGAGGGGTTTTTCGGCGGCACGTTTGCGCGCGAACTGGAAGACGCCGGCGACGGCGCGTTCGCAGCGCAGGCCATCGACGAGATCGTTGCGCTGCTCGGCTCCGACTACCGCCGCAAGCTCAAGCCGCTCGCCGAATCGCGCTGGGCCCGCGATCCGTTTGCACTCGGCGCGTATTCACACGCGCTTCCCGGCCACGCCGAGGCTCGCGCCGTCCTCGCCGCGCCCGCCGATGACCGGCTGTTCTTTGCCGGGGAGGCAACCTCGCCGAATTTTTTCTCGACCGCGCATGGAGCGAGAGACAGCGGCGAGCGGGCGGCGCGGGAGGCGATGGCGGCAACGCCGCATCGTTAGCCGCTTCGGGACAAGCCGCATCGCGGCCCGTGAGAAAATCCCGATGTCGAAGGCATCGGCGCCCCCGTGTGACTCACGTCACGGTGCCAGTTCCCGGAGATCTTCACGATGCAGGCCATGGGAGACCAAGGGGTCTCTTCTCAAACAAGGAGAAAATGCCATGGCGTGCGGACAACGAGAAACCATCACGGTGAGTTACTGGAGCGTGTGCTGGAAATGGGGCTTCATCCCCTATCCGTGCAAGAAGACGAAGACGGAGGTCAAATACCGCTACGACTTCCTTCCCTGGCGCACGCGGTTCAGTTGGGCGCCATTCCGTCGCAGCTACCAAGGATGTTGCAATGGCAGCCTGTTCGCATGGTCCTACTGGACCTGGTCGCCGTTCGGCACCGGCAACGGTCCGTGGATCACATACCAGACGCTGACTTATTTCTCGGACTCGACGATCGGCTCGACCGGCTCGTGCCCGTTCCGGAACACCGTCGCCCAGCCCGTGACACTGTCGACGATCGCGACCGGCTCGATCGCGCCGGCCGACATGGACGAGGAACTCGGCGAGGCACATGGTTGTTCTTGCGTCTAGGACGTTGCGAGCCATTGCCGTCATGGCCGGGGGCCTGCTCCGGTCATGACGATTTGGCGTTGCCACGCGACAAGTCCCCGCGCCGCAAACAACAGGGGGGCGACGCATGTCCACCTGACGCAGACCGTTGTTTCACCCTCCCCTTGAGGGGAGGGTCAAGACGGGCGCGTCTTTCCTCGGCGCGAACGGCGCGAGCGCCGCGCGCGCCTCCTGTCCTTTTTCGGCACAGCCAGGACGCCGCAGTGATGCACAAAATCCACATATTAACCGATAATTAACGATGGACCTTGAAGAGCGCGCGGCGACTTGCTTTGATCCGGTCATGAGCACAACCCTGATCGAAGTCCGGCCGGCCAAGGCTGCGGATGCATCCGCGGTGGCTTCAACCCATGACGAAGCCTGGCGCTCGGCCTATCAGGGCATCATTCCCGGCGCGGAACTGGAGAAGCTGATTAACCGGCGCGGCCCGCACTGGTGGGACAGCGCGATCCGCAAGGGCAGCCGCGTCAGCGTGCTGGTGTTCGGCGACAAGGTCGCGGGCTATGCCAACTATGGCCGCAACCGCGCCCGCAGCCTGCACTTCGAGGGTGAAATCTACGAACTTTATCTGCGCCCGGAATTCCAGGGCCTCGGTTTCGGCCGGCGCCTGTTTACCGCTGCCCGACGCGATCTGATGCAGAGCGGCCTCAAGAGCATGGTGATCTGGGCGCTGTCGGACAACGAATCGGCGACGGAGTTCTACCGCACGCTCGGCGGCCGCATGGTTGCCCGTTCCTCGGAAAAATTCGGGGCGAAATCGCTCGACAAGGTGGCGTTCGCCTGGACGAATTGAGCCGGGATTGAAGTCGGACCATCGCGCGGCCATAGTCGTCTTCCACATTCAAATTCCCGCCCCAACCCGAGGCCGCCGATGCGTATCGACGCAATTTCGACGGGGACCAATCCCCCACACGACGTCAATGTCATCATCGAGGTGCCGGTCGGCGGCGAGCCCATCAAGTACGAGATGGACAAGGAGGCCGGGACGCTGGTGGTCGACCGCTTCCTGTATACGGCGATGCGCTATCCCGGAAATTACGGCTTCATCCCGCACACGCTGTCGAGCGACGGCGACCCCTGCGACGTGCTGGTGGCGAACACCCGCGCCATCGTACCCGGCGCCGTCATGAGCGTGCGGCCGGTCGGCGTGCTCCTGATGGAGGACGAAGCGGGCGGCGACGAGAAGATCATCGCCGTCCCGGTGTCGAAGCTGACCCAGCGCTACGACAAGGTGACGAACTACAGCGACCTGCCCGACATCACGCTGCACCAGATCCAGCACTTCTTCGAGCACTACAAGGATCTGGAACCCGGAAAATGGGTCAAGGTGACGCGATGGGGCGATGCCGAGGAAGCCCGAAAGCTCATCCTCGAAGGCATCGCGCGCGCGAAAGGGAAATAACGCGGCGCGCCCTCATACCCCCGGCGCAGGCAGCCCCTCGATGGCGCAGGCCGCACGCAGCGTGTTGACCAGAAGGCACGCCACCGTCATCTGACCGACACCGCCAGGCACCGGCGTGATTGCGCCGGCGGTCTCGAGCGCGTCCTGATAGGCGACGTCGCCGACGAGGCGGGTCTTGCCGTCCGCCAGCGGAATCCGGTTGATCCCGACATCGATCACCGTCGCGCCCGGCTTGATCCACGCGCCGCGCACCATCTCGGGCCTGCCGACGGCGGCATAGACCAGATCGGCGCGCCGGCACAGGTCCGGCAGATCGCGCGAGCGCGAATGCGCGATGGTGACAGTGGCGTTTTCGTTGAGCAGCAACTGCACCAGCGGGCGCCCCACCAGATTCGACCGGCCGATCACGATGGCATTCAGGCCTTCGAGCGAGGCATGCACGGTTTTTGTCAGGATGATGCAGCCGAGCGGGGTGCAGGGGGAGAGCGCCGACAATCCGCCGGCGAGCCGGCCGGCATTGTGCGGATGCAATCCGTCCACGTCCTTGGCCGGGTCGATGGCGGCAATCACCTGTTCGGTATTCAGCGATTTCGGCAACGGCAGTTGCACCAGAATGCCGTGCACCGCCGGATCGGCGTTGAGCTTCGCGACCAGCGCCAGCAGATCGCCCTGCGACACCGTCGCCGGCAGAACATGCTCGAACGACGCCATGCCCGCGGCCTGAGTCTGCTTGTGCTTGCTGCGGACATAGACCTCGCTGGCCGGATCGTTGCCGACCAGAACCACGGCCAGACCCGGCGTCAGGCCGTGATCGCGTTTCACGCGGGCGACTTCGTCAGCGACCCGCGCCCGCAAATCAGCGGCAATGATTTTTCCGTCGATGATCCGGGCTGTCATGCGAGTCCTCCGTCTGGATCGGGTTGGGTCGCGGTCAGGGCGCGCAGGGCATTGCCGAGCTTGACCGGATCGCCCGCGATCGCAACCTGCTTGAGCCGCGATGTCACGCCAGCGAGAATCCGCACATCGGCTTTTCGTACACCGAGGGCCTTCGCCAGCAACTCCGTCACGGCGCGATTGGCTTCGCCCCCTTCCGCAATGGCGCGCACCCGGACGGCCACCACGGCGCGGCCATTGGCCAGCGTTTCGATGCCGCTGACCGCGTCGCGGCCGCCGCGAGGCGTCACCCGCAAGGCGACGCTGACACCCTCAGGGGAATATCGCCAAGGGTCCGCCACGAAACTAAAAAACGAATGGCCTGATGTAACGGGCGATCACGCTTTCGATGAAGTAGATGGCCAGAATCACGATGATCGGCGAGATATCCAGGCCGCCCAGGTTGGGCATGAAGTTACGGATCGGCGCCAGAACAGGCTCGGTGATCCGGTACAGGAATTCTGCCACCGTCGACACGACCTGGTTGCGCGTGTTGACGACGTTGAAGGCGACCAGCCACGACAGAATCGCGGAGGCAATCAACAGCCAAATATAGAGGTTAAGGATGGCCTCAATGACGTCGAGAACGGATTGCATGGGCGGGTTGGCTCGCGGGTTCGGTCGCGGATTCGACCAACCGGTAGATATCGGTTCATTCCCGCTCGAACAAGGGAAGTTCCGGCCGAAACGGCAGGGAAACAGCCCTTCGGGCGTTCTTGACTTGCCGTTGGCGGGGATTGTAAATGGCGGCGTTTCCGGCCGCCGCAATCCTCGCCGCGGCCGTGGACGGGGCCATAGCTCAGCTGGGAGAGCGCGTCGTTCGCAATGACGAGGTCGGGAGTTCGATCCTCCCTGGCTCCACCACGCTTCGCCTACGGCTACGCGTGGCGCAGCCGCGTTAGCCGTAGGCGAAGCGTGTCCGGCGTAGCCCGAAGGGCGAAGTCGGACTTACGGCCAATTTCCAACTCCACGTT
>Ga0153956_1000672_pt1 | contig 35833 bp, 34 predicted proteins | sample TSFL040MetaG_FD_104704 | JGI IMG/M metagenome (GOLD analysis project Ga0153956, IMG submission 104704) | Attine ant fungus gardens microbial communities from Florida, USA - TSFL040 MetaG | ecosystem: Host-associated > Fungi > Mycelium > Unclassified | place: USA: Florida, Wekiwa Springs... | reverse complement strand
CTGCAAGCTCAAGGAGTTCAAACGCATCGCCATGCGAGCCGACAAGACAGACAACAGCTTTAAAGCCATCATCTATCTCGCAGCCGCCGTCATAAATTCTCGATGAATCCCCACAGACCTTAGTCAAGAGGCTCGCCGGCATCGACCAAATGCATGAGCGTATTTTGAATTTCCGCCAACAGGGGAATGTCCAATACGCCAATGCATGTCGACAGATTGGCTTTCGGAACCGTCGTGATCTTGTCGCACATGGCAAAGGATCGATGATTCAAGCCGTTCTGCGCCGTCGGTTCGATTGCGATGCGGATCGGGGCTCCATCGGCATCGTGGGACGTGATCGGAACGACAATCACGCTGTCCAGCTGCACGTTCGGATTTTGCATGACGACGACCGGCCGGGGTTTGCCCGTATAAGCGCCCCGAACGCCCATCACGTAGATCTGGCCTCGATCAATCTTCATCGGGATCGCTCACCGAGGCGATCCAACTCATGACGTCGGCCTCTTCCTGCCTGTTCTGCCGGATACGCTCGGCGGCATCACGCATCTGCTCATTGCGAATACGGCGGACGAATTGAACGAGCGCTTCGCGTATCGCATCGCTCTGGCTCAGATGCCTGCTTTCAGCGGCCCGCGTAAATTCGTTCTTCAGTTGATCGTCTATTCGGAAACTGACCAGACTTGCCATGGCGACCTCGCGATGTAATACAAAACATAATACACCTCTGAAGATTTGGAGCAAGCCTGCTCCGGCGCCTCAATCTTCCGCGCCGCCGGGCGCGAGCAGCCCCAGTTCCTCCAGATCGAGCTGGGTGATCGGGTCTTCGTCCTCGGCCAGTTCGTCGCTTGCGAGCGGCGACGGGATGTTGAAATTGGCGGGGATGCGCCCGGAGAGCAGGCCCGCGCCCTTCAACTCCTCGAGGCCGGGAAGGTCGCGCAGTTCTTCCAGACCGAAATGATCGAGGAAATCCTTCGTGGTGCCGAGCGTCACCGGCCGGCCCGGCGTGCGGCGGCGACCGCGGAAGCGCACCCAGCCCGCCTCCATCAGCACGTCGAGGGTGCCTTTCGAGGTCTGGACGCCGCGGATATCCTCGATTTCGGCGCGCGTCACCGGCTGGTGATAGGCAATGATCGCCAGCACTTCGAGTGCTGCGCGCGAAAGCTTCTTCACCTCGTTCTCGTCGCGGCGGATGACGAAGGAGAGATCGGCCGCCGTGCGGAACGCCCAGGCATCGTCCACCTGCACGAGATTGACGCCGCGCCCGGCATAGGCCGCTTTCAGCCGCAGCATGATGGGGCGGACCTCGAAACCCTTGGGCAGGCGGTCGGCGATAAAACCTTCCGACACCGGCTGCGCCGAGGCGAAGACGAGCGCTTCGGCGATGCGCTCTGCCTCCAGCGCGCGGCGATCGCTTTCGGAGATATCCTCAGGCCCGGCCATGCGCCCTCTCCTACTCGGCCGCCTGAAGCGTCTCGTGCTTCGGGCCGCGGCGCATGAAGATCGGCTGGAACGCGCCGTCCTGGCGGATTTCCAGCTTGCCCTCGCGCACCAGCTCCAGCGAGGCGGCAAAGGCGCTGGCGATCGCCGTGACGCGCTCGGCGGGGTCGGCCATATAGCGCAGCAGATAGTGCTCCAATGCCGTCCAGTCGATGACCTCGCCGATCATGCGGGTGAGGATCGTCCGGGCATCGGCCAACGACCAGACGCGGCGGCGCTCGATGGTGACCTGCGTGATCGCCTGACGCTGGCGCAGACCCGCATAGGCCGTCAGAAGCTCGTAGAGGCTGACGTCATAGGCCGACTGGCGGCGGTCGGGAATGTGCTCCGGCGCGCCGCGGGCAAAGATATCGCGGCCGAGTCGGTTGCGGTTGACGAGGCCGGTCGCGGCGTCGCGCATGGCCTCCAGCCGCTTCAGTCGGAAGGCGAGCGACGCCGCCATTTCCTCGCCGCTCGGCCCCTCGTCCTTGCTCTGCTGCGGAATCAGCAGTTTCGATTTCAGATAGGCGAGCCAGGCCGCCATGACGAGATAATCGGCGGCAAGCTCGATGCGGATACGCCGCGCGCTTTCAACGAAGGAAAGATATTGCTCGGCGAGCGCCAGCACCGAAATGCGCGACAGATCGACCTTCTGGTTTCGGGCCAGATGCAGCAGGAGGTCGAGCGGGCCCTCGAAGCCGGCGATATCGACGACGAGCGCGGGGTCGGCGCTGGCGCGCTCGGCCGCGTCGCCCTCCTGCCACAGCCGATCCATCGGCGTCGCCGGCTGGTTCGTTTCCGCGCTCTTGACCTTGTTCAACCGCCGGTCCCCTGCTTCTCAGACAGCCGTAAACATCGCGTCGAATTCCGCGCGGATCGCCTGTTCGTCCGCGCCGTCGTCATGGCCGAAGGCCGCTTCCACCGCATGCGCCCGCGCGAGCGACCGGCCCGCCAGCGGCCCGACATTGCGCACCACTTGTAGCATCTCATCCATGACGCCATTGCAATGGAGCGCGATATCGCAGCCGCCCGCGAGAATATTGGCCGTCCGCTCGCCGATCGTTCCGGAAAGCGCGTTCATGGAGGTGTCGTCGGAGATAAGCAGCCCGTTGAAGCCGATATAGCCGCGGATGATCTCCTCGACCACCTTGCGCGACGTCGTCGCCGGATTGTGCGGATCGATATCCGAGAAGACCACATGGCAGGTCATCGCCATCAACTCGTCCTTCAGGGCGACGAAGGGCGGGAAATCATGCGCCTCCAGCTCGGCGCGCGGCACGGAGACCACCGGCAGCTCGTGATGGGAATCGGCAAAGCCGCGGCCGTGGCCGGGCATATGCTTCATCACCGGCAGCACGCCGCCCGATTTCAGGCCTTCCGCCGCAGCGCGGCCCATTTCCGTCACCGTCTTCGGGTCGCCGCCATAGGCGCGGTTGCCGATGACGTTGCTGCTGCCTTCGACCGGCACGTCCAGCACCGGCAGGCAATCGACGTTGATGCCGAATTTCAGAAGGTCGAAGGCGTGCAGCCGCGACATCAGCCAGGCGGCGCGCAGGCCCGCCTCCCGGTCGCGCCGGTAGATGTCGCCGAGCGCCTGGCCGGAGGGATAATGCGGCAGGATCGGCGGGCGGATGCGCTGCACCCTGCCCCCTTCCTGATCGATGAAGACCGGCGCATGCCAGCCGACGCTGTCGCGGAGCGCGGCGACCAGATCGGCGATCTGCTCCGGCTCGGAAATGTTGCGGCCGAAGAGGATGAAGCCCCAGGGCCGTTCGCCGGCATAAAGGGATTTCTCTTCCGATGTCAGGGAAAGGCCGCTGCAGCCCAGGATCATGGATTTTGATTCGGTCATATCCGAATCATAAGCGACGCCCGCGAAATTACGAGTGACGTCAAGTGTCGATACACAAAAAACAACGGCAGGCCCTTGCCCGCCGTTGCCTTCATTCCCTGAAACGCCGGCCTTACTTCGAGATCAGGCAGGTGCCGCCGGCCTGACGGAGACGGACGCAGATATCAGCCGCCTCATCCTTCGAGCTGGCGACGACGCGAACGCGGTAATAGGTGCCCTTGCCGGCGATGTCGGCGCGCTTCACCTCGGTCGCATGACCGCCGATGACGCTGGCGAACTTGGCCGAGAGGGCGGCCTGCGATTTCTTCGCTTCGGCTTCGGAGGGAAGCGAGGCGATCTGCACCGCATAGGCGCCGGCGCCGGCCGACGCGGGCGGTGCTGCCTTCACCGGCTGGGTCGCCGGGCTGGCGGAGGCGACCTGCGTCGCCGGCTGCGCCTTCGGCTTTTCCGGTACGACTGCGGCCGCCGGCTTTTCGGCGGCGGGTGCCGCGGCGACAGGCGCGGCAGCGGCGGCCGGCTTCGGCGCTTCCGTCTTCGTCGTCTTCACGACGCGGATCGGGGTGCTTTCGGCACTGGGCGCATCGCTGTCGGTGGCGGCGGCAAGCGCGGAAGCGGACGGCGGCGCGGCCGCGGCCTTCGCGGAGGCGAGCTGCGTCGGCTTGTCAGTCGGGGCCGTCGCCGGCGAGGCGGAGGTCTTGACCGAGGTGTCGACGGCGGGGGCTGTGTCTTCCCGCGCGACCAGCGTGCCGTCCGGCTTGACGATCATGGTGCGCACCTTGCGCGGCGAGACCGAGGGAATCGCCTGATCGTCGCTGGACGCGGCGGCGACATCGGTGTCGGCTCCGGCGTCGTGGTTCGGCAGCAGGCGCGGGTCTTCCGTCTCGCCGACCGGCGTGGCGTTCGCCTGAAGATCGGGATTGTCGCCTTCGTCCGGCGCTTCCGCCTCCAGCGTCTTCTGGACGACGTCGACGGGCTGCTCGGCGGAGGAGACCAGCTCCTTCTGCTTCGGCGTCGTGGCGGCATCGCCAGCGACGCGGTCATAGACGGCCTTGTCCTGGTTCGGCACGACCTTGCCGCCCGGATCTTCCGGCACGACCTTGACCGGGTCCTTGTCGGCGGTGATCACGCGCGGCTGGCCGGAGGCGAGGCCGAGCGAGGAGCCGGCGCCGGAAGAGGTCCATTCGCGCACGCCATAGATGCCGAGACCGAGGACGACGATCGCCGCAACGCCGGCGGCAAGGCCGCGCATGGAGCGGACGCGGCGGCGCTCCGAAACGGCGCTGGCCGTTTCCAGCGTCATGCGGGTCGCCGATTCGGTGGGGCCGGAAGCCTCGCGCACGCTGCGGCGGAAATCCTCCTCCAGCGCCCGTTCGAATTCGTCCAGCCCGTCCTCCTTGGCGACGGCGGCGGGAGCGGCCGTCTGTGCGGCGGCATGCCTGGCCCAGGCGGCCGGCATCGGCCGTTCGGCGGCTGCGGGTGCCGGCGTCGGCTGCTTTGCCGCCTCGGCGGCTTCGGCCTTGGCCTGAGCGCTGAACAGGCTTGCCATCTCGGCATCGATATCGAAGTCGAATTCCGGCGGGATCGCCACCGGCTCTTCATGGTCGGTGTGCGGCAGGGCCGGCACATGCGCGCCCTCGAAGGTTTCGACGCGTTCGCCCGTATCGGAGATTTCCGAGGGGTCGAAGGGAAGCGGCTGATCGTCCTCGACCATGCGGCGTCCACCGGCCGCGACCGGCGCAACCGCCGGAGCGACGACGGCGGGAGCCGGACGGCTGGCCATTTCGGGGCGAACGGCCTCGGCAAACTGCGACGCCGCTGCCGCGGCCATGGCGACCGCCGGCGTGACCGGAGCGGGACGCGCGGCTACGGGAGCCGCCGGGGCCGGCGCGGGATTGCCGGCGCGGAAGTCGAAATCGGCCAGCTCCAGCTCGATCCCTTCGAGATCGAGTTCGAAATCATGGCCGGCGAAAGGATCGTCCGACTCGGGCTCCGCCGCCTTCGGCTCGGCGCGGACAGGGGCCGGCGCAGGCGGCTCGGCGCGAACCGGAGCGGCCGCCACGACGGCGGGCGCGACCGGCGGCGTCACGCGAACCGAGGCCGGCGCCTCGATAGCGGCAGCGGCGAGCGGTGCGACCACGACCGGCTCTGCCGCCGGCTGCGCGGCCACGCTGCGGTCAGGAACCGGGTAACGGGAGACGTCGTCGAGCAGATCGTCGATCTCGTTCGAAGGCGCTGCCGGCTCTTCGGCATAGGCCGGTTCGGTCAGCGCGGCATCGGCCTGCACGGCAAGCTCGTTTTCCACCGCCGCGGCAAGGTCGAAGAAATGATCGGGGGCAAGAGCCTCAAGCTCGGCCATGGCGTCAACCGGCGCGGCCTGCGCCGCTTCCGGCTCATGGCGATCCTGCTCCGCCGGGAAGCCGAGCGTCTCGGAGGGCTTGAATTCCGGTGCGATTTCGGCGGCCGGCGCGATTTCCGGCGCGGAGACAACCGGCTCGACCTTTACCTCGACACGGCGCGAGGTGTTGAAATTGGCAAGCGGCAGGCGAATGCTGGCCGCCGCCCATTGCGGCGAGCGCTGCGCGGGTGCCGCAGGTGCGACGGGCGCAATCGACATTTCCAGTTCGTCGGCCAGATCCTGCGTTTCGGCTTGGGGAGCGGCCGCCTCGACCACGGGCACGGCAACGCTTGGCGCAGGCTTGATCTCGGGCGCTTCCTCGAACTGCCAGCCGAGAACCTCTTCGGGTTCCGGCTCAAGGGCGGAATACTCCGCGACGGCCTTGGGGGCCTCGAATTCCGGCTCGGCGCGATGCAACGGCGCTTCCTCGGCAACGGGCGCCTCGAAGGCGGGAGCCGGCGGATTGTGCGGATGCTGGTGCGCCTCGACGTCCTCCGACGACAACACGATGTCATCGGCCGGACTCAAAGAGGGCGTATCGTAACGCTCGAATTCCTGAAGCAGCTCGTCTTCGAGATTGAACGCCGGCTCCTGGCGGGGAGCGGCCTGCGCTGCAGGAGCAGCGGGCCGCTGTTCGAAGCCGACGATGCGAGCGAGTTCCGCAAGCGGATCATCATCCGCAAAGAACTCGTCATTTCCGCTTACGCGATACGCCAACTGTTTTTCAGCCATCACCAAATCCACTCGCAAATGCAAAGGGCTTACTGCCAGCGCATTATGGGGAAATGGTGACGTTTATCGCATTTCATCCGGTGCAGCGGTCCCGGTTATACCGAGGCCGGACTTCAAGACAGAGGCGACAGCGTACACCAGCCCAAGTCTGGCAATGCTCAATTCTCGGTTTTTATCGTTAACAAATCGTAATTCCGGCGAATCTTTACCTTTGTTCCAGTGCGCATGGAAAGAACTGGCGAGGTCGTAGAGGTAAAAAGCGATGCGATGCGGCTCGTGCGCCTGGGCGGCCGCCTCCACCACGCGGGGGAATTCCGCGACCTTTGCGACGAGCTGCAGCTCGGCCGGATCGGAGATGGCACCAGTGACCGCTTTTTCGAGGACCGACGGCGACACGTCGAGGTCCGGAAACGCCTCTTTTGCCTGTCGAAACACGGACATACACCGGGCATGGGCGTATTGCACGTAGAACACCGGATTGTCTTTCGACTGCTCCGTCACCTTGGCGAAATCGAAGTCCAGCGGCTCGGAATTCTTGCGGTAGAGCATCATGAAGCGGACCGGATCGCGGCCCACTTCGTCGACCACCTCGCGCAGCGTCACGAAGTCGCCGGAGCGCTTCGACATTTTTACCGGCTCGCCGTCCCGGAACAGTTTTACGAGCTGGCAAAGCAGAACCGTGAGTCGCGACTTGCCTTCCGAAACCGCCCGCGCCACGGCTTCCAGCCGCTTGACGTAGCCGCCGTGATCGGCGCCGAGAACATAGATCATCTCGGAAAAGCCGCGATCGAACTTGTTCTTGAAGTAGGCGACGTCGGCCGCGAAATAGGTGTAGGAGCCGTCCGACTTGATCAGCGGGCGGTCGATGTCGTCGCCGACCTCGGTCGAGCGGAACAGCGTCTGCTCGCGGTCCTCCCAGTCTTCGGGAAGCTGGCCCTTCGGCGGCGGCAGCGTGCCCTTGTAGACGTGACCCTTGAAGGTCAGGTCGTTGATCGCCGTGCGGATCGCGGCCGCGCCATTGTCGTGCAGCGTGCGTTCCGAGAAGAAGACGTCATGCGTGACGTTGAGGGCGGCCAGATCCTCACGGATCATCGCCATCATCGCGTCGATGGCGCGGTCCTTGATGATCGGCAGCCATTGCTCCTCGGGCATCCCCCGGAGCCTGGTGCCGAATTCGTCCGCCAGCGCCTTGCCGACCGGCACGAGATAATCGCCCGGATAAAGGCCCGGCGGGATATCGCCGACGTGCTCGCCGAGCGCTTCGCGGTAGCGCAGGAAGACGGAGCGCGCCAGCACGTCGATCTGCGAGCCGGCGTCGTTGATGTAATATTCCTTGGTGACCTCGTAGCCGGCAAAGCCGAGCAGATTGGCCAGCGCGTCGCCGACGACGGCGCCACGGCAATGGCCGACATGCATCGGGCCGGTCGGATTGGCCGAGACATATTCGACGTTGATCGTCTTGCCGGCGCCGAGCGCGGAGCGACCGTAGCCGGCGCCGCCGGCGATCATCGCGGCCAGCAGGCGCTGCCAGTAGCCGACCGAAAGGCGGATATTGATGAAGCCCGGCCCGGCGACGGAAACCTCCGCCACATCGGCCTCTTCCTTCAGCTTTTCACAGATGATGTCGGCCAGCGCCCGCGGATTGGTGCCGACCGCCTTGGCCAGCACCATGGCGGCATTCGTCGCCACATCGCCATGGCTCGGATCGCGCGGCAACTCGACGCCAACGCGGCCGAAATCAAGCTCTGATCGCTTTTCCTTAACGATATCAATCTGCTCGAGAACGTTCTTAATTCTGGCTTCGAAGTCTGTGAAAAGATTCATCTTATTGTCCACGCAAAGGCTTCGCCAACGGTCTGCCGCGGCGCCTGCTGCCTATCGCAAATCGGGAGTCCGGTCAAACAGGCGGCGGTGCGCGCTGATGGCATAGGTGTCGGTCATGCCGGCCAGATAGTCGCCGACATGGCGCGCGCGCGCGGCTTCCGCCAGCCCCTCGATGTGGTCCACCCAGTAGTGGCTCTGCATTTCCTTCGGCGAGGCCATATAGGCCTGAAACAGGTCGGTGACGATCTGCGCGGCACCGGCGCGGATGCGCATGATATCGGGATGGCGGTAGATGCGCTTGAACAGCATCGCCTTGATCTGCCTGTCGGTTTCGGCCATGCCCGGCGAGAAGGCGGCAATGACGCGGCCGGACGAGCGGATGTCGTCGGCGCTGGCCGGCTTCAGCTCGGAAAGCGCGTCCTGCGCCACCGAAATCACGTCCTCGACCATCCGCGTGATCTGACGGCGCATGATCTCGTGGGTGAAGCGGCTCTTTTCGAGGCCGGGATAGCGGTCCCGCACTTCGGCCATCAGCTCGGAGAGGAATGGAATATCCTCCAGCATCTCGAAATTGAGATAGCCGGAGCGCAGGCCGTCGTCGATGTCGTGGGTGTTGTAGGCGATATCGTCGGCGATCGCGGCGACCTGCGCCTCCAGGCTGGCGTAGCTGGCGATCTCCAGGTCGTGCAGGCCGCAATAGTCGAGGATCGGCTGCGGCACCGGGCCGCGCGTGCCCTCGCCCTCAGGCGTCAGTAGCGGGCCGTTGTGCTTGACGAGGCCTTCCAGCGTTTCCCAGGTGAGGTTGAGGCCGTCGAACTCCGCATAGCGGCGCTCCAGCTTGGTGACGATGCGCAACGACTGGGCATTGTGGTCGAAGCCGCCATAGGGCAGCAGCGCCTCGTGCAGCGCATCCTCGCCGGTATGGCCGAAGGGGGTGTGGCCGAAATCGTGCACCAGCGCCACGCCTTCCGCCAGATCCTCGTCGAGCTTCAGCGCCCGCGCCAAGGCGCGTGCCACCTGCGCCACCTCGATGGTGTGGGTGAGCCGGGTGCGGTAATGGTCGCCGTCCTGCGCGATGAAGACCTGCGTCTTGTGCTTCAGCCGGCGAAAGGCGGTGGTGTGGACGATGCGGTCGCGATCCCGCTGGAAATCCGAACGCGTCGGGCTGCCGCTCTCGGGGAAAAGCCGCCCGCGCGTTCTCCAGGGATCGGCCGCATAGACCGCCCTCTCCCCGTAACCGAAACCCAGTGCATGCCTGTCGATCGTCATTGTCCGTCCCATTCCGGCGCCAACCCATTGACGCCGCTTCTCAGCCTTCATACCTATACCGCAGGCAAACAGCAAAGCGGCACTTCCCATTTGAAGGGCGCAAGGCAATTCGACGTTCTCTCCGGTTCTTGACCCCGGCAGGAGGAAAGCATGACGGAACAAAGTGTAACTCTTTCGGACGCGGCGGCAAAGCGAATCGCGGCGATCGTCGGGGCCGAGGCGGGCAAGAGCGCCCTTCGCGTCGCCGTCGAAGGCGGCGGCTGCTCCGGCTTCTCCTACAAGTTCGATCTCGCCGAGGGACCGGAGGCGGACGACCTCGTGGTCGAGAAGAACGACGCCAGGGTGCTTATCGACCAACTCTCGCTGGTCTACATGGCGGGCTCGGAAATCGACTTCGTCGACAACCTGCTCGGCCAGTCTTTTCAGATCAAGAATCCGAATGCCGTCGCAAGCTGCGGCTGCGGCACGAGTTTTTCGATCTGAGACGGTCGCAGAGGAAGCATCGCCCATGAAAATCGCCACCTGGAACATCAACGGCGTCAAGGCCCGGATCGAGAACCTGTGCCAGTGGCTGAAGGATTCCAGTCCCGACATCGTCTGCCTGCAGGAAATCAAGACGGTCGATGACGGCTTTCCGCGGCTGGAGATCGAGGCGCTGGGCTACCATGTGGAAACGCATGGGCAGAAGGGCTTCAACGGCGTGGCGATCCTCTCGAAGCAGCGGCCGGACGAGGTGATCCGTGGCTTGCCGGGCGACGACAGCGACGAGCAGGCCCGTTTCATCGAGGCCGTCTTCTCGCTGCCGAAGAACCGGGCGCTGCGCGTCTGCTGCCTCTATCTGCCGAACGGCAATCCGGTCGATACGGAGAAATATCCCTACAAGCTTGGCTGGATGGAGCGGCTGGCGGCCTTCGCGGCCGAGCGCCTGCTTCTCGAGGAGCCGCTGATCCTTGCCGGCGACTACAATGTGATTCCCGAGCCGCACGACTGCTTCGACCCGAAGGTCTGGGCGAACGACGCGCTCTTCCTGCCGCAGACGCGCGAGTCCTTCCGGCGCCTCGAAAACCTCGGCTTCACCGACGCCGTCCGTGCCACGACCGACGCCACCAAGCTTTATACGTTCTGGGATTATCAGGCGGGCGCCTGGCAGAAGAACAACGGCATCCGCATCGACCATCTGATGCTGTCGCCGGAAGCGGCCGACCGCCTCTCCTCGGCATCGATCGAGAAGCATGTCCGCGCCTGGGAAAAGCCCTCGGACCATGTGCCCGTGGTGGCGCATTTCGATTTCGAGGGCTGAAGGCGGCTTCGAAAGAAGCCTCTCGGATCAGTCGCTGCCGGCGACGTCCAGTTGGTGCGCCATCGACACCGCCACGCGGCGGTCGTTCTCGTTGGCGACGGAGAAAGCCTGTTCCTGCAGGTCTTCCATCCACTTGCATTCCTTGGGCGAACACTTGTCGAGGGCCGCCGTCATGAAGGCGAGGCCGCGCACCGCCTGGCCTTCCTGGAAGAGCAGATTGCCGAAGACGGCCATGGCGCCCGGATGGCCGCTCTTGCGGGCCTGGTTCAGCCACTTCTTGGCCTGCTGCACGTTCGGCGCCCCGCCCTCGCCGTTCAGCATCATCTCGGCGAGCTGGAACTGCGCCTCGGCGACGCCGAAGGTGGAGGCGACCTGGAAATAGAGCTGCCGCGCCTGTGACAGGTCCACCTTCACCGGGCTGTTCGGAATGCCGCTCTTGTAATAGCCGGCGAGCGCCAGAAGCGCGTTGATGAAAAAGCCGGTGTCTTCCGATCCCGGCTCGACGCCCTGCTGGGCGATTTCATTGTAGATCTTGAAGGCTTCCAGATCGTTCTGGGCGACGCCGTCGCCATCGGCATACATGTTGGCGAGCGCCCAGCGGGAACCGGTGTGGCCCTTTTCGGCAGCGTATTTGTAAGCCTCGACGGCCTCTTCCTTCTGCCCGGCCTTGTAGGCCTTGAAGCCGAACTTGAACAGATCGAACGGGCCGGATTCCTTGTTGACGCCGGCGTTCATGTCGAAAGCGCCTGCCGGCTGCGCGATGCCGCCCGCCAGGCCCAGGGAAATGCCCAGCACCGCAACTCGCAAAAATATGAACTCGGACTTAAACATAGCAGTCGATTTCTTTCGCTCCGTCCGCACCGCCCAGTGACCCCAACCGCACTGCCAGCTTAGCGACGTATTTCCCTGGAGCACCTCCGCCGGCGCACGGCCACAATGCCCGCGCCACGCTTCACGCCCTGCCTCCGCAACCGGAGGCCCCATTTCCTGCATCCGCTCCGCACCAATCCGGCGGCCGAGCCGATTCCCGCATCTTATCCGCAACGGATACCGTCCGACGCCACATTCCGCACCCTATCGCGCAATTGTGACCAAACCGGATCGTTGCTCGTTCGAATGCCGCGCATCCGTCGAGCGGCGCCTGAAATTGCGCCGCGCGATGCGCTGCATTCCCGAATGTCAGATGAAAGATTTTCCTGAAGGCAGACGGCTCGCGGCTGGTGCGGAGCGCCCTTCGCTCCATCGCCATCGTACCCCTCATGCCAAAGCGGAAACTCACTCATTTACCGACGACGCACTTTCTACCCCAGGGCCTGCCGCTTGCCCGTATCTACCGCTGCGCTCAATTTGTGGCGGGAAATGGACAAAATCGCCGCACTTCGATGAGCGAAAAACGGTTGAAAAAGAGTGTTGCGGATTCATCACAAACGCGCCTCGCGCGCCCGCCTGCGAAACCCCGTAAAAAAGGCCCGACATGATACCGGGCCTTGCAATATCCTTGACCGATGGCGCTGGATCAGAACCTGACCTTCAGCGACGTGGAAAGCGCGCCGACGACATCGTTGCCGTAGTCGTAGGTGACTTCCCCATACGTTATGCCGTCCCTCACCACCGTGCCGGAGTGGCCGCTGGTCAAGATGCCGAGCGCACCGGCGAAAGTAAGCTCAACCTGCTTCGTCGGCTTGTAGGAGAGGCCGGCACCGAGCGTCCAGGTATCGGAGGAGACACCGAAATCCTGGCTGGCGCCCTGATCCCAGGTCAGGCTGAGGCCGCCGCTCCACTGTTCATTGAACTGGTGTCCGATACCGCCGGTGAGCGTCCAGGTATCCTTGTAGAAGAGATCGAGCGACGTCGCCTTGTTGCTCGTGGGACCGCAAGCCTGCCCCCTTGTCGAGGTCGGGCAGAACGTAATGGTCTGCAGCGTGCTCCAGTTGGTCCATCTGACCGAACCGAAGGCAAGCCAGTCCGGCGCAATGCCCGTCTGGAATTTCAACTCGACGGAGTCGGGCGCCGTCGCCGAGCCGTAGATCGGCGTGACGGTGCCGAGAAGCTTGTTCGAAGGGTTGATCAGCGCCGGGACCTGCGTGAGGTCCAGCGTCCCCGTCAGATCGTCATATTTGACCTTGCTGTTGTAGACGAGGCTCGTGCGAAAGGCATATTCGGGAATCTCGTAGGCGACACCCGCGCGCCATCCCCATGCGCTGTCGCTCATGTTCAACTGACCGACGCCGCTGCCGTACGCAGGGGGAATTTCCGCCGCCAGTGCTTGTTTATAACCATCCACGGTCTGATAAAACGTACCGCCGATCAGCCGGAGCTGGCCCTTTCCGACATCGAACTTATAGGAGCAAGTTGCGCCATAGTTATCCGTCGTGACTTTAATTTCCGATTCGGCATTGGCCCCTACCCAAGCCAAACCGGGATTGGAATGCGCACCGAACGGCTGCGAATAGTCGATCAGGCAATCGACGTCGTCCGTGATGCCGATCTTCGCTCCCAAATAGGGTACCGCGTAGTTTTCGGTGTCCCTGACGCTGGTGGGGCGACTGGGATCGTTGGACAGATTGCCGTTGGAAGGGTTCACGTCCTTCGCGTTCGTCAGCTTGCGATCCGGCATGACGTAGGTAACGCCCGCCTCGAATGCGTAGCGCGACTTGTCGAACAGCAGATCGATATCGTAGCCACCGCGCTCGAAACCACCGGCCAAAGCGCTCTGCGCAAGCGAGGCGCCGAACGCGAGCGTCAGGACGCCCCGGCATGCCATACGAAATACCATAAATGTCCCCCAGCGTCGTATTCGTTTCCAGTCATAAAGGTATCGCCCAAATAGGCAATGTGCCGCTACCGGCCGGGCCGGCCCGGAGAGGATCGGTAGAGTTACGTAAAGACGCCGGCAGTTGCGCGAATCTGTCGCACTTTAAAAAAAGCTTTCACGTTTGCGTGAAAATCCGATGCATTTGAGATGAAATTTGCCGGCAAAGGAGCCGCTGTCGCAATATGACAACAGTTTTCCTTTTCGATTCCCCCCTACCAAATCAGGGGTGTTCGAGACGCGCGAAACCCGCCGGAAGGGCTGTTTTCCGGGCTTCCGCCCGGTTCGCCACCGCAAATGACAAAGGCATGGGACACGCCGCGCCCGTCCCATGCCTTCCATAGTCTGCGTTTCGAGACGGGAAGCCTCCCGCTTCGGGCCTTATCCGGCCTCGCTCACCCGCGCCAATGCCGTCGTCAGGCTGGCGCGCTGGCTTTCCAGCTCGGCAAGCCGCTCGCGCTCGGCGGCGACCACATCGGGATTGGCGTTGGCCACGAACTTTTCGTTCGAAAGCTTGCCGACGATGCGGGCGATTTCGGCGTCCACCTTGGCGACCGCCTTTTCGAGGCGCGCTTTTTCGGCAGCGAGATCGATGAGGCTGCCGAGCGGCAGGCAGACGGTCGCTTCCGCGACCACGATCTGGGCAGCACCCTTCGGAGCGGTGTCGGCGAGCGAAATATCCGTCACGCGCGCCAGCCGCTTGATGGCAGCGTCGTGGCGGTGCAGGCGCTCGCGCGTCAGGCTGTTGGCGCCGATGAGAACGAGGGGCGCGGTCGCCGCCGGCGGAACGTTCATTTCCGCGCGCACCGAGCGCAGGCCGGAGACGAGGTCGATCAGCCAGTTGATCTCGTCGGCGGCGACATCGTCCGCATAGGACGGCGCCGGCCATGCGGCGTGGCAGACGAGGCTGTCGCGCTCGGCGCCCTCGCCCGCCGTATGCGCCCACAGTTCTTCCGTCATGAACGGCATGAAGGGATGGAGCAGCTTGTAGATTTCCTCCAGCACATAGGCCGCGCAGGCCTGCGCCTCGGCCTTGGCGCCGGCATCCTCGCCGCTGAAGACAGGCTTCAGCAGTTCGAGGTACCAGTCGCAGACCTGGTTCCAGATGAAGCGGTAGAGCGCGCCCGCCGCGTCGTTGAAGCGGTAGGATTCGAGCGCTTCGGTAACGTCGCGCTCGGTGCGGGCGAGTTCGGTCAGAATCCAGCGGTTGATGGTGAGTTCGGCGGCTTCCGGCACGAAATGCGGATCGCTCTTGGCGCCGTTCATTTCGGCGAAGCGCGTGGCGTTCCAGAGCTTGGTGCCGAAGTTGCGGTAGCCGGCGATGCGGGCCGGATCGAGCTTCACGTCGCGCCCCTGTGCCGCCATGATGGCGAGCGTGAAGCGCAGGCTGTCGGCGCCGTATTCGTCGATCAGCTCCAGCGGATCGATGACGTTGCCCTTCGACTTCGACATCTTCTGGCCGTTCTTGTCGCGGACCAGCGCGTGGACATAGACCGTCTCGAACGGCTCGACGGGGTTGCCGTCCTCATCCTTCATGAAGTGCAGGCCCATCATCATCATGCGGGCGACCCAGAAGAAGATGATATCGAAGCCGGTGACGAGCACGTTGGTCGGGTAATAGCGGGCAAGCTCCGGCGTCTCTTCCGGCCAGCCGAGCGTCGAAAACGGCCAGAGCGCGGAGGAGAACCATGTGTCGAGCACGTCTTCATCGCGCGACAAAATTTCGCCCGGCTTGAAATTCTCCAGCTTCTCCTCGACCCAGGCCTTCCACGGCCCTTCATGCGAGAGATAGTGCTGGATGGCGGCTTGCAGCGCCTCTTCCTCGCTCTTTTCGACGAAGACTTGGCCGTCCGGGCCGTACCAGGCCGGAATCTGGTGTCCCCACCAGAGCTGGCGCGAAATGCACCAGGGCTGGATGTTCTCCATCCAGTCGTAATAGGTCTTGTCCCAGCTCTTCGGCACGATCTTGGTGCGGCCCTCGCGGACGGAAGCGATCGCCGGCTCGGCCAGCGTCTTCGCGTCGACGTACCACTGTTCCGTCAGGCGCGGCTCGATCGGCACGCCGCCGCGGTCGCCATGCGGCACCATGTGCTTGTGCGGCTCGACCTTGTCGAGCAGGCCGGCCTCCTCGAAGATGCGGACGATGATCTTGCGCGCCTCGAAGCGGTCCTTGCCGTCAAGCTCGTCCCAGGCGCCGTGCAGGGCGGCGGCATCCGGAATGCCTTCCAGAAAGTCCTCGTTGTCCTTGATGGTGATGCGCCCGTCGATGGTCATGACGTTGACGGCGCGCAAGCCGGCGCGCTTGCCGACGTCGAAGTCGTTGAAATCGTGGGCGGGCGTCAGCTTCACCGCGCCGGTGCCGGTCGACGGATCGGCATAGTCGTCGGCGACGATCGGAATGCGGCGGCCGACGATCGGCAGGATGACGTGCTTGCCGACGATCGCCTTGTAGCGCGGATCGGCCGGATTGACGGCGATGCCGGTGTCGCCGAGCATGGTTTCGGGCCGCGTCGTCGCGACGACCAGATAGTCGCGCGTCTCGTATTCCGTCGGCTTGCCCTCATCGTCGAAGGCGACCGGGTGCTGGTAGGTGACGCCCGGCTCCAGCGGGTAGCGCAGGTGCCAGAGATTGCCGTTGACCTCGTGCTGCTCGACCTCGAGGTCGGAAATCGCCGTCAGCAGCTTCACGTCCCAATTGACGAGACGCTTGTCCTTATAGATCAGCCCTTCCTTGTAGAGCGTGACGAAGACTTCGAGAACGGCTTCGGACAGGCCCTCGTCCATGGTGAAGCGCTCGCGCGACCAGTCGCAGGAGGCGCCGAGGCGCTTCAACTGGTTGAAGATCAGCCCGCCCGATTCCGCCTTCCATTCCCAGATTTTCTCGATGAAGGCATCGCGGCCCATCTCGCGGCGGCCGGGCAGCTTCTTCTGGGCAAGCTGGCGCTCGACGACCATCTGCGTGGCGATGCCGGCATGGTCCATGCCCGGCTGCCAGAGAACGTCCTTGCCGCGCATGCGCTCGAAGCGCACCAGAATGTCCTGCAGCGTGTTGTTGAGCGCGTGGCCCATGTGCAGCGAACCGGTCACGTTCGGCGGCGGGATGACGATGGTGAAGGTCTCCGCGCCCGGCCGGGCGTTGGCGCCGGCGCGGAAGGCATCCGCCTCGTCCCATTTCTTGGCGATCTTCGGTTCGACGGCGGCGGAATCGTAGGTTTTGTCGAGCATTTTGGGACCGGATCTGGAGGGTTCGATGTTGCCCGGTAAATAGGATGGTTGCGGGCAAGTCAATAAAAAAGCCGCCCCGGCGACCGGAGCGGCACGGCGGCAAGAGCCGGCGAACGAGGCTTAGCGGCGCGGCCCGCGCGCAACGCGTTCGATCTCTTCGCGCACGAGGCGCTCGACGAGCGTCGGCAGGTTGTCGTCCAGCCATTCCTGCAGCATCGGCCGCAGCATGTCCTGGGCGATCTCGTCGAGCGAGCGGCGCTCGCCGCCATCGACGGCGGCGACCAGCTCCTCGAAGGAGCGCGCAACCTGAGCGCCGGCCGCTTCCGACATCAGCGCCGGCTGAATCTCCTCCTGCAGATGCGGAAGGGGCTCGCGCACGGAGGGAAGCGACGGCCGGATCGCGGCCTCTACGGGCGGTGCGACGAATGCAGGCTCTTCAACGGCCGGGCGTTCGACAGGCTCGGGCGCGATCTCGGCCGGAAGCTCCGGTGTTGCGGCAACGGGTGCTGCCACCTGCGCCGGGAACGGAGCGACGACGGGCGCCGGGGCGGCGATGGTCGGCCGCAGCGGCTCGGAAGCGACGAATGCGGGTGCGGCCTGCTCGACAGCCGGGCGGGATTCGGCGATGCGCGCGGCAATCGCCGGCGGCAGTTCGCGCGGCGGCGGCGCTTCCAGCGTGCCGGATACCTGCGCGGCGCTGCGCTCGGAAGCGGCGCGCACGCGGGCGGCAACGTCGGCAAGCGACATGGTGCGCTGCTGCGTCGGCACCGGCTGAGCCTCGCCCGGCGAATTGGCCGCGACGAAACGCGGATCGGCCGCGCGGGCGCTGTTGAAGGCAGCCGCTTCGAACGCCTCCTCGACGGTCAGGCGAATATCGCCCTCGTCTTCCTCGTCGGATACGGCATAGAGCGGCGCGGCGAGCCCGGCATTTCCGGCAGCCGGCTCATTGCTTTCGATAATCCGGCGGATCGACGCCAGAATCTCTTCCATGGACGGTTCACGCGCAACATTTGGCTGAGCCATTTTTCATCCCCGTTGTCATCGCTGCAACGATCGGATTCCGTTAACGACGGCTCCGAATCACCGTCACCTTAGGATAGTAACACGAGGAAAAAAATTACCGAAAATCAACTAAATCCGGTGATGCACAGTTTTATCCGCGCCGGCCGCGCGCGTTAACCATGCCCATGAAAAACGGGCGCCGAAGGCGCCCGATCGCATGTCGTCCAGAACCCGCGGGAGCCGGCTTAGAACACGAATTCCCTCGCCTTGGCGAAACCGGGAAGCGGCTTGACCGAGGCGTTGAAGAAGGCGTTTTCGGAAAAGGCGTCGCGGTCGCGGACGAAGACCTTGGCATGGGCCGCGTTACCGTAGCCTTCGACGACGACCAGCCGGCCACCGTCGCGAAGCTGGCCGAGAAGGGCGACTGGCACCTCTTCCACGGAACCGTTGATGAAGATGAGGTCGTAGGGCGCAGCGGAAGGATTGCCCTGCTCCAGACCGCCGACGGCGACGGTGACGTTGGTGTAGCCGAGTTCGGCCACGGTCGCCTTCGCCTGGGCGGCAAGGGCCTCGTCGCATTCGAGCGCGACGACCGCGCCGGCGAGCTGCGACAGCAGCGCCGAGGTATAGCCCGTGGCGGCGCCGACTTCGAGAACGACGTCGTCCTTGGTGATCGCGGCAAGCTGCAGGAGCTTGGCGAGCGGCGAGGCTTCCATCAGGTAGCGGGGCGGATTGCCGTTCGCGGCCGGGGCGAGCTGGATGTCGGTATCGACATAGGCGAGCAGCTTCGACTTTTCCGGCACGAAGGCCTCGCGCGGCACGCTCAGAAATGCGTTGAGAACCGAATGCGAGGTCACGTCCGTCGTCCGGATCTGGTTCTCGACCATCTTCACGCGCGCTGCTTCGAAATCCATCATACCCTGCCGTCCGGCCCTCAAGGCCCCGTTGCTTCTGTTGCCGATTGCTTCCCGTGTCTTAATCGCGCGCCGTCACGCTTTCAAGACATCGGCGCGGCCGCGCCGCAAATAGTTGAGGCCGGTGCGGCACGGATGCCACGGCCCCTGCCCGCACGCCGCCATCGCGACAGACGCGTGTCGCCATGAAAATACCTCACAGCGTATAAATATGGTTAACCTTTCGTTGCTAAGGTTCGAGGCAGCAGACGACCGGCGGGTTGCCTGCTGCCCGCGAAACGGAGGTAGGTCGACGATGTTGAAGATTTTCGCAGCCAAGCGCGTTGAAGGCGAGCCGAGCGAGGATACGGGAACCTTTCCGGACGGCTATTTCGAAGCGCCCGCCGCCGATGCCCGCCGCGGCAACTCCCCGCGCACCGCCCATGAGCGCGACTATGGCGCCATGCGGCAGGCAACCGAAATCCGCCACGGCTTCGCGTGACGCGCTCCGCCTGGCGGAGCCGCATTCACAATCGGGTTATCGGGCGGGTCATCCGGGTGCCCTTTCCCCATTTGGCGCTTTGACATCCGGGCGACGGGGTCCATATTTGTCGGCAGGGCTGGAAAGGAGTTGTCCATGAAGGCAATGCGCTACACCCTATGGACCGTCGGCCTGTCGCTGATCGTGGCGGTACTCGCCAATCCGGAAGCGGCAATGGCCTGCAACAGGATTCTCGGCAATAGCTGAGGACCGCGCCCGAACGGGCGGAAGAAGAAGCGGGCGTCGCGGCGGGCCGCGACGCGCTTCGGGAAGCGTCTACTTGATGTAGACCTGTGCGTACCCTGCCCCGCTGCGGACGAAATAGCCGCCGCCTTTCGTAACAAGCACCATTGTACAGGCCGCAGATGCAGCCCGCCGGCGGCGGCGGAGCGCCGCACGGTTCGCCGCGGCTCAGCCCGCCTGGGCCTGCGCTTCGGCGGCTTTTTTCTGGGCGATGGCGGTGTTGGTGGCGATCACGGCTGCCGTCGTCGGATCGCCGCCGCTCTTGGCGTCGTCGCCGGCGACCTGAACGGTGGGCGAGGCGAACTCGATGCCGTTGGCGATAAAGGCTTCGCGGATCATCGCATAGGCGCGGCGGCGGATGCCGGACTGGTGGCCCGGCTTCGTGGTCATCGCGAAGCTCAGCGTGATGCCGTAGTCCGTGAACTGCTCGACGCCCTTCATCTTCACCGTCTCTATGATCATCGGGCCGACATCGGGGTCCTCCAGCAAGGCGGCGCCGACGCTCTTCACCAGCCTCTTCACCTTGGGAAGGTCGGTCTGGAAATTCACCGAAATGATGAATTTGTCGATCGCCCAGTCGCGCGACATGTTCTGCACGGCGCCGAGCACGCCGAACGGCACCGTGTAGACCGGCCCGCGATGATGGCGCAGCCGCACCGAGCGGAGGCTGAAGGATTCCACCGTGCCCTTGTAGCTGCCGCTCTGGATATATTCGCCGACGCGGAAGGCATCGTCGGCCATGTAGAAGATGCCGCTGATCACGTCCTTGACCAGCGTCTGCGAGCCGAAGCCGATGGCGACGCCGAAGACGCCGGCGCCGGCGATCAGCGGCCCGACGGCAACGCCCAATCCCGACAGCACCATCAGCACGGCGATGGTCGCGATCAGCACCGCGAGGAAGTTGCGGAAGATCGGCAGCAGCGTCAGAAGCCGGCCGCTGCGCGCCAGCTCCGCCGGATCGCCTTCGGCGCGGCGGGCGCGGTCGAGGCGCGCGTTGATCAGCGCCTTGGCCATCTGCCAGGTGATATCGGCGGCGAGCAGGATGACGATGCCGCTCAGCACGCCGCGCAGAATCCGGCTCGCCGTCTCCTCCTGCATCATCATCGTCGAATGGATGCGCATGACGGCCGCAAGCCACAGCACGGCAACGGCGATGAAGACGGCGCGGGCGGCGCGCTCGATCAGCACCTCGTAGACCGGGCTTCCGGTCTCCTCCCCGCGCCGATAGCGGGCAAAGGCGCTATGCACGACGGCGCTGACGACCTTCAGCCCGGCCGGCACGAGAATGACATAGGCGCAGATCCACATCAGCAGGCTGGCGCCCGAGACCCAGAGTATCCAGATGAAGGAGAACCAGAAGGTGAGCACCCATTCGAGGATGCCGGCACGCATGACGGCGCGCGGCCGCTCCCAGACCATGTCGATCGCCGTGGCCAGCAGGCCAAGGCCGACCGCGTAGACGATCAGCTCCCGGACTGGCGGCGCGAAGCCGAGCGCCATCATGACGCCGTTGGCGGCCCAGCCGACGAAGAAGATGCCGAAAAACAGCGCGATCCGGCTGCGCCAGAAATGGGCGTCAGCATCGCCGACCGGGATCAGCCGCATCCCCTCCTCGCCGCTCGCGTCGGGATAGGCGGTCAGCAGCACCCTGAGCACGCGGGTGAAGAAACGCCCGGCGATCACCGCGAGCAGCGTCGGAACGATCAGCCTGCTCAGCAGCTCGGGCCAGGTGAAGCTCAGAAACAGGCCGATGCTCGCGACGCTGAAGACGACCAGCGGCGCGAACTCGGCGAAAATCCGGCGGCCGAGCGCCTGAAAGCCGTTTGCCGCCGTCTGCGCGGATGCCGCGGCCCGCCCCGCCTGAAGGCGGCGGGCGATGCGGCCGAATATCCATTCGGCGGCGGCGCCGATCGCCACCAGCAGCAGGAAGAACAGGAAGACGCCGATCGGCCGGCGTCCGTCGATCTCGGCCATGGTGGTGCCGGCCGCCTTCTGGAATTCGCCCGGCACCTGCGGCACCGCCTCGGTGACGGAGCGCAGATGCTCGCGAATGCGGTTCATCCAGATCGTGAAATCGTTGGCGGAGGCCCCTTCGGGCATCATCATGTCGGAGGCGGCCGCCGGCCTGGTGCGCGCGGTGAGCGCCGCGCGGATATCCGGGTCTTCCAGAAGCTTGGTCAGCTGGTCGATCTTCTGCTGCGTCGCCGCCGGGATCGCGGCCTCCTGCGCCGCGGCCGGGCTTGCGGTGACGACGAAGGCGAGAACGAGGGCGGCCAGAAGCGCCGATACCCCGTCAAGAAACATCCGAATTCCGGCAAACCGCATCTATGTCGCCCTTCCGACCCGCCAATATCATCCGCTATCCTCTTATTTTCGCGGAAAAATACAATAGCCATCGATATGCCCGCAGTGGAAGGCGCAGCAGGCGGCGGCCGCACCTATGGAATTCCTATATTCCCGTCCGTGGACCGGAATGGATTTCCTATGCGGAGCGGCCGTAGGATGCCGGCGAAACGCGAGGTATCCCGATGCCGTCACGCCGACTTTCATCCGCACCGAGGCATTCCGGCACCCACAGCAGCCCACGGCAGATGCGCGAGCGGCGCACCGCCGCCGTGATGATCGCCTTCGGGCTGCTGCTCGGCGGGCTGGAGCTGTTCATCGTCCTTCACTATGTGTGAAGCCCTGCCCCGCCCAACGCTTCGTTAACCCGCGCCCTGATAGGATATCGGCGGTCCTCCTGATCGGAACGCCTGATGTCGAAGCCTGCATTCCGCTACACTCACTACGATCTGAACGAGCAGCGTGCGGGCACCACGATCGAGATCACGCTATCGGCGGTCGCCAATGTGCGGCTTCTGAACGCTTCGAATTTCCAGCGCTTCACCGAGACGCTGAAGCATCAGTTCATCGGCGGCGTCGCGCGCAAGTCGCCGATCCGTCTCACCATTCCCGAACCCGGCCACTGGCATCTGGTCGTGGATATGGAGGGGCATAACGGCTTTGCCGAATCCAGCGTCAAGACCGTGGAAAAGCAGACGGCGCCGCGCATCCAGAAGGCATCGTGATATCTCCACCCGGTGATATCAGGCCCCGCCCCGCTCCTTGCGCAGCTTGCTCCACCAGTCCAGCCGCTTCCTGATCTCGCGCTCGAAACCGCGTTCCGGCGGATCGTAGAAGGTCTGGCGGCCCATCTTTTCGGGAAAATAATCCTGGCCGGAGAAGGCGTCGGGCTCGTCGTGGTCGTAGCGGTAGCCGTCGCCGTAGCCCTCGCCCTTCATCAGCTTGGTCGGGGCATTGAGGATGTGCTTCGGCGGCAGCAGCGAGCCGTTTTCCTTCGCGGCGCGCGTCGCCGCCTTGAAGGCCGTATAGACGGCGTTCGACTTCGGCGCCGTCGCCAGATAGACGCAGGCCTGGGCAAAGGCCAACTCACCTTCCGGTGACCCGAGATAATCGTAGGCATCCTTGGCGGCGTTGCAGATCACCAGCGCCTGCGGATCGGCAAGCCCGATATCCTCCACCGCCATCCGCACGAGACGCCGGCCGAGATAGAGCGGGTCCTCGCCGGCATCGAACATGCGGGCGAGATAATAGAGCGCGGCATCCGGGTCGGAACCGCGCACGGATTTGTGCAGGGCCGAGATGAGATTGTAATGACCGTCCTGCGCCTTGTCGTAGACCGGAGCGCGGCGCTGGACGATGCGCGTCAGGCCTTCCGTGTCGAAGGTCTCGCCCTTGCGCGCGGCACGCCAGACTTCCTCGGCCAGCGTCAGCACCGCGCGACCGTCGCCGTCAGCCATGCGCAAGAGGCTTGCGCGGGCATCGTCGGTCAGCGGCAGGGGCTTGCCTTCGGTCACCTCGGCGCGGTGCAGAAGCTCGTTCAGGCTCTCCTCGTCATGCGAGCGGAAGGTCAGCACCCTTGCGCGCGACAGAAGAGCGGCGTTGAGTTCGAAGGAGGGATTTTCGGTCGTCGCACCGACGAGGATGACGGTTCCGTCCTCCATCACCGGCAGGAAACTATCCTGCTGCGCGCGGTTGAAGCGGTGGATCTCGTCGACGAAAAGCAGCGTCTGGCGTCCGTCCATGCGCCGCATGCGGGCGCCCTCGAAGACCTTTTTCAGGTCCGCGACGCCGGAAAAGATCGCCGAAATCTGCTCGAAGGCAAGGCCCGCCTCGCCGGAGAGAAGCCGCGCCACCGTGGTCTTGCCGGTGCCCGGTGGCCCCCAGAAGATCATCGAGCCCAGCGAGCCCGATTCGATCATCCGCCTGAGCGCGCCGTCCTCGCCGGTCAGGTGCGGCTGGCCGGTGACCTCGGCCAGCGACTGCGGGCGCAGCCGGTCCGCCAGCGGACGCCGGCTGGCGACCTCTTGCGGAACACGCGGCGCGAAAAGGTCGCTGCTCATCGGAAGAACTGCCTGATGCGCTGGCCGTCGCGCTCGATCTCGACGCGCCAGAAACCGGGCGTGTCCTTCAGCACCGACTGCAGCGTCGCCGTCGAGGTGATCTCCACGCCGTTGACGGAAACGATGATGTCCTTCAGCGCGAAGCCGAGGTGTTCGGCCGGCGAATCCGGCGCCAGCTTCTCGACGACGACGCCGGTCGAATCGGTCGACATGTGCAGCTCGTCGGCGACGCGCGGCGAAAGATTGGCGACGGTCGCGCCGGTGAAGGGATTGTTGCCGGAGACCAGCTTTTCCTCGCGCGGCTGCGTTTCAGGGGCGCTTGCGAGCGTCAGCTTGTCCTCATGCTCCTTGCCGTTGTCGAGCACGCTGAGCGAGACCGTCGCGCCGAGGCCGGCCGTCGTCAGGCGGTAGCCGAGCGCGTCGGGATGCTCGACGGTAATGCCGTTCAGCGCCGTCACCACCTCGCCGGGCTTCAGCCCCGCCTTGGCCGCCGGCCCGCCTTCCGTCACCCGCGTCACCAGCGCGCCGCGCACCTTCTTCAGGCCCAGCGCCTCGGCGACTTCCGAGGTCACCGGCTCGAAGGACGCGCCGATATAGGGCCGCGTAAAGCTCTTGTCGCCGCGCTCGGCGGCTGCCAGGAACACGCGGACGAGATCGGCGGGGATCGCGAAGCCGACGCCGTTCGAGCCGCCGCCTTGCGAGAAGATCGCCGTATTGAGGCCGATCAGCTCGCCCTTCATGTCGATCAGCGCGCCGCCGGAATTGCCCGGATTGATCGCCGCGTCGGTCTGGATGAAGAAGCCCACTTCGTTCTTCACCTGGTTGCGGGCCAGCGCCGAGACGATGCCGCTCGTCACCGTCTGGCCGACGCCGAAGGGGTTGCCGATGGCGAGCACCAGGTCGCCCACCTCGACGGCATCGGAATTGCCGATCGGCAACGTCGGGAAGGTGTCCTTGGCGTCGATCTTCAAGACCGCGAGGTCGACACGGTCGTCCTTCAGCACCACCTTGCACGGAAACTCGCGCCCGTCGGAAAGCGCCACCTTGATATCGTCGGCGCCGTCCACGACGTGGTTGTTGGTGATCACCGTGCCGTCGGCGCCGACGATGACGCCGGAGCCGAGCGAAGCCTGCTTCTCGGTGCGATTCGGCATCTGCTGACCGAAGAACTGCTCGAAGAAGGGATCGACGGCAAAGCGCTGCTGCACCTTGCGCTCGGCATAGACGTTCACCACGGCGCCCGCCGTCTGCTTGACGAGGGGCGAAAAGGAAAGCTGCATCTCCATCTGGCTCTGCGGAACGGCCTTGGCCGCCTGCGCGAACGCCGGCAAGGGAGAGGCAACCAACACGGCGATCATCGGAACGGCGACGCGTCTCAGGAAAGCATGCATTCAGATACCCTTGAGAAAAGCTGTTGAAGCAACGTTGTAACGCGCGACGCTAGAAAGAAAAGAGGGCGGAACGGTGGAGGATCAAGTCTTCTTCGCGGCGGCAAAGGGGGTGCGGGGCGAACAAATGCGCGTGATCGGGCGCGGCGGTTCCTGCCCGGCTCAGATTCCCGCCATGGCGCAAATTCGCTCCATCACGGCCTCCTTCGTTTTGGCCGTAACCTTGCCGATGGCTTCGACATGGCGCACCTCGACCGTGGCAATCTTGACGGGGCGGATTACCGAAGGCGCGGGAAGTCCCACTTCGGCATGATCCGGGATCGCGACGTCGCCATCCCACGCCCGGTTTTCCGCAGACGTAATCATGACCACCCAGAGAAGAGCGCCGTCCTCTCCCACCTGCCCCGCAGACACGACCAAGGCCGGTCTGCGCTGGCGCGTGTCGCGATCCGTATAGGGAAATGGAACCTTGACGATATCACCCTGCTCAAAGGTCGGCATAGGCTTTTCGATCGGCATCGCCGTCCCATTCGGTAAAGGTTCCGAAGGGATTCTCTCTCGGCATATCGCTCTCAGCCCGAGAAATAACGACCCGCCCGTCAGCCTCGATGGAGTAAACGATCGCATCGCCCTCTTTCAGGTGCAATGCGGCCCGTACCGGCTGCGGTATCGACGTCTGTGATTTGGCCGTCAATCTGCTCGTGATCATGGCGTTCCTCTTGGGGCCAATGTAAGAAATATCCCTACCGCCTGCAAGCGCCTGCCACAGCAGATGAAAACGGCGCACCGACATTCGCCGATGCGCCGCAATTCCAGTCAGCGACGTATCCCGTCTCACTCCGGCAGGATGCGCACCGCGCCCTTGTCGGCGCTGGCGGCGAAGGCGGCGTAGGCTTTCAGCGCCGTCGTGACGTTGCGCTTGCGGGGGGCGGCCGGCTGCCAGCCGAGCTTGTCCTGCTCGGCGCGGCGGGCGGCAAGCGCCTCATCGGAAAGCTTGAGGTCGATCGTGCGGTTCGGGATATCGATATCGATGATATCGCCGTCGCGCACCAGGCCGATGGCGCCGCCCTGCGCGGCTTCCGGCGAGGCGTGGCCGATGGAAAGGCCGGAGGTGCCGCCGGAGAAGCGGCCGTCGGTGATGAGCGCGCAAGCCTTTCCGAGGCCCTTCGACTTCAGGTAGCTCGTCGGATAGAGCATTTCCTGCATGCCGGGGCCGCCCTTCGGGCCTTCGTAGCGGATGACGACGACGTCGCCGGCCTTCACCTCGCCGCCGAGAATGCCCTTCACGGCCGCATCCTGGCTTTCGAAGACGACGGCGGGGCCGGAGAATTTCAGGATCGATTCATCGACGCCGGCGGTCTTCACGATGCAGCCGTCGAGCGCGATGTTGCCGGAGAGCACGGCAAGGCCGCCGTCCTTGGAGAACGGATGCTCGACCGAGCGGATGACGCCCTTTTCGCCGTCCGTGTCGAGATCGTCCCAGCGGGCTTCCTGGCTGAAGGCGACCTGGGTCGGCACGCCGCCGGGTGCGGCGCGGAAGAAGGTGCGGACCGTTTCGCTGTTCGTGCGGGTGATGTCCCAGCGGTCGATGGCATCACCCAGCGTTTCGGCGTGCACGGTCGGCGTGTCGCGGTGGAGCAGGCCGCCGCGGTCGAGTTCGCCGAGGATGCGCATGATGCCGCCGGCGCGGTGCACGTCTTCCATATGCACGTCGGCCTTGGCCGGCGCGACCTTGGAGAGGCACGGCACCTTGCGGGAAAGCCGGTCGATATCCTCCATGGTGAAATCGACGCCGCCTTCGTAAGCGGCTGCGAGGATATGGAGAACCGTGTTGGTCGAGCCGCCCATGGCGATGTCCAGCGACATGGCGTTCTCGAAGGCCTTCTTGTTGGCGATGGTGCGCGGCAGCACGCTTTCGTCGTTCTGCTCGTAGTAGCGGCGCGCGATGTCGACAATCAGGTGGCCGGCCTCGACGAAGAGGCGCTTGCGGTCGGCGTGGGTGGCGAGCGTCGAGCCGTTGCCCGGCAGCGACAGGCCGAGCGCCTCGGTCAGACAGTTCATCGAGTTGGCGGTGAACATGCCGGAGCACGAGCCGCAGGTCGGGCAGGCCGAGCGCTCGATGACCTTGACGTCGTCGTCGGAAATCTTGTCGTCGGCGGCAGCGACCATGGCGTCGACGAGGTCGAGCGCGTGGGTCTTGCCGTGCAGCACGACCTTGCCCGCCTCCATCGGGCCGCCGGAGACGAAGACGGCCGGAATGTTGAGGCGCATGGCGGCGTTCAGCATGCCGGGGGTGATCTTGTCGCAGTTGGAGATGCAGACCATGGCGTCGGCGCAATGGGCGTTGACCATGTATTCGACCGAGTCGGCGATGATTTCTCGGCTCGGCAGCGAATAGAGCATGCCGTCATGGCCCATGGCGATGCCGTCGTCGACGGCGATGGTGTTGAACTCCTTGGCGACGCCGCCGGCCGCCTCGATCTCCCGCGCCACGAGCTGGCCGAGGTCTTTCAGGTGGACGTGGCCCGGCACGAACTGCGTGAAGGAGTTCACCACCGCGATGATCGGCTTGCCGAAATCCTGATCCTTCATGCCCGTCGCGCGCCAAAGGCCGCGTGCGCCCGCCATGTTGCGGCCATGGGTCGTGGTTCTGGAACGGTAAGCTGGCATGGTCTTTTCCTCGTCATGAAATCTTCGGGGGCAAGGCCTGCGGCAGACCCCGATTTTGGGGAATTGTCCTAATCCAATCGGCCCGGACTGTCACTATCAAGTCCCCCGAATCCGGTACGGTGGCGGCGCGCCCGCGCGGCCTGAGCGGCACTTTACCCGCGGAACACGAAGATGTGGCTTTTTTGCCGACGCATTTCTGGCGTAAATCTCAAGAGAGCTGCGCCGAGCCGCATTCAACGCCGAGAGGAGCCGAAATGCCCGTTTTCCGATACCCGAAAATCGCCGCTTCGGAGATCACCCCGCGCAGCCTCTATCTCAAGCGCCGGCAATTCCTGGCGACGGCCGCCGCAGGTGCCGGTGCCGCCCTCCTCGGAGCGTCGGGTGCCAACGCGGAAGCTCTTTCCGCCGCGAAGAGCAACTTCACCGTCGACGAGCCGCTGACGCCGCTGAAGGACGTGACGACCTACAATAATTTCTACGAATTCGGCATGGAGAAGAGCGATCCGTCGGAAAACGCCGGCAAGTTCAAGCCCCGCCCCTGGACGGTGAAGGTGGACGGCATGGTCGCAAAGCCCGCCACCTTCGATATCGACCAGCTCATCAAGGATTTTCCGCCGGAGGAGCGCGTCTACCGCATGCGCTGCGTCGAAGCCTGGTCGATGGTGATCCCGTGGGACGGCTTTCCGCTCGCCGCCCTCCTCGACAAGGTCGAGCCGCTGGGCAGCGCCAAATACGTGGCCTTCGAGACGGTGGTGCGGCCCGAGGAGATGCCCGGCCAGTCCGGCCTCTTCCAGTCCCTCAATTGGCCCTATATCGAGGGCCTGAGGCTCGACGAGGCGCGTCATCCGCTGACGCTGCTTGCCGTCGGCCTTTACGGCGAGACGCTGCCCAACCAGAACGGTGCGCCGATCCGCCTCGTCGTGCCGTGGAAATACGGCTTCAAGGGCGTCAAGTCGATCGTCCGCATCACGCTGACCGACAAGCAGCCGATGAACACATGGCAGGCGGCGAACCCGCAGGAATACGGCTTCTACGCCAACGTCAACCCGGCGGTCGACCATCCGCGCTGGAGCCAGGCGAGCGAAAGGCGGATCGGCGAAGGCGGCTTCTTCGGCGCCAACCGCCGCCCGACGCTGCCCTTCAACGGCTATGCCGACCAGGTGGCGAGCCTCTATGCCGGCATGGACCTGAGGGCGAATTTCTGATGGCGGGTTTTTCACTCAGCCTGCCGAAACGCTGGCAATCCGCCTCCGTCTGGGCGCTCTATGCCGTCGGGCTCATGCCCGCGGCGTCCGGCTTCTACCTCGGCGCCACCGGCGCGCTCGGCCCGGACCCGGTGAAGACGTTCGAACTCTTCCTCGGGCTCTGGACCATCCGCTTCCTGCTCGCGACGCTCTTCGTCAGCCCCTTGCGCGAACTCGGCGGCTGGAACCTTCTGCGCTACCGCCGGGCGCTCGGCCTTCTGACCTTCTACTACGCGCTGATGCATTTCCTCGTCTACATGGTGCTCGACCAGGCGCTGTTCCTGCCCGCCGTGGTGGCCGACGTCGCGAAGCGGCCCTTCATCATGTTCGGCATGGCCGGCCTCGTCATGCTCACCGCCCTTGCCGTCACCTCGAACAATCTCTCGATCCGCCGCATGGGCAGGAACTGGATCTGGCTGCACCGCCTCGTCTACATCATCGCCGCCTGCGGCGCGGTGCACTTCGCGCTCTCGACCAAGGTGCTGTCGCTCGAGCAATATGTCTACATCACGCTGATCATCGCCATGATCCTCTACCGCTCATGGCGGCCGATCATGATGCAGCGGCGCAAGCGCGCCCGGCGAGCGGCGACAGTCGGGGCGGCGGGATAAGTCGCATAAATAAATTTCACGCCGAGTTTTCCCCGTGCTTCCCGCCCCCCTTATCATCCGGCTGCAACGAAAGCACGGAGCGCGGGTGAATGGTAAGAGAAATTTCTCAGGCACGGCTAGAGCTGAAATTTATCGATGCCCGGTTGGCATTGCGCGTGCTGGTGCTCCGCCAGCTGTTGCGTAAGGCAAACTTCGATCCAAATCAGCCACGCGTGCCCGCCGGAAATTCCGACGGCGGGCGATGGGCGGATGGCAACGCCCTTGGTTCCCTCCTGGAGCAATTGCCACGCACCCCTTCATCCGAGTTGGCGCCAAGTTCTGGAAGCTATGAGATTGCAGAGTCTACCACAAGCGTAGACTATGCTGCCCGCATGCTCGGCATCCCAAGAATTAAGTTTGGTGATATGATCCATGACATGAAGCACGAAAATCGTCTCAAACCGAACGACAACGTCACGTTTCATGACAATGGCGATGTCTATTTCAGGGGAAAACATATCGATAATATGTTCAATTATAACTAAAAGGAAATTCAACATGCATGTTAGCGCAACAATTGGCGGCGACAGCTTGAACCCGGATTTTTGGACATCTTATTTTGATATTGTTCCCAAAACATCGATCAGGAAAGGAGATGTATTTCTTGCCAGAGGAAATAAGCTCCAAAGACGAACGGGAGTGTGGGGAACTCACAGTAGCAAGGGAAAAGTAACGATCAACGACGCCTCGGCACACGCGCAATACATGATCGATCTACTTAACCTCCCACGACCGGGTCTCCGAAATTTATTGAGTAAGCATCACGTTGGGATGAGATTCTTCTACTATGTGAATTCTGAAGAAGAAAACATTCTTGATATATCAGATGATATCAAAGACTTGCTCACCTCCTGCGGAATTGACATCGAGTTCGATATCTACTGATTTACCCAGGCGCAATGCGAGAAAGACAAAAAGGCCGGACGATCGCTCGTCCGGCCTTTTCAAATTCCAGAAATCGCGAGCCTTAAGCGGCTGCGGCTTCTTCTTCGGCAGCAACGCGGGCCTTGTCGGCGGCGCCCTTGGCGAAGGTGTCGCGATCGACGAATTCGACGACGGCGAGAGCGGCGTTGTCGCCCTGGCGGAAGCCGGCCTTCATGATGCGCAGGTAGCCGCCGTTGCGGGTGGCGTAGCGGGTTGCGATCGTGTCGAACAGCTTCGAAACGACGGCGACGTCGCGGATCTGCGAGATGGCCTGACGACGGGCGTGCAGGTCGCCGCGCTTGCCGAGCGTGACGAGCTTCTCGACGATCGGGCGGATTTCCTTGGCCTTCGGCAGGGTCGTGACGATCTGCTCGTGGGTGATGAGCGAAGCAGCCATGTTGGCGAACATCGCCTTGCGGTGGCTTGCGGTTCTATTCAGCTTGCGGCCGGCTTTACCGTGGCGCATGGCTATTCTCCTTTATCGCAGGTGCCCTCTCCGGGGCCTGCCGTTTCCTGGCACATGCAGGCGATATGCCTGCTGTTTGACGGGGAAAGGCAGCCGAAAGAGCCTGCCTTTTTATTGTTTAGTACTGGTCTTCGTAGCGCTTGGCGAGATCTTCGATGTTCTCGGGCGGCCATGCCGGCACTTCCATGCCGAGGTGCAGGCCCATGGAAGCGAGAACTTCCTTGATTTCGTTCAGCGACTTGCGACCAAAGTTCGGCGTACGGAGCATTTCTGCTTCGGTCTTCTGAATGAGGTCGCCAATGTAGACGATGTTGTCGTTCTTCAGGCAGTTTGCCGAACGAACGGACAGTTCAAGCTCGTCCACCTTCTTGAGGAGCGCCGGGTTGAAGGCGAGTTCGGTAACTGCCTCTTCTTCGGCTTCCTTCTGCGGCTCGTCGAAGTTGACGAAAACGCCGAGCTGGTCCTGGAGAATGCGCGCCGCGAAAGCAACCGCATCTTCGCCGGTGATCGAACCGTCGGTCTCGATCGCCATGGTCAGCTTGTCGTAGTCAAGAACCTGGCCTTCGCGCGTGTTTTCAACGCGGTAGGACACTTTCTTGACCGGCGAGTAGAGGCTGTCGACCGGGATGAGGCCGATCGGCGCGTCTTCCGCGCGGTTGCGCTCGGCCGGAACGTAGCCCTTGCCGTTGTTGACGGTGAACTCCATGCGGATCTCCGCGCCCTCGTCGAGCGTGCAGATGACATGCTCGGGGTTCAGGATCTCGATGTCGCCGACCGTCTGAATGTCGCCGGCGGTGACGACGCCGGGGCCTTGCTTGCGAACGACCATGCGCTTGGCATCGTCGCCGTCCATCTTGATGGCGATTTCCTTGATGTTCAGCACGATGTCGGTCACGTCCTCGCGAACGCCCGGAATCGAGGAGAACTCATGCAGAACGCCGTCGATCTGCACGGCGGTCACGGCGGCGCCGCGCAGCGACGACAGCAGCACGCGGCGCAACGCGTTGCCGAGCGTCAGGCCGAAACCGCGCTCCAGCGGCTCGGCGACAAGGCTGACCTTGGCGCGACCGTTGGACGTGAACTCGACCTTGTTCGGCTTGATCAGTTCCTGCCAGTTTTTCTGAATCATGTTCTTGCCTTCCGTTCGTTGCCACCATCCAATCGTGGCAACCGAGCTTGAGAAGCACCGGGAGGAGCGCGCCCGCGCTCACCGGTGCCGTAAATGGCGATGATCAGACGCGGCGCTTCTTGCGCGGACGGCAGCCATTGTGCGGGATCGGGGTCACATCGCGGATCGACGTGATCATGAAACCGGCAGCCTGGAGCGCGCGCAGAGCGGACTCACGACCCGAGCCGGGGCCGCAAACTTCGACTTCCAGCGACTTCATGCCATGTTCCTGAGCCTTCTTGGCGCAGTCTTCGGCGGCGATCTGGGCAGCGAACGGGGTCGACTTGCGCGAACCCTTGAAGCCCTTGGCACCAGCGGACGACCAGGCAATGGCGTTGCCCTGTGCGTCGGTGATGGTGATCATCGTGTTGTTGAAGGTCGAGTTGACGTGTGCCACACCCGACGAAATGTTCTTACGTTCGCGACGGCGAACGCGGACGGCTTCCTTGGCCATTCTTATCCCTTTCTGGATATCCTCACCGCCGTAATGCCAGCGGCTACACCGGAACGATGCCCTTCAAGGCACCGCTCCAAACTCAAAAGAGGCCGGCGGACCGCCAGCCTCCCCTTCCCGGTTTCCCGGAAATTACTTCTTCTTGCCAGCGATGGCCTTTGCCGGACCCTTGCGGGTGCGGGCATTGGTATGCGTGCGCTGACCGCGGACCGGAAGGCCGCGGCGATGACGCAGGCCGCGGTAGCAGCCCAGGTCCATCAGACGCTTGATGTTCATCGCGGTTTCGCGACGCAGGTCACCTTCGACCTGGTAATCGCGGTCGATGGTTTCGCGGATCTGCAGGACTTCGGCGTCCGTGAGCTGGTGAACGCGGCGCTCAGCCGGGATGCCAACCTTTTCGCAGATTTCCTGTGCAAACTTCGGTCCGATCCCGTGGATGTAACGAAGCGCGATTACAACGCGCTTTGCCGTCGGGATGTTGACGCCAGCGATACGTGCCACGCCTTTTCTCCTTGCGTTCCTTGCCCTTCGGCAAAGGTCTTCGTTATGCCGGCCGTCAGGGCCGCCTGTTCAAGTTTCTTGTCCGTAACATGTCAAAACGACCGAACCGGACTTCCTTGCGGAAATCCGCGCCGATCGCATGGTCTGTCGCGAGTTGGCGCGGTGTTTAGCGGAATCAGCGCAAAAAAGCAACCGCTCCGGCAATTATTTTGTCACAACAGAGTCACATCGAATAACCGAGCACCCTGGCGACATGCGCGCGTCCCGTCTCCTTGCCGGACACGGGACGCCGCTGTTTCAAAGCTTTTCGAGAATCGTCTCGATCTCACCCGTGACATGGTCGATATCGGCCATGCCGTCAACGGAATGGAGCTTGCCCTTGGCGTAATAGTAGCCGATGAGCGGCGACGTTTCCTTGTAGTAGGCCTGCAGGCGCGTCACCACGGTTTCGCGGTTGTCGTCGGCCCGGCGCTTGAAATGCGTGGAACCGCAGCGATCGCACACGCCCTCGACCTTGGGCTTGAGGTTCGTGTCGTGATAGCCGGCGCCGCAATTGGCGCAGGTGTAACGGCCCGAAACGCGATCGGCGAGCACGGCGTCGTCCACCTTGATCTCGATCACACCCGAAAGCTCGATGCCCTTGAGCTTCAGCATCGCCTCGGTCGCATCCGCCTGGACCAGCGTCCGCGGAAAGCCGTCGAGGATGAAGCCCCGTGCGCAATCCGGCTGATCGATGCGCTCGGACACGATCGCGTTGACGATCTCGTCCGAAACGAGCTTGCCGGCGTCCATGACCGCCTTCGCCCGCTTGCCGACCTCCGTGCCGGCGGTGACCGCCGCACGGAGCATGTCGCCCGTGGAGAGCTGCGGAATGCCGTGCTTCTCCACGATACGCTGGGCCTGGGTCCCCTTACCCGCGCCCGGCGGCCCCAAAAGAATTAATCTCATCTCCCCCTCTTTCCTCCGCGCAACTTCGATTTCTTGATCAGGCCTTCATACTGCTGGGCGATCAGATGTCCCTGAATCTGTGCCACGGTATCCAGCGTTACGCTAACGACGATCAAAAGCGAAGTGCCACCAAGGGATAATGGAATACCGGTCTGCGACACGAGGATCTCAGGCAGGATGCAGACGAAAACGAGATAGATCGCGCCGATGACCGTGATTCGCGTCAGCACGTAATCAATATATTCGGCGGTGCGCTCGCCCGGACGGATGCCCGGAATGAAGCCGCCGTGCTTTTTCAAATTGTCCGCGGTGTCCTTCGGATTGAAGACGATCGCGGTGTAGAAGAAGGCGAAGAAGGCGATCATCAGCGCATAGAGCACCATGTAGAGCGGCCGGCCGTGGCCGAGCGAGGCGACGATCGCGGTTGCCCAGCCGGGCATCGAGGCGGTGTTGGCAAAGCCCGCGACGGTCGCCGGCAGCAGGAGCAGCGACGACGCGAAGATCGCCGGGATGACGCCCGAGGTGTTGAGCTTCAGCGGCAGGTGCGAGGTGTCGCCCTGGAACATGCGGTTGCCCACCTGACGCTTCGGATACTGGATCAGAAGGCGGCGCTGCGCGCGCTCGACGAAGACGATCAGGCCGATGACGCCGATCGCCACGACCAGCACGACGAGAATGAGGCCGGTGGAGAGCGCGCCGGTGCGGCCGAGTTCCAGCGTGCCGGCGAGCGCCTGCGGCAGTCCGGCGGCGATGCCGGCGAAGATGATGAGCGAAATGCCGTTGCCGATGCCGCGCGAGGTGATCTGCTCGCCGAGCCACATCAGGAACATCGTGCCGCCGAGCAGCGTGATGACGGTGGAAATGCGGAAGAACCAGCCCGGATCGACCACGAGCCCGTTGCCGCTCTCAAGCCCCACGGAGATGCCGTAAGCCTGCAGCGCACCGAGAAGCACCGTGCCGTAGCGGGTGTACTGGTTGATGATCTTGCGGCCCTGCTCGCCTTCCTTCTTCAGGTTTTCGAGCGCCGGCACGACCGAGGTCATGAGCTGCACGATGATCGAAGCGGAAATATAGGGCATGATTCCGAGCGCGAAGATCGCCATGCGCTGCACGGCGCCACCCGAGAACATGTTGAAGAGGCCGAGAATGCCGCCGGCCTGGCCACGGAAGGCCTGCGCGTAAGCGTCGGGGTTCAGCCCCGGCAGCGGAATATGGGTGCCCAGGCGATAGACGAGGAGAGCGCCGAGGGTAAACCACAGGCGCTTCTTGAGATCCTCGGCTTTGGCGAAGGTCGAGAAATTAAGGTTGGACGCCAACTGTTCCGCTGCAGATGCCATGCGATTCTCCGCGATACCAATCCCGGCAGATCGGCCGGTCCCGGAATCAGTATGAAAATTGTACAAGTAGGGCGTCGAGCGGGCTGTTCATGCAGTCCGGTGCCTCACCCTGGGTT
>Ga0153956_1000671_pt1 | contig 35838 bp, 37 predicted proteins | sample TSFL040MetaG_FD_104704 | JGI IMG/M metagenome (GOLD analysis project Ga0153956, IMG submission 104704) | Attine ant fungus gardens microbial communities from Florida, USA - TSFL040 MetaG | ecosystem: Host-associated > Fungi > Mycelium > Unclassified | place: USA: Florida, Wekiwa Springs... | reverse complement strand
TTGCTGATGCGATCCGGGCTCATGGCCCGCAGCTCTTCGATCAGCAGCGCGGACTGATCCAGAAATGCCGGCTGCGAATGCTTCGCGGTGACCGGCGCGTTTTCGAAATCCAAAGTCTTGGCCGGAGAAATGACCAGCAACATAAGCATCTTCCTCGAAACCGACGACTGCCGGGCGCAAAACCCGGCTCATGCATCGAGCAAAGGCCAGGCACGCCGCAAAATCGCATTGAAGTCGGTGCCGACCGGCAGCGTACCGTAGGCGAATCCCCCGTCATCCGCAAGCCGACTGGCCACAAAGGCCTGCGCCGCCTCGGCGGGCGCATGGCGCAGCATCAGGTCGGCCTGCAGGGCCAGCGCCAGGCTTTCGACCAGGCGCCGCGCCTGCGCCTCCATGTGCTCGGGCCGCGCCAGAATCGACTTCGCCCGATTCAACATACGAGCCACGCGCGCATCCGATGCGGCCGGCTCCAGTTCCGCCAGCAGCGCCGCCGCGGCGCCGGGGGCCTGCGTCAACGCGCGCAGCACATCGAGGCAGATCACATTGCCGGAGCCTTCCCAAATGCTGTTCAGCGGCGCCTCCCGGTACAGACGGGGCAGCATCGATTCCTCCACGTAACCGTTGCCGCCGAGGCATTCCATCGCCTCGTAAACCGCGTGCGACGCATTGCGGTTGACCCAGTATTTGCCGATCGCGACCACCACGCGCGCATACGCCGCGGCCGTCTCGCTGTGAGAGGCTTCGTCGTAGGCGCGCGCGATCCGCAGGGTGAGCAGCAGCGCGGCCTCGGCCTCCAGCGCCAGATCGGCCAGCACATTGCGCATCAGGGGCTGTTCGACCAGACGCTTGCCGAAGGCGCGCCGGTGATTGGCGTGATGCGCCGCCTGCACGAAGGCCTGGCGCATCAGACCCGCCGCCGCAAGGCAGGTATCGAGGCGGGTGTGGTGCACCATTTCAATGATGGTCTTGACGCCCCGGCCCGGAGCGCCGATGCGCCGGGCGAATGTGTCGCTGTATTCGATCTCGGCGGAGGCATTGGCGCGATTGCCGAGCTTGTCTTTCAGGCGCTGGATGAAAAAGGGATTGCGCGTCCCATCCGGATGCCAGCGCGGCACGAGAAAACAGGTCAACCCGTCTCCGCATTGCGCCAGCGTCAGGAAAGCGTCCGACATCGGCGCGGAGCAGAACCACTTGTGCCCGGTGAGCAGATATTCTTCGCCACCGAGCGGCAGCGCCTGGGTGGTATTGGCCCGCACATCGGAACCGCCCTGTTTCTCGGTCATCGCCATGCCGATGGTGACGGCCATTTTTTCCGTCATCGGCAGGGCGCGCGCATCGTAGCGCTGGGCCAGTATTTTCGGCAGCCAGATAGCGGCGAGATCGGGTTGCTGGCGCAACGCGGGCACCGCCGCGTAGGTCATGGTGATCGGACAGCACACGCCCGCCTCGGTCTGCACCAGCAGATATTCCAGGGCGGCGTGGGCGACATGGCCACCGCGCGCCGCGTTCCAGGCAATGCTGTGAATGCCGTTTTCCAATCCGCAGCGCATCAACAGGTGATAGGCCGGATGAAACTCCACGGCGTCGAGGCGCTCGCCATAACGATCGAAGGTTTTCAGCTCGGGCGTGTGGCGGTTGGCCGTTTCGCCGGCCTGCAACAGCTCGGCCGAGCCGACCCGCAACCCGAAATCCTGGATTCGCCCCTCGGCCCAGTCCGCGCCCTCCCGGCGCACACCGTCGACCAGCGCGCGGTCCAGATCGAACAGGTTGATATCCTCCAGCGGCGGCGGCTGGTTGGTCACCGTATGGGTCGGCAGTTGTGCGATGGGAGAACGCGGAGCCATGACCGATCACCTCAGCTGTGAAACGGAACGCGCGGCAACCTCAGGGATTCAACAGATTTTCCCACCACTCCAGAGGTTCGCCGGTTTCGGGATTATAAACATTGCCGTAAGCCCAACCCGCCGCACCGCCAGTGGCCTGTGTCAACGTATCGAGCACCTGTTCGATCTCGCGGAAACCCACCGCCACATGCACGCTGTAAACCAGGGCGCGCTCACTCTGCACATCGAGCTTGGCGCCCAGCTTCTCCATGAGCGGCGTCAGCTCTTCGGCCAGGGCCTGCACGCCCTGGCGGCAAAATACCCGGATGGCCAGCTGGCCGCTGCGCTCGCGCACACGAAAACGACCGGGATTATTGACCATCAACTCCACGGTATCGCCACTGGCGACGCCGGTCGCGAACAGCGGGGATTGCAGCAGCTGATAGCCGTTGCGCTGGCCGGTGGGAACAGCGGGAAGCTTTTCGAACACCGGCTGGCCGTTGGGATGGGTGCCCGCGAATAAATCGATGTGTACGGGTTGTTCTGCGCTCATACCGTTATCAAAGGCTCGCTGTGAAAAGTTAAGTTAAGAGGAGGATTGTGCCGGCGGGCCAACTGTTCGAAGACGGGAAGCGCCGATATAATGCCGCGCCGGGCGTGAACACGGGCCTCGCCGGGTTGAACTCGGACTCCGGGCGGATTGTGCATAATGCAATAATGCAACTCAATCCGTCGCGCCACGAACTATCTCTACCAGGCTGATCGCTTTACACTACCGGCAAACTAACTGGCTCAGGCCAGCATGTCCTTCAATTGCCCGACATTCAGGATACAGCATGAAAGAAAGCGGCCTCGACGATACCCCAACGCCAGCCGGCGCCTTGTCCCTGCAAACCGTAGCCATGCCGAAGGATACCAATGCCGCCGGCGATATTTTCGGGGGCTGGCTTGTATCGCAGATGGACCTCGCGGCCATGATCGCCGCCACCCGCGTGGCCAATGGCCGCGTCGTGACCGTGGCAATCAATGGCATGGCTTTCTACACGCCGGTGCATGTCGGCGCGGTGGTGAGCTGTTACACGGAGATTCTGGAAATCGGGCGCAGCTCGGTGCGCATCAACGTGGAAGTCTGGATCAGCGGCAAGCACTCGCCGGAAGAACAGGTCAAAGTGACCGAAGGCGAGTTCGTATTCGTGGCCATCGATCCGAGCGGCCGGACCCGTCCCGTGCGGGAACGGTGAGCACTTAGCCCATTAAAATTAGGTAACACTTGTTGACTTTCATGACCGACTAAATCAATCTCTGCGTGTCCTGGTATCCCCGGATCCGGATACTGAACTCACAAATTTTGAGGAACAACCATGTCCATTCAAGAAATCACCGCGACCCTGGCGCAGAAAGTTTCCACCGCGCAGCCCTTCGGTAAAAAAATCAAGTTTTCCCTGGATGGCGAGACCATTCACCTCGACGGCACCACCACACCGCCGACCGTGTCCAACGATGAAAAACCCGCCGACGTTACCATCAGCGCCACGCTGGATGATTTCAAAAAACTGATGGACAAGTCGATGAACGCACAAATGGCTTTCATGTCCGGCAAAATCAAACTGCAAGGCGACATGATGGCTGCAATGGCTCTGCAAAAAATATTCTGAGCCGCGACGGAGCCGGCCCGAACGGCTCCGCGCAACCTTGCCGTGGCCTGTGCGCCACGGCAAATCCCCCCGAACAACCAGCACCGCTCTACCGGAAACATTCGCCGATTTCGCTGCAGGCGCGGCGTGAGTTTATTCGCCCTGGATAAATTTCCGGCCCGTGTCGATCAACGTGTCGTCGCGTAAAAAATTGCGGCCGATTAGCACGGGGTATTCATCATGCCGCCGATCGGCGAGCGTCGCCTCGACACGCAAACGACGGCAGCCGATCCGCATATCCGCAACACCACCGGACGCGATTCGTACAGGCCATTCTCGCCCTGAATCTTCGCCCATCGCTCGCAGGGCAGTTCCAGCAACCGTTGTTCCGCGTCGCGTCCCGTGACAGTTGCGAAGCGCAGCCAGGTACGACCGTCGCGCTTGAACATCGTGACGTTTTCGGCGTGCAGCGAACTGGTTTTCGCACCGCTGTCGATGCGCGCCATCAAATGCAGGGATCCCGGCTGGATGCTGACGAACTCAACCGTGCCGAGCAGCAATCGGTCGGTGTGATTTTTGGGGGCTTGCGTGGATGAAGGCGAAGCGCTGTAAACCGGAGACGCAACGACTGGCGCTGGCGCAACACTGACACAGACAGCCAGCGTCAGCGGGATTGACCATCCGGAAGATCGCCCCATGAAAGCGTCCCGAATTGTATCAATGGAAAGATTCATCCGATGGCAAGGTGGAGCTTATGAAGCTCTCATCGCCCGACAACATCGGGCGGAGGAAGCGGCGCCGGATCAGGCCAGCGCCTGCAATTTGGCGTACTGCAACACCAACCACTTGCTGCCTTGTCCGGCGAAGTTGACCTGCACGCGCGCGGCGGCGCCCTGCCCCTCGAAATTGAGCACAACGCCTTCGCCAAACAGCTCGTGATAAACACGTTGCCCCAGACCGATGCCCGCCACCTGCGCCGACGCTTCACCCCGGCTCAACATCGGACGGCTGACGCTGGTCTGCAAACGGACCTCCTGCATCAACTCCGATGGAATTTCCCGCAGGAAACGCGACGGCATGTGGAAGTTTTCGTTGCCATACAAACGCCGGGACTCGGCATACGTGAGATACAGCTTGCGCATGGCGCGCGTAATGCCCACGTAACAAAGGCGTCGCTCTTCTTCGAGCCGGCCGGGTTCGTCCATCGACATCTTGTGCGGAAACAGGTTTTCTTCCATGCCCGCGATAAAGACCAGCGGAAACTCCAGGCCTTTGGCCGAGTGCAGCGTCATCAGCTGCACGCTGTCTTCGAATTCGGCCGCTTCGTGCTCGCCGGCATCGAGCGCCGCCTGATCGAGAAACGACACCAGCGGCGGGGTGTCTTCATCAGACTCATATTCGCGCGTCGCCGCCACCAGCTCCTGGAGGTTCTCCACGCGCGCCTGTCCTTTTTCGCCTTTTTCCTGGCGATGAAATTCGATCAAGCCCGAATGCTGGATGACGTGATCGGTCAGCTCATCGAGCGTCATATCGTCGGTGGACTCATCGAGGGATTCGATCAGGCCGAGAAACTGATTCAACGCATTCGCCGCGCGCGCCGGCAAAAGATTATGCGCGATCACCTCATGGCTGGCGCGCCACAGCGAAACACCCTGATCGCGCGCGTAATCGCGCAGGGTCTGCACCGTTTTTTCACCGATGCCGCGGGTCGGCGTATTGATCACGCGCTCAACGGCGGTGTCATCGTCCCGGTTCACCAACAAACGCAGATAGGCCAGCGCATTCTTGATTTCGAGCCGGTCGTAAAAGCGCAGGCCGCCATAGATACGATAGGGCACGCCGGCGCGGATCAGCGCCTCTTCGAGAATCCGGGATTGCGCGTTCGAGCGGTACAGAATGGCCGATTGCGAACGCGCGTTGCCGTCCTCGTGCCACTCCTGCAACCGCTCGACAATAAATCGCGCCTCGTCCATTTCGTTGAACGCGGCGTACAGGGCAATCGGCTCACCCTCCTCGCCCTGCGTCCACAGCTCCTTGCCAAGCCGCCCCTGGTTGTACGCGATCACCGCGTTCGCGGCGTTCAGGATGGTCGACGTCGAACGATAGTTCTGCTCAAGGCGCACCAGCTGCGTATTGGCGAAATCCTTGGAGAACTGCTGGATATTTTCGATGCGCGCGCCGCGCCAGCCGTAGATCGACTGGTCGTCGTCGCCCACCGCGGTGATCGGAATACGATTGCCCGCCAGCACCCGCAGCCAGGCATATTGCACGGCGTTGGTATCCTGGAATTCATCGACCAGCATGTAGCGGAAACGCTGCTGGTAATGCTGCAACAGCTCCGGCTTTTTCAGCCACAGCTCATGGGCGCGCAGCAGAAGCTCCGCGAAATCGACCACGCCCTGGCGCTCGCAGGCTTCCTCATAGGCGCGGTACACCTTGAGCATCACCTGCTGATACGGATCGCGGCTCTGATGATCGAGATGAGCGGCGCGCAGGCCCTCGTCTTTTTGGCCATTGATGAACCACTGCGATTGCCGCGCCGGCCAGCGCGCCTCGTCCAGCTCCAGCTCGCGATGCAGGCGCTTGAGCACGCGCAATTGATCGTCGGAATCCAGGATCTGGAAATTTTCCGGCAGGCCGGCCTCTTTCCAGTGCGCCTTGAGCAGGCGATGCGCGAGGCCGTGGAAGGTGCCCACCCACATGCCGCGCGTCGACGAACCGAGCAGCTCGTCGATACGCTCGCGCATCTCGCGGGCGGCCTTGTTGGTGAAGGTCACGGCAAGAATGCTGTAGGGGGAAATGCCTTCGGCTTGAATCAACCAGGCGATGCGATGCACGAGCACACGGGTTTTACCGCTGCCGGCGCCGGCCAGAACCAGCATGTTGCCGGGCGCGGCGGCCACCGCTTCGCGCTGGGCTTCATTGAGATCGTTGAGAATATGAGAGACATCCATGGCGCGGCATTCTACCAGAACGAAGCCGGACTATTGCGAATGCTCTCCGCGGCGCCCGGAATCCCGCAAAACGGGGGCACTCCGCGAGAATGCATTACAATGCCGCAGCACAAAGGGAGGAAGGCGCGCTTGAGAGCCGACAACATTATCCAGACCATCGCCGGCGCGCGCACGACGCTGCGCAAATCCGAGCGCAAGGTGGCCGACTACGTGCTGGACCATCCGGACGAGGTGATACACATGCGCATCGTCGATCTGGCGCAGGAAGCGAGAGTCAGCGAACCCACCGTGGTCCGCTTCTGCCGCGCCATCGACTGCGACGGCTTCCAGAACTTCAAGCTCGCGCTGGCGCAGTATCTGGCCCACAACCCGCGCATCGAGCAATTCCGGCTGAGCGAGCAGGACTCCGCCCAGCAATACGCGCTCAAGGTGTTCGACGCGCTGACCGATACGCTCAAGCGCGTGCGCGAGCATATCGACAGCAGGGCCATCGAAGCCGCCGTGGCCGAGCTGGCCCAGGCCCGCCGCGTCGAATTCTACGGCTTCGGCGCGTCCAGCGCGGTGGCCATGGATGCTCAGCACAAGTTTTTCCGCCTGCAGATTCCCAGCGCGGCCTACGCCGATCCGCATATTCAGGTGATGTCGGCGCTGTCCCTGACGCAGCGCGATGTGGTGGTGGCCATTTCCCAGAGCGGCCGCACCCGCGCCCTGCTGGAAGCGATGCAGCTGGCGCGTCAGGCCGGGGCCCGCATCATTGGCCTGGCTCCCGGCGGCACGCCGGTGGCGCGGCAGTGCGATATTCCCATCCATATAGATGTGGAGGAAGACCCCGAGCACTACACGCCGCTGCCTTCGCGTATCGCGCATATGGCCATCATCGACATTCTCGCGGTGGGCGTGGCCCGCACCAAGGGTCCGGCTATCGACGAGCATCTGCGCAAATTGCACCGGGGCCTGTTATCGCTGCGAACCGAACCCTCGGCCGGCGATATCGCCGATATCGGCGATCGCACGACTAGGGGTTAACACGGACTCCCCGACAGCGCCGTTCGGTGATAAGCTTGCGCACCATTTTTTCCAAGACTGCCATTTTTCCTCAGTCGCTGCGCATCAGTGGCTGTTTATTCGGCAATGCCGCCCCTCGCGCAACGGCTCCTACCTGAACTCGGGCCGGCAACATCGGGCCGATGCTGATCCCGGACAGTCCGAACGGTTGCTTTTAATACCCGACTAAATTAGTATGCTTTTTATCCGAGCAAATTGGTCTGTTATGGGCGCGCTGTCACCTGCCGCACCCAAAGGGCATCCGCACCGGCCCGCCGGGTGTGCACACTGGAGAGCACCATGAGCAATCCCTCCGAATCCACCGCCACCATCGACGCCCTGGTCAAAAGCGAATACCAGCACGGCTTCGTGACGGATATCGAAATGGACCGCATCCCGCCAGGCTTGAGCGAGGATGTGATCCGGACCATTTCCGCCAAGAAGAACGAACCCGAATTCATGCTGGAATGGCGGCTGAAGGCCTATCGCAAATGGCGTGAAATGCCGCTGCCGAACTGGGCGCAATTGAATATCTCCCCGATCGATTTCGAGGCGATCACCTATTACGCGGCGCCCAAATCCATGGCGGACGGCCCGAAAAGCCTGGACGAGGTCGATCCGGAGCTGCTGCGCACCTACGAAAAGCTCGGCATTCCCCTGCACGAACAGCAAATGCTGGCGGGCGTGGCCGTGGACGCGGTTTTCGACAGCGTGTCGGTGGCGACCACCTTCAAGAAATCGCTGCAGGAAGCGGGCGTGATTTTCTGCCCGATTTCCGAGGCGATTCAGGAATATCCGGAGCTGATCCAGAAATACCTCGGCTCGGTGGTACCGCAGGGCGACAACTTCTATGCGGCCCTGAACTCGGCGGTATTCTCCGACGGTTCCTTCGTTTATATCCCGGAAGGCGTGCGCTGCCCGCTGGAGCTGTCGACGTATTTCCGCATCAACGCCGCCAATACCGGCCAGTTCGAGCGCACGCTGATCATCGCCGACAAACGCAGCCACGTTTCCTACCTGGAAGGTTGCACCGCGCCGCAGCGCGATGAAAACCAGCTGCACGCGGCCGTGGTGGAGCTGGTCGCCCTCGACGATGCGGAAATAAAATACTCGACCGTGCAGAACTGGTATCCCGGCGACGAAGAAGGCCGTGGCGGCATCTACAACTTCGTCACCAAGCGCGGCGCCTGCCTGGGCACGCGCTCGAAAATCTCCTGGACCCAGGTCGAAACCGGCTCGGCGATCACCTGGAAATATCCCAGCGTCATCCTGCGCGGCGACCACAGCATCGGCGAATTCTATTCCGTTGCGCTGACCAAGCATCGCCAGCAGGCCGATACCGGCACCAAGATGATTCACCTGGGCGCCAATACCAAGAGCAGCATCATTTCCAAGGGCATCTCCGCCGGCAGAAGCCAGAACAGCTATCGCGGACTGGTGCGCATGTCGCCGCGCGCCGAGAACGCGCGCAACTACACGCAATGCGACTCGCTGCTGATCGGCAAGCAATGCGGCGCGCACACCTTCCCTTATATCGAGTCGCGCCAACCCAGCGCGGTGGTGGAACACGAAGCCAGCACTTCGCGCATCAGCGAAGAGCAACTGTTCTATCTGCAAAGCCGCGGCATCGACCCGGAGCAGGCCGTGGCCATGATCGTCAACGGTTTCTGCAAGGAAGTGTTCGATCAGCTGCCGATGGAGTTCGCCGTCGAAGCCCAGAAACTGCTGGAAATCAGCCTCGAAGGCAGCGTCGGCTGAACCTGGATTTGCTCGGTGCGTCCCGCCGCCAGCGCGCGGGCCGCACATCGTGAGAACGAAATACGCCGTGGAGAACGGATCAATGTTGAAGATTGAAAACTTACGCGCAGCGATCGAAGGCAAGGAGATTCTCCAGGGCCTCGATCTGAATATCCGCCCCGGCGAGGTGCACGCCATCATGGGTCCGAACGGCTCGGGCAAAAGCACCCTGACACGCGTACTCAGCGGCGATCCGCGCTACGAGGTCACCGGCGGCCAGGTCGAGTTCCTCGGCCGGAACCTGCTTGAGCAGGAACCCGAGCAACGCGCGCGCGGCGGCCTGTTTCTCAGCTACCAATATCCCGTGGCCATTCCCGGCGTCAGCAACATTCAGTTCCTGAAAGCCGCGGTGAACGCCCAGCGCGAAGCCCAGAACCTGCCGCCGATGGACGCGCTGCAAATGCTGGAGCGCACCCGCGACGGCATCAAGCAGGTCAACCTCGACGAAAGCTTCCTGCAACGCCCGGTCAACGAAGGTTTTTCCGGCGGCGAGAAGAAACGCAACGAGCTGCTGCAGATGCTGTTGCTGCAACCGCACCTGTGCGTGCTCGACGAGGCCGATTCCGGCCTGGATATCGACGCGCTGAAAGTGGTCGGCGAAGTCGTCAACGGCATGCGCGCCGCCAATCGCAGCTTCCTGCTGATCACGCACTATCGCCGCCTGCTCGATCACATCACTCCGGACCACGTCCATATCCTGACCGCCGGCAAAATCGTCGCCAGCGGCGGCATGGAGCTGGCCGAACAGCTCGAACGCTCCGGCTATCGCGGCCTCGCCGCCTGAAATCCGCGCGGAGTCAAAGGAACGCCTTATGGGTGCTGCACAATCGGTTCTTGAACTATACGGTCCGCTCATCAATGCGCGTCTGCAGCAGGGGCGCGACCCCGCGTGGCTGCGGCAATGGCGCGCGGCCGCCCAGCAGCGGCTGGAGCAAAGCGGCCTGCCCGGCAAACACCGGGAGAGCTGGCACTACAGCGCCGCGGATCTGTGGCTGCAACAATTCAGCGAGCGCCACAGCCTGGCGCCGAGCCTGCCGGTGGCCGACGATGTGAGCGTCGCCGCCGATCTGCCCGACGGCCATCTGCTGCGTTTCGTGCAGGGTTATCTGGCCGATCAGCAGGTCCGCCACGAGCAGCACGACGAAACCTTCGGCGAAGAGCGCGATAAATTTTCCTTGCAGGCCCTGGCCCAGCTCGACCCAAGCCAGAGCGCCGAACTGCTGGCCTGGCTGGCGGCCTCCGAACAGACGGACCCGCTCGCCGATCTGATCACGACGCTCACCCCCGAGACCTGGCTGCTGACCGTCAAGGCCGGCGCGCAAGTGGAAAATCCCATCGTGATTTCCCATCTCGCCAGCCAGCAGGGCTGTCATATCGGCCAATTGCTGGTATGGCTGCAACCCGGCGCCAGCGCGACGCTCGTTGAAGATTTTTCCGCAACGCCAGCGGCCGGCGAATACCTCGCGCTGGCCCACACCGCGTTCAAGCTGGAGCAAGGCAGCCGCCTGACCTATGCGCGCAGCAACCGCGACGGCGCCGATGGCCTGCACCTGGGTGTGACGGCGGCTGATCTCGGGCGCGACGCGCAGCTGCGCCTGCAGGCGCTGGAGAGCGGCATGGGCGCGCAACTGCGCAATCGCGTGCGCAACGGTTTTCATGCGCGCCTCACGCAAACCGGCGCCGAGTTCATCGCCCGTGGAGCTTTCGCCGCCGACAACCGCCAGCACATCGATTATCACTTCACCGTCGAGCACTACGGCGATTACGGCCGCAGCGACATTCAGATGCAGGGACTGGCCGGCGCCAAGAGCCGGGGCATCGTCAATGGCCGCATTTACATTGCGCAGGATACGCGCGGTAACGATGGCCATTTCACCAGCCACAACCTGCTGCTGTCCGCCGATGCGGAAATCGACGCCAAACCCGAGCTGGAAATTTATGCCGACGAAGTGAAATGCGCCCACGGCGCCACCGTCGGCCAGCTCGACGCGGATCAACTGCTGTATCTGCAAACCCGCGGCATCGATCGCGAAGAGGCGATAGCCCTGTTGACGGAAGGCTTTTTGAAAGCGGGCCTGCTCGACAGCGGCAATGATGAGTTGAATCAGTATTTTCAGCAGCGGCTGCTGACGGGTCTGAAAAAGTCCGGAGGTATCGAGGCATGACCGCGCAGCAAAACGTGCAGAGCTGGCAACCGGAGCTGATGCGCCGCGACTTTCCCGTGCTGTTCCAGGAAGTACACGGCCGGCCGCTGGTCTATCTCGACAATGCCGCGACCACGCAAAAACCGCGCGCGGTGATCGATGCCATCAGCCGCTATTACCTCGAAGACAACTCCAACGTGCATCGCGGCGTACACACGCTGAGCGAGCGCGCCACCGCGCAGATGGAAATCGCGCGCGACAAGGTCCAGCACTTCCTCAATGCCGGCGCGCGCGAGGAAATCATTTTCACGCGCGGCACCACGGACTCCATCAACCTCATCGCCTACGGCTTCGGCCACGGCGTATTGAAAGAGGGCGACGAGGTTCTGATCACCGCGATGGAGCATCACGCCAACATCGTGCCCTGGCAGCAGGCTTGCGAATTCAGCGGCGCCAAATTGCAGGTCGCGGCCATCAACGATGCCGGCGAGCTCGACCTGGAAGACTTCAAGCGCAAGCTGTCGTCGCGCACGCGCATCGCCGCGTTCGCGCATATTTCGAACGCGCTCGGCACGATCAATCCGATCGCCGAACTGACGCAACTGGCCCACGCCGCGGGCGCGGCGGTGCTGATCGACGGCGCCCAGGCCGTGGCGCATGCGCCTGTCGATGTGCGCGCACTCGACTGCGATTTCTATGTGCTGTCCAGTCACAAACTGTATGGCCCGACCGGCGTCGGCGTACTGTACGGCAAACGCGCGTGGCTGGAGCGCCTGCCGGTTTACCAGACCGGCGGCGATATGATTCGCGAGGTCACGTTCGAGCGCAGCACGTTTGCGCCGCTGCCGCATAAATTCGAAGCCGGCACGCCGCACATTGCCGGCATTATCGGCTTCGGCGCAGCCATCGATTACGTGAATACGCTGCCCTGGCCGGCGCTGATCGAACATGAGAGATCGCTTCTCGAACACGCGACGCGCCTTGCCAAGGCCGTGCCCGGCTTGAAAATCATCGGTGAAGCCGCCAATAAGGCCGCGGTGCTTTCGTTCACGCTGGAGCATGTGCATCCCCACGACATCGGCACCTTTCTCGATTTCGAGGGCGTCGCGGTACGCGCGGGCCATCACTGCGCGATGCCGGTCATGCAGCGCTTCGACGTACCCGCGACCGCGCGCGCGTCTTTCGCGGCCTACAATACGGCGGACGATGTGGAGCGCCTGTTCGCGGCCATCGAATCCGTGCGGAAAACCTTCGCCTGACCCGATACGAGAGAACGGCGCCCTCGGCATACAGCACAAGGCATCGTGATAGCGGGCCTGTGCAGCGGTTTTGCAACGCGGCATCCGCGTGTTTTTTCGAAGACGATTTTTCGAAAACAAAGCGATGCACAACGCGAAGGGATGGGATGGATTTCACCCAGCCCTTCGTTATTCGCCCGCCCCGCGGCGGCTCACGTCTGGCGCCGGGTGCAATCGCTCGCTGCGGGCGCGACAGCAATGAGTATTCGACAGGCCAAACATGAATCCGGAACTGCGCGCGTTATACCAGGAAATGATCCTCGACCACGGCCGCCGGCCGCGGCATTTCGGTGTGCCCGAGCGTTACACCCACAAGCAGGAAGCCTTCAATCCGCTGTGCGGCGATCGCCTGACGTTGTATGCGACTGTCGAGAACGGCACGGTGAAGGACGTTCATTTCGAAGGTAAAGGCTGCGCCATCTCCGTCGCCTCGGCCTCGATGATGTGCGAAGAAGTCGACGGCAAGAGCTGTGTCGACGCGGAAGACCTGTTCGGGCGTTTCCATAATCTCGTCACCGGCCAGGCCAACGCGGGCGGCATGGGCCGGCTGGAAATCCTGGCGGGCGTCAAGGATTTCCCCGCACGCGTCAAATGCGCGACCCTGGCCTGGCACACCCTCGACCACATGTTGAAGGGCGATGCCGGGGAGGCGGTTTCAACGGAGTAAAATGGCTTCATCGGCGCCGTGCGCATTGCCGCGCCGAGTCACTGAAAGGCTAGATATTAGCCGGGAGCAAGATATGTCATCGGTCGCCACGTTTGATCAAAGCGAAGTGCTGACAGTGGAGCCGGCAGCGGCGCGCCATCTGCATCGCTATCTGCAAAAATCGCCGCAATCGGTCGGTGTGCGCATCGGCGTCAGGGACAGCGGCTGCTCCGGATACGCCTACGTGCTGGAGCTGACGGACCAGGTACCGGAAAATCATTTGCGCATCGCCGTCGACGAACAGCTCGCCCTGTATGTCGATGTGAAGAGCGTGCCGGCGTTGTCCGGCAGCTGCCTGCGGCTGGTCAAAGAGGGCCTCAATGAAACCATCAAATTCGATAATCCCAACGCGGGATCTTACTGCGGATGTGGCGAGAGCTTCACCGTTAACGCCGAGGTCGAAACCCAGCTCGGCGCGTGAGCGCACCCAGCTGCTGCGTTCGGTGACCGCGCTGCGCGTGCCGAGCGGCGAAGCCGAAACCCTGCCCGAAGCCGCCGAGGTCACCATCAGCCAGGCTCTGGGCGGCAGCTTCAGCGTTGAATTCGAAGGCCGCCTGTACCGTATCGACGGCACCCAGGCTGATGCGCTGGGCAAGCCGGCGCTGGAGATGCATTTCGCCAACGCCGAGCCGGGCATCATCAAGCTGGAGCACGTGGACCAGGTGCTGCGCACCATTTACGATCCGGAAATTCCCGTGAATATTCTCGATCTCGGGCTGGTTTACGCGCGCCGCGTCGAGGGCCGGACCGTTTCCATCGACATGACGCTCACCGCTCCCGCCTGCGGCATGGGCGATGTGCTGCGCGCGGAACTGATCCAGCGCCTGCAGCAGGTTCCCAACGTGGACGAAGTGGACGTGAAGCTTGTCTTCGAACCGCTGTGGAATCGCAGCATGCTGTCGGACGTCGCCAAGCTCGAACTGGGCATGCTCTGAACCGCGCCGCCATCGCGGCCGGGATGGCGCACTTCTCACCTCGCATCCAGCACTCAAAAGTATCCGTTACATCAACTGCTCGAAGCGGCGCAGATATTCCTGCAGGTGCTTCGTGTTTTCCGGCCCCAAACGCCAGGTGAGCTTTTCGATGTCGTTGGCCTGCTCCAGTTGCGGATCGGCATATTTGTAGTACACGACCGGGCGCACCAGATCCATGTCCGGCGGCAGCGGCCGGGTCGCGATGACGCGGCGAATCGCCAGCCGCAGGCGTTTGTCGAAGCCGTTACCGCCCCCAAGCTCCGCGTAGGCGTTGTCCAGCGCCGGCTTCCAGGCGTGGTAATAATGCACGAGCCGCTCGACGGGAATTTCCGTGATGGCATTGATCAGCTGCTCCGTGCGCCGGTAGTTGGCGGGATCGGGACGCAGGTTGTCGCCTTTTTGCAGGGCCTTGTACGCCGGCATCGCGTAATCGAAGGGTCGGTTCTTGTCCGGCAATTTGCCCTCCGCAACCTGATTGACCAGCGTCACCCACTTGCGGATCTGTTCTTCCGGCGTAAACCACTGCACCAGTTTCGGCGCGAAATCGCTGAGCGCGGCGCGCACCTGGCCGTCGCTGTTTTCCAGGACGTTGGGCGCCGCCACCAGCGGCGTCGTATCGACCGGAGCCGGGGGCGGCGCGGGTTGGGTTTCCTGGGGCGGAGCGGGAGCGGGCTCCTGTGGCAGCGGCGGAGCCACCGCCACGCTGGCCGGCTCCGGCTGGCTGCGTTGCAGATAGAGGCCGGCCGCGCCAATGGCGCCCACTACAACGATCGCGGCCGGAATTTTCCAGCTCAGGGTCGAGGATCGGCGCGCCCGGCGCTTGTTGCTTGATTCAGTCGAGTTCACTTCAATGGCTTCCCGTTTCGGAGGCTTCCAGTACAGGTTGCTTTCGGTCGTCCCTGAGGTGCGGGAACCGCTCGCGGCTCCGAAACGTACGCATCACCCCACGCACGTGCGTTGAATCAGATCACACCCATACGCTTCAGTTCCGTCATCCGTGCGCCATCGAGCTGCAGCAGATCGAGGAATATTTCCTCGTTGTGACTGCCGACGCCGGGTCCGGTCCATTCGGTGCGCCCCGGCGTATCGCTCAGGCGGGGCGCAATGGCCGGGATCGCCAGGGTCTTGCCGTGCACCGGAAACGCCTCGAACAAACCGCGCGCGCGAAAATGCGGATCGTCGAACATATCGGCCACGCTATAGATCGGCCCCACCGGCACCTCGGCGGCGTCGAGCAGCGCAATGACGCGGGCCGCATCCAGGCCGGCGCACCAGTGCGCAATGGCCGCGTCGATCTCGCGCTCCTGCTGGACCCGCCCCGGGTTATGCGCCAGCGCGGGATCGTCGGCCATATCGGCGCGGCCGATCGCGCGCATCAGGCGCTTGAAGATGGAGTCGCCATTGCCGCCGATGACCACGTACTTGCCGTCGCGGCAGCGATAGGTATTGGTCGGCACGATACCGGTAACGGTGGTGCCCGCCGGTTCGCGCACCACGCCGGCCCCGGAGTACTCCGGCACGACCGCTTCCAGCAGGTTGAACATCGATTCATAAATCGCCACATCCACCACCTGCCCGGGTTGCCGATGGTTGTTGCGGGCCAGCAGCGCCATGACGATGCCCAGCACCGCGTGCAGCGCGGCGATGGTATCGCCAATACTGAGATTCGGGCGCACCGGCGCCGAATCCGGAAAACCGTTGACGTAACGAAAGCCGCTGATCGCCTCGCATACCGAAGCAAAGCCCGGCTTCTGGGCGTAGGGACCCGTCTGCCCGTAGCCGGAAATGCGCGCGTAAATCAGATCGGCATTCAGCGCCTTGATATCCTCCGGCCCGAGCTGCCATTCCTCCATCACACCGGGGCGGAAATTCTCCACCAGCACATCGCAGCGGCGCGCCAGATCGCGCACCAGCGCCCGGCCCTGTTCCTGTTTCAAATCGATGGTGACGCACTTCTTGTTGCGGCCCACGCTGTGCCACCAGAGGGAAGAGCCATCGCGCACCACGCGCCACTGGCGGATGGGATCGCCCTTGCCGGGAGGTTCCACCTTGATGACCTCGGCGCCGAAATAGGCCAGCACCGATCCGGTAAACGGGCCGGCGATCAGCTGGCCCAGCTCCAGCACGCGGATACCCTCAAGCGGGCGGAGCGCGGGCCTTGTGTTCATGGTTGTGTTCAATGACAAGCTCCAGCCTTGTGATTGTTCCAACAGTATTGTGATTGCGCTAAGCGGCTGCGGACGGCGCGCCGAGAGGGAAGGATACGAGCACTTCCAGCCCCGGGTGTCCGCCCGGCTCGGAGAGCGTGAGCCGAGCCCGATGCAGGTCGGCGATGTACTTGACGATGGACAAGCCCAGGCCGGCGCCCTCGACCTCCGAATCGTGGCGATCGCCGCCCACCCGGTAGAAACGGTCGAACACGCGGGTGCGCAACGCGGCGGGAATTCCCGGCCCGGTATCGATGACCCGCAGTTCGGCGCCCTGCTCCCGGTTGCGGATATCGACAACGATACTGCCGCCGGCCGGCGTGTAATGAATGGCGTTGTGCAGCAGGTTGCGCAGCAGCAGGCTGAGCCCGGTGCGATCGCCGTTCAGCCAGGCCTGCTCCGCGCCCTCGACGCTGAAGTGATGCCCGCGCGCCAATGCCAGCGGCGCCCATTCGGCGCTGCAGTCCTGCACCAGCGCCACCAGATCGAGGCGCGCGAAATTCGCCAGATACTGCTCCGGCGTCGATTTGGCCAGGGCCAGCAATTGCTCGATGACATGCTGGATCCGGCGCGCGCTGGCCAGCGTCTTGTCCAGCGCCTCGCGGCTTTCCCCCTGCGCCGCCGCGCACGCGTTTTCCAGATGCACCATGAGCGCGGCCAGCGGCGTGCGCAACTCATGCGCCGCGTCGGCCGCGAAACGCTGCTCCCGCGCGAACGACTCGGCAAGCCGACGCAACATGGCGTTCGCGGACAGAATGAACACCCTCAGCTCTTTCGGGATGCCGGCGGTGGGCAGAGGCGATAAATCGGTCGCCTGCCGCCGCCGCAACGCCATGGCCAGCCCCCGCAACGGCCGCAGGCCGATGCCGACCGTGCGCCAGATCAGCAACGCGGCCAGCGGGCTGGCCAGCAATATCGGAGCAATGGATTGCCAGGCCAGGAACGTGGCAAGTTCGCCGCGCACGTCATCGCGCTCGCCGGTGACGGCCCAGTGCCCGTTATCGGGATCGCGCAGGGTGAACAGGCGCCAGGTGTGGCCCATCCATTCGACGTTGTGGAATCCCTCCACCAGCCCGGCGAAACGCTGTGGCGGCAATTGCGCCGAGCGCGCCAATACCAGCCCGTCCTGATTCCAGACCTGGAAGGCGATTTTATCTTCGTAGCTGTTGCCCGGGCTGTGCACGCCATGCTCCTTGCGCCTGCGCGAGACCACGATTTCGTTGGTGTGGTTACTGCTGCTGAGTAGCTGTACCAGCAGCCGGGCATATTGGGACAGCTCGGCGTCGTACATTTCGCCCGCTTCGTGCCGGCTGGAAAAATATCCCACCGTCATCACCAGGGCGATCACCGCGACGATGCACGACAACAGGCTGGCCAGCAGAAAACGCCGGATGGAAATCAATGCGGGCTCTCGATCAGATAACCGACGCCGCGCACCGTCTTGATGAAATCCGGCAACAGTTTCTTGCGCAGGTTATGGATATGGACGTCGATGCTGTTGCTGCTGATTTCGTCGCCGTAACTGTAGAGTTTCTGCTCCAGCTGGGCGCGCGTGAACAGTGTGCCGGGCCGCTCCATCAGCACGCGCAACAACGCAAACTCGCGCCGCGACAACACCACGTCGCGATCTCCGCAGCTGGCGGTGTGGCCGGCGAGGTTCAAGGTGACCTCGCCGATGCGGATTTCCGCCGAGGTCGCCAGGCCGCCGCGCCGCTCCAGCGCCCGCAGCCGGGCGAACAACTCGGCCTGCGCGAAGGGTTTGGTGAGGTAATCGTCGGCGCCCGCGTCAAGGCCTTTGATTTTATCCTCGATACTGTGGCGCGCGGTCAGGATCAACACGGGCAGGGCCGCGGTATTGCGGAACTCCAGCTGGCGCAGCCGCGACAGCAGCGCCACGCCATCCATATCGGGCAGGCCGAGATCGAGGATGACCATATCCGGCCGCGCGGCGGCAATCGACGCCAGCGCCTCAGCGCCGGCGCGCACCCAATCGACGGCATAACCCTCGCGCCGCAGCGCGGTGACGATGCCGTCGCCCAGCGAATTGTCATCCTCGATCAGCAAGATACGCATAGTCAGCCGTACATCGCCCGAGCGTGGAGTATGGATTCCCACGCCGTATCAGTGCAGCTTCTTGCCGATATTGTCGAGCAGCTCGTGGATCTCATTCTCGCGACCCTGGTTGGCGACAGGCACGCTGGAAGTCGGGGTCGCCTTGCCGGCGCGCTCCGCGTATTGCCTGGCCTGCTGATAATCACCTTGATCGTACAAAAATTGTGCATAAAAATAATTCGAATCGGCGCCGTCGGGGCTGATCGCGATGCTCTGCTGCAAATACTCCTTCGCCTTTTTCTTGTCGCCGAATCCAACCGGCCACCCCGGCACGCGCGCGTACATCTGTCCCAGAACACCGTAGGCGTAGCCATTTTCCGCCTTCGGGTCGATGGCGATGGATTTCTCCAGCCCGGCCTTCGCCTCTTTCACCAAGCCCAGCGCGCTGAGATTGTTTTCCGCCTCGGCCAGCGAACCGCGAATCACCGCGGACCACAACCAGACATCGGCATTGCCGGCATTCTTCTCCGCCAGCGCATCCGCGTCCTTGACCAGCTGCTGCAGTTTCGGCTTGCGTTGATCGACCTGCGTCTGATAGCGCGCGGTCGCCCAGCGCTGCTGCAAACCCGACAAATCCTCTTCAACGCCGGCACGCACCTGCGCCGGCAACAGCATCGCCACCGCGCCCAGGGTTAAAACGGCTCGTTGCCACATGATCTTTCTCCTTCGTTTTTTTGTTTATGACTTCCGAAGGGCGCATTGTTGACCAGCGCCGCCCTGTTGCCAAGCCCGGCTCCGGCTTGCAACCGGAGGCGATTGCCGCGCAAAATTCGTGCACCGCCAAGCTGTACGCGGGCGGACAGAGCCACTGGAGTACGCGATGTCCATCAAACGCCTGATCTATCTGTGCCCCTGGCTGGCAGCCGGCAGCGTTGCCTGCGCCGAGACGCTGGACGAATGCCTGCTGCACGCCGTGCAATCGGCCGATGCCAACGCCACCGTGGGTGAACTGCGGACCTTGTGCGAGCAGAAACTGACGCAGCCGCAAACCCAGCCCAACGTGGACACCGAGGAAAAAGCCGCCGCCACCGCGGCGCACGCGGAAGGCGTCGTGGAAAAACGGCTGGCGCTGGAGCGCTACAGCCACGACAATCCCTTTGTACTCACGCCGCACCGTCCCAACTATTTATTGCCCGCGGTGTATTCGCCGCATCGCCATACCTTGCCGGGCGCTTCCGATTACCATCTCCAGCATACGGAAGTGCAATTCCAGCTCAGTCTGAAAGTTCTGGTTTTGGAAAACCTGATCGGCAACAACGGCCATCTGTCTTTCGCGTATACCAATCGTTCGTTCTGGCAGGCTTACAACCAATCCGTCTCTTCTCCGTTTCGCGAAACCAATCACGAGCCCGAAGCGATTTTTTCCCTGGAGAACGACTGGCATGTGTTCGGCTTCCGCAATTCGGCAAACCAGTTCATCCTCAACCATCAATCGAATGGCCGCGCCGGCGAACTGTCGCGCAGCTGGAACCGGATCATGCTCAACAGCATTTTTGAGCGCGATAATTTCGTGTTTTCCTTCAAGCCCTGGTATCGCATACCCGAAGACAAGAAGCGCAGCCCCACTTCTGCCGAAGGCGATGACAATCCCGATATCGAACGCTACATGGGCTCCTTCGAATGGCAGGGCGTTTATCAGGCCGCGCACGGGCAAACATTGAGTCTGCTGATCCGCAATAATCTGCGGCCCGACGACAATAAAGGCGCCTTTGAAATGGGCTACAGCTTTCCCATCGGCCACAGTCGGCTCAAGGGCTACGTGAAATATTTCAACGGTTTTGGCGAGAGCCTGATCGATTACAATTATCGGATTCAGAGCCTGGGCGTGGGATTTCTGATCAGCGACTGGCTGTAGACCCAGTCGCTGGAAAAATCTTTTTTATTATCGCTCCGTGGACGAACACGCCTCTCCGGAGCGGAATCATTTATTGCGATCCGAAATGCTTTTCAACGGAGGCGACGAGTTCCGCCCATACATTTTCCGGCTGCCAGATGTCCTTCATCGGGTAACTCGCCTGTTCATCCGGCAAGCCCAAAACATGCTTCCGATAAAAATATAAAAAACACGAAACCCGCATGTTATAGGCGCAATGCACCCAGACTTTTTTATTCTGCGCCGCCTGCATGATTCCGCAGAACAGCGTCGCATCCGCCACCTGCGGAGCGTCCCAGCGCACGGGAATATGCACATGCGTCATGCCCAGGGCGCTCACGATATCGCCTTCCCCCGGCAGCGCGTTGTCGCTGGTGGGCAGCGCCAGGTTGACGACCATCTCGTAACCGGCGGCGGCTATCGCCCTGAACTGTTCGGCATCCGGCTGCCCCGAGCTGGCGATGCGCTCGTCGACGGGATGATAACGGATAATGTTTTTCAAAACGGATTCGATTTCTGAAGAGGTCATACGGTTTCCGTTCGATGAGGGACAAGCGCGAGGGGAATGCGTATCATGGCCGCCAGTTTGTTCCCTGCGCAAGGAAAAATCCATGAGTCGTGTGTTGGTAATCACTGGCGCCAGTCGCGGTATAGGCTCGGCCACCGCGCAAAAATTCATCGACGACGGCTACACCGTTTGCAACCTTTCACGCACGCCGAGCCCGGTCAAAGGCGTTGTGCAGATCGATCTCGATCTGGCCGCACAGGACTGGAGCGAAGCCGAAGCGCGGCTCAAGAACCTGTTGTCCGGCGCGGAGCAGGTTGTGCTCGTGCACAACGCCGGCAATCTCATCAAAGATTCCCTGAACGATTTCTCCGCGGAAAGTTTTCGCCGGGTCATGGAAATCAATGTCGTGGCGCCGGCCCGTCTCACTCACAGCCTGCTGCACGCCATGAAGCCGGGCTCCTCGGTCATCTACGTGGGATCGACGCTGGGCGAAATGGCTGTGCCCAACAGCTGTTCCTACGTGACCTCCAAACATGCGCAAATCGGCTTGATGCGCTCCACCTGCCAGGACCTGGTCGGCACCGGCATTCACACCGCCTGCGTCTGCCCCGGCTTTACGGACACGGAAATGCTGCGGGCTCATGTCGGCAACAGCGCTGAAATTCTGGCTTCGATCGCCAGCGGCGTCGCGCAGAAACGTTTGATCGCGCCCTCCGAAATTGCCGACACCATTCATTTCTGCGCACGGAATCCCGTGCTCAACGGCGCGGTTATTCACGCCAATCTCGGCCAGATCAACGCCTGAAAAAAAAGTAGAGGCGCCGCACTCAGGTCGGCACCATGCGCAACCCACCGTCGAGACGAACGATCTCGCCATTGATGTAGGGATTTTGCACGAGGTCACGCGCGAGCATCGCAAAATCGCGCGGGTATCCCGGGCGTTTGGGAAATTGCACCGTTTCGGATAACAGCTTGCGCGTCACGACCGGCAGCGTTCCCAACATAGGCGTATCGATGATGCCCGGCGCGATGGCATTGACGCGAATGCCGTATTGCGCGAGGGAACCTCTGAAAAACGTAGCGAGCGCAGCCGAGGCAAGGCAAACATGAGCGAAAAACCACAGTTTATACGCAAATAAATGAGGATTTTGAGTTCATTGTTAACGCGGCATCGGCAAGCGCAGTAGTTTTCAGAGGTTCCCGAGATCGCGCGCCGCCGGCAACGTCATCGATACCACGCCGCCCTTGCTGGCGCTGGCCCATCTGGCCTTCAAAGGCCGCCACCGACGCCGTATGATCACCACGCCGCGCTCGCCATCTTCCGTCACGGGATTCCGGTGGCTCATCACCTCCGCGACGAGACGCATCACATTGAAGGTGCCGATCGGGTTGATGGCAACGACGCGTTGGTAATGCTCCAGGGGAAGCGGGCCTTTTCTGCCGAGCGTTTTACCGGACGGCGCGACGCCCGCGCAATTCACGCAGATATGCACCGCGCCGAAACGCGCCTTCGCCAGAGCGAGGCCGGATTTCACCGAGTCCTCGCGGGTGACATCGACATTGGCGAACACGGCGCGCTCGCCCAGTTCCGCTTCGATGCGATGCCCGAGCGCATCGTTCAAATCAAACAACACCACCCGGGCGCCTTCCTGCACGAACAGCTGCGCGGTCGCGTGCCCAAGACCCGACACGCTACCGGTGATAACAGCAACCTTGTCTCGAATATCCATTTCGTATTCCCTGAATTGCGCTTGCAGAAGAACGGTACTGTTGGCTCCGGCGCATTTTCGCTTGCGCCGGAACGGAGACACGGCGTTACGACAGCCCGGCAACGGGTACCAGTGCACCGTGCACGGCGCGCGCCGCATCGGAACCCAGGAAGCAGATCACATTCGCCAGATCCTGGGGCGCAACCCATTGCTTCGGATCCGCGTCGGGCATGTCGGCGCGATTGCGCGGCGTGTCGATGACATTGGGCAGCACCGCATTGACGTTGATGCCGTGCTGTTTGATCTCGGCGGAAAGACTTTCCGTCAGGCGCATCACCACGCTTTTCGTTGCGCAGTAAGTGCCCATGTTGGCGGCGCCTTTCAACGCACCCAGCGCGCCTACGTTCACAATGGCTCCACGCCCTTGGGCGATCAGTTTCGGAACCGCGGCGCGAATCACGTTATGCAGGGTGGAGACATTCATCTTGAACAGAAAATCCCACTCTTCGTCGGTGATTTCATGCACGGCCGGGCCCATCGTGAAACCGCCGGCCAGATTGAAAATGGCGTCGAAGCGGCCGATTTTTTCGAAGCAGGCGCGCGTGGCCGCGGTGTCTCCCAGATCGACGGCATGACGGCTCACGCCGGCTTCCGCCTGCTGCAGTTGCTCGGGCGCGAACGCGACGTCCAGCAGCACCAGCGAAGCGCCCAGCGAGCGCGCCGTCTCGGCCACGATTTTTCCCAGACCGCCGTTGGCGCCAGTGATCACCACCGTTTTTCCATTCAGGTTCATCGCGATTTCTCCTCAAGTTATGCGTTAAATGGGTCAAGGATTCACGCCCGGTATCGCACATTCGCAGCGATACGCGGTCATCGAATTTTTATGGTTGTGAAAAGTTATCTATGAAAAAACTTCAGGCCAGCAATGCGCGCAATACCGCGGTCAACGCCAGCGGCTGGTCGAGCAGCACATGATGATGCGCGTCGGGAATCACAATCGGTCCGCGCCCGTTGCGCAGACAACGCCCGATGCGCTGAGCCAGCGCCGGAGGCACCACGCTGCTGAACTCGCCGCAGATGTAGTCCACCGGCAGCGCGATCTCCTGCAACATTTCGGCGTCGGTCAACTCCGGCAACAATAATCCGGGCGCGGCGCAGGCGTCGTCGAATTTCCATACCCACGCGCCATCTTCCTGTTTGATCGAATGCGCGGCGACATGATCCCAGATCGGCGCGACGACGCCGCCCTGATCGGGCACCAGGCGAAAACGCTGCAGCGCGCTCGACGCATCCGGATAACGACGCTTCGCGTGTCTCTCCGGCCCCTCGCGGCGCACATCGCTGTCCGGAAAGCTGACGCGGGAATCGATGATCACCGCGCGCGCTATCGCATGGGGAAAACGCCAGGCGGCGCCGATACTCACGATACCGCCGAAACTGTGGCCCACCACGGTGGCGGAGCGCAGCTGCGCATGCTCGATCACACCCGCGATTTCTTCCGCATACAGCGCGTGACTGTACACCGGGCGATAACCACTGTCGCCCATCCCGCCCAGATCGATCGCCACAACATGAAACTGATCCGCCAGCAACGGCGCCACAAAATCCCACCAGCGCGCGTGCGCGCGGAAACCCGGCACCAGCAAAACACCGGGGCGGTCGTTCGCGCCCCATTCAAGGTAATGGACCCGGTTGCCCGCGATCTCGGCCCAACGCGATTGGCCGGGCAAGGACAAGGCGCGGCTGATCCAGTCAGCGGCGGGAAGATGGGAACTGCTCATTGGAAAAATCTCTACATCTGCAACAGGATCTATCGTTGCCTTCAGGTATTGGAACCGTCGAGCATGCAGCGGTTGCGGCCCGCCTGCTTGGCACGGTACAACGCGGCGTCGGCGCGTTCAAATACGATTTCGGGGCTGGCGCTCGCATCGAACACGGCAAGCCCCGCGGATAACGTGATCGTGACGGGTTGTTCACGAAAATGAAAAGGGCACTGCTCCACCGCGATCCGTATCTCATCCATCGCGTGCAAGGCTTCCTGCGCTCCGGTTTCCGGCATCAAGATCACAAACTCTTCGCCGCCGAAACGGGCGATGAAATCCGTGCGCCGCAACCGGCTGCGCAATGCCTTGGCAAGAATGCGCAAGACCTTATCGCCCGCCAAATGGCCGTAGGTGTCATTGATCGACTTGAAATGATCGACGTCGCAAACCACCAGGGTCAAAGGACGCTGGTAACGCAGCCAACGCTGATATTCCTGTTGCAGGCGCTCGTCGTAAGCCTGGCGGTTGGGAAGCTGGGTCAGGGTGTCGAGCAGCGCGAGGCGGCGCTGTTCCAGCATGCGCTCTTCGATAACGGCGGCCTGCGCCTCCATATCGCGCATGCGTTCGGTCAGGCTGTCGAGCTGCTGCTCCAGCGATTGCTGCCGCAGATGTTCGGCCTGCTTATGCCGATCGAGCGCGCCGACCACCGAATCCAGGCGCACCCGCACTTCGGCTTTCAGGCGCTCCAGATCCGTCGCCTCGGCCACTTGTGCCTGCATTTCCGCCACTTCCTGGCGCACGGTGTCGTTGAGCGCCTCGTCCGACTGACGCCGCTCGACCTGATGCTGACGCGATGCCTGCAATGCCTGGTCGACGTCGAGCAGACGCTGGCTCAGGCTGACCAGGAACTGGCGGATTTCCCCTTCGCCGCGTTCCAGCGCGGCCAGCACGATCGCGCTGATTTCCTCGAGGGTCGATACCAGCTCGTACCAGTTCAGGCCCTTCGCGATCTGTTCACTCGCGTGCCGGTGATCATCGCTCGCATGGGGCGGCGGTTCTATCTTGCCCAGCAGATCCGCCAACACATGGCAGACAGCAGCGCTGATACGGCTGAAAGGCTGTTCGGGCTCATCCACGGCCCGCGTGTCGCCAGCTGCGATTTCCGGTGAATGCGACGGCATTTCCTCGGGTTGTTCCGACACCGGCGATTCCGCGCCGGTACGGCCCAATAAGCGGGTCAACAAACCCGGTTTTGCCGCGTTGTCACCCCTGCCGCTGTTCGCAAGAACCTGCTCCTGCAGCGCGGAAAGGCGGCTCAGCAGCGCAACCTCGGCCCCATCCGCCCAGGACTGCCGGAGTTCTTTCTGAAAGGATTTCAGCGCCGAGCTCTGCTCGCGCGGCGGATCGAGAGCCAACAACTGGCTCGCGAGCTGATGCAGATCGCGCTGTAAAACGGTATGGCGTTGATCCCGTTCATCGTCGACGTGTTTGAGGCGGGAGTCGATGGCGTCGACCAGCGAGGCGAGTGGCGCGGTGGCCGCCAGCTCGCGACGCAACAACTGCCGCAATTCGGCGAGCAGTTTATCGAGTTGCGGATCGAGGCCCTGGGCCGCCACCGCCAAGCGGGTGGCGGCGCGGCACAGCAGCCGGATCACGGCCTGTTGATCAAGGGTTTCGAGCGGGCTGCGACCACCGCTTCCGGACTGCGTATCAAGGGGCATAGGAGCACTGTCTTTGTTACGCGGGCGCGGCGCGGCCGCTACGCACGATTATTGTTTCTTTTGTGCTGACTGACGCTCTTTGGCAATCAGAAAATTCGCGACTTCCAGCATTTTTTCATGAGAGGTCCGCTCCGAAGCACCAGCGCCACCGAGCCCGCGCCCATCGATGCGATATTTGCCGGCGACAATCATTTCGGGCGTGCCTTCGATTTTGTAGCTCAACGTGCGGGCCTTCGCCTGATTGACCTGGCTGCTGATGCCGAACGAGCTGAACGCCTTGTTGAAGTTATCCGCGCCGACACCGTGCTCGGCAAACAGCTGCGCGAGTTTTTCCTGGTTGTTCAGCGGATTGCCCTGGACATTGATCGCCTCGAACAGCGGATCGTGCATTTTGTCGAGGACACCCAGCGCCTGCGCGGTATAGAAAGCCTGGGCGTGCAGTTGCGTGGTCGAATTCCAGATCACCGGCATGCGATAGAAATCGACGTCGGCGGGCAGTGATTTCTGCCAGGCCTTCACCAGCGGATCAAAACGGAAGCAATGCGGGCAGCCGTACCAGAAGACTTCCACCACTTCGATTTTTTGCGGATTGCGTGGACGCACCTGGTCGGGCAGGCGGAAATAGTGTTCGCCCTCCTTGAAGGGCTCATCCGCGGGGCCGGCATGCGCCAACAGCGGCATGAACAGCGCGAACAGAGCGGCAACGACGAGCGATCGGGTCATGGATTATTTCCTCTCCTGGATGAAATTACAGCCGGGCAATGTGGGAAGTTAACTTAATATAGCTGGAACGAATTTTCCACACGCGCCCCATGCATCCGTCAGTCCGGCTCGCCAATAAAAAAGGTGGCCGTGGCCACCTTTCAACCTTTCATCACGCTACCGCGCGCACTGCTCAGTGCAGGCCGGAAATATAGCTGGCCAGCGCGGCGATTTCGTTGTCGCTCAAATGCGCCGCGATGGCGCGCATGGGCTTGGCGTCGCCGTCGTTGCTGCGGCCGGCCGTCTCTTTGCGGCCGATCGCATCGTCGTCCGCGCCCATGCGGTAAGCCTTGAGCTGCGCGGTAATGTAATCGGCATGTTGGCCACCCAGACGCGGGAAACCGGCCGGCGCATTGCCCGCGCCATCGGGGGCGTGGCATGCCATGCAGGCGGGAATGCCTTTATCACGGATGCCCGCGCGGAAAATCTGTTCGCCACGGGTCGCGAGATCCGGCTTGGCCTGGTTCACGGAACCCTTCTGCGAGGAAAAATGAGCGGCGATATCCGCGATGTCCTGTTCGCTCAGGTTATCGAGCTGGCCGGCCATTGCGGGCACGGAACGCGCGCCGGATTTGATGTCGTGGATTTGCTTGGTCAGGTAGCGCTCGCTTTGCCCGGCGAGTTTGGGGAAGGTGGGGGCAGCGCTGTTGCCATCCGGTCCATGGCAGGCGGCGCAGGGAGCGGATTTGGTTTTTCCGGCGGCGGCGTCGCCGGTGACAGCGGCCGTTGCGGCCTGGCTCAGACTCAGGGAAATAGCTACAGCAATCAAAACTTTTTTCATCATGTCCCCATACTCGTTTTTAGTGTTTGCTGCCGTAAACCCGCATCTAACGGTTCTACTTTTTCGCAGTCGACATGTATTGAATCAATGCTTTGTAGTCGGCGTCGGAACAATCTGTGCACATCCCTTTGGGAGGCATGGCGTTGAGCCCGTTTTTGGCGCTGACAACCAGTTTATCCAGGCCTTTTTCCAGGCGCGGCTTCCAGTCTTCAGCGGATCCTGTTTTTGGCGCGCCCGCCGCTCCGGAAGCGTGGCAGACAACACAGGTTTTATTGTAGCGATCAAGAATAGCCTGATCGGCGGCCGTTGCAGTCAAAGAGGCGGCCAATAAAGCGGCACCAACTATTAGGTTTTTCATTCCGGGGCCTCTTATCAGTTGCGGCATCGGCAGTTATGATGCAGCCCATTGCCACCGCAAGATAACCCGCACAAAAAACGGCGGCATTATACATGATGCCCGCCGCGAATCGCCATCCCAGGAATACCAGCCCCATGACCGCAAGACCGCGTCTCGACTATCAACAAGCGGCTTTTTTGAAAAGCGCGCCCACTTTGCGGGAATGCCCGCCCGACAGCGGCGCCGAGGTTGCCTTCGCCGGCCGCTCCAACGCGGGCAAGTCCAGCGCGATCAATACGCTGACCGACAACCACAAACTCGCCCGCACCAGTAAAACGCCGGGGCGCACGCAACTGCTCAATTTCTTCTCCCTCGACGAAGAGCGCCGCCTGGTCGATCTTCCCGGTTACGGGTTCGCCAAGGTGCCGCTGGCCGTGAAGCAGGCATGGCAGCGCCACCTGGAGGATTATCTGAGCAAGCGCCAGTGCCTGCGCGGACTGATTCTGTTGATGGATATTCGTCATCCGCTGCAGCCCTTCGATCAGCAATTGCTGGAATGGGCGCAGCACAGCGCCATGCCGGTCCATATCCTGCTGACCAAGGCGGACAAATTGAATTTTGGCAATGCCAAAACGGCGCTGCTGAAAGTGCAGAAGCAGATCGCCAATGACGACGGACGGATTTCGATCCAGCTGTTCTCCGCGCTCCATCGCACGGGACTGGAACAACTGCAGGAACAATTGGATAGCTGGCTTCTGGATACGGAGTAAAAAAAGCCCGGCACAACAGGGGAGTTTGCGCCGGGCCCAGTTTTCTGGGGAAAACACTAGAAGGGAAGCTGGCCAAGTTCAGGGATTAAACTTGGCCAGCTTTGGGTCAGACCGGCATTGCGCGATGAAGTTCCAAATTAATGTGCTTCATCCCAATTTTCGCCCACGCCCACTTCCACCACCAGCGGCACCGCGAGCTTGCCGGAACCCGCCATCAGCGTGGAAAGGCTGCCCACGAAAGCGTCCACCAGCGGTTCCGCAACCTCGAATACCAATTCGTCATGTACTTGCATGATCATGCGCGCATCGGCGCGCTGCTCATCCAGCCAGCGGTCCACCGCCACCATGGCCCGCTTGATGATGTCCGCGGCCGAGCCTTGCATCGGCGCATTGATGGCGGTGCGCTCGGCCGCCTGGCGGCGCTGGCCGTTGCGGCTGCTGATTTCCGGCAAATACAGCCGGCGGCCGAACAGCGTCTCGACGTAACCGCGTTCCGCGGCCTCGGTGCGCGTGCGGTCCATGAACGACTTCACGCCCGGATAACGCGCGAAGTACAGGTCGATGTAGGCCTGCGCTTCGGAACGCCCGACTTCGAGCTGCTTGGCCAGTCCGAACGCGGACATGCCGTAGATCAGGCCGAAGTTGATGGCCTTGGCGCTGCGGCGCTGGTCGGCGCTCACCTCGCCCAACGGCACGCCGAATACTTCGGCCGCGGTGGCCCGGTGAATGTCCTCGCCGAGCGCGAAGGCGTTCAGCAAGCCGGCGTCGCCCGAAAGATGAGCCATGATGCGCAGCTCGATTTGCGAGTAGTCCGCGGCCACGATGCGATACCCCGGCTCAGCAATAAAAGCCTGGCGAATGCGCCGGCCCTCCTGGGTTCGCACCGGAATATTCTGGAGGTTCGGGTCCGTCGACGACAGCCGGCCCGTCGCGGTGACCGCCTGATGATAAGAGGTGTGAATACGGCCGGTGACCGGGTTGATCATCTCCGGCAATTTATCCGTGTAAGTCGACTTCAGCTTCGACAGCCCGCGATACTCCATCAGCACGCGCGGCAGCGGAAACTCTTCCGCCAGCTCGGCCAGGACCTCTTCCGATGTCGATGGCGCGCCGGTCGGGGTTTTCTGCTTGACCGGCAGTCCCAGCTTGTTGAAAAGAATCTCTCCCAGCTGCTTGGGCGAGCCGAGATTGAATGTCTGGCCCGCCAGCTCAAAGGCCTGCTGCTCCAGCTCAAGCATGCGCTTGCCCAGCTCGTGGCTCTGCTGCTGCAATAATTCTCGACCGACCAGCGCGCCGTTGCGCTCCATGCGCGACAGCACCGGGACCAGGGGCATATCGACGGTCTGATACACCGATTGCAAGCTCGGCTGGGCCTGTAGTTTTGGCCACAAAGTCCCGTGCAGTTGCAAGGTGATGTCGGCATCTTCCGCGGCGTAGGGCACCGCCTGCTCCAGGGCCACCTGATTGAAGGTGATCTGCTTCGCCCCCTTGCCCGCGACCTCCTCGTAGGCAATGGTTTTCACGCCGAGATATTTGAGCGCCAGACTGTCCATGTCGTGGCGGGTCGCGGTGGAGTCGAGCACGTAGGACTCAAGCATCGTGTCGAAGGCGATGCCATTGAGCTCGATGCCGTGATTGGCGAGGACATTCTTGTCGTATTTGAGGTTCTGCCCCAGCTTCGCGCGCAGCGGATCCTCCAGCAGCGGCTGGAGTTGCGCCAACACCCAATCTCTGTCCAGTTGATCGGGAGCGCCCGGGTAATCGTGCGCCAACGGCACGTACGCGGCCCGGCCCGGCTCGACGGCAAAGGAGACGCCCACGATTTGGGCGTGCATGTAATCCAGGCTGGTGGTTTCCGTATCGAAGGCGAACACCGGCGCGCCTTCCAGCTGGCCCAGCCAGCGTTCGAAATCCGCGGGCGTCAGCACCACTTCATAATCCCGGGCGACCGCCGGAGCAGGCGATTCGCCCAACGATATCTCGCCGCCCGCTTCACCCAACAGTTCGCCGAGCCAGCCCTTGAACTCCAGCTGGCGGAACCACTCGACGAGGCTGTCCCGGTCGACCTCGCCATTGGCCAGCTCGGAGGGGCCGAAGGGCAGCGGCACATCGGTCTTGATGGTTGCAAGGCGGTACGAGAGATAGGCCCGGTCGCGTTCCGCCTCCAGCTTGGCCGGCAACGACTTCGCGCCACGCACCGACAGTTGCGGCACCCGATCCAGGTTGGCGTAAAGCTGGTCGAGCCCGCCTATTTCCACCAGCAGGGGCAGCGCGGTTTTTTCACCCACGCCGCTGACTCCGGGAATGTTGTCGCTGCTGTCGCCCACCAGCGCCAGGTAATCGATGATCAGTGATGGCGGAACGCCGAACTTGGCGCGCACGCCTTCCCCATCCAGCAAGGTGTTGGTCATCGTGTTGACCAGCGTGATGTGAGGTCCGACCAGCTGCGCCATGTCCTTGTCGCCGGTTGAAATCACCACATCGATCTGGCTCGCCGCGGCCTGTAGCGCCAGCGTGCCGATCACATCGTCGGCCTCGACGCCATCGATGATCAGCAGCGGCAGCCCCATCGCGGCAACAATGCGGTGGATCGGGTCCACCTGGGACCGCAACTCATCCGGCATCGGCGGGCGGTGCGCCTTGTATTCGGCGAACAGCTCGTCGCGGAACGTTTTTCCCTTCGCATCGAACACCACCGCAACCGGACTGCCCGGATAATCTTTTTGCAGGCGCCGCAACATGCTGATGACGCCTTTGACGGCTCCGGTGGGCTGGCCGGCCGAATTATTCAATGGCGGCAGCGCATGGAAGGCACGGTAGAGATAGGAAGAGCCGTCTACAAGGACGAGCGGGGCAGGGCGGGAATCGACCATAGGGCTTCACTGTGACCAGGCGGAAAAGGGCGCAGTCTAACGCATGGCCGCGCCTCCCGCCGCCCTATACTTTTGGGTACAAGCGGTCCCTGGAGGTCATACATGGCGATTTACACGATCCTGGATGAGCAAGCCATGCGCGATGTCGTCGCGCACTACGATATTGGCCGACTGGTCCGATTCAGCGGCTTCACCGAGGGTATAGAGAACAGCAACTATCTGGTTGTTACCGTCCGCAACCGGGAAAAAACCGATAAAGAGTATGTACTCACAATCGCCGAAGCTCAGCCACACAAGGGTGTTACCTTCGTGGCCCGACTATTGGCGCTTCTTTACAGCCAGGGTATCCCGGTACCGCGACCCATTCTTTCACGGGATGGGCATGAACTCATTAAGGTTCAGGACAAGCCGGCAGTCCTGATGACCAAAATCGAAGGAACGCACCCGCTGCAGCCAAATCCGCAGCAATGCGAGACCATCGCTAACGCACTCGGCCGCATGCATAACGCAACGATGGTCTCCGCGCTTCAACACACCAGCCATCGCAGCCTGGAATGGGCGGTCGGGCTGGCGCCTGCTATCCAGGGCAATCTGGACAGCGACGATACGGAACTCCTCAAGGAAGGGCTCCTGGCCGCGCAACGCCTGCAAAGTACAACCGGCCTGCCCAGCGCCATCATTCACGGCGACCTGTTCCGCGATAACACGCTGTTCCTCGGTAATCGGCTGACCGGGATCATCGATTTTTTCAGCGCTGGCACAGGATATCCACTCTTCGACCTGGCGGTTTTGGTCAACGACTGGGGCACCAATGGCTCCACTCGATTGGTGGCAGGCAATGAACGTGCGTTACTCGCCGGTTATGTGAGCGCCCGCAAACCCACAGATATCGAAAAATAGGCTTGGCCAGACTTTCTGAAAACCGCAGCGCTACGTTTTTGGCTGTCACGCCTGGCCGAGCGGCAACGCAGAAATATTTCCACTCCGACACCGGATCAGCTGGCCATCGAAAAAGACCCCGATCAGTACAAAAATCTGCTCTTGCAGCACATCTCCCAGCCCAGGACATGGCCCTTCTAGGCCCTACCGCTTAACCCGACCCGATTGTTACCGTTCTGTAATAACCCTCAACGACCCCTCGCTCAAACCTAACAAATCAAATCTGTTACCAAATAAAGTAGCCATGTTACCAAGATGAATTTTTTGTAACTTCATAAAAAATAAAAATTTATGGCCTATTATGAGTTTCAGGTAAAGCAAGTGGTACCCAGAAGATTAATTCACGGTAACAAATTTTTTCGTTCGTCGAGTTGATCTTGCCTCAAGTGTTTGTTACCATTTGTATCACAAACAGTAACAGCCCAGGCTGAAACCAGCCACAAGCTGGCAGAAGCCCGGCAAAACCGGAAAGGAGATAGCAATGAAACACATCGCATCGGTATTGGCAGTAGTCAGCGCCCTGGCCGGCGCGGCACATGCGGACAACGCAGCCAAAGAGACGGCGTTACCGCAGGGAATGATTTCCGTGGAAGAGGTTCAAACCGTCGTGGTCGAAGCCAAACGGTGGAGCCTGGCAGACGAGGAAGCCTTCAAGAAGGCAGAGGCCTCTTCCCGCCACCCGCTTATCGCTCAGCTGGCCGGCAAAATCAGCCAGGGCTTCAAGTACGCAATGCAATAAGCGCTGAGTCCGGGGTCGCACAACGATCCCGGATCAGACTTACCGGAAGTAACAGCTACACCCCATCACTCTCGTGCTTATTTTTAACTTCCGCTCCGGGTAAAACCGGTAGCGGAGTTCTTCATTTCCTCTAGGGCTTCAGGCAGCTTACCGCTCCACGCCCCAGCTCTCGGTAAAACTCCACGATACCTTCCGGCTTCAGGCTGATATCGGTCGCCATCGTGTCCAGCGTCACCACCCTCATCTGCGGCCGGTCGCGCAGCAGGGTTTGCAACACCTTGGGCTCATACTGGGGTTCGCGGAATACGCAACCGATACGGCCCTCATCCAGCATTTTCTGAACACTCAACAGGTTGCGCGCCCCGGAGGGTTGCTCCGCGTTATCGGCCAAGGCCGCCGCGTGGCGCAAATGATACCGGTCTTCAAAGTAATCGAAGGTGTCATGCGCAACCAGAAATTGCCTGGGCTGGCGCAGGGAGCCCAGCTCCTGGCGCAAGCTTTCATCCTCCCGCATCAATGCGGCCGCCAGCTGTTCCGCATTGCGCTGCCAACGATCGCGCTGACCGGGCTCAACCTCGGCCAGCGCCTCAGCCATGCGCCTCGCGATGGCAATCGCATGCACGGGATCCATCCAGATATGCCCATCCTCCGAGAGCTGCGTACCGGGCGGTTGCAAGGCCACCACCTTCACCCGCGCCGGCAAGTTGGTCAGAGGGCCACGCAGGAACGTCTCGAAGCCCGGACCGATCCAGAAAACCACGTCGGCACGCTCGAGCATTTCCCGGTCTGAAGGCCGGAACTGATAGTCGTGCGGAGAAAAGCGCGGGCTCAACAAGCTTTCGACACGCGAGGGCTCTCCGGTCACCGCAATGGCAATTAGCTGTAATGGCTTGATACTGGTGACGATGTTGGGCGTTTGCGCGACAGCGGCCGTTGTCGTCCCCAGAAATAACCCCGTCATCAAGGTCAGGAAGGCGGCGGTCCGGCAATAGAGAGGAAGCATTCACACTGGCTCAATCATGCAAAAGTGTAATAGTATAACATTATCTTCGACGACCCCGTAGCTTCGCCATGAATTCTCAACGCAACGTCGCCTTTCTGCACCACGACCACAACCGGTGTATCGATTCCGCCCTCAGCACGGCGAAACGTCTGTGCGAAGAACGCGGCGTCAGGCTCACCCCCCTGCGCGAGCAGGTGTTGAATCTGGTCTGGCAGAGCCATAAGCCGCTGGGAGCCTACGCCATACTGGAGGCCCTGGCGAACCAGCCCGGCGCGAAGCCCAGGCGCCAGGCCCCTCCGACGGTTTACCGTGCCCTGGAGTTTTTGCAGGAGCACGGGCTGGTGCACCGGATCAACTCGCTGAACGCCTTCATCGGCTGCCCGAAACCGCGCGACCAGCACCAGAGCCACTTTTTGATCTGCCGGGAATGCGCCACCGCCGTGGAGATTTTCGACGAACCCATCAGCGCGGCCATTCATGCGGCCGCTGCCGCGGCGAGATTTGGAGAAGAAGGCGCGTTCGTGGAAATTACCGGGCTCTGCCCCAACTGCCAGCCTCGGTGATCCCGATGAGCACCCCATTGCTGACCCTCGATCACGTCACCGTGCGGCTTTCCGACCGCACAGTGCTCGAACAGGTTTCCCTGGAACTGCGCCGCCGTGAAATCGTTACCGTCATCGGCCCCAACGGCGCGGGCAAATCAACGCTGGTCAAGGTGGCCCTTGGTCTGCTCAAGCCCGAGTCCGGATCCGTGCGCAGCCGTTCAGGATTGCGTATCGGCTACATGCCGCAGCGCCTGCATATCGAACCCAGCCTGCCGCTTACCGTGACCCGCTTCCTGCAACTGGGCGGCGCCGGCCTGTCCGCCATCCGGGAGTCGTTGGCGGAAGTCGACATGGCGCGATTCGGCGGCAATGCCATGCAGGCGCTGTCCGGCGGCGAATTGCAGCGGGTTCTATTGGCGCGCGCGCTGCTTCGCCGGCCGGATCTGCTGGTGCTGGACGAGCCCGTTCAGGGTGTCGACCTGGCCGGACAGACCGCCATGTATGAGCTGATCGCCGACCTGCGCCTGCGCCATGACTGCGGCGTGCTGATGGTCTCGCATGACTTGCACTGGGTCATGGCCAAAACCGACAGGGTCGTATGCCTGAATCATCATGTCTGCTGCCAGGGACATCCCGAGCAGGTGGGCAACGACCCCGCCTACCAGGCCCTGTTCGGGATGAGCTTCGCCCGCAGCCTCGCCCTGTACCAGCACCACCACAACCACGCGCATGATTTCCACGGTCATGTGGTCGCGGAACATTCTCATCATCATGGCTGATTTTTTACTCTATGCGCTGGCCGCCGGGCTGATCGTTGCCTTG
>Ga0153956_1000670_pt1 | contig 35842 bp, 27 predicted proteins | sample TSFL040MetaG_FD_104704 | JGI IMG/M metagenome (GOLD analysis project Ga0153956, IMG submission 104704) | Attine ant fungus gardens microbial communities from Florida, USA - TSFL040 MetaG | ecosystem: Host-associated > Fungi > Mycelium > Unclassified | place: USA: Florida, Wekiwa Springs... | reverse complement strand
CTCGGTGATGATCGCCTCGGTATGGCCGGAGCCATAGGTCTTGATGTGATCGATCGCCGCCTTCAGATCATCGACCACGCGGATCGATATGATCGGCAGCAGGTATTCGGTGCGCCAGTCGTCTTCGCTGGCGGACGGCATCGAATAGATCGCCTGCGCTCGTTCATCGCCACGCAATTCGCAGCCGGCGGTTTTCAGCGCTTCAGCGATCTTCGGCAGCAGGGCGGCGGCCACCGCCTGATCGACCAACAGGGTTTCGGTGGCGCCGCAAACCGAGACACGGCGCATCTTGGCGTTTAGTGTCACGGCGACCGCCTTTTCCGGATCGGCATCGGCATGGATATAGGTGTGGTTCAGGCCTTCGAGATGGGCCAGTACCGGCGCGCGCGCCTCGGCCTGCACCCGCGCCACCAGTGACTTGCCGCCGCGCGGGATTATCAGGTTGATTGCCTTGTCCAGTCCGCCGAGAATCAGGCCCACGGCGTCGCGGTCGGAGGTTGGCACAAGCTGGACGCAATAGTCGGGCAGGCCGGCGGCGCGGAAACCGTCCTCGAAGGCCGCATAGATGGCCAGCGCCGAGTTGAGCGCTTCCGAGCCGGTGCGCAGGATGGCGGCATTGCTGGAGCGGATGCACAGGGCGGCGGCATCGGCGGTGACGTTCGGCCGGCTCTCATAGATGATGGCGATGACGCCGATAGGGGTGGAGACGCGGGCAATATCGAGGCCGTTGGGGCGGGTCCAGCGCGCCAGTTCGCGCCCGACCGGATCGGCCAGCGCGGCGACCTCTTCCAATCCCTTCGCCATGGCCTCGACCCGCGCCGGATTGAGGATCAGGCGTTCGATCATGGCATCGGTCAGGCCCTTGTCGCGGGCGAATTGCTGGTCCTGCGCATTGGCGGCGAGGATTTGCGCTTCGCGTTGGCGGATCGACTTCGCGGCTTCAAGGATGGCCTTAGTGCGCACATCCGGTCCGGCCAGACGTAAAGCTTCCGCGCCGAGCTTAGCCTTGACGGCCATATCGGTCATCAGGTCATTCAGTGAAACGGCGCTTTGGTCATCCATTGGAGGCTCCTTGGTCTTCAGAGGCTATATAGCGCAAATGCCGAAAATTACGACCGTTTCATGGGAAATTACCGCGTTCCCGACTTCCGCTTCCGATGCCAAAGAACAAGAACGGCTATCAGACTGCTTACAGTACCAGAAACCAATACTGGCGCGGCTAGAAATAGCAACATCGCCCCTGCCGCATCCTCATGATAATCGTAGCTCTGCGTCTTTACGGTCAGTTCCGCGAACGCCTGCTGGCGAAAATAGATGTAAAGCAAGGTCAAGATGGGCAGCCCCACAGACACCAGAGGACTGATATAACGAACCCATCCCCGATAACCGATAATAAGGCCATAATTTATGCAGCCAGGCACCAGTAAAAGGGAAGCCAATCCGATCCATACGATCCACAACCCCGCCATCATCTCCCCCCTCGAATAAGCTGCTAAACAAGCGCCATGTCATCCCGATGGATGACCTCATCCCCTGACGTATAGCCTAAAATCCCCTCGATGTCCTTACTCGCCCGCCCACGGATGGCGCGGATGGCCTCGGCGGAATAGGTGGCGATGCCGCGCGCCACTTCCTCGCCCGCTGGTGAAACGATCGATACGCTGTCACCCTTCTCGAAGTGGCCGGTGACTTCGACAATGCCCGAAGGCAGCAGACTCTTGCCATTGCGCAGCGCGCGCACCGCACCGTCATCGAGCATCAGCTTGCCGGCGGGCACCACGGTCCCCGCGATCCACGCCTTATAGGCGGCGCTGGCCGAGGCTTGCGGCTTGATAACCGTGAACCGCGCCATATTAGACAATGGCCGGATCGTCTGGCCGGAGGTGATGATGGTGGCGCAACCGGCAGACCCGGCGATACGGGCAGCGGCGATCTTGGTGGCCATGCCGCCGGTGCCGACGCCGGCCTGCGCATTGGCCCCGCCGGCCATGGCTTCGATCGACGCATCAAGCTTTTCGACCAGAGGAATGTGCTCCGCCGCCGGATTGCGGCGGGGATCGTCCGTATACAGACCATCGATATCCGACAGCAGCACCAGCGCTTCCGAACGCACCAGTTGCGCCGCCCGCGCCGCCAGGCGATCATTATCGCCGTAACGGATTTCCTCGGTCACCACCGTGTCGTTTTCATTGACGATCGGCACGCATCCCAGATCAAACAGGGTATCGATGGTGGCGCGGGCATTGAGCCAGCGGCGGCGCTTTTCGGTATCCTCACGCGTCAGCAGAACCTGCGCGGTCTTCAACCCGACAGTGGCGAAAGCCTCTTCCCAGGCGCTCATCAGGCGTGGTTGACCGGCGGCGGCGGCGGCCTGTTTTTCGTCCAGCTTCAGCTTCTTGCGCGTCAGGCCGAGATAGCGACGACCTAGCGCACCTGCGCCGGAAGAGACGAGTAAAATCGACTTGCCCCGCGCCATCAGGGTGGCGATCTCTTCCGCCAGGCCGCGCATCCAAGCGGCATCAGCTACGCCTGAACCAGCATCGACCACCAGTGCCGAACCGACCTTGATGGTGATGCGCCTGGCTGAAGCCAGCACATCAGGTAGCGATTTTATGGCCTCTAGCGACATGAAGGTCTTTATCTCAGGGGCGTTAAATGGTAACTCGCGCGCTTCTTAACGGCATTGCGGGCGTATGCGCAAGCCATTACGTTATTTGGCGAAATTGGTAACAAGATGAACTATATAGGCACTCGCGGATTCAACGCGCCCCGCACCTTCGCCGGCGCCCTGCTCGATGGCCTCGCGCCCGATGGCGGCCTTTATGTGCCTGAAACCTATCCGCATCCTGACTTTGATCTCGCCGCCGCTGCCGCCGGTGATTACGGCGTGCTCACCGAAAAGCTGCTGACGCTGTTCGGCGTCGATGTGCTGGGCGCAGACGCCGTGCAAAAGGCCGCCGCCCGCACCAAGGCCGCCTTCCTCAATGAGGCCGGAAAGACGCCGTTGGTCCAGGTCGAGGACAATCTGTGGATTCTCGAATTGTGGCATGGCCCGACGCTCGCCTTCAAGGATATGGCGATGCAGATGATCGCCCCCCTGACCGATGCCGCCCTGGCGCAGACCGGTGAAAAATTGACTCTTGTCACCGCCACGTCTGGCGATACCGGCGCCGCCGCCGTGCGCGCCTTCGCCGGTTCCGAGCATGTCAAACTGGTGGTCTTCCATCCGCTTGGACGTGTCTCGCCGGTCCAGCGCCTGCAGATGACGACCGTGAATGCCGACAATGTGCTCAATATCGGCGTCGAGGGTGATTTCGACGACTGTCAGCGCATGGTCAAGCGCCTGCTCGGCGAGGAAGAGCTGAAGCAGAACGGCCTGATCTCTTCGGTCAATTCGATCAACTGGGGCCGGCTTTTGGGTCAAGTGCCCTACTATCTTGCCGCGGCCGCCGCTTCCGGTGCGGAAAGACCTGAATTCGTGGTGCCCACCGGTAATTTCGGTGATGCCTTCGCCGGCTGGGTCGGGCGCAGGATCGGCGGCAATGTCGGCCATATCCACGCTGCCGTGAACCGCAACGACGCCTTAGCGCAAGCCATCAATACCGGTCACTATGTCCGCCATCAGGCGGTCGAAACCGCCTCGGTTTCCATGGACGTGCAGGCCCCGTCGAACTTCGAGCGGTTGGTGTTCGAAGCCTCGAACCGCTCGGCCGAAGGCACCAAGGGCGTATTCGACAATTTCAACGCCACCGGCAATGTCCATCTCTCCGGCGACCTGCAGGACGCCCTGCGCGCCCAGGTGACAGCCTCTACCATCAGCGAGGCAGAGACCGCGCAGACCATCAGATACGCTTACGATAAGTGGAACAAGGTCATCTGTCCGCATACCGCCGTAGCCGTGGCCGCCGCGCTCAAGCGCAACGATGGTCAGCCGATCATCGCCCTTTCCACCGCCCACGCTGCCAAGTTCCCGGATTTCGTCACCAAAGCGCTCGGCTTCGTCCCCGAAGTGCCGGAAGCCATTCAAAAACTGCATGGCCAGACTGAAACCATCCAGGCGATCCGCAATGACGAATTCGCGGCACTGGAAGCGGTGAAGGCCTTCGCCCACGGCTGATTGCGCGCCTGATACAATCGCCGCAAACTCTCGCCCCAGTTGCCTGTTAAGCGGAGTCTCTCACTCCGGGGCTTCTCATGCGCGCAACCATCTTTATTACGTCGGCTCTTTGCCTCGTCCTGTCTTCCACCGCTTACGCTCAGAGGGGCGGCGGAATGGGCGGTGGCGGAATGGGTGGCCCTCCGGGCGGCGGCCCGCCATCCGGCCAGCAGGCCCCGATCGACATACGTCCCGCCGCAGCCATCGTGCCCGTCTCGATGCGCCTCAAGGGCGTCGTCACCCTCGCCGGCGCTTCCAAGGCCCTGAAAGACGGCAAGGTCACATCCGAACAGGCGGATGTGTCCGGCATCTATGCCACGCGCGGTTCGCAACTGACCATCGATGGCGTCGATATCACCACCACCGGCGCGGCCGCCCTGGTCTCCGACAGCCATGACTATGGCATCAATTCCGCCCTGCTGATCGACAGCGGCTCGAAGGTACTGATGACCGGCGGCCATATCACCAGCACGGGCCAGGGGGCCAATGGCGCCTATGTTAGCGGCGACGGCGCTTATCTCCGCCTGACCGATACCAGCCTCGCCACCGCCGGCACCGGCGCCCATGGCCTGGAGGTGCGTGCCGGCGCGGCGCTTGAGGCCCATGCCGTCGCCGTCAGCACGCAATCCGACCATGCCCCGGCGCTTTCCGCCGCCGCCCAGGCTCGCCCGGTGCGAATCGATGGCGGCAGCTTTACCACGCAAGGACCTTCGTCTCCGGCCTTTGCCCTGTTCACTGATCTGGAAGCGACCGGGGTGACCGCTTCGGCTGGCCGCTCGGACGGCTTGGTCCTGACCGGAGACCATCGCGTCGCCTTCACCGCCAGCACCCTTTCCGGCGGCAATTACGGCGTGATGATCTATGACGCGCCGGTCGTGGCCGCCAGTTCGATGTCAGGACCAATATCAGGCGGCCCCACCGGCGGGCCTCCGGGCGGCGGACGACCAGGTGAAGGCGGCGCGGACAAGCCCAAGGGCGCCGGTCAAAGAAATAATATGCGCCCCGTCACCGACATGATGGCGCCGCCCCCGGACCATGGACCCGATAGTCCCGGCCTGACCTGGACCGGCGGCAAGCTCTCCAGCTATCGCGCCGTTTTCTATGTCACCAATATTCGCACCCATATCCGCCTGGATTCCGTGGAGATCAGCAGCCGCACCGGCATACTCCTGAAAGCCGTGGCCGGTCAGTGGGGCGAACTGGGCCGCAATGGCGGCGACGCCGTGCTCGATGCCCGCCGCCAGATCCTGACCGGTGATTTCATCACCGATGTCATCAGCCATATCGCGGTGAACCTGAGCGAAGGCTCCCACCTGACCGGCAGGGCCACGCGCAATACCGACATCACGCTTGACCCCACCAGCACCTGGACCCTGACGGCGGATTCCAGCGTGGGCAAGTTGATGGCCGATCCGTCCCGGATCGACAGTCAGGGCCATACGCTGAGCTATGACACCTACCGCAATCCGGCACTGAACAATCAGACCATCGCGCTCCCCGGCGGCGGTCAACTGGTGTCCAGCGGACTTTAGAAATAGGTATGTCCGGTCTTGATGCCGCGGTGATAATCGAGCCGGCGGTAGAAGGCTTCCGGGTCCTTCGGCTTCACCACCCATGATGGATCGTGGTTCAGCAGGTCATAGAGCCGCGTCAAGGTAAAGCGCACCGCCGAGCCGCGCGCGAACAAGGGCAGGGCGGCGATCTCGCTTTCGGAAAGCGGCCGAGTCTGGTGATAGGCCTTGATGAAGGCCGAAATCATCTGTGGCAGCGGCTGGCCGCCGGGTGTAAAGCCCCAGGCATTGAGCGCCACCGCCAGATCATAGGCGTAAAAGTCGGTGCAGGCGTAATAATAGTCGATCACGCCGGTGACGATGCCGTTATCGTTCATCAGCACATTGTCGGTGAAATAATCGGCATGGATCGCGCCTGCCGGCAAATCCGACGGCCACAGGCTTTGCAGGCAGGTTAGTTCTTCACGGAAATCGGCGAGAATATCCTGTGCGCGGGCCGATGTGGCGGCCTTCGGTTCGCAGCGGTCTATCAGGCCCGGCCACGCCGCCGGTCCCATGGAATTGGCGCGGTATTGCGGAAAATCGCCGCCGACCAGATGCAGTTTCGCCAGATATTCACCGGCGGAGGCGGCATGTCGGGTATCGGGATTGCGAGGCCATCGACCTGGCAGCCACTTGATCAGGGCGCACGGCTTGCCATTGATGCGGCCCAGGCTCTGACCGTCGCGTTTCAATGCCGGTCCCGGCGCCGGATAGCCCTTGCGGTCGAGATAGAGGGTATAGTCCATGAACCACGGCAGGCCGTCTTCCGGCGTGGCGGCCTCGAACAACGTCAACGCATATAGGCCGGAGGTCGTCTCTACCTTGAAGTTGGTGTTGGAAACCCCTTCCTCGATGCCTTCGAGATGAATCAGTTCGCCTATATCATAGGCGCTGAGATAGGCGCGGGCGTCCTCCAGAGATACGGGGGTAAAAACAGCCATTCGCGCCTTGTCCTGGTCCTCAAAAGCTTGCGCCATTCGGTTCGGCGCCTGCGGCATATAGCCATAAAGCCGCAAACGCCAAAAGCTTTTCCTTGTGGACATAAGCCAGAATGTCTAAATCGCCGGCTTAGAATCCATCGCTTGGGTTGCGCTGTTGCATCTGATAGCAAGCCGCATCCCTTATAAGGACTCCTCCCATGGCCAAGACCGTTAATTCCGTTGTCGATCTGATCGGCGATACCCCGCTGATCCGCCTCCGGGCCGCTTCCGAGGCGACCGGTTGCGATATTTATGGCAAGGCGGAGTTCCTCAATCCCGGCCAGTCGATCAAGGACCGTGCGGCGCTGTGGATCATCCGCGCGGCCGAAGCCGATGGCTCGCTGAAGCCCGGCGGCACCATCGTGGAAGGCACGGCCGGCAATACCGGCATCGGCCTGGCGTTCGTCGCCAATGCGCTCGGTTACAAGACCAAGATCGTTATACCCCGCACCCAGGCGCAGGAAAAGAAGGACGCCATCCGCGCCTTCGGGGCCGAGCTGATCGAGGTCGACGCCCTGCCCTATGCCAATCCCGGCAACTATGTCCGCTATTCCGGTACCCTGGCGCAGGAACTGCGCGACGCCGGCGAAAGCGTTATCTGGGCCAATCAGTTTGATAACACCGCCAACCGCCGTGCGCATATCGATGGCACCGGGCCGGAAATCTGGGAACAGACCGGTGGCAAGATCGACGCCTTTATCTGCGCCGTCGGTTCCGGTGGCACGCTCGGCGGCATGAGCCTGTATCTCAAGGAAAAGAACCCGGACATCCAGATCGGCCTGGCTGATCCGTTCGGTGCGGCGCTTTACAGCTATTACACCACCGGCGAGTTGAAATCCGAAGGCGGATCGATCACCGAGGGCATCGGCCAGGGCCGCATCACCGCCAATCTGGAAGGCATCACCGTCGATCGGTCCTATCAGGTGGCGGATGCCGAATGGCTGCCGGTGCTCTACGATCTCATCCAGCATGAAGGCCTCTGCCTCGGCACCTCCTCGGCGCTGAATATTGTCGGCGCCATGAAGATGGCGAAGGATCTGGGACCGGGCAAGACGATCGTCACCGTGCTGTGCGACTATGGCAACCGCTATGCCTCGAAGATCTTCAACCCGCCCTTCCTGCGTGAAAAAGGCCTGCCGGTCCCGCCGTGGATGGCCGACTGAGGTGATGAACCACGCTGTCACGCTTGCGGCTCTACCCTCCTCCCTACCGCTTGCGACGGGGAGGTGTCACGGCTTGTCCGTGACGGAGGGGCGCCCCTCCCTACGAAGTGGGGAGGAGAAAATGTCAGATATCCATGGCGGCGAAAACCGGTGGTTCGGATTGCGGCTTCGGTCCGCCCTCGACGCGCTGCGCCTCGGCGCGCAACCACTCCATAAAACGCACCTGCGCCGGAGTTGGTTCGCGGGTCTGCGGCCAGACCAGATAATAGCCGTATTCCAACGGCTTGTCCTTTTCATCGAACAGCACCATCAGGCGGCCGGCCTGCAAATCGGCCTCGGCGATGGTGCGCTTGGCCAGCGCCACGCCCCGGCCGGCGACCGCGCCCTCGATGACCATGCTCGACTGGTTGAAACGCGGGCCGCGTGTCGCATCGACGCCTTCGACGCCGTGCGCCTTCAGCCACATCGCCCAGTCCGGGCAGGACGGATCTGTCTCGAAGCCGACATCGTGCAGCAGGACGTGATGGCTCAGATCGGCGGGCTTTTTGATCGGCGCGGCTTCAAACAGCAGCGGCGAACAGACCGGCACCACCGCTTCGGCCAGCAGGTGTTCGACATGCAGCCCGCTATAGTGTCCGTTGCCATAGCGGACGGCCAGATCGATATCCGAAACGGCGAAATCGACCGGCGCCATATCGGCGCTCACCCAGACATCGATATCTTCGTTAGCGGCGCTAAAGTCATAAAGGCGCGGCATCAGCCACTTGGCGGCGAAGCTCGGCGCGGCGGAAACCGTGACACGGCCCTTCTGGTTGCCCTGCTTCATCAGGCGCGTAGCCTCGAACATCTTTTCGAAGGCTTCCTTCAGAATCTGCGCCGACGCTTTTCCGGCATCGGAAAGCACCACGCGGCGGCCGTCACGCACAAACAGTTCAACACCGACATGCTCTTCCAGCAGGCGGATCTGCTGCGACACCGCACCCGGCGTCACGAACAGTTCCTCGGCGGCCTGTTTGAAACTTTCATGGCGGGCGGCGGCCTCGAAAACCCGAAGCGCCGACAGCGGCGGCAGACGATCACGCGACATAACTATCCCCGAAACCTGGCCTTCCTGGCCTCAGCTCAACTTACCTGAACGCCCCTTTATAGCGTTTCTAAGTTTAATAAAACTAATCACCAGGCATTTTTTTCAAAAAATGCACCTTAATGCAAATGACGATCTGGAGACTAAAATGACCCTTGATGCCGAAGCCAACCCGCTTCATCACATCGATGCGCTGGAAGCCGGCGGAACCTGGACCACAGATGTGGTCATCATCGGCGCCGGTCCGGTGGGCCTGTTCAGCGTGTTTGAACTCGGTCTGCTCGATATCAAGTGCCACCTGATCGACATTCTCGACAAGGTGGGCGGCCAGTGCGCCGAACTGTATCCGGAAAAGCCGATCTATGACATTCCGGCCTGGCCGATCATTTCCGGCGACGACCTGACCAAGCGCCTGCTTGAACAGATTCACCCCTTCGGCGCCAAATATCACCTCGGTGAAATGGCCGTGGGCGTGCGCAAGGTCGAGGAAGGCGAGCATGAAGGCCTTTGGGAAGTGACCACGGACCAGAAGACGGTTGTCTACGCCAAGTCGATCGTCATCGCGGCCGGCGGCGGGTCGTTCCAGCCCAAGAAGCCGCCGATTCCCGGCATCGACGGTTTTGAAAACCTGGGCGTCGGCAAGGGCGTCCACTATGCCGTGCGCAAGATGGAAGCTTTCCGCGGCAAGCGGATCGTGATCTCCGGCGGCGGCGATTCGGCGCTTGACTGGACACTAAACCTGCAACCCATCGCCGAGCGCGTCACCCTGATTCACCGCCGCGACGACTTCCGCGCCGCGCCGCATTCGGTCGCCAAGATGCGCGAACTGGTCGCCGCCGGCGAAATGGATCTGGTGATCGCCCAGGCCACTGCGCTGAAAGGCGAAACCTCGCACTATCTCGATGCCGTGCTGATCGAAGACGCCGACGGCAAGGAATCGGAACTGAGAGCCGACGCCTTCCTGCCCTTCTTCGGCCTGACCATGAAGCTGGGACCGGTTGCCGAATTCGGCCTGAACCTGCATGAGAACCTGATCCCGGTCGATACCGAAAAGTTTGAGACTTCGACCAAGGGCATCTTCGCCATCGGCGATATCAACTACTATCCGGGCAAGCTGAAACTGATCCTCTCCGGCTTCCACGAAGCGGCGCTTATGGCGCAGCAGGCCTTCCGCTATGTCTACCCGGACAAGAAGCTGCGCTTCCAGTACACGACCTCATCATCGGAACTCCAAAAGAAGATGGGCGTAAAATAAGCAATGAAACCCGGTCACTAAAGGCCGGGTTTTTTATTTGGCGGCCGGTCGGGCATCGGCGGGGGCCTGCGGCGCGTTACCGGTGACGTCGGCGGCGCGTTTGTCGGCGCGCGCCTTTTCAAGCCGTGCCTTCGCCTTGGCGATCAGTGCCTTGTTTTCGGCGCGTTCGGCCTGCACCAGATCGACCGAGGCCTTCATCAGGCGGATCGGAATGAAATGGTCGTTATCCTCCGGCGCGAAACCGTCCAGTTGCAGGGCTTTCAAAATGCCGCGCTGGCGGTCGCCCTCCGCGCCGGGCGCGCGGCCATAGCTGAGAAAAAACGAGCGCAGTTTTTCGCGCGTCACCGGGTCGAGATCGTCGCTGTAGATCAGCACATCTTCCGGCAGGGCCTCCGACGCCCAGATGACCTTCACCCTGGCAAAGGTTTCCGGCGCGGATTGCTGCAAGGCCTGGAGGATATCGGTATCGACCGCGGCGGCATTCAGTTTGCCGGAAATCACCCCCGCCACATTTTCCGCCGCCGTGCCGGCCGTGACTGCCTTGAAGCAGGTTTTCGTGTCGATCCGGTTCGGCTGGAAGAAATAATAGAGCGGGGCTTGTCCGGTTGCGGCAACGCGTCGCTCGCCGAGGCCAAGACTAAGCTTGCGGTCGCATTTCAGCAGGTCTTCCGCCTTCAGCTTCGAGGTGGCCGGCGCGATAATCAGGCTCTGATAGGCGGTCAGGCCTTCCGCCTCGGCGAAGACCTCGCCATGACCGCGCCCCAGCACCTCAGCGCCGGTGAGGTTGGGGAACCATCCAGCCTGCACCTTTTTCGTCTGGAAGGCCAGCACCTGAGCCTCGTAATTGGCGGACGGAACGATTTTCACCTGCAAACCCGTCTGCTTTTGCAGGTCGCCGACCACGGGCGTCCACAGCGCCTGGGCTTCGGCATCGTCGCTGGACAGGACGGAGAATGAGATTTCATGGCGCGCATTGATGCCATTGCCCAGGCGCTCACAGGCGGAGAGGCCCAACGCCAGCAAAATGGCGCCGCCGGTTAATAGCCAGCGTGATGAAGCGCTTACGATCATAAATCCGCCATTCCAATATTTAGCCAGTTTCGCCCTTTTGGAATCATATGGGGCATTACGCGACTCTGGCAATCAATTTGATTACCAATGCAGAAGGTTGATTTGTCCGTGAGCCGTATTGTCGTTGCGAGCCGTGCGCGTTAAGACGGAGCGAAGCCGGTATGATGGTATCGATAGTGATGGGGCTGGATCATGCAAATTCATAGACGAAACTTGTTAGCGGGACTGTGTGTCCCCCTGCTGACAGCTAGTGTAAGCGCCTGTGGTGGCGGTGGCGGAGGTGGCAGTTCTTCCGCCTCGTCCTCCAGCGCCTCATCTTCTGCCGGCACAGCGGTCATCTATACCGGCGGCACAGAATTCATAATCGAGACGCAGGTGGCGAACAGCTTCCGCCACAGCAATCCGATTGGCTTGAGCAACGGGCACATTGTCACGGGCTGGACAGACACCACCGTCGTCGGCGACCGGGCCGAGGTCCGTGCCCAGATTTATACCTCCGCCGGCGCCAGGATCGGGAACGTAATTGCCGTTAATACACAGACCAGCGACCAGCAACAAGAGCCGGCTGCCGCGCCGTTGGCCAATGGCGGCTTCGTGTTTGTGTGGGCCGATTCCTATGCCCTGGAAGAGCCTGATCCAACCCTGTCGCTGCCCGCTACGCCCGCTGACGATTTCGGTGGTGTGCGGGCGCAGGTTTTTGATGCGAACGGCGTAAAATCAGGCAGTGAGATCCGTGTTAATACCAGCTTGCCCGGATTGCAGCGCGGCGCCACGGTGGCCGGCCTCGTGAATGGTAATTTTGTCGTCACATGGCAGGATTCAGACGGCGATTCGGACGACGATGCGGTGAAGGCTCAAATGTTCAACGCAGCCGGCGTAGCCATCGGAACGGAATTCCTGGTCAACACCAACACCACCAGCTTCCAGACTCGTCCGGCCATTTCTGCCCTGACCGGCGGCGGCTTCGTGATTGTCTGGCACGATAATAGTCAGACCTTGGGTGACACCAGTCGCCTTAGCGTCAAGGCACAGCTCTTTGATGCGGCCGCCAACCGGATTGGCGGCGAATTCCTGGTCAATACAACCACCGCCGAACAGCAATGGTTCGCCACTGTCACCGGTCTGAGTGGTGGTGGATTCGCAGTCACATGGGAAGACACCAGCCTTATGGGTGGAGACGCCAGTATCGGATCGGTCAAGGCGCAGGTCTTTACCGCTACCGGAACAAAGATCGGCGCCGAGTTTCTCGTCAATACCAACACCATGGGCAATCAGTTCAGCCCCAGCATAGCCGCCTTGCCTGACAACGCCTTCGTCATCACATGGCAGGATAATAGCCAGACGCTGGGAGATACGGCTGTCAGTATCATCAAGGCACAGGTTTTTACCGGTATGGGCGCAAAAAGCGGTGACGAATTCCTTGTCAACACGCCCTCGGCCGATACTAAAATCTACCCCTTTGCCAGTCCTCTTGCCACTGGCGGCTTCGTCATAGCCTGGAAAGAGTTCAGCGGCATTCTGCTTGATCCCGCCAGCTCGGAAAAAACCAAAGCCAGGGTCTACACCCCCACATAGATTGCCCTGTGGAAAAATTTCAGCGTTATATCGGGTTTATCCCTTTACATGCGCAACTATTCCACTATTTTACGCGCCACTTCCGGCGGACCCCGAGTTCAAATGGTCCTGCCTCATTTCCTTCGCAAAGAGATTGTATCCTTGAAGGAATTGAGGCTCAGGCATCGCTGCTAACGCCGGTCTGGGTTTAACTAATCTAAGGGTATGCTGGTGGAAATCTACCAATCAGCCCTGGACCTGGTCCGCAAGCAGCCACCGGAACGTCCCGTCGCCCTCGTGCGGCGTGCGCCCGTCACAGTTGCCGCGCAATGGTTTCAGGCGAATTTTAAAGGCGATGTCTTTTATGCCGTGAAGGCCAATCCCTCCCCGTGGGTGCTGGAAACGCTGTGGGCGGCTGGTGTGCGATCCTTCGACGTGGCGTCGATCCAGGAAGTCGAGCTGGTCCGCTCTACCCTGCCCGCCGCACGCCTGGCCTTCATGCACCCGGTCAAGAGCCGCGTGTCGATTGCCCGCGCCTATTCCGATTTCGGCGTGCGCACATTCAGCCTCGATACGCATGAGGAACTGGCCAAGATCCTCGACGCCACCGGCCATGCAAAAGACCTGAACCTGGTCGTCCGCCTGGCCACCTCCGGCGAAGGTTCCAACCTGCCTTTGACCAACAAGTTCGGCGCCCAGACGCACGAAGCTCCCTCCCTGTTGCTGGCCACCCGCCAGGCGACGCAGGACATGATGGGGATTTCCTTTCACGTCGGTTCGCAGTGTATGCGCCCCACGGCCTATGCCGCGGCTATGGCTTCGGCCTCGCGCTCGCTGGTCCGCGCCGGCGTCTTCGCCGATATTGTCGATGTCGGCGGCGGCTTCCCGTCGGTCTATCCCGGCATGATCCCGCCGGCGCTTTCCGAATACATGGACACCATCAATCGCGCCTTCAACGAAATGAAGGTGCATGAGGAAACCCAGCTCTGGGCTGAACCGGGGCGCGCCCTGGTGGCGGAATCGACTTCGGTGCTGACCAAGGTGGAATTGCGCAAGGGTGACGCACTCTATCTCAACGATGGTTCCTACGGCAATCTGTTCGACGCCACTCATGCCAAATGGCCCTTTCCGGTGCGCCTGCATCGTCCGGACGAAACCCATAATGACGAGCAGCTGAAACCCTTCCGCTTTTATGGCCCGACCTGCGACTCCATCGATTCCATGCCCGGCCCCTTCTGGCTGCCAGCCGATGTCGATGAAGGCGATTATGTCGAAATCGGCATGCTGGGCGCCTATGGCGTCACCATGGGCACGCGCTTCAATGGCTATGGCGAAACGGAAACGGTCTTCCTCGATGACGCACCGATGGCCTCGCTGTTTGGCCTGGGACCGCGCAGCCTGACCAATCCGCGCCCGGCCTATGAGAACGATGACAACAAGGTCGTCCGCCTCAACCGCCCGAAAGGCGGCAAGCGCGGCAAGAAACGCGTCAAAGCAAAGGCCTGACTTATGGGGCCTGGGGGCCGCGACCCCAGGTTTTCTCCTTATTTCACAGAAAAACCCGGCCTTTGCGCCGGGTTTTTCTGTGAAAAGGTAATATGCAGGGCCACAACTCAGCCCCATTATCAGCCGGCGCCCGATCCCTTGCGGCGGGTTTGCGACGGCGATTCACCGAATAACTGCGTATAGTATTGCGCGAAGCGTCCGGCGTGCGGGAAACCATGATCGGCGGCCACTTCGGCGATCGGCCGGGTGTCGTCGACATCGTTCAGGACCTCGCGCGCCATTTTCAAACGCAGGGTGCGCAGGTAAGCGTGCGGGGTCACATCCATATGCAGGCGGAAGCTGGTTTCCAGCGTGCGGACACTGATATTGGCCGCCCGCGCCACCGCCACCATGCTCGGATTGTTGCGTGCCTCGCGGTGCATGAAATCGCGCGCCAGACGCAGATAATTCGGCATGGGGCCGGCCGTATTGGCCTGCATGCGCGCGCTGTAGCGGTGGGGAATGCTTTCGAGCAGCAGATGGCTGAACGTCTCGACCAGACGGTGTTGGAGCGATCCCGACAGATCGCGGCTCTGATAGGTGAAAGCATCCGAACACAGGGTGGCGATCAGGCGCGACAGAACGCTGGCCTTGGGCGTCGCCAGGTCGATCGCCGGCCCCAGATGCAGATCGCGCTCGACCGGCAATTGCAGGATATCGAACAGAAAGCGCTGTACCCAGGTGTAGGACAGCTTGATGATGTAGACCTCGCAGGCCTCGCCATCGGCGGCGTGGGTGATGCGCGTTTCGGTCATCGGCTGGTAAATGATGGCGTGGCCCGGCTCGATCTTCTGTATAGCCGCATTATGACGCTTCAGGGACAGATCGCCCTTGACCGGCATGACGATGATCACATCATAGCTGGGTTCGTTCTGGATCTGGATGAAGCCCGAACTGGAAATCAGGCGCGCCATCAGCACATGCGGACGGGCGCGTGCCTCCTGTGACTTCAGAACCCCCAGATACATCTGCCAGGTGAAATCCGGGCCGTCGGCGTCACGTCCGCAACTCCAGTCGAAAAAGCTGCAAATGGCTTTCTGGAAACTGTCGAAGTCGTCCCCGGCGCACTGCCATGTCTCAATAGACTCCAGCGGATTGCCTTGCATGAGGTTCAGTTCCAGCCCGTAATCTGTCATCTGGCACACCGCCGGATGGAATCGGTAAGGAAGTAAATCAAAAGAACCTCCTGTAAAAGGGAACGGATATCCGATAATAAACAGGGAAGGCCGTATTGCGAAAAAAAACGTCTAGTCTTCCTGAATAATCCACAGTGACATTAACTACAAACCTTTTAGTGATTGTTATTTAGGCCTCTTTTCCTAAATTAGCCATAAGACGAAAGGCATTGTCCATATTTCGCGTACGATTTCTTTGGCAATATTTGACGATGCCAATAAAGGCAAGTTATTGGTTTGCTTGAGTCTTGCCCTGCCTTTGCAAAACGCCGCAATCTTTTACCGGCGCCTTACAAAAATCCCTTCAATCCACACGACACACGCAGGGTAAAAACAGCCGTCACAAGAATTGCAAAACCAGCCGCTATGGTCTATAGCGCCCGCTTCCCGCCCCATCGCGCCGTCTGGGGGATGAGCCTTCATGCCGAAAGGTCGTGAGGTGTCAAAAAAGGGCCAATGACGGGCGTCCACCTTTATCCTGTTCACAAGGAAGCAAGAGATGAACGCTGATACCCCCCAATCGAACATGAAAGCCCAACTGCTCGCCGAAACGGTCGAGCACGTTGACATTACCTCATATGACGCGCGCCCGATCATCGATTCGATGCGCAAGATGTCGTTCTCGTCGCGCGATACCGCCCGCGCCGCTGATATCTTCAATATGGCGCTGGAAGACAAGGCCTGCTCGCCCTGGCTGATTCTGGCCGGCTCCACCTCGGCCGGCGGTTGCATGCACGTCTACCGCGACATGGTGAAATTAGGCATGATTGACGCCGTGGTTGCCACCGGCGCCTCGATCGTCGACATGGACTTCTTCGAGGCGCTTGGCTTCAAGCACTATCAGGCTGCCGGTCCGGTGGACGACAATGTGCTGCGCGACAACTATATCGACCGCATCTACGACACCTATATTGATGAAGAAGAACTGCAGAACTGCGATCATACCATTCTGGAAATCTGCAACCAGCTTGAACCGCGCCCCTATTCGTCACGCGAATTCATCTGGGAAATGGGTAAGTGGCTGGCCGCCGGCAATGCGAAGAAGCCCGGTTCGCTGATCCAGACCGCTTACGAAGAAGGCGTGCCGATCTTCTGCCCGGCCTTTGTCGATTCCTCCGCCGGTTTCGGCCTGGTCAAGCACCAGAAGGAACGCATCGCCGCGAAGCAGCCCTACGTCACCATCGACGCGGTGGCCGATTTCCGCGAACTGACCGACATCAAGATCGCCGCCGGCACCACCGGCCTGTTCATGGTCGGCGGTGGCGTGCCGAAGAATTTCGCCCAGGATACGGTCGTCTGCGCCGAAATCCTCGGCGTCGAGGCCGACATGCACAAGTACGCCGTCCAGATCACGGTCGCCGACGTGCGTGACGGCGCCTGCTCGTCCTCGACCCTGAAGGAAGCCGCCTCATGGGGCAAGGTCTCGACCACCTATGAACAGATGGTCTTCGCCGAGGCCACCACCGTGGTGCCGCTGATCGGCTCGGACGCCTATCACAGAGGCGCCTGGCAAGGCCGGGAGAAGCCGCGCTGGACGAAACTTTTCGCCTGACGCGCGATTGTGGTCTTATGCAAGACTGTGTTCAAAAATGCGTGAGACTGAGAGAATATCCGATAAAATGCGGGGATATTTTGTGCATCGCACTAGTATTTTTTGCATAAAGTATTAAGTAAGGGTTTGAAGCTATAACTCATCATATGAGTCGGCTTTAACAGCCAGATAGCTACATGTTCGTCACCGGGATCATCCCCCCCCCTCGAAACCGGTGGCATGCGACGGCGACCATTGCCCCCCAATGGTCGCCGTTTTGCGTTTTGGGACTATTGCACCCCAACAGGGCCGTATCAGGATTTGCGGCGGTAAATCGTAAAACGATCCCATGTGCCGGTGACGGTCTTTACAGCCTCATAGCGACCGGCGATCAACCGGCGCAATTCGGTGTGCCTGGTCATGGTTTCGCACGCCATGCTCAGGCGGGTATCCGCGACAACCAGAAACCGAGGTCCGTGTGTTACGCCCTCGGCCAGCGGCCGGGCATCGGGTGTAGGAAAGGCGCACATCACCTGCAAAGGGTGATAGACACTCGCCGATGGTATGGTCTTGGTGGCGACATAGATCATCAGCCCCCGGTTCGGTACAAAAAGCCGGTCACCGGGCCGCACCCCCAAGGCCTTCAGTTCGGTGGCAACGGCGGCGACCGCCACGGGATCATTGCGGCCCTTGATGGCGTCGAACCACAGTCCACCCCGGTCGATAAAGGCCGGCACGGCAATGGCGGCGACGACGCAGGCGGTTATGCCCCATAGCCTGTGACGGCCGGAGATGACGAAGCCCTGCGTCACCATAATCCCCGACACGATCAACAGGGGCGCGATAAAATCCTGGGCGTAAACCTCTCTCGCCGAATGCAGGCTGAATAGGACCAGGCCCGCCGCACCCAGCCACAGGGCGCACAAAAATAACAAGGGACGCGGCCATGCCGTATCCAGCCGCCTGTATCGAAGAACGACCAAAAGCGCCAGCCAGACAAGAGCGTAGAGCGATTTGAGACAGGGGAGAAAGCCGGTGAAGCTATTCATCAGAGTGACAGGCCGCAGCCCGGGCACCGGCGCCACGTCGCTTTTCAGGCGACCGACCGCTGACCGGACAACATCATCGAATGCCGGTTGCAAGGCGCCGTTAATCCAGAAATAAACCAGAAAGGCCAGACATGGCGCGAGGGCCGTCATGACAAATACGGTCAGGCCCTTCAGCCGTTTCTCTTTCGGAAACGCCACCGCCAGAAAGAGCATGGCGGCCATGGCTTCGAAAACGGCCGTTTGCTTGATCAGGCCGGCGCAGCCCATCAGGAAACCGCACAAGGCGATTTGCCGGGCGTCCCCGTCTTCGCGGGCGCGCAGGGCACTGTCAAATGCTGTGATAACGAAAGGAAGCTGTATCAACAGATTGGGCTGTTCAAACCCTCTTAAAGCCAGGCTGTAGATCGGGTAAAGGCCCGCCGCCCAGATCGCGGCGCCACGGCTGCCATGCGCGGACACCAGCCGGAACAACGCCCATGCCCCCCAGGCGACAAATACAATCTCAAGCCCCTTGATGGCAATCAGGCCGCCGCCGGTCAGAAGATTGGCCAATACATAAAACAGAAACAGCAAAGGCGGCTTCACGTCGAAGCTGGCGGCGTAGGGCGGTTCCCCCATTTGCCAGCGCGACGCTACAAGGCTGAAAAAGGCCTCGTCATCATCGACGATGTGCGCAAAAGGCAGGCGCACGGTCAGGGTCCACACAAATAAAACCACGGCCGCGCAGACAAGCGGATGGCGGGATAAAATCGTCATCAGCCGAAGGCGCGGACTTTCTGACGCGGCAGTAAGTGTGGTCATGAGATCAGTGTGCCAGACAATTGTAAAAAAGCCGTGCAGTGATTACTGCAAACCCATTAAGACGCGTTAACCATTTAAATACCTGATTCTGTGTACAGTTCGGGCATGACCACACCCATCCGGCCCTCTCTAGCCCAAATGCTGAATCCACAGCCGCCCGCCGCCGCGAAACCCGCACCGCAAGCGGCCGCAAGCGGTTTCGCCAACGCGCTCCAGGCGCAGAAGGCCTTTTTCCAACAGGTCACGGCGCCAAAAATTACACCTGCCACCTATACGGCGGCCGATGTCGCCAAGGCCACGGGCAGCGCCGCACCCACGCCGGTTCAAACGCCCGCCACACCGGATCCCAGCCAGCCCCTGCGCCGGCCCGGCTCTTATCTCAATATCGTGGTTTAGACTGCCACCATCCGGGCACTCTTTTCACAACATTGAAAGCACTTGCTTTCACAAGGGAAATTGTGTTCTCTGAACTGAAATCCGATTGAACGGATACAGGTTGAGGGATGATGGACACCATATCAGGCAAGGTCCGGCTGGAGGATATCGCTCGAATCGCCGGTGTGTCGGTCGCCACCGTATCGCGCGCGCTGAACGATTCTCCCGCCGTCAATCGCGTCACCAAGCGCCGTGTCTGGAAGATCGCCCGCGACCATAATTATGTCCTCAACCAGGATATGCCGATGTCGATGTCCGGCTCCCAGGCCACTATCGCCATCGTGATCCCGCCGCCGCATGGCCGGGAAGGGCGGTTTTCCGACCCCTTTTACCAGGAACTGATCTCGGCGGTCGGTGAGGCGGCGCGCGATATGGGGTGCGACCTGCTGTTGTCGCACCTGACGCCGAAAAGCCAGAACGACCTCGCCACCCTGATGGCCAATATCAAGGCCGATGGCGTCATTTTCCTGGGGCAGAGCTACCTGCACGACCGCTTCAATCATCTGGCGGGCACCACCAACAAGTTCATTGTCTGGGGTCAGGAAATTCCCGGCCAGAAATATTGCACGGTCGGCTCGAACAATTTGCAGGGCAGCACGCGCGCCACGGCGCATCTGGCGCGGCTCGGCCGCAAGCGGATCGCCTATTTCGGCGAAACCGAGGGCGTGGAAATGAAGCAGCGCTATCGGGGCTATCTCAATGTGCTGTCCGAAGCCGGACTGGCGTTCGATCCTCGGCTGGTCGTCTCGACCCATTTCGAGATCGCGTCCTCCGAAGCGGCGGTGCTCAATCTGATCAACAAGGGCATCACGTTCGACGGCCTGTTCGCCTGTTCGGACATCATCGCCTTCGGCGCCATTCGCGGCCTGATGCGCGCCGGCCTGCGCGTGCCGGAGGATGTTTCGGTGGTGGGTTATGATAACATCACCTTGGCCAGCCTGACCCATCCGTCCCTGACGACGATTTCCCAGGATCTGGCCCGCGCCGGCAAGCTGATGGTATCCAAGCTGATCGGCTCGATCTCCAATGATGAAAGTCATTCGGAAATCGTCTCCACCGAACTGGTGGTGCGTGAGTCCTGCGGCGGCTGACCGTACGGCGCATGTGTTAGCGCTAACTTTTGCATATTTTTGCAATTTTTTACAAACTGCGTCAAAAATAGCCTCCATAGCCAATGCATGTATATGGCATAAAAAGCCGCATATTATACGATATTTTCGCGTCAATTCAGCTAAACGCCCACAATTCCGTAACTTGAAAGCCACAACATTACGGAATGTACAGCTTTTGGGCTGCAAAAATTTGCAAGGCATTGCAAAAAAGAACCGCGTTGTGGATACTCCCTGTCACAAGACGCCGCCAGAGCGTCGTGAGGGTTGAGATGTCTAAAAGGCGAATGTCCTGCACATGAGAACAGGACAAGCGTTGAAGATCGAAACGCAACACCAGGAGGAACCTAATGCGTAATTCCAAGGGTCAAAATGCGACGCGTGCGCGTCTGCTGACCTGTGGCGCGACCGCGGCCATTGTGACGGCCTGCGCTTTCGCCGTCCCCGTCATGGCCCAGGATACGGCCCCCGCTGCCGCGCCTGCCGACGATTCGACCACAGTGGTCGTCACCGGCATCCGCCGCGGCATCCAGGACGCCATCACCGCCAAGAAGAAATCACCTCAGATCGTCGAAGCCGTTTCGGCCGAAGACATCGGCAAGCTGCCCGACGCCTCGATCGCCGAATCGATCGCGCGCCTGCCGGGCATCGCCGCCCAGCGCACCAATGGCCGCGCCCAGACCCTCAGCATCCGCGGCCTTGGCCCTGATTTCACCCTGACCACGCTGAACGGCCGTGAGCAGGTTTCGACCAATGACAACCGCTCCGTCGAATTCGACCAGTATCCGTCCGAACTGATCTCGCAGGTCGTGGTTTACAAGACTCCGAACGCCGGTATGGTGGCGCAGGGTCTTTCCGGCACAGCCGACCTGCAAACCGTTCGTCCGCTGGCCTATGGCAAGAAAGCTTTTGCCGTCAATCTGCGCGGTGAGGTCAATTCGGAAGACGCCGCCATCGGTGGCATGAAGAATACGGGCAACCGTTTCTCGGCGATGTATATCGACCAGTTTGCCAACAAGACCATCGGCCTTGCCCTGGGTTACGCCCATACCGATTCGCCCTACCAGACCCTGAAAAAGGAATCATGGGGCTTCCCGACCTGTTCGGCCTGTGCGACCGACGATCAGAACCTGCTGGTCACCGGCGGCGAAAAGGATGCCGTGGACTCGTCGAACCTGAAGCGCGACGGCTATATGGGTGTTCTGGAATTCAAGCCGAATGACCAGCTTCACATCACTCTTGATGCCTATCACTCGGACTTCAACGAGTTACAGCGCATCGCCCGTCTCGAATATCCGCTGGCCTGGGGCGCCAATCAGCTTCAGCCCGGCTACACCACCAATGACGAATTCGTCACCCAGGGCGTCTTCACCGGCGTCAAGACGGTCGTTGAAAACTATATCAATCAGCGCAAGTCCAAGCTCGATTCGTTCGGCCTGAACGTCAATTACGACTTGAACGACCATTGGTCATTGATGGCTGACCTCAGCACCTCGAAGGTGGTGCGCGATGACGCGCTGATCGAATCCACGGCCGGCACCGGCCCGAACGGTTCGGGGGATACGGACACCATCACCTTCGATCAGGGGGCTTACGGCCTGACCACTCTGTCGGGCGTGGTGGATTACAGCGATTTCGACAATATCTTCCTGACCGATCCTGGCGGTTGGGGCGGCCCTCTGGCCAACCGCGCCGGCTACGTCAAGACGCCGCACATCACCGATGAGATCAAGGCGGCCAAGGTCGCGGCGACGCGCAAATTCGACAACGGCTTCCTGAGCGGCGTCACCTTCGGCTATAACCACACCGAGCACACCAAGGCCAAGATTGGTGTTGAAGGCTATATCGGCATCAAGGATGCGGCCTTCGCCGTCGTGCCTGAGCAGTACCGCACCGGCACGACCGACGCCAAGTTCCTGGGCAGCAATAGCGGCATGATCTCCTATGACGCGTTGGGCCTGTATGAATCCGGCTTCTTCAGCTTCATGGAAGACACCACCACGGCTTCGCTGCAAAAAACCTGGTCGGTGACGGAAAAGATCGATTACGCCTATATCCGCGCCGATATCGACACGACCCTGTTCAATATTCCGGTGACCGGCAATATCGGCGTCATGTCCGAACACGCCAAGCAGGAAGCCGTGTCGCTCTATACCACCGGCGGCGGCGATTCCGCGCCCGTCACCGGCGGGGCCGATTATACCGATATCCTGCCGTCTCTGGCGCTGAACTTCGCCATTGCCGACGACACCACCCTGCGTTTCGGCGCCGGCACCACCATCGCCCGTCCGCGCATGGACGACATGGCGGCAGGCACCGGTTTCAGCGTGGTCACCGACGGCAATACCTCCGGCAGCACCATCAACGGCCAGCCCGTTTACTGGACCGGCGGCGGCGGCAATCCGGAAATCAAGCCGTGGAAGTCGAACAACTATGACCTGTCGCTGGAAAAATATTTCGGCCGCAAGGGGTATGTGTCGGCGGCGGTCTTCTACAAGGACCTGACCACCTTCATCTTCAACCAGTCGATCATCCACGACTATACTGGCGTGCCCCTGCCGAGCTATTGCACGACGACCACCGGCACGACCACGACCTTTGTCTGTAACAATGCCGACGCCAACCGCATCGGCCTGACCACGGCCCAGGCCAATGGCAAGGGCGGTTATATCAAGGGTCTGGAACTGACGGCCTCCGTTCCCGGCGAACTGCTCTGGGCGCCGCTCGATGGCTTCGGCGTGATCGTATCGGGTTCGTTCAACGATTCGAGCATTAACCCGACCGGCACCGCCAATATGGATGTGCCCGGCCTGTCCAAGCGCGTCATCAACGCTACGCTTTACTATGAAAAATACGGCTTCTCCGCCCGTATCAGCGGCCGTAACCGCGCCGACTTCCTGGGCGAGGTACCGAACTACACCAACACCCTGGAAAACCAGTGGGTGCATGGCGAAACCGTCTATGACGCCCAGCTTGGTTATTCGTTCGGCAATGGCCCGCTCAAGGGCGTTTCCCTGTCGCTTTCGGCACAGAACATCACCAACGAACCCTTCACCCTCTATCAGGGCAAGGGTCAGCGCGACCATACCATCCGCCAGGAAAAGTATGGCAGCACCTACCTGTTTGGCATCAACTACCGCTATTAAGGTTTGAGCCTGACAAAAAGCGCATCCGCCGATCTTGTGGTCGGCGGATGTTTTTGTTTGTGTAGGGAACTAAGGGGAGAAACAACATGTTATCAGCGCCTATCAGGAAAATCGTCATCCTCGGTGGTGGCACAGCGGGTTGGCTGGCGGCCTCCATGCTGGTCAAGGTGCTGGGCAAGACAGTCGAGATCGCTTTGGTCGAATCCGAGGAAATCGGCACGGTCGGAGTGGGGGAAGCGACTATCCCACCGTTGATCAACCTGTTGAAATTCCTTGGCCTCGATGAAGCCGAGGTGATGCGCAATGTGCAGGGCACCTACAAGCTCGGTGTCGAATTCGCCGACTGGTACGAGAAAGGCCATACCTATCGCCATATGTTCGGCGCGCCCGGCAATCCGCTCGGCGTTCTGCCGTTCTATCAGTACTGGCTGCGGCAGCGGGCGCGGGGCAAGGGCGGCTCCCTGTGGGATTACAGCCTGAACGAACTGGCGGCGAAACAGAATCGCTTCACCCATATGAAGACCATTCCCGATACCCGGATGGACGGCCTGAACTACGCCCTGCATTTCGACGCCGGCCTGCTGGCGCGCTATCTGCGCGGGATTTGCGAACGGTCGGGCGTGGTTCGCCGCGAAGGCAAGGTGGCGGGCGTCAACCAGAACAGCGAAACCGGCTTTATCGAAAGCCTGGGCCTGGCGTCGGGCGAGGTGATCGAGGGCGAGTTCTTCCTCGATTGCTCCGGCTTCCGCGGCGTACTGATCGAGGATGCGCTCCACGCCGGATACGAAGAATGGACGCATTGGCTGCCGTGCGATCGCGCCGTGGCCGTGCCGTGTGCCACATCGGGGCCTTTGCGTCTTTTGACACAAACGCGCGCCCGCACCGCCGGCTGGCAATGGCGCATTCCGCTGCAACACCGCATAGGCAACGGCCACGTCTTTTCCAGCGGTTTCATGGAGCCGGACGAAGCGACGCGCATCCTGCTGGAAAATCTCGACGGCGCGCCCCTGGCGGACCCGCGTCACCTGCGTTTCGTCACCGGCCGTCGCAAGACAAGCTGGAAAAAGAACTGCATGGCCCTGGGCCTGGCCGCCGGTTTCATGGAGCCGATCGAATCGACCACCATCCATATGGTGCAATCGGCCTTGCAGCGCCTGCTCAATATGTTCCCCGACACCGGTTTCAACCAGCCGGAAATCGACGAATATAACCGCAAGACCCAGCGCGAGTACGAACTGATCCGCGACTTCATCATCCTGCACTATAACGCCACGAAACGCGACGATACGCCCTTCTGGAACTATTGCCGCACCATGACCGTGCCCGATAGTCTGACCACCAAGATCGAGTATTTCCGCCAGCATGGCCGGGTGATTGTGGAGGAAGACGACCTCTTCAAGGAAGCCAACTGGATACAGGTGCTGATCGGCCAGGGCATCATGCCGGAAAGCTTCTCACCGTTGGCACTCAATGTCGGCGAAGCCGACCTCGACGGCTATTTCGACAGCCTGCGTCAGATCTATGCGAACACGGTCGCCGGAATGCCGACCCATGACGACTTCATCGCCCGTTACTGCAAGGCGCCGGCGCTCTGATTGCCTTTCGCCACCGCGACTTTCGAGCGCGGCGGACGGCCCAGTATCTCCGATATCTGCCAGGCGGCGGCCACGATGGCTTCAAGATCGACGCCGGTGTCTATCCCCATGCCGTTCAGCATGTAGAGCACATCCTCCGTTGCCACATTGCCGGAAGCGCCCGGCGCATAGGGGCAGCCACCCAGTCCGCCGACGGAGGAATCGATGGTGGCGATGCCGTAATCGAGGGAGGTCAGGATATTGGCCAAAGCCTGACCGTAGGTGTCGTGGAAATGCACGGCCAGTTTTTCGGCCGGAATGACCTTCAGCAGGGTATCGAGCAGGCGCGATACATCGGCGGGTGTGCCGGTGCCGATGGTATCGCCCAGTGATATCTCGTAGCAGCCCATGTCGAGCATTGTCCGCGCCATGTCGGCCACGGCCCGCGGCTGGATCGGCCCTTCATACGGACAGGCGATGACGGTGGAAACATAGCCGCGTACGCGGATATGGTCGCGCGCCGCTTCCTCCATGATGAAGGTGAAGCGGTCAAGGCTTTCGGCGATGGAGCAGTTGATATTGCGCTGGCTGAAGGTTTCCGACGCCGCGCCGAAGATAGCGACGGTGGTGACATGAGTGTCCTTGGCGGATTCATAGCCTTTCAGATTGGGCGTCAGTACCGGATAGGTGACTCCTGGCGCACGGGTGATCCCGGCCATGACCTCGGCGGCGTCGGCCATTTGCGGCACCCATTTCGGCGAGACGAAACTGGCGGCCTCGATCTGTGTCAGGCCGGTAAGCGAAAGGGTGTCGATCAGGGCGATCTTGTCGGCGGCGGAGACGATCTCCATTTCCGCCTGCAAACCGTCTCGCGGCCCGACTTCGTAGAGGGTGACGTGTGATGGCCTCATAGAAAGATCCTCTCAGGCGGCGCGCCCCTCAAGTGGGGAGGGAGGGCTTTAAGTGCGGTCATTTCTGTCTTCTCCCTTTCCCCTTTCAAGGGGAGAGGGGGTGTGTCCACATCCGCCATCATTTCGTTTCCTCGAACAATTCCCGGCCGATCAGCATCCGGCGGATTTCCGATGTGCCCGCGCCAATCTCATACAGCTTGGCATCGCGCCATAGCCTGCCGACCGGGAAATCATTAGTATAACCATTGCCGCCGAGACATTGAATAGCCTCGCCTGCCATCCAGGTGGCTTTTTCGGCGGCGTAGAGGATGCAGCCAGCGGCATCCTTGCGCGCCGTCTCGCCGCGATCGCAGGCGGCAGCCACGGCATAGACATAGGCGCGGCAGGCCGCCCAGGTTGAGTACATATCGGCCAGCTTGCCCTGCATCAGCTGGAAGGTGCCGATAGCCGCGCCAAACTGTTCGCGCTCATGGATGTAGGGGATCACCACATCAAGGCAGGCGCGCATGATTCCGAGCGGCCCGCCGGAAAGCACGACGCGTTCGTAATCCAGGCCGGACATCAGCACGCCGGCACCACGGCCTTCCGTACCCAGAACATTTTCCACGGGCACTTCGCAATCGGCAAAGACCAGCTCGCCGGTATGCGAGCCGCGCATCCCAAGCTTGTCGAGTTTCTGCGCCACGGAGAAGCCTTTGAAACCCTTTTCGATCAGGAAGGCGGTCATGCCTTTCGATCCGGCGGCGAGGTCGGTCTTGGCGTAGACAACCAGAACGTCCGCGTCCGGACCATTGGTGATCCACATTTTCGAGCCGTTGAGAATATAGCGATCACCGCGCCTGTCCGCTCGCAGCTTCATCGACACCACGTCCGATCCCGCGCCAGCTTCCGACATAGCCAACGCCCCGACATGCTCACCGGAAATCAGCCTGGGCAGGTATTTCGCCTTCTGAGCGTCATTGCCGTTGCGGACAATCTGATTGACGCACAGATTGGAATGCGCACCGTAAGATAAGCCGATCGAAGCCGAGGCGCGGGAGATTTCCTCCATGGCGATGGTGTGGGCCAGATACCCCATTGCCGCGCCACCATAGGCCTCCGGCGCCGTCAGGCCGAGCACGCCCATCTCGCCCATCTTGCGCCACAAGTGCATCGGGAACTGGTCGTCACGGTCAGCGCTTTCGGCCAGCGGCGCGATCTCAATTTCGGCGAACCGACACACACCTTCGCGCAGGGATTCGATATCCTCGCCATGGCCGAATTGCAGATGCGGAAAGTCGATCATCGTATCTTCCTTATACCTCCCCGATTTACTGGGAAGGGGGACCGCGCCATTCTTCATGGCGTGGTGGTGGGTTTCTTACTTAAGGGAAGGGAATCCACAGATTGCACAGATTAACACATATTTTTCAGTGTCTTAATTATGAACAGATTGTGCTCTGGCTTGTTTTGTCGAGCGCGGTAGCACTCCCTTTAATCTCTGTAATCTGTGGATTCTCTTTCCTTACTCAATCTCGACCAGAACCGCCTTATCGGCCACCTGATCGCCCGCCGCCACATGGACGGCTCGAACCATGCCCGCTTTCGGGGCCTTCATGGTGTGTTCGATCTTCATGGCGCCGAGGATCAGCAGCTTCTGGCCCTTTTCGACTGTCTCGCCAGCAGTCACAAACACATCAATCAGCCTGCCCGGCATCGGTGCTTTGATATCGCCGAAGACCACCGCTTCCTCGCCAGTTTCGGATTTCAGGTCCAAAGGCGCACGCGGCGGCAGGTTCAACTGCCAGCCGGTGATATCGTTCCACGGCGAGGTCGGATCCGCCCATGACGGGGCAATGTCGCTGTCTGGCCAGGGCAAAAGCAGCCGTTCCTGATGGCGGACGATAAAGCCGGTATCGATCTCCGCTGCCGCAAACGCCTCATCTGACATCACCCGGCGCAGGAAACCGAGATTGGTCGCCAAGCCGCGCAGCTTCGTCTCGATCAGGGCTTCGCGCATCCGCGCCAGCGCCTGCTTGCGATCCCTGCCATGGACAATGATCTTGGCGATCATCGGATCATAGAATGGGCTGACCGCATCACCTTGTTCGACTGCGGATTCGATGCGCGCCACCGCTGGAAAATCCAGCCGTTCCAGCGTGCCGGTGGCGGGCAGGAAATCATTCTGCGGATCTTCGGCATAGAGCCGCGCCTCGATGGCATGGCCGGTCAACGTCAGCTCATCCTGCGTCTTCGGTAAAGGTTCGCCCGCCGCCACGCGTAACTGCCATTCCACCAGATCAAGCCCGGTGATCGCCTCTGTCACCGGATGCTCGACCTGGAGCCGCGTGTTCATTTCCATGAAATAAAACGGCGCGCCTTCGATCCCTTTCGAGACATCGACGATGAATTCCACCGTACCCGCGCCGCGATAATGAATGGCCTGCGCCGCCTTCACCGCCGCCTGTCCCATCGTCTGTCGCATGGTTTCAGGCAGGCCGGGGGCGGGCGCTTCCTCGATCACTTTCTGGTGGCGGCGTTGCAGGGAGCAGTCGCGCTCGAACAGATGGACGACATGGCCATGTTCGTCGGCGAACAACTGGATTTCGATATGACGCGGCACCTCGATATATTTCTCGATCAGCACCTTGGGATCGGAAAAGGCGTTCAGCCCCTCGCGCTGGGCGGATACCAAGGCATCGGCGAAATCCTCGGGGCGATCCACCCGCCGCATCCCCTTGCCGCCACCACCCGCCACGGCCTTGATCAGCACCGGATAACCGATCCTTGCGGCTTCGGCAGCCAGATGATCCGTGTTCTGATCATCGCCGTGATAGCCGGGCGTCACCGGCACACCGGCAGCGGTCATCAATGCCTTAGCCGCGCCTTTCAGAGCCATGGCGCGGATGGCGTCAGGGCGCGGGCCGATAAACACCAGCCCGGCGGCTTCGCAGGCTTCAGCGAATGTGGCGTTTTCCGACAGGAAGCCATAGCCGGGATGGATGGACTCAGCGCCGGTTTCCAGCGCCACGGCAATGATCCGATCGCCACGCAGATAGCTGTCGGACGCCGCTGCCGGTCCGATCCGCACGGCGCGGTCGGCCTCCCTCACGAAAGCCGCGCGGGCATCGGCGTCGGAATAGACGGCCACGGTTTCCACGTTCATCCGCTGGCAGGTGCGGATGATGCGGCGGGCGATCTCCCCGCGATTGGCGATCAGAATCCGCTTGAACATCAAACCGTCCAGTTGGGTTTGCGCCGTTCCAGGAAGGCGGCGATGCCCTCGCGCCCCTCATCGGAAGCGCGGCGCGTGGCGATGCGATGGGCGGTCAGGTCGCTCCTGTCATCCATTTTGGAAATATCGCCGATCAGGTCCTTGGCGTCGGCAATGGCTTCCGGCCCGCCGGCCAGCAGAGCCTCGACCACCTTCGCCCCCTCGGCCTCCAAAGCGCTGGCGACCTCGTGAATCAGGCCAATGCGCAGGGCCTCCGCCGCCGTGAAGTGCTCGCCGGTCAGCATATAGCGCCGCGCCGTCGATTGACCCACCTTGGCGATGACGAAGGGCGAAATCACCGCTGGAATCAGGCCCAGCCGTACCTCGGTCAGGCCAAAACTGACCTCCGGCTGAGCGATCACCACATCGCAGCAGGCGACCAGCCCGACTCCGCCGCCGAGCGCCGCCCCCTGGATAAGACCGACCACCGGCTTCGGGCAGGTATTGAGTGTGTCGAACATTTTCGCCAGGGCCAGGGCGTCCTCGCGGTTGGCGTATTCGTCCTGTTCGGCGGCGCGCTTCATCCAGTTGAGATCGGCGCCGGCGCTGAAGTTGGCGCCGTTGCCCGCCAGCACAATGATGCGTACGCCGTCCTGCTTGCCCAAATCGGCGAAGGCGTCGGTCAGTTCGCCGATCATGCCCTCGTTGAAGGCATTATGCACGGCGGGACGGTTGAGGATAACGCGGACCACGCCGCGTTCGTCGGCTTCTACGGTGATATCATTCATCTGGCTACATCCTGAAAACGCCGAACCGCGTCGGCTCGATGGGCGCGTTAAGCGCCGCGGAAAGTCCCAGTCCCAGAACCCGGCGCGTATCCGCGGGATCGATCACGCCGTCATCCCAAAGCCGGGCCGAAGCATAGTAAGGATGGCCCTGCGCCTCGTAAGTTGCGCGGATGGGAGCCTTGAAGGCGGCCTCTTCCTCCGCGCTCCACTGCCCCCCCTTCGCCTCGATGCCGTCGCGTTTGACGGTCGCCAGCACATTGGCCGCCTGTTCGCCGCCCATGACCGAGATGCGCGCATTAGGCCACATCCACAGGAAACGCGGATCATAGGCGCGGCCGCACATGCCGTAATTGCCGGCGCCGTAACTGCCGCCGATGATGACCGTCAGTTTCGGCACGTTGACGCAGGCCACGGCGGTGACCATCTTGGCGCCATGACGCGCGATACCTTCGTTTTCGTACGCCTGGCCCACCATGAAACCCGTGATGTTCTGCAGGAAAATCAACGGGATGCCGCGTTGGCTGCACAGTTCGATGAAGTGCGCCCCCTTTAGCGCGCTTTCGGAAAACAATACGCCATTATTGGCCACGATCCCAACCGGATAACCGTACAGATGGGCGAAGCCGCAGACGAGCGTTTCGCCGTAGAGCTTCTTGAATTCGTCGAATACCGAACCATCGACCAGTCGGGTAATAACCTCACGGACATCGTAGGGCTGGCGCGTATCGGCGGGGATGACGCCATAAACCTCCTCGGCGTCATACAGCGGTTCGACCACCGGATGTGTCGCCAGTTCCACCTTTTTCACGTGGTTGAGATTGCCGACAATGCGGCGGACAATCCGGAGCGCATCGGCATCATTGGCGGCCAGATGATCGGCCACGCCCGATATACGCGCATGGACATCGCCCCCTCCCAGCTCTTCGGCGCTGACTACCTCACCGGTCGCGGCCTTCACCAGCGGCGGCCCGGCCAGGAAGATGGTGCCCTGCTTCTGCACGATGACCGACTCGTCCGACATGGCCGGCACATAGGCCCCGCCGGCGGTGCATGACCCCATGACCACGGCGATCTGCGGAATGCCCCTGGCCGACATCCGCGCCTGATTGAAGAAGATGCGGCCGAAATCGTCCTTGTCCGGAAAGACCTCATCCTGATTGGGCAGGTTCGCCCCCCCGGAATCGACCAGATAAACGCATGGCAGATTGTTCTGCTGCGCGATCTCCTGCGCCCGCAGGTGCTTCTTGACCGTCAGCGGATAATAGGTGCCGCCCTTCACCGTGGCGTCATTACAGACGATGACGCATTCGGTCCCGTTAATGCGGCCTATACCGGTGATCAGGCCCGCCGCGGGCACCACGTCGTCATAGACCCTATACGCCGCCAGGGCGGAAAATTCGAGAAAAGGCGAACCGGGATCGATCAATCCGGCGACGCGATCACGCGGCAGCAGCTTGCCGCGCGCCGTATGCTTTTCGCGCGCTGAAGGTGACCCGCCCTGCGCGATCCGGGCCGTCAGGGCATGCAGATCATCCACCGCGGCGGTCATGGCGGCGGCATTGGCCTTGAATTCGTCCGATCCCGGATCGATCTCGCTCTTGAAGGCGCTCATGATGTCCCTGTCTTCTTGCAAAGAGGATAGTACGCGCTTGGCTTCAATTGGAAAAATTGATAGTCACAATTCTGTGCATAGATAATTTCTATGAATTACCGCCATCGGATAGAATATGGAACTGTACCTGCTGCGCTACTTTCTGGCGGTGGTCGAGACCGGCAGCTTCACCAAGGCGGCCGCGGCCTGTCTGATCACCCAGCCGACGCTTTCGGCGGGTATCAGACGGCTGGAAGACCAGTTGGGCGTGTTGCTGTTCGTGCGCAATAACAAGCGCGTCTTCCTGACCACGGCGGGCTCGCGCTTCCTGCCGCGCGTCAAGGCGATCCTGCATGAAGTCAATATGGCCGCCGCCGAAATCGCCCGGACAGAACAGGCCGATGTGTTGCGTCTGGGCGTGCTGCAAACCCTGCCTGCCGCCCTGGTAGCGCGATTGATCGCCGGCTTTTCGGCAGCGCATCCCGGCGTCCGGTTCGATCTCTATGACGGCAGCGAACAGGAACTGCTCAACCGACTGGATGAACGCGGGCTGGACTATGCGCTTTCCCTGCGTCGGGTCGAGGATGATGCCTCGCTGCCCCTGTTCGAGGAAGGCTACAAACTGGCCCTGCCGGTCACGCACCGCCTGGCGGGCGAGCACCTCATTCGCGGCGAAGACCTGGCTAATGAATCGATGATCGTGCGGTCGCGCTGCGAAGTCCTCAGCGAAACCAGCCGACATTTCACCGATCGCAATGTCCGCCCGCCGCTGGTCTACCGCACGGCGCAAGACGAGCGCGCCCTGAGCATGGTCGGCGCCGGCGTCGGCATTACCGTCATGCCGGACAGTTACACGGCGCCCGATGTGGTGCGGATATCCATGCGCGATTTCAACCCGCGCCGCACAGTGGCGCTGTTCCTACCACGCTGCGCCCTACCGGATCGCGTGGCTGGAACGGGCGGTACCTTTGAACGCTTCACCGCCGCCTTCTTCCGGATCAGCCACGCGGGCTGAGGCGCGCGGCATCATGTAGTCACGCGTGATCGGCAGAGTATCGAGCCGCTTGGCCAGTTGCACCTGGAACACCATCAGGTCGCCATAGCGGAAACCGAGTTCGCAATAGCAGAGATAAAACTCCCACATGCGGCAGAAACGCTCATCATAAAGCACCACGATCTCGGCGCGGTGGGTCTGGAAGCGTTCGCGCCAATGCCGCAGGGTTTCGGCGTAATGCAGCCGCAGGGGTTCGACATCGGTGATGAACAGGCCCGATTTTTCCACCGCCGCCGTTATTTCCGGCAAGCTCGGAATATAGCCGCCGGGAAAAATATATTTGTTGAGCCAGGCCGAACGCCCACCCACCCGGCCACGACGGCCGATGGTATGGATCAACGCCACGCCGTCATCCTTCAGCCGGTCGGCGACGGTCTGGAAATAGCCGTCGAAATTGGCTAGCCCGACATGCTCGAACATGCCGACACTGACGATGCGGTCGAACAATCCCCTGACTTCACGATAATCGCAGAGTTCGAAGCGCACGCGGGCATTAACGCTCGGCGCCATGGCCCGCCGTTCAGCCACGGCCAGTTGCTCGGTCGAAAGAGTCACGCCGGTAACATTGACCCCGGCCTGCTGCGCCAAGTGCAGCGCCATGCCGCCCCAACCGCAGCCGATATCGAGCACGCTCTGGCCAGGCGAAAGATAAAGCTTGTCGGCGATATGGTCCTTCTTGGCGATCTGCGCGTCTTCGAGCGAGGCCTGCGGGCATTGGAAATAGGCGCAGGAATACTGCATGTCCTCATCGAGGAAGAGGCGATAGAGCTTTTCCGACAGGTCGTAATGATGCGCTACATTGGCGCGCGAGGCGCTGAGCGAATGGCCGGGTAGGAAGCGCTTTACGCTGTGCAGCAGCCGCGACAGCCAGCCCCGGTCTGGCGCATTGCGCATATTGAGACCGATCAGCTCCATCAGGTTCCACAGGGAGCCTTTTTCGACGATCAGGTCCGCGTCCATGACCGCTTCGCCGAAATAGAGATAGGGGTGCAGGCCGATCTTGAAGGCGGTCCAGGGGCTGTTGATCCAGATGGCGACATCGAGATCCGGCCTGTCCGGTATCGGAGTGCCGAAATGATAGGTTCTGTTGGGATTAATCCGAACAGTCAATGTCCCTTGTTGAATAAGGGTCTGAAGATATGTGTGCAGCACGTCGATCTCCAATTGTCCAAGGGTGGTTCCACAAGAAAACTGAAGGTGCAAAAAACCGATAGGGTTCGCGGTTCTAGAAATAAGGATTTCGTTAAAGGGGGAGGCGTGAAAACTTTTGTGCAAACTGTCATTAAACCGTTGACCCGCGAAAAGTTTGCCCCTATAGGTCGCCGCCTTCGCCGGAAACAGCGAAGACTACCACCTAAGACAAGTGCCCAGGTGGCGGAATTGGTAGACGCGCTGGCTTCAGGTGCCAGTGGCTTAACGGCCGTGAAGGTTCGAGTCCTTTCCTGGGCACCATTAGGTTGTTCGCTTTCGTCCGCGAAAGATTGAAAAATCCCTTAAAATCTGGTACTTTAGGCGGTGAAATGTTCACCGTTGTCCACGCTTGTTCGCCCTCATCCGGGCGCAAAGTGGGGTATCAAGTGGGGTATATTTCGCAGTTTTTGGTCAATTCAGCGGACGATACCCCACTATGGCACTTTCAGACGTCGAAATTCGAAACGCGAAACCTAAAAAAGATAAATCTTACAAGATTTTCGACGAACACGGACTGTTCCTTGCGGTCCCAGCCTCTGGCGCCAAGCTGTGGCGGTTCCGTTACAAGCTCGCCGGCAAGGAAAAAGTGCTGGCCTTGGGGCAATATCCAACCGTCAGCTTGAAAGAGGCACGCGCCAAGCGGGACGATGCGCGTCGTCTTCTAAGTGACGGTTCCGACCCCAGCATGGAAAAGAAGCGCAAGGCGGCGGCCGCCCTGATCGCTGCGACCAATAGCTTCAAGACTGTCGCTGATGAATTCGTGGACAAGCTTGAACAGGAGGGCCTCGCGGCCGTCACCGTCGCCAAACAACGCTGGCTTATCTCCTTGCTTGATCGCGCCGTAGGAGATCGGCCTGTCTCTGAAGTTGAACCTGTCGAACTGCTGTCTGTGCTGAAAAACATCGAAAAGCAGGGTCGGCATGAAACCGCCAAGCGGGCACGCGCCCTCGCATCACGCGTTTTTAAATACGCGATCATTACGAGCCGCGCCAAATTCAACCCCGCCGCCGACCTCGGCATGGCGCTGGTGGCCAAGAAGCCCAAGCATTATGCCGCTCTGGTCGATCCGGAGGCCGTGGGCGGGCTTCTGCGGGCCATTGATGAGTATACGGGCCATTTGCCGACCAGATTGGCTCTGCAACTGCTTCCGCATGTTTTTGTGCGCCCTGGCGAGTTACGCCATGCCGAATGGTCGGAGATCGACATCGAGAAAGCCATCTGGCGCATTCCCGCCGGCAAAATGAAGATGCGCAATGAACACGTCGTCCCACTATCGCGGCAATCATTGGCAATCCTCGAAAAGGCGCAGCAAAGCCATGTCAACGGCCCTTATGTGTTTCCGGCAATACAAAGCTGGCAGCGTCCGATGTCGGAGAACACGCTCAATACGGCGCTCCGCCGGCTTGGCTATACGATGGACGAAATGACCTCGCATGGCTTCCGAAGCACGGCTAGCACGCTTTTGAACGAGTCGGGACTATGGTCGGCAGACGCCATTGAGCGCTCCTTGGCCCACAAGGACACCAACGCCGTCCGCGGCATCTACCATCGTGGTGCGCATTGGAAGGAGCGCGTCGAGATGGTGCAATGGTGGTCGGACCACCTCGAGCAACTCAAGTCTGGGAACCCGGCGCAATAGTCCGGTTGCGGAGATTAAGATGCTTATTCTCCGCAATTTATGCGGAGAATGAACGCATATATTCACGAGCTCGAAGCATGGCCCACCTTTGAATGGAGCCAACAAACACTTGCCGATCAATTGGCGGCAGTGCGTAATCATTAAGGCTGTCTCACCGGGCGCATGGAATCGCTAGGCTGTAGTTAGGAATTAAGGATTGGTTTGGGGGCTTCCCAAGACGTGTGATTTCTGATTCAAAGCTGATATTTGGGAGATCAGCGATGGATTGTGACAGCCTTCGAGACGATCAGTGGG